>OGQY01001034.1_pt1 | contig 20207 bp, 16 predicted proteins | sample 1553361 | NCBI WGS metagenome assembly OGQY01 (sample SAMEA2579963, study PRJEB22360) | human gut metagenome | reverse complement strand
TTCGGCGCAGGCTGCGCTGCGCTGTTGTGCGGTGCCCTGCGCTCCGGTATCACGACGGTGCTGGACACCGTGGACTTCGACCGCCGCGCAGTGGGCTGCGACCTGGTGGTCACCGGCGAGGGTTCCTTTGATGCCCAAAGCCTGGGTGGCAAGGCCATCAGCGGCGTGGCAGGCCGGTGTCAGAAGCTGCGTGTCCCCTCTGCCGTGCTGGCCGGGCGTGTGGCACTGACACCGGAGCAATGGGCACCGCTGGATCTGCGGGCCGTCCGCAGTATCAACCCCGCCGGGGCGACCCTTGAGGACGCCCGAGCCAACGCCGCCGCTTATTACCGGACGGCACTGGAAACGCTGCTGAAGGAGTGGAAGTGATATGGCACAGGTCATTGAGATACACAACTTTTCCGACCCGGCGCTGGACGTCTACGCCCGGGCCACGGAAAACCAGCTGGTCAACCGGGCCGACCCGGCCAACGCCCTGTTCATCGCCGAGAGCCCGCTGGTCATCGGCCGTGCGCTGGACGCCGGGTGCGTACCGGTGTCGTTCCTGATGGAGCCGCAGCACATCACCGGCAAGGGCGCGGAGATACTGGGCCGCTGTGACCCGGACCTCCCCGTCTATACCGCCTCCCTGGAGGTGCTGACGCAGCTCACCGGCTTCCACCTGACCCGCGGGATGCTGTGCGCCATGCGTCGTCCGCCCCTACCCTCCGTGGCGGAGGTCTGCGCCGGCGCGCGGCGCATCGCCGTACTGGAAAACGTGATGAACCCCACCAACGTGGGTGCCATTTTCCGCTGCGCGGCCGCCCTGGGCATGGACGCCGTCCTGCTGACCACAGAGGGCAGCGACCCCCTGTACCGCCGGGCCTCCCGGGTAAGCATGGGTAATGTATTCCTGGTGCCATGGACCTATCTGCCGGAGGGCGACTGGACGGCGGCACTGCACGATCTGGGCTTCACCACCGCGGCCATGGCCCTGCGGGAGGACTCCCTGCGGCTGGATGACCCACGCCTGTTGTCAGCGGAGAGGCTGGCGGTGGTGCTGGGCACCGAGGGCGACGGGCTGGCCGACGGCACCATCGCCCAATGCGACCACACGGTGATGATCCCCATGACCCATGGGGTGGACAGCCTGAATGTAGCTGCCGCGGCTGCCGTAGCCTTCTACCAGTTGGGCCTGCAATGCCAATAAGCGAATAAATATCCCCCCGGCTCCGCCGGGGGGATACACTGTATTTACAGGAACTTGTCCAGCTCCCGTTCCACATTGTCCATTTTCTTCACTTGGGGATATTCCACACGATAGCCGGACTTAATGACCATATCCAGCGTCCGCAGGGCGGTCAGATCGGCCAGCGGGTCCGCCGCGCAGACGACCATATCCGCGCACTTGCCCGGCTGGATGGAGCCGGTCTCGCCGGCAATACCCGCCAGCGCCGCATTGCCCAGCGTGGCGCTGTGCAGCGCAAACGCCGGCGTCACGCCGCAGTACTTCACAAAGTAGCATAGCTCCCGCCACATATCGTAGTGGGTGATATAGGGGCAGCCGGTGTCGGTGCCCAGACCCACGGGGACACCATCCGCCAGACAGGCCTTCGCCATGGCGATAATACCCTCAAACACCACCTTGCCGTTCTCCTGCTGCTCATAGGTGGCGTGAGAGATACTGCGGTCGAACAGCGCATAGGGCACGGCAGGCGAGATGGTGGACACCTGGAAAGCGCCGCGTTCCTTACACAGCTGCATGATGTGCCCATCCGGCTTCGCGCCGTGCTCGATGGAGTCCACGCCGTTTTCCAGCGCCACCCGGACGCCCTCCGGGCTCTCCACATGAGCGGCCACCTGCATTCCCAGCGCATGGGCCTTATCGCAGGCCGCCTTGACCAGTGCCGGCTGCATCCGCAGCACGCCCGGCTCGCCCACCACCTCGGCGTCCATAACGCCGCCGGTGATCATCAGCTTGATCAGGTCGGGCTTTTCCGCCGCGATCTTCTCCACGAAGGCCGCGGCCTCCTCCGGCGTGCGGGCCTCATAGGCCAGCGACCCGGCCATGTGCCCGCCGGGTACCGACACCGCCATATTGGACGCCACCACCCGGGGAGACAGAATCTCGCCCCGCCTGGCCGCATCGCGAATGATCGTGTCGAAGTCCGCCACGCCGCCCACGGTACGGATAGTGGTCACGCCGGACAGCAGCTCCGTCCTGGCGTAACCCTCGCACATCTTCACGCCGATGCGGCGCATCAGGCCGTTGGAGGTGATGAGCTTCACCAGCTTCTTAGGGTCGGAGGGCTTTTTCCGGTGCTTGCCGGAGGCGGGCAGATGCACATGCAGATTGATCAGCCCCGGCAGCAGGTATTTGCCGCCCAGGTCCACGCGCGCATAGCCCTCCGGCACATCGGCCGCGTCGCAGACGGCGGCGATGCGGTCCCCGTCCACACAGACAGCCAGCCTCGTCCGAGGCGTCATGTCCCGCGTACCGTCCAGCATCACGCCGTTCACCAGCGCATATTTCTCATGGTTTATGTACATATGCATCCCTCCTGCTGGGAAATTTTTTCGCATGATACCACAACGCGGTGGAAATTGCAACAGACAATTTCCACCGCCAGCCAAAGCAGATCCACGCACGTTTGACGTTCTCAGAATACGACCACCAGCAGCATTTTGAATTGCTCCTGTCCATACACCGCGTGCGGATGCCGCGCCGGCATGAGGATGGACTCGCCGGTGTGCAGCACATGGGGTACGCCGTCCACGGTCACGCGGCCCACGCCGTCCAGGCACGTCACCAGCGCGTCGCCGCCGGACTCGTGGGTGCTGATCTCCTCGTCCTTGTCGAAGGCAAACAGCGTCACACTGACGGCGTCGTTCTGGGCCAGCGTCTTGCTGACCACCTGCCCCGGCTGATAGGCCACCTGATCCCGCAGGGTCAGCACGGTGGCCACATCGAGGTTCTTCATCATAGCGATACACTCCTTTTTATTGGATAAACGGGGGCGGCAAAGCCGCCCCCGTTATCGAAAACTTACTTGCCCAGGGCGGCCTTCAGGGCCTCCACACGGTCGGTCTTTTCCCAGGAAACACCCAGGTCCTCACGGCCCATGTGGCCATAGGCCGCCAGCTGGCGGTAAATGGGCTTCCGCAGGTCCAGATCGCGGATGATGGCGGTGGGCCGCAGGTCAAAGACCTTCTCCACCGCGGCCTCCAGTTCGCTGTCGGCCACCACGCCGGTGCCGAACGTCTCCACCAGCACGCTGACGGGACGCGCCACGCCGATGGCGTAAGCCAGCTGCACCTGGCACTTGTCCGCCAGGCCGGCAGCCACCACGTTCTTGGCCACCCAGCGGGCGGCGTAGGCCGCGCTGCGATCCACCTTGGTGGGGTCCTTGCCGGAGAAGGCGCCGCCGCCGTGGGGCGCGCTGCCGCCATAGGTATCCACGATGATCTTGCGCCCGGTCAGGCCGCTGTCCCCCTGAGGGCCGCCGATGACGAACCGGCCGGTGGGGTTCACATAGATCTTCGTCTCGCCGTCCAGCAGCTCGGCAGGAACAGTGGGCTTGATGACCAGCTCGATCATATCCTTGCGGATCTGCTCCAGCGTCACGTCAGGGCTGTGCTGGGTGGACAGCACCACGGTATCCACGCGGACGGGCTTGCCGTTCTCGTCGTACTCCACGGTGATCTGGGTCTTGCCATCGGGACGCAGATAGTCCACCAGACCCTGCTTGCGCACGTCGGTCAAGCGCTTGGCCATCTTGTGGGCGATGGAGATCGCCAGAGGCATCAGCTCCGGTGTCTCGTTGCAGGCGTAGCCGAACATCATGCCCTGGTCGCCGGCACCGTTGTCCAGCTCGCTCTTGCCGGAGGCCTTGGCCTCATAGCTCTTGTCCACGCCCAAAGCGATATCGCCGGACTGCTCATCGATGTTGGTGATGACGGCGCAGGTGTTGCCGTCGAAGCCGCACTCGGAGGAGTTGTAGCCGATGTCCAGCACCACCTGGCGGGCGATCTTGGGGATATCCACATAGCAGCTGGTGGTGATCTCACCCATAATATGGATCAGGCCGGTGGAGGCGCAGGTCTCGCAGGCCACGCGGCCATTGGGGTCCTTCTCGAAGATCGCGTCCAGCACCGCGTCGCTGATCTGATCGCATACCTTGTCGGGATGCCCTTCGGTAACGGACTCAGAGGTAAACAGATGTCTTGCCATGATTTTTTCTCCTTTCATCTCGCGGATGGTCATTGAAAAAAGCGCTCTGCCGAACCGACAGAGCGCTGTGCTTCTTTGCTCATCCTCATCTTTCGATTCGTTCGCCGGATTTGGCACCTTGAAAAAACAGGTTGCCGTGGCTTCATCGGGCCGGTCCCTCCGCCACTCTTGATAAGGTATTTACTTGTACAGCATATTGTAACAGTTTTTTTAGCATTGTCAATAGCATTTCCATGATTTTTGCAAATAATTCAACTGTACGGAAACTTTGCCATTGTTCAAAAAAATGTCATGACTTTTCCGCCGCTATGGGTTATACTGAACACAATTTGTACACAGGAGGACACTCCCCTTGAAAAAACTCTATGACGGGGTGCAGCGCTTCTGCGCCGCCCATCCCCGGTTCGGCATTCCCAACCTCATGCGCGTCATCGTCATCGGCAACGTGGCGGTCTATGTGCTCATGCTGCTGACCCAGGCCAACGACGCCAACGCCCTGAGCTTTCTGACCTTCAATCTCAATGCCCTGCTCCACGGTGAGGTGTGGCGGCTGGTGACCTTTGTGTTCGTGCCCGCCTACTCCAGTCCCTTTGCCCTGCTGATCAGTCTCTATTTCTATTACTGGATCGGCTCCACGCTGGAGCGCCAGTGGGGCACGGCCAAGTTCAACCTGTACTACATCAGCGGCGCGCTGCTGACGGTGCTGGGCGTGGTGCTGGCCAGTCTCATCACCGGCAACCCCTACCTGACCGCAGCGGGCACCGGCTATGTGAACCTGTCCATGTTCTTCGCCTTTGCCTTCCTGTTCCCGGACACCACGGTGCTGCTGTTCTTCATCCTCCCCGTGAGGATGAAGTGGCTGGCGTACCTGGACGGCGCACTGTTCGCCTTCGACATCATCAAGGCCATCGGCGCCCACAACTGGGCCGGTGTAGTGCTGCCCATCGTGGCCCTGCTGAACTTCGCCGTGTTCATCTGGCCGGAGGTCCACTACCTGAAGGAGCGCGCCAAATACCAGAACTCCCGCAAGACCGTCCAGTTCCGTCAGGCCCAACAGCAGCAGGCCAAGCAGGCCCAGCAGCAGGGCTATCGCCACAAGTGCGCCGTCTGCGGCCGCACGGATACCGACTACCCTGATCTGCAATTCCGTTACTGCAGCAAGTGCGTCGGGTACCACTGCTTCTGTCAGGACCACATCTTCAACCACGTGCATTTCACGGAGGAATAACAAAATACAGACGGGCCGCCCTCCGGGCGGCTCTTTTTGCACATATCTTAATAAAATCTTACAGCCCTGTAAGTTGACAGTGAAAACGTTTTCGCGTACAATAAGCCTGTAGCAAAAGGGGAAAACTGCCCAAAAATCCGAAACGCAACCGCCGGTTGACACATTTCCAGCCCCGGTTTATAGACCGCAACCGGCAAAACCCGTATGATAGCGCCATCAAAACCAAACGGCGGCACCCGCCGTCATACGGAAGGAGCGCATACCTATGATTTTAGCTGACAAGATCGTGTCCCTGCGGAAAAAGGCAGGCTGGAGCCAGGAGGACCTGGCCGAGAATCTGGGCGTCACCCGCCAGTCCGTATCCAAATGGGAGGGCGCACAGTCCGTACCCGATATGGATAAGGTCGTGATGATGAGCCGCCTGTTCGGCGTCTCCACCGACTTCCTGCTGAAGGACGAACTGGAGGAGGAAACGCCCTGTGCCGCGGCCCAGGACGACGACACGCCCCTGCGCCGCGTGACCATGAAGCAGGCCTCCGCCTACCTGGCCCTGCGTAAGGCCGCCGCGCCCAAGATCGCCATAGCCACCGCCCTGTGCATCACCTCCCCGGTGACGTTGCTGCTGCTGGCCGCCATGAGCGAGGTGCAGCGCTTCCACATCACCGAAAATGCCGCCAGCGGCATCGGTCTGTGCGTGCTGCTGGGTCTGGTGGCGCTGGCCGTGAGCATCTTTCTGCGGACAAGTGCAGAAGCCAAGGAGTACCGGTTCCTGGAGGAAGAACCCTTTGAAACGGAGTACGGCGTCACCGGCATGGTCCGCCAGCGGCAGCGGGAATACAAGGACACCCATACCCGGCTCGTCACCGTGGGCGTGGTGCTGTGTGTGCTGGCCGCCGTACCGCTGTTCGCCGCCATGTGCATAAGCGGCAGCGACCTGCTCTATATCGCCGCTGTCTGCGCGTTGCTGGTGCTGGTGGCCATCGGCTGTCTGGCCCTGGTCACAGCCGGCGTGTATCAGGGCGCCATGGAGCAGCTGCTGGAGGAGGGCGACTACACCCGTCCCCAGAAAAAGCACCACAAGCTGATGGGCACCGTCACCATGATCTACTGGCTCACCGCCACGGCGGTCTTCCTGATATACACCTACGGCCCGTCCGGCAACGGCCAGCCCCAGTACAGCTGGATCATCTGGGCGGTGGCCGGCGTGCTGTACGCCGCCGTTATGGGCATCGTCCGCATCATCAGCCGCAGCCGCGGCTGATGATGCCCCACAATAGAAGCTTAGGAGAGAAATAGGAGGAACTGACCCCATGCTGGACATTCAACATCTGACCAAGACCTACGGCGAGAAGAAGGCCGTGGATGATCTGACGCTGCACATCGCCCCCGGCGAGATCTACGGCTTCATCGGCCATAACGGCGCCGGCAAGACCACCACGCTGAAATCCGTGGTGGGTATCCTGCAATTTGACCAGGGCGAGATCACCATCGATGGCCGATCCATCAAGGCCGATCCTCTGGGCTGCAAGCGGGAGATGGCTTACATCCCCGATAACCCGGATCTGTACGACTACATGACCGGCATCAAATATCTGAACTTCATCGCCGACGTATTCGGCGTGGACGCCCAGACCCGGCAGGCTCGTATCCGCACCTACGCGGATGCCTTTGAGCTGACGGGCGACCTGGCCCAACCCATTGCCGCCTATTCCCACGGCATGAAGCAGAAGCTGTCCATCATTGCCGCGTGGCTCCACGACCCGAAGGTCATCATCATGGATGAGCCCTTCGTGGGCCTGGACCCCAAAGCCGCCCACCTGCTCAAGGGTATGATGCGCGAGGTCTGCGACAACGGCGGCGCCATCTTCTTCTCCACCCACGTGCTGGAGGTAGCGGAAAAGCTCTGCGACAAGGTGGCTATCATCAAGGGCGGCCGGCTCATCCGTTCCGGCACCATGGAGGAGGTCAAGGGCGACGACTCCCTGGAGGAGGTCTTCCTGGAGCTGGAGGCGGAGTGATGGTCAAATTATTGCTGAAAAAACAGCTGTCCGAGATCTTCCGCAGCTACTTCTACGACGCGAAAAAGAACAAACCCCGGTCCAAGGCAAGCACCGTCAGTTTGATCGTGCTGTATGTGCTGCTGATGGTGGGCGTTATCGGCGGTATGTTCACGCTGTTCTCCATAGGTCTGTGCGCTCCCCTGCACGAGGCCGGTCTGGATTGGCTGTACTTCACCCTCTTTGCCTTGGTCGGTGTGCTGATGGGCGTGTTTGGCAGCGTGTTCAACACGTTCTCCGGCCTATACCAGGCCAAGGACAACGACCTGCTGCTGTCGCTGCCTATCCCCGTGCGTGCCATTCTGGCCTCCCGGCTGCTGGGTGTATACCTGATGGGTCTGATGTTCTCCGGCGTGATCCTGCTGCCCTGCGTCATCGTCTACTGGGCCGTCGGTGTGCTGACCGCCGCCACTGTGCTTGGCGGCATCGCGCTGATTCTGGCCGTCTCCCTGCTGGTGCTGGTGCTCTCCTGTCTGCTGGGCTGGGTGGTAGCCAAGATCCACAGCAAGCTCAAGCGCAAGAACCTCCTTACCACCCTGATCGCACTGGCGTTCTTTGCCCTGTACTACATGGTGTGCTTCCGTGCCAACGAACTGATCGAGCAGCTCATGCTGCACCTGAATGAGGTGGGTGCAGCCATCCGCGGCAGCGCCTATCCCCTATATCTCATGGGCCGTATGGGCGCCGGCGACTATCTGGCTGTCGTGCTGGTGCTGGCCGTAATGGCGGCGCTGTGCGCGCTCACATACCTACTGCTCAGCCGCACATTCCTGTCCATTGCCACCGCCAACAACGGCGGCGCCAAGGCCGTTTATAAGGAGACGACCGTCAGGGCCGCCGGTGTGCCCGCCGCCCTGCTGCGTAAGGAGCTGGGCCGCTTCACCGCCAGTCCCAACTATATGCTCAACTGCGGTCTGGGCACGGTCATGCTGCCCATTCTGGGCGTGCTGCTGCTGGTAAAGAGCAGCGACCTGCTGCCTGTTATATACGAAATGGCCGGTGGCGAGGCCTCCGGTCTTCTGGCGACGATGCTGTGCGCCGCCCTGTGCCTGGTAGGCTCCATGAACGACATGGCCTCCTCCTCCATCTCTCTGGAGGGGAAGAACCTGTGGCTGGCACAGTCCCTGCCGGTGACACCGTGGCAGGTACTGCGTGCAAAGCTGCTGGTACAGGTGCTGGTAACGGGTATCCCCATGGCAGTCACCTCTGTACTGATACTATTGGCCGTCCGCCCCGCCCTGCCGCTGGCCCTCCTGCTGATAGCGCTGCCTCAGGCCTTTGTGTGGCTGTCGGCAGCCTTCGGCCTGACCATGGACCTGAAGCGCCCCAACCTGGTCTGGACCAATGAGATCACCGTCATCAAGCAGCGTCTGACGGTGCTGCTTGCCATGCTGGGCGGCTGGGTGTACGCCGCCCTTGTCGGCGTGCTGTACTACCCGTTCGGTATCGACATGGGTGCAGCGTGGTATCTGCTGGCCTGGACAGTGCTGACCGTCGTGCTGACGCTGGTGCTGCTGCGCTGGCTCCACCGCACCGGCAGCCGCCTGTTCGCCGCCCTGTAATTGTGTCAGAAACGTAAATTCTGCCCCGTTCCGGCCTCCGGAACGGGGTTTTCCCGCAGTTTTTGTGGATTTGCTTATAGACACTTCGGGCAAAATGTGGTAGGGTAATTCATCAAAGAAAAAAAGCTATGCAGAACAAGGAGGCCTTACCATGAACGAGGTCAAATCCCCCAAGAAACCTCTGATCTACTACTACATGATCGTGGTACTGCTGGTGCTGCTGTTCAACCTGCTGGCCATGCCCTGGCTGGCGGAGCACCAGATCAAGGAGGTGGACTACAACACCTTCGTCTCCATGACCGAGAAGAATGAGATCGGCCAGGTGGAGATCCAGCAGCAGAGCAACCGCATCCTCTTTACCTCCACCGACGGCAAAACCATCTACAAGACCGCCATCGTGCCTGACGACGGCCTGGTGCAGCGGCTCCTGGACGCCGGCATCTCCACCACCGGCGAGGAGATCGAGCAGACTTCCCTGCTGACGGATATCCTGGGCTGGGTCCTGCCGCTGGTGATCTTTATCGCCATCGGTCAGATCATCTCCCGCAGCCTGATGAAGAAAATGGGCGGCAGCGACTCCCTGATGTTCAATATGGGCAAGTCCGACGCCAAGGTCTACGTCAAGTCCGCCGAGGGCATCAAGTTTGCCGATGTGGCCGGCGAGGACGAGGCCAAGGAGAACCTGACGGAGATCGTCAACTACCTCCACGATCCCAGCAAATATCAGGAGATCGGCGCGTCCATGCCTAAGGGCGTGCTGCTGGTGGGCCCTCCGGGCACGGGCAAGACCATGCTGGCCAAGGCTGTGGCCGGCGAGGCCAACGTGCCCTTCTTCTCCATGTCCGGCTCCGAATTCGTGGAGATGTTCGTGGGCATGGGCGCGTCCAAGGTGCGCGACCTGTTCAAGCAGGCCAAGGAGAAAGCCCCCTGCATCGTGTTCATTGATGAGATCGACGCCATCGGCCAGAAGCGCAGCGGCGGCCAGTACGGCGGCAACGACGAGCGCGAGCAGACGCTGAACCAGCTGCTCACCGAGATGGACGGCTTCGAGGGCAACACCGGCGTCATCATTCTGGCCGCCACCAACCGTCCCGAATCCCTTGATCCGGCCCTGACCCGACCCGGTCGTTTCGACCGCCGTGTACCCGTGGAGCTGCCCGACCTGCTGGGGCGCGAGGCCATTCTGAAGGTACACGCCAAAAAGATCAAGATCGCCGAGGACGTGGACTTCAACAAGATCGCCCGTATGGCCTCCGGTGCCTCCGGCGCCGAGCTGGCCAACATCGTCAACGAGGCTGCCCTCCGCGCCGTCCGTGACGGACGCCGCTTTGCCACCCAGGCCGACCTGGAGGAGAGCATCGAGATAGTCATTGCCGGCTACCAGAAGAAGAACGCCATTATGACCGATCACGAGAAGCATATCGTGGCCTACCACGAGATCGGCCACGCGCTGGTGGCGGCCAAGCAGACCAATTCCGCCCCGGTGCAGAAGATCACCATCGTGCCCCGCACCTCCGGTGCTTTGGGCTATACCATGCAGGTGGAGGAGGGCAACCACTACCTGATGTCTCAGGAGGAAATGGAGAACAAGATCGCCACCCTCACCGGCGGCCGCGCCGCCGAGGAGACGGTGTTCGGCACCATCACCACCGGTGCCAGCAACGACATCGAGCAGGCCACCAAGCTGGCCCGCGCCATGATCACCCGCTACGGCATGAGCAGGGACTTCGACATGGTGGCCATGGAGACGGTGCAGAACCAATATCTGGGCGGCGACACGTCTCTGGCCTGCTCCGCCGAGACCCAGGCGAAGATCGACCAACAGGTGGTGGCACTGGTGAAGCAGCAGCACGAGAAGGCGCTGAAGCTCCTCACTGACAACCGCGCCAAGCTGGACGAGCTGGCCGCCTTCCTGTACGAGAAGGAGACCATCACCGGCGAGGAATTCATGGATATCCTGAACAAAAAATAAGCGAAACGCCCACGGCGTCGCCGGGGGCGTCCATCGGAGGAATACCGCATGAAGTTCATCACGACACTGGCCGTCACCTTCTTCGCCGGTATGGGCGCAGGACTGGGCACCGGTTTTGCGGGCATGAGCGCCGCGGCGGTCATCAGTCCCATGCTCATCACATTTCTGGGCATGGACCCCTACATGGCGGTAGGCATCGCTCTGGCCTCCGACGTGCTGGCCAGCGCCGTCTCCGCCTACACCTACCGCAAAAACAAGAACCTGGATATCCGGAACGGCATCATTATGATGGTCACCGTGCTTCTGTTCACCGTGGCAGGCAGCTACATCGCCAGCCTGGTGCCCTCCCGCACCATGGGAAGCTTCTCCGTGATCATGACGTTCCTGCTGGGCGTCAAGTTCATCGTCCGTCCCGTTATGACCACCAAGGAGGCCATGCTGGGTGTCTCCGCCAAAAAGCGTGCCGTCCAGTCCGTGGTCTGCGGCATCGTCATTGGCTTCATCTGTGGCTTCGTGGGCGCAGGCGGCGGCATGATGATGCTGCTGATTTTGACCACGGTGCTGGGCTACGAGCTGAAGACAGCCGTGGGCACCAGCGTGTTCATCATGACCTTTACGGCGCTGACCGGCGCCATTTCCCATTTCACCATCGGCGGCGCACCGGACTGGACCGTACTGGCGCTGTGCGTGGTGTTCACCCTGATCTGGGCCCGCATCGCCGCGGTATTTGCCAACAAGGCCGAACCTAAAACGCTGAACCGCGCCACCGGCGTGGTGCTGGTGATCCTCGGCGCCGCCATCATGACCTTCAACCTGCTGAAATAATATATAAACAGCACCCTGGTTGGGGTGCTGTTTTTTCATTCATATATCGCTGCGTTACATACATATCCATCATTTTCCAAAATCACTAACGTATATTCATGGCGCTTTCCATCCAAAAAGCTCGTCGCTTCCACAGAAAACGTTGCAGATGGACAATCGTACTCTGCCTCATTATCCATAGCAGCTGTATATATTTTCCCAATTTCTGCTTCAAACTCCCGATGTTCCATTCCTACTTTTGCATTATTAAATATAATAGCATTGTCTTGATTCGAGACAACTCCACATATCCTATCGCCGCTTTCTGTTGTCCCATCAAAGGTTGAAATATCTGTCGGGGCAAAAAGGAAACTATATGGACACCCGCTTTTCTCCGTGTAGAACATATAGTGTCCTCCACTAAAGCTGTCAACTATGTAATCTGTACCATACCAGTTCTCTATGTCTGCCACAGTAAAACCAATATGGTCGAGCATCGTCTCTGGCAAAGCAGTCTCCTGATGCGTAATGACCGTCTCCCTCTCCTTGCTATCCGGCCCAGTACTCAGTACCCGAAACACCCACAATGCTGCCAATACAGCCAACGCAATGCACAGGAACTTTTTAAAAGAAAACGGATGCTCTTGTTGGTATTCGCGCACCATCCTCTCTGCCATTTCCTGCGGGCTATCTGCTCCGTGGTTCGTTCGTGAACGTGCGTATGCTGCTGCCTGCGCCTGTCGTTTTTGCTCTTTTTGTTCTTTCCTCTGCCTCTCGCGTTCCCAATACGCACGGTCAGCTTCTTTACGTTGCTGCTCCGCTACTTCGCGCCTTTGTGCATCCGCTTCACGCTGAAGTTCATATTGCAGTCTTTGGTTTAGATTCTCTCTGTCGCGGCAGAGTCCCTTCCTCTCCATCATCCGTCTTTCGCGATCTTTTTCCAACGCAGCAATTTTGCTTTTCTGCGTATCAATATCCCTCTGGCGAGATTTTATGATACTTTCCGATTTACAATTTCGTAAATCTCGTGTACGCTGGTCTATCACGTCCTGGCAACGCTTTTCTTCTGCAAAAATACGCTCTATCGCCTCATCTACGCTTCTTATATCTCTGTCTTTTCTCTCCAACTCACGGCGATAACGATCGGCTTCCATAGTATTATCCCCTTTCACCTATTAACCCCGCCAATTCGCAACTGGATATACGGAGTATTTTGCGTTAAATGCTTCAAGCAATCGATGTTCCGCTGCTTTACAGTCTTCAATTTCCTCCCACTCACAAACCAATTCTCTAAAGCCTTCTATTTGGAAAATAGCACGTCCTCCACGATGGTCATTGCCCCCACCAAATCCATATAAAAGGTATTGCCGTATACGCTGGCGCAGCCCCCTCCTCCCTCCAGCTTTTCCAACATACAACAATTTCGAATACCCTGATTGTTTATACTTGTCCGTCAATGTCTCCACATCGTAAGTATCCGCAACTGGATGTCCCTCAATTCTTTCAACAAAACGAAGCTCCATCTCCGCAGGCAAAATGATTTTGTAAATCCCATGGGTTTCTGGCACATTTTTCCCACACTCATTCCAATGATCCCATAAGTTTCCTAATGTTTCGCAGCCGTTCATGTCCCCACTCCTCTCTTTAGAATTATAGCAGTCTTTTTCGTGCTTGTATAGTGTAGCATAATCGGTCCGCTGTCCCGAAAGACGGACAGCTTATCTTTTTATCAAAAAAAGTTCCCATTCCAATGGAATGGGAACTTCCTCTTTTAGTTATTCTGCTCATACAGCACGGCCAGTCCCCGCAGAATGAGGTCTGCGGCCATGTGCATCTCATGCCGGCAGGCCGGCGCGATCACCGGCGCGATGCCGCCGGTAGCCACCACCGTGGCCTTTCGGCCAAGTTCGGCCTCCATCCGGTCGATCAGTCCGTCCAGCAGCAGCGCCGAGCCCAGCACGCACCCGCTTTGCATACACGTCAGCGTATCGTCGCCGATGGCTCTCTCCGGCACCGCCAGCGGGATATCCGGCAGCAGCGCCGTGCCGCCCGCCAGGGACGACAGCGCCAGGTTTGCCCCCGGCAGGATGGCCCCGCCCCGGAACGCTCCCTGCTCATCCAGCACCGTCACCGTGGTGGCGGTGCCCATGTCGACCAGCAGCAGCGGCGGCTGATACATGTCCAGCGCGCCCACGGCGGCGGTAAGCAGGTCCGCGCCCAGCGTCTCCGGCCGCTTGATACGCACCGGTACGCGGCAGCGGACATTCCCGCCCACCACCAGCGGCTCTTTTCCGGTCAGCAGCCGTGCCGCGCCCTGCAGGGCCCGGGTCACCGGCGGCACCACCGAGGAGATGATGACCTGCTCCACCTCCTGCCTGTCCACCTCCGCCAGCTCCAACAGCTGGCTCAGTGCCACGGCGTAATCGCCCACGGCGTTGTCCCGCCGTGTGGCGATACGGAAGCTGCGGCGCACCTCGCGCCCCTCCATCAATCCCACGACCACATGGGTATTCCCCACGTCCAAAGCCAGCAGCATACGCGCGCCTCCCGTCTTATGCGTTGGTCTTGCGGGCAGCCAGCTTGCCCCGGCTGTACATAACGGCCTTGGCGATAGCCGCGCCGGTAATCAGGCACACCGCGCCCTCCACGAGGCCGTTCACGCCCACAAAAGCGATGACGAACAGGAATGCGTTGGCGCTGCCGAGGGCGGCCACAAAGCCCTGGATATACTCTGTGTTGTAGAAGCACAGGCACAGCGTGGTCATAAACAGCACCGTGTTGCACAGCGCGCCGATCAGGCCCGCCGCGCCGAAGGACCACAGGTTCGTCTTGTCCAGCTTATTCAGGCCCTTGAAGGCCACGCCGCACAGCCAGCCCGCCAGAATACGGGTGGGCACGCACACCAGAAACGTGTAGATGGGGTTGATACCCAGCAGCACCGCGCCGAACTGGCTCCTGCCGAAGCATTCCCAGAAGCTGATGCAGCCGAACACGCCGCCCAGAATGGCGCCGCTGGCCGGCCCCATGACGATGGCGCCCACGATGACCGGCACCATCAGCAGGGTGATCTCCAGCCCCGGCATCTTGATCATGCCCAGACCCGTGACCTCCAGCAGCAGCATGATCGCCACCAGCACGGAAATGCGTACCAGGTCATGCACGGTGTATTTCCCGCGCTTCGTTTCATTATTCATAGTTTTACCTCCTGCTGCCGCCTCCGTCCAGCAGAGTGCGGCGCTCGCACGTATGATACCACATTTTCGCGTTTTTGCAATAGCTGATTTCAAAAAAATACCCCCGGCGAAGCCGGGGGTATTTGTCGTATGCCGCACGATCGGTCCGGCGAAGCCGGGGTACTGGCTGTGCGCCGCCGTATAGGCGCGGTCAGCGCTTCCTTCTCCGCATCCAGGCCATGCCGCCCACGGACGCCAGCGCCATGCTCACGTAGGCCCCGATGCCCGCGTCGAACGTGGTGGGGCTGTCCACCCCGCCGATGGTGAAGTTCATGGTCACGTTGCCCGCGTCGGACAGAATGGTCACCGTGTGCCTGCCGTCCTTCAGCGTCCGCAGATACACCGCCTTCAGATAGACCTCGATGCCGCCGTTGTCCTCGGCGACGTAGTTGGCCGCGGCGATGGTCCTGCCGTCCACCTGCACGCCCTTAAAGCCGCTGAATGCCGCCGTGCTGCGGAACGTCAGCCCGTAGATGCCGGAGGTGTAATCCGTGGCGCTCTTGGCGGCATCAGCCGTCTTCACCGCGGAAATTCCGGGCGTGGACGCGCCGCCGTAGTAGTACCCGCCGCCGGAGCTGCTCTGCGCCGCCGTGCTGATCACAAACGGCGAGAAGCTGCTGGTCTTGAAGCAGATGCCCCACTGTGTGTACTCACCGGTCAGCTCCTCCTTCAGTACCTCTGCATCCGTATAGTGATAAATGACAGGCGGTTCTGTCCGCTTTTGCGCTTCTTCCCATGTAAGCCCCACATACTCGTAGGGAACAAAGACAGTATACTCGCCAGAGAAACCGCTGACAGTCTGCCCGCCCTTTTCCACCGTAAGGCGCATATAGTGGGCGTTCTCGTTGTCCTGCGGGAACATACGGCACTTGAGCGTCAGGGCAGCATCATCTGATTGCAGTGTAGGCTTATCCACCGCACTGGTTACCTCGCTCACGCTCTGTGTCTGCACCGTATGCACATAGGGCGTCGCGTTGAAGTACACATACTCTACCTTGGTAGTTCCATTAGCAAACTTCCACTCAAAAACACAGCAGTTTACACCGGTGATGGTATTCCCGACATAATAGGACACATCGCCTATCTTCTGCTCCTTGAGCGTATTGGGCGTAACGCGAATCGGGCCGGGAACGGCTGACCACTCTTTTTTCGCAAGCCAGTCCTTCATGGAAGTAACCTCCCACTTTGCACCGGCATCATCGGCCGCCCCCGGTTCCGTGGAGGTTCCGTTGCCTACCATGCGGTACTCTGTGGCGCCCTCCGGCGCTGTGACGGTCACATAGGACGCCAAGACCTTTTCCAAATCCAACAGCTTGGTGCCGTCAAGCTGCGCCGTCACAAGGCCATTGTTCACGGTAAGGGTCACGCCCTCTGCCGTCGTATAGGTATCAATGCGCTCGTTGCCTGCCGGTGTACCCAATTCGTTCAGCCAGTTTCTTCCCTGACCATATGACTGGCCGGCGTCCTCGTCCAAGGTAAAGGAAATATTAGACATTCCGGTAGTGTCGATCACATTGGTAAAGTAGTCAGTACTCTTGTCCTTCCAACTGATGATCTCACGACTGGTAGAGTTATAGGAGGTATTTCCGGGCAGCGCCATTATCTCGCCGTCATTCTGAAATCTTACCACATAGATACCATTTGTGATGCCGCGGTCATTGGGATCATAGTTTGCCTTTGTTCCGGCTTCCGCAATAACAGCGTCAATGGCTTTTTCGCTGCCATCGACCCAAGTCCAATAGTCCGGTCGCTGGCCTTCTCCGATATAGATAAAGGTGTAATACAGTGCGGCAAAATCGCGCTTACCGCCGCCAGTATAAATGCTTTTCCATCTATCCGCCGTCAGTCCTTCATTGAAGCTGACAGTCAGTGTGTTGGTCTCCTTATTCCAAGACAGGAGCACCACGTCCTGCAAATATCCGGGCACGGTGACCCGCACGGCGGTATTCTCGGAAAGCAGATAGTAGCCATCCGCTAATATATTCAGCTTGTCGAACATAGCCAGCAGCCAAGGATTGTTCTGCACAGCGAACCACTGTGCGTCCATGCTAAGCTTATTCCAAGCCGCCTGAATACTGGGAGGGCTGTTCCTATTCGTCCACTTTCCGTCTACTTGTTCAAAATTGCTATTTATAAACGTCTGTACGTCTCCGGCAAAGGGCGGCGGGCCATCCTGACCGCCTTGACCGCCGGAGGATTCATGGACGTTAACGCACAGTGCATATTTTTCATTATCTGCCGTGAGTATCACAAAGGACTCCCCCGGCTCGCAGTCACCCGCGACGGAAATAGTCAGCGCGTTACCGTTTGCCTCGGCAGTCAAGCCCTCTTTCGTCGTAGAGTCTACTGTGAACCCGGTAAGCGGCGTAAAGCTATCGCCAGTTCCTTCGATATGTGTGCGCTTGAATATCTGACCGAAGGTCACACTGCGCCCCTGACTAAGACCTGTACCACTGTAATATATTTCATTATTGTCTTCGTAGAAAAAGCACTGCTCTGTATCCGCAGGCCACTGGGGGCCATTGTTTTCCTGCTGTCCCTGCTGCGGCATATTTTCTTCTCCCTTATCGCCGGGGTCGGCGAGGACGGAGGTACAGAGGGACAGGGTGAGTATCAGGGTCAGCAGGAGGCTGACTGCTTTTTTCATATTCCTCTCTCCTTTTCCGCCAAGAGAGTTCGTTTCAGCCCACTGAAACGTTGAAAGGGAGTATACTCCCTTGGCGGCACATAATTACTCCTTCTTTATACCACTTTGCCGTCTTTGAAACAATATGCAGGAAGGGAATACTCTTTTTTTGGCTGAAAATTGCAAAAACAGCCGGGCTTTTTGTGCAAAAGTCCGGCTGCTTTCGGTTATTCCGCCATGGGCTGTACGCCGCCCGTGGGCAGTATGGGCCGGCTGATGGGAACGCTCCCCAGCATCAGCTGGTACTCACCGTCCAGCATCAGCTGCACCTGCGTCACATCCTCCAGTGAGCACAGCGAGTCCACCAGCCCCTGTATCATGCGGTTCTGCGCCTCCGCGTCCTCCGGCAGCAGCGCCGCCACGCTCCCCGGCAGGTTCAGGTAGCATATCCCCTCCTCCGTGCTGGCGTTCAGGGCCGTAAAGCCCTCCGGCAGCAGCGGGTACAGGTCCGCGTAGCTGTCCAGCGGCCGTTCCGTCAGTGCCTTCACCACCGCCTGGGCCACCGTCTCCCCCTCGTACACCGTCAGCCGGCGCTCCTCGCCCACCAGCGTACCGCCGCCGTCCGGGAAGTACAGCTGCACCTTCACCGTCCGCACCACATCGTCCGGGCTGGTCAGCAGCACCTCCTCTGAGGTGTACACCTCGCTGGTCCGGTCCGCAGGCAGCTCGCCCGCCACCGTCAGCCGCACGGCGTAAATGCCATCCAGCTGCATCAGCGACAGCGTAATGCAGTAGTCCGCGATGGTCCGGTCAATACCGATCAGCTGGTCGTATTCGCTGCTCATGTCCACCGACACCGTTCCGCCGGTGACGGTACAGCTCAGCAGCTGCGTCCCCACGGGTATGGGCGCGATGAATCCCTCCGCCGTGCAGCCGCCCAGCAGCAGCTCCATGATGTACTGCGCCTGCTGCTGGCGTCCCCGGTCCCCGGCGGTGATGTCCGCCCAGGGGATGGCGATGCCCTGCACGGCGTCGCCGCCGCCGGCGGACTTGTTCTGCTCGCTCAGGTCCGCCGGGCAGTACAGCCGCAGGCTCCCGCCGTCCGCCGCCCGCCGACTCCCCCAGCACGCGGAGCATCTCGCGCAGCATGCGGAACTGCACGCCGCGCGTACGCACGGTGAACCATACGGCGCAGCCTAACAGCAGGGCGACCAGCAGATAAGACCAAAGCACGTTATTGACCGAGTCGATCCAGAAGAAAAGGGTTTGCATGGCGGAGATGTTTCGGACAAAGGTAGCAAAGTTAATGCTAAAACGGGAGAAGACCGGAATTCCGGTCTTCTCGAAGCAAATCATTCGGCGGCATCCATCCGGATCGTCTCCCCCGTCCGGCGGCTGCGTTCGGCGGCGTAGCAGATGCGGTGGCTCTCGATCGAATCGTCGATCGTGGTGAGGAACGGCCGCGAGGGGTCGCGGAGCGCGCGGATGAAATCGCCGATCAGCTGCAGGTCGGCCCCGGCGTGGAAGGGCTGTCCGGCGATGTCCGAGAAATCATAGGTCTCGGCATCCCCGCCGCGGAACCTGCGGACCCGCAGCGTACGCTCGTCGCCGTCGATCTCGCCGCCCGTGAGCCGGATGTGGGTCTTGCGGAAATCGTCGTTGGTGAACATCTCCATCGAAAGGCTCATCGTCACCTCGTCGTCCATCTCCATCGAAAGCAGCTGGTGATCGACCACGTCGTTGTCGCAACGATAGACGCAGCGGCCCAGCATTCCCGTGCGCAGTTCCTCCATAATCGTCGCATCGAGCGTCGCTCCGGGCGGCACGTCGAAGTTCGAGACCCAGTCGCGGCGGACGTAGTAGAGGTCGCGCGCCGAGAAGGGGCATTCGGATTCCATCCGGCAGTCGAGACACCGCGCGGCGGAGCCTTCGGGAGCATTCTCCGCACGGAACCAGCGCAGCGACCCGAACGACGAGAGCAGGCGGCAGTGCGAACCCGTCAGCCACAGCAGGAAGTCGATGTCGTGACAGCATTTGGCCAGCAGGATCGGATTGGCTTCGCTCTCGCGCCGGAAGATGCCGCGCACGTAGCTGTGGGTGGCCCGGTCGAGTCCGACCGAAGCGGTATGGTTGACCGAAACGACGTGTCCCAGCCGCCCCGAAGCGACCAGCTCGCGGATCTTGGCGAAATAGGGATGGTAGCGCAGCACATGGCAGACGCCGACCAGCACGCCGCGCCGGCGGGCGCGCCGGGCGATTTCGCGGCATTCGTCGAGACGCTGGGCGATCGGCTTTTCGAGCAGGACGTGGTATCCGGCGTCGATAGCCTTCACGGCCGGGTCGAAATGGGCGTTCTCAGGAGTCGAAATCAGCACCATGTCGGCATCGAGCCCCTCGGCGAAGAAGTCGTCGTAATGGGCGTAGCAATACTTGTCGGGAAGCCCGAAAGCGTCGGCCATGGCGCGGCGGCGCAGGTCGTTGACTTCGACGATCGCGGCCCACCGGAGCTGTTCGG
>OGQY01001026.1_pt1 | contig 20323 bp, 13 predicted proteins | sample 1553361 | NCBI WGS metagenome assembly OGQY01 (sample SAMEA2579963, study PRJEB22360) | human gut metagenome | reverse complement strand
AGGCGGCTCGGCGTGCGCCTGTCATAACGATGCTGCATTATCCACCTGTTGCCGAAAACGGCATGCGGACGGCTTTTACGGAGCTTATTTCGCAGTATCCCGTGCAGCAGGTTGTGTATGGGCATCTTCATGCGCAGTCATGCAGGCTCGGCTTTAACGGAACGCTGGACGGCATACGCTACTCACTTTGTTCGGCCGACTTTTTAAATTTCGCACCGAAACAAATCGCAGAATTCTGACAAACACTTGAATGTTTGGAATAAAACAGACTGCCGCAAACACATATGTGTTTTTGTTGCAGTCTGTTTAAAGTTATTTTAAAAGCTCATCAACGATTGAATTCCGCTGCCGGTGTCCGCAACGCCCGTACGCGCAGTTCTTCATTTCGGCAGCATGAAATGAACCGTTTTGTTTTTCAGCGAAATGCGGAGAACCTCTGCTCCGCGCTCTGCAAGCTCTTTCTTGTATTTCAAAAAAGAGTGATCGATTTGAAAACCGAGCACATCCTCGATTTCATCGAAGGTTAGGCTGAATTGCCCCGGTTCATGCTGCATAACGTAATTTCACAGCGGTTCGTATTTACTCATTGCCGCACCTTCTTTATGTATATATCAGCTCGGCTTTGAATCGCCCGAAGTTTGCCGAGCATTATTGAATTATACCACAAAACAAGCCTTTTTTACAGGTTTTGACAGATGCTGTATTTCATGTTTTTTTGACATGATTTTAATAGTTTTCAGCAATATATTGTCACAAATTGTTGACATACACCGCCAAAAGTGTTATCTTATTCAAGATGGATCTTTAAGAGCGGTACGGAGATGCCGGCAAGATTTACGGACTTATGAATAAATTGGAGCCGTGTCCCGGGCATTATGCCCGAATCGGCTGTTGCTTTTTGTTTTTCTGTATGCTTTGCTGTGCGGCAAAGCTTTTATTTTGCCCTTCTGCACTCTTCCGTTTCGAATTTACCCTTCCGTCCGAAATACTTTCAGGGAGAAAACGACGATGAAACTTATCTATGACGTCAACGACAAACCCAAGTTCCGTGCGAATCTTGTTTTCGCATTCCAGCAGCTGCTTGCTATCATAGCGGCAACACTGCTTGTTCCGACCCTTGTAAACAGCGCATTCGGTGAAGCAATCCTTGACCAGGGCGCAGCATTGTTCGGCGCAGGCGCAGGCACCCTTGTCTACATTCTTTTCACAAAGAAAAAGAGCCCTGTTTTCCTGGGCAGCTCCTTTGCATTCATCAGCCCGTTGATCGGCGCATGTTCATTCGGCTATTTCGGCATTCTTATCGGCGCATTCATTGCAGGTATTGTTTACGTCATCATTGCTCTTATCGTTCATTTTGCCGGCACAAACTGGGTTGACAAGCTCCTTCCCCCCGTTGTCATCGGCCCGGTAGTTGCGCTTATCGGTCTCAGCCTTTGCGGTTCCGCAATCAACAATGTCAACAACACCGCCGCCTCTCCCGACGGTTATAACCTTGTGTGCATTCTTATCGGCATCATCACATTCTTTGCAACGGTGCTTGCATCCGTTAAGGGCACAAAAACGATGAAGCTGATTCCCTTTATCATCGGCATTGCCGCAGGGTATGTCGCTGCATCCGTATTCACCGTTATCGGCAGCAAATGCGGCATTGATTACCTTAAAATCGTTGATTATTCCCCCTTGGCAAACAATTTTGAAACCGTAACTTTCGGCAGCTTCATTTCCCTGCCCAAGTTCACCTTCCTCGGCGCGCTCAACGAAGGTGCGGGCAAAATCGATGTTGCCGCCGTTGTCAAGCTCTTCGCGCTGTTTGCGCCTGTTGCGTTCGTTGTTTTTGCCGAGCATATTGCAGATCACAAGAACCTCGGTTCAATCATTGACCGCGATCTTATTAAGGACCCCGGTCTGCCCCGCACTCTTCTCGGCGACGGCGTCGGCTCCATTGTCGGTGCGATTTTCGGCGGCTGCCCCAATACAACCTACGGCGAAAGCGTCGGCTGCGTTGCCATCACGGGCAATGCTTCCGTTTCCACCATCGGTCTTACTGCAATCATGGCGATTCTGCTTTCGTTCTTTACGCCGTTTGTTGCATTCGTCAACACGATTCCCAGCTGCGTCGTCGGCGGTATCTGCATTGCACTCTACGGCTTCATTGCTGTCAGCGGCCTTAAGATGCTTCATGAAGTTGATCTCGGCGAATCCGAGAACCTGTTCGTTGTAAGTGCGATTCTCGTCACGGGCATCGGCGGGCTCTCCCTCAACTTCGGAGGCGTGGTTGAAATTCCGAACATTGCAACCGCACTCATTATCGGTGTTTTGACCAAGCTCATTGTCGGCAAAGTTAAGTCAAACAAATCCGCCGGTAAAAACTGAGCGGTTATATAAACATCGAAACCTCGCATAAATTGCGATAAAAGGAAAAGCACGGCGCAGTCCGTGCTTTTCTGTTGTTTTCGTTTTTAATCCGAAGCACAAACCGGCTTTCAGGGTTTTATATGCTTTATGAGTTCTTATCTTTTTCGCTGTCGCGAAGCCTCGTCAGTTTTTCAACATATACATCGCAAAGTTCCTTTGCGTACTCGCTGTCCCTGCTGCCGGCAACGATGCGGAAGGAAGCATCCGCAGTTCCGGCGGGACGAACACACACCCAGCCCGTGTCACGCTTTAGGCGCAAACCGTCAACAAGTTCTCCGTTTTTTTCGCCCTCTGCAAGCATTCGAAGCATTCTGCCGATATCTTTCCATGCGGTGCGTATGCTCTTTTCCGAAGTATAGACTTTTGGCAGAGCTTCCGCATAATCTTTCAACTCTCCCGAAACAAACATCTCACAAAGCTTCACGACCGCCGCTTCCGGCTCATACAGCGCGGGGTAATACGCGTTTCTTGCAAAGGACAGCCGTCGCTGCTCGGCCAAGCTTTCCTTTGAGTATATAAGCTGAACACCCTGCTTCTTTATCTCATCACGATAGGGTTCCGGCAATGAAACGGGCACGACCAACAGTTCGGCACCCTCTTCCTTTTCCGGCAGTCCGAATGCTCCGCCGCCGCAGTTTACGGCAAGCGACCTCGCGATAACCGTCTGCACTTCACTGTTGCCCAATATGATATCCCCGCTTATTGACAAGCTGATTTTGCCGTCATTATCAATTTGAACCGCAATCGTGTTTTCGTCAAACACGGGGGAAAGTCCGTTTTCCGCGCAGCTTCTTTCAACATTCCAGCCGAGCCGCAGCAAAACCCTGCTTATCACCCTGCCGGACTGTTCGGGCGCACCGATACGCAGCGTGCGCTTGTTATTCAGCATCAGTTCACGCCGAATGCCGCAGAGAAGGCGCTGCTCATAGGCTTCTTCAAGCCCGTTCAGATTTCCGATTATGCCGAGTTCGGCATCAAGAGTGGGCTTCTGTTCTCCGAAAAGGAAACCGGCGCGCACAGAGCGCATTGCATCGGGCGAAAGCTCAATGCCGTTTTCATCAAACAACACAAGTTCGGCGTTTCTTCCGTTGTTATTGACATAGATTCCTCCCGCGCAGCCTGTTTTGCGCACGGTATACGAGAATGCAGACATGCTTGCGGCATTCACGGCCTCGGCATCAACGCCCTGCGACGCAATGCCCGCAAGCACCGCATACTTCAGTACGACCGAAATCGGCTCACCCGATGCACAGACAGCCGCCTTTGCGGGCAGAGCAAATCTTGAAGCAAAAGCCGCTCCGACACGCAGCGCCGCCTCCGGAGTCATCTGTTCATCCGCATCCCCGTGAACAATGCAGCCGTCAAATTCAACACGGCGCGCGGTGCTGCCCCAAACGATATTGTCCTTGCAGCTGCTTCCGTTTTCAATCTGTTTATGCGGCCAAATGCAAACATTCGGAAGAACAGTCACGCCCGCACCGACATGAGTTCCTGCTCCGATCGCGCTCCCCTCAAAAAGCGAAACACGTTCATCGATTTTTGCATCCTCACACACAACCGCTCCGCGCAGCTCGGAATCAAATCTTATGTGTGAACGCTCAAACAAAACCGACCGTTTTACGCTTGCACCCTCTTCAATTGACGATGCGCTCCCGACAACCGAATACGGTTCAATACAAACTCCGTCCGCAATTCTTGCGCCGCTGCCGATATAACAGGGCGGAATCAGCTTTGCACGCCCGGAAATGTTTGCATTCGGTTCAATCAGCACGCCGCCGCAATCCTTTGCTATGGTTGAAAACGCACATTTTCCGTTCAGCATATCCTGCTGTGCTTGTCTGTATTGGGCAATATCGCCGATGTCGCACCAGTACGCGTCAGTTACATGACCGCGGATTTTCATTCCGCGACGCAGCATTTCAGGAAACAAATCCTTTGAAAAATCAAAATCCGTATCCTTCGGGATAAGTTCCAGTGCATCGCTGTTCAGGATATATATTCCTGTGTTCGCATAATCGCTGAACACTTCGCTCCGCTCCGGCTTCTCCAAAAAACCTTTTATCGTGCCGTTTTCGTCCAGCAATGCAACACCGTATTCCGTGGGTTCCGCAACACGTTTCAGAACTATCGTTGCAGCAGCATCGCTTTGCTCATGCGCGCGAATCACGGCTGAAAGGTCAATATCCGTAATTCCGTCACCGCTCAGAACAAGGACGCTCTCCCCCGCCCCTTTTTGAGCAATTTGACCGGCGGAAGATTCTCCGTCGGAGGTATTCCCATGAGAAATCCCTCCCAAAGCCGCACGGACGCTCCCTGCGGTGCCGAGTTTTCTGCCAGGCTCCGAATAGCTTGCGGAAATTCCCCATGCTCCGCCGCTTCCGATATGTTTTTTAATCATATCACCAAGGTAATGCAGCGTAAATACCGCCTCGTTGATATTGTGCTTTGCAAGAAGATCCATTGTGTAATCAAGAATGGGTCTGTTGAGCAAAGGAATGAGGGGTTTCGGTTTCGTGCAGGTCAACGGCCGCAGGCGCCTGCCGTCCCTGCCATTATAACAGCTTTCATAAAAATAATACCGCCTTTCGATTGAAATTGCGGTATTATTGTATGAATCTTTAATAAATTGAATCAGCGGTAATTATTTCCTGTCCTTGCGGCGCAGCGACTTCGCTCGATTTGCAAATTTGCATGAAACAGGCGCAGCCGAACCCGCTTAAGTATTAAAAATACTTAATGCCGTAGAAATAGCAGTTACCTTCAATCGTTGCGTAATATTTTGTGTAATCCGTCCATTCCGTGCCGAGATATGCGGCGCGATAAAACAGAACTTTTTTCGGCAGAGTGCTGCCGTGCTGCAAAAACACGTATTTTGCGGCAGCCATCGCCTTTGAATTCGGCGTTATTGAATTCAGATACGCACGCGAATACCCGAACTGCCCTGTCTGGAAAATTACCCCGGGAACACTGTTCGGGAATTTTCCCGATTTGTTCTTTACACGGTTATAAACTATGCTTGCAAGCGCCCTGTATCCGATGTAGGAACTGCCCGGGCCTTCTGCGTGAATAAGTGCGGCAACAAGGCGAATATCGCTGTCCGAAAACTCACTCGGATTCGGGTCATACATCGGCGGCTGAGTCACAACAGGTTTCGGTGTTGCATATGTGCCGACGGTAACAAACTGACGGAAAATGTAACCCGTCTGCCCGTCAAGATCCACTTGGAACCACTCGCTCGTTTTTCCTGTTATATAGAACTCCGTTCCAAGCGTGCAGATTCTGAGAATTGCAGCGGATGTTGACGGCTCCTGCCGCATATTCACAAATGTTTCGTTCGCGTAACCCGGAACATAGTTAACTTCCTGCATAGGTTCCGGGGTCGGTGTGGGTTCCGGAGTCGGTGCAGGCGTCGGCGTCGGCGCTGCCGTCGGTGCAGGCGTTGCGGTTGGTTCCGGCGTGTCTGTCGGAATCGGCGTGCAGCTCGGCGAATCCGTGCTGTCGAAATCCGTTCCATGCGGCGTTTCATCCGCTCCGCTTATGTTTACAACATAATCGTCGTTACCCTTGTTCTCCGCACCGGATGCCTTTCCCGTGCATCCTGCCGCAATTGCGGCAAGCGCAATGAACAAAGCCAAGACAATCAGCAGGTGTTTGTTTTTTTTCAAAAACTTCACAACTTGCTTCCTCCTTCGGGTAGAATTTATACCTTTTGGGATAGTGTTCCTTTCAGATGATATACCTATTCATATCATCGGCATTATTTCGGGAAATACGTTCGGAAACGTATTTTTCATCGATCACAACATCGATCATCGGGTGATCTCCCGTTGCATTAAAGGAAATATCCTCAAGAAGATTCTCAATTATTGTGTGCAAACGCCGCGCACCGATATTCTCACCGGTTTCGTTTGCGTGGAAAGCCGCTTCCGCAACGGCGCGGAGAGCCTCCTGTTTGAACTCGATTCGGATATTATCCGTTTCAAGCAATGCGGCATACTGTTTTGTTATTGCGTTCTGCGGAGCGGTCAGTATCCGCTCGTAATCATCCGTTGTGAGCGCATTGAGCTTCACAACGATCGGAAAACGCCCCTGAAGCTCCGGAATCAGGTCGTTTATCTTCGAAACATGGAACGCACCCGCTGCGATAAACAGCATATAGTTCGTGCGCACTGGGCCGTATTTGGTTGAAACGACAGAGCCCTCGACTATCGGCAGGATGTCCCTTTGTACGCCCTCTCGGGAAACATCGGGGCCGCTGCCCGCGCCCTTTGCGGCAATCTTGTCTATTTCATCGATGAAAACAATGCCGTCCTGCTCCGCTTTGTCTATTGCATCGCGCACGACCGCATCCATGTCAACAAGTTTTTCCGATTCTTCATTTGAAAGAATGCGCCTTGCATCGCGAACCGTTACTTTGCGTGCTTTTGTTTTTTTGGGAAGAACCCCGCCGAACATTTCATTCAGATTCAGATCTATTCCCATTGCAAGCATGGTATCGTTACCTGTTGCGGTTTCCGCAACCTCGATTTCGATCATTTCATCCTCAAGCCGACCGGCCTGCAAATCGCTGATTATTTTGTTTCGTTTGGAGATATGCTCCGCCGTCTGTTCCTCTGTCGGCTCATTCTTTTTAACCGCAACTCCTGTCTCGCCGCCGGGAGTCAGCGAACCGAACAGCTTTGCAAGCCCGTCGGAAAAGCTGTCCGCAGGGTTCGGAGTCTGCTTTGCGGGCTTTCCGCAAAGGATATCCACAATGCGTTTCTCGGCAGCAGCATCGGCTGCAAGCCTGACTTCCTCTGTGCGTTTTGCTTTCACAAGGCGAATGGAAGCCTCCACAAGGTCGCGAATCATGGAATCGACATCGCGCCCGACATAGCCGACTTCGGTGAACTTTGTTGCTTCAACCTTCACAAACGGGGCATCCACAAGCTTCGCAAGCCTGCGGGCAATTTCTGTTTTTCCGACGCCCGTCGGGCCGACCATAATGATATTTTTCGGGATGATTTCCTCGCGCATTTCCTCGGGAAGGCGGCTGCGGCGATACCTGTTGCGCAACGCGATCGCAACGGTGCGCTTTGCTTCGTCCTGTCCGATAATGTACTTATCAAGCTGTTCAACTGTTTGTTTCGGAGTCAATACGTTCATCTTTACACCTCTTCCGTGACAATGTTGGAATTTGTGTACACGCAGATGCCGGAGGCAATTCTGAGAGCCTTTTCCGCAATTTCAACCGCGGGAAGCTCGGTATTTTCCTTCAGTGCGCGCGCCGCTGCAAGCGCATACATGCCGCCGCTGCCGATTGCGGCAATGCCGTCATCGGGTTCAATAACCTCGCCCGTGCCGGACACAATAAGCAGGTCGGAAGCATTTGCACAGATAAGCAGCGCTTCAAGCTTGCGCATGACCTTATCGCTGCGCCAATCCTGAGCAAGCGCAACAGCCGCACGGCGCAAACTTCCGCCGTACATGGTCAGTTTGGCTTCGAATCTTTCGCAAAGCGTGAATGCATCCGCAACGCCGCCCGCAAAACCGACAACAACGCTGTCGTTATATATGCGGCGAACCTTTCGCGCCGTGTGTTTCATTATTGTTGCTTCGCCGAGAGTGACCTGTCCGTCACCCGCAAGAGCGCATTTGCCGTCTTTTTGCACGGCAACAATGGTTGTTCCTTTTATGTCCATTTTGTTTCCTCTTTAATTTTCCGATTCAAAACATATTATTGCAGCTTTTCATGTTCGATGCCGGCCTTTTGGCGCATCAACTCAAGCCGTTATCATTTTTCCTGTTGTTTCAGTTCGGCCGCAATGCTGTCAACCGTTTGCAGCGCACGCTGCGAAAGTGCCTCGAAACGGCGGCGTTTGTCGCGCGGCGCATTCGGCAAGGTTTCCATTATGCCGAAGTTCGCATTCATCGGCTGGAAGCTGCTGCCGTTATATTCGCTTACATAATGTGCAAGTGCTCCGATTGCCGTTCGTCTTGTAAAATCGATTTGCGGTCGATTGTTTACAAGCCGTGCCAGATTGATTCCCGCAGCAAGCCCGGATGAAGCACTTTCAACATAGCCCTCAACGCCGGTGAGCTGCCCCGCAAAGAACAAATCCTCACGTTCACGCAGGGAGTAAAAAGGGGTCAGATGTTTCGGGGATTGAAGGAAGGAATTCCTATGCATAACGCCGTAACGCACATATTCCGCATTCGCAAGCCCGGGAATCATTCCGAAAACACGCTTCTGCTCGCCGAACCTGAGATTGGTTTGAAATCCCACGATGTTAAAAAGCGTGCCCTCGGAGTTATCCTGTCTGAGCTGCACAACGGCAAACGGTTTTTTGCCGTCGCTTGCAGTGCATTCTGCAAGACCGACGGGCTTCAGCGGTCCGTACGCAAGGGTCAGGTCACCACGCTTCGCCATGACTTCAACCGGCATACACCCTTCAAAAACGTTTACGGTTTCAAACTCGTGCAGCGGAGCGGTTTCCGCCGAAACAAGCGCGCGCACGAATTCGTAATATTCACGCATTGTCATAGGGCAATTCAGATAATCACTGCCGCGTCCGTAACGCGAGGCTCTGCTTATCCGATTCATATCAAGCGATTCGAGCGTTACGATCGGAGCAGCCGCATCAAAGAAATGCAGGCTGTCGCCGAGAAGGCTTTCAATGTTTCTCATCAAATCACCGTCTGTAAGCGGTCCTGTGGCAATTACCGCAGGTTCAGCCGGGATTTCCGTTATTTCCCGGGAAATGAGCTCAATATTCGGATGTTTTTTTAGCTCTTCCGTAATTCGTTTTGAAAAATCAGTGCGATCCACCGCGAGCGCACCGCCCGCCGGAACGCGCGTTTCGTCCGCAATTCTCATTACAAGAGAATCCATTCGGCGAAGTTCTTCTTTCAAGAGGCCGACGGCATTATCCAGCTTATCTGAGCGAAGCGAGTTCGAGCAAACCAATTCGCATAGGTCATCAGTTTTGTGTGCAGGCGAATGCTTGCCCGGCTTCATTTCAAAAAGGTTGACGTGTATGCCGCTTTCGGCAATCACATACGCCGCCTCACAGCCGGCCAATCCTCCGCCGATAACAGAAACCGATTTCATTGCTTTCCTCCTCCTTGTTCGCATTTAATGCTTTTATGCCTGTCGGCATCATGCTGCGTATCATGCTGCATTAAGAATAATTCATCTCCCCTTCTTGCTCTTGCGAAATCATCGGGAAATGAAATAACTCCCTTTTCAGTCCCGTGCCTCCGCTTTATCCGCAAGGTCGGGATAAGTGTTTTTAATCTCTCCGCTCGGAACAACAAAGCCGCATTCCTTTTCGGAACAGACGATATAGCGTCCGTTCGGGCCCATTTTCCACACGGTCATCCTACCGCAGCGCGGGCACGGTTTGCCTGTCGGCAGATACCACGATACGTAATCACACTCCGGATAATTCTCGCAGCCGTAAAACGCTCTGCCTTTTTTGCCCTTGCGCTTGATTATTTCCCCGCCGCATTTGGGGCATTTCACGCCGACTTTTTCAACAATGGGCTTTGTGTTTTTGCACTCCGGATAATTCGGGCAGGCAAGGAACCTTCCGAACCTGCCTGTTTTATATACCATCATTGCGCCGCATTTATCGCATGGAATGTCCGAAACCTCATCGGGAATTTCAATACGCTCAACGGTCTTGAATGCCTCTTCAAGAGATTCTTCAAACGGAGGATAGAAATCTTCAATCAGATTTTGCCAGCGTTCCTTGCCTTCTTCCACTGAGTCCAATCGTGACTCCATATCCGCCGTGAACTTGACGTCAACAATATTGCGGAAATTATCCTCCATAACTTTGTTCACAACGAACCCGAGATCGGTGGGCACAAGCTGTTTCTTTTCTTTTTCTACGTACCCTCTGTCGATAATTGTCGAAATTGTCGGGGAATACGTGCTCGGCCTGCCGATTCCCAGCTCTTCAAGAGTTTTCACAAGGGATGCTTCGGTGTATCTTGAAGGCGGTTCGGTAAAGTTCTGCTTCGGGTTCAGAGAAACAAACTTAGGTTCACTGCCGACTTCCATAGCGGGAAGGGTCGTGTCCTTTTCGCCTATGCCGTCATCCTGCGACGGGTTCGAAACGGAATAAACCGCCGTGAATCCGTCAAAGATTTTTTTTGAACTGTTGGTTCGATATGTGCATTTCGGCTGAGTCTGCGTTTCAAGCGTAACAGTTGAGGTTTCGTAAAGCGCATCACTCATCTGGCTTGCAAGGAAACGTTCGTAAATCAGTTTGTAAAGTTTATACTGCCCCGGTTCGAGATACTGTTTCACCGATGCGGGCGTGTTTTTTACATCGGTCGGACGAATTGCCTCATGCGCATCCTGGGAACCCGCTCTGCCCTTAAAAACATTGGGCTTTTCGGGTACGTAAGCTGCGCCGAACGCTGTCGCAATGTATTCTCTCGCACTCTGCTGCGCTTCGGCGGAAATTCGAACCGAATCCGTACGCATATACGTAATCAAACCAACGCTGCCCTTGGTGCCGATATCAACGCCCTCATAGAGCTGCTGAGCGCAAAGCATGGTTCGCTTCGGCGGCATTGAAGCGCGGTTCGATGCATCCTGAAGCATGCTGCTCGTTGTGTACGGTGCAGGCGCATGACGCGTTTTTTTTGCTGTTTTGATGTCCGCAACGCAATAAACCGTTCCGGTGGACAAATCCGCAACGCGCATTGCATCGGCTTCCGTCTGAAGCTCCGTCTTTTTGCCGTCAAAACCATAGAATTTGGCTTCGAATGTACGCTTGGCAAGATGAAGTTTTACTGTGACCGTCCAATACTCTTTCGGCACGAAATCAAGTATCTCGCGCTCTCTGTCGCAGATGAGTTTTGTCGTAACCGACTGCACACGGCCCGCCGAAAGTCCTCTTCGAACCTTTGCCCAAAGCAGCGGGCTGATTTTGTAGCCGAGCAAACGGTCAAGCACGCGCCGCGCCTGCTGCGCATCAACAAGGTTCCTGTCAATGCAGCGCGGATTTTTGACCGCCTTTTGAATGACTGTCTTTGTGATTTCGTTAAACACAACACGACAGGGCTCGTTTTCATCCAGCTTCAGCATTTTTGCAAGATGCCACGAAATCGCTTCTCCCTCGCGATCAGGGTCGGTTGCAAGCACGATATGCTTTGCGTGCTTTGCTTCTTTGCGTATTTTTTCGATAACTTCGCCTCTTCCGCGAAGGGTAATATATTTGGGTTCAAAGTCGTGTTCAACATCAACACCGAGCTGGCTTTTCGGCAAATCGCGAACATGCCCGTTCGATGCAATGACCCTGTATTTTGAGCCGAGATACTTTTCAATCGTCTTCGCTTTGGACGGCGATTCCACGATAACCAATGTCTCTGCCATAATCCTCCTTCGACCGTTTGGTCGTTTACAGTTAATTTACAGTAAAATCCGATTCTGCCGCACCGCGGCGGCAGTTCAGCAACAGCTTTTTTCACAAGAAGCGAATTGTTCAAACTCTTCCTGATCGGGTTTGCGATCCTGCCGGTGATACGACTTACGGATCAGCTCAATGTATAGATTCTGCCCGGCAATTGTTTTATTAAACCCGAAAATTCCAATTCTGTCAAGTGCAAGTTTAAAACTTCGACCGGGAGCTGCGTAAGCTCGCAGATTTCGTCAAAGTTTTTTTCGCTCAATTCAATCAAATCAAATAATATCTTTTGATTACCCGTCAATTTCAACTCACTGCTGCCCCTGCCGCGCAGCTTTGATTTTTTGCTGCACTCAGGATCGATTCCGAGATGAAACAGCAAATCCTCTGCACTGAATACAGGTTCCGCCATGCCTTTTCGTATCAGTTCGTTCGTTCCGAAGCTCATCCTGTCCGTGATTCTTCCGGGCACGGCATACACGGTTCTGCCCTGTTCCAACGCGCAATTTGCAGTTATCATCGTTCCGCTCTTTTCACCCGCTTCAACAACAAGCACGCCGCAGCTCATTCCGCTGATTATTCTGTTTCTCATTGGGAAAAAATACGTTGCAGCACGCGTGAAAGGCAGGAATTCGCTCATCACGCAGCCGTTCTCGATTATTGCTTCCATAATCTCCGCGGTGCCGTCGGTTTTTGCCGTGCAGACGCCTTGTCCGAGTATCGCCGCCGTTGGATATTCTTGTTCGGCGGCACTTGCGCGTTGTCACCCCTCCCTGCGCCGCAAGGCTGTCGCAGCCGTAGGCAAGCCCGGAAACTATGGTAACGCCGTTTTTTGCCAACTCACAGCCCATATGAGCGGACACTTTTTTTCCGTAATCCGAACACCTTCTTGCGCCGATTATTGCAAACGGCGTTTCGGCCTGCAATCGTGCGCATTTGCCTCTTGCATAAAGCACAAACGGCGGATCCGCAATATATTTCAATTCGGTCGGATAAGCTTCACTGTTCGGCGTCAATGCTGAAACACCGTTTTTTTCAAGGTCCGAAATGAAATCATCAATATAGACATCCGATGCCGTGAGCCGCAGTTTTTCGGCCTGCTCCCGTTTTATCGTGGTTAAAATATCGGAATCAACGTTTTTTACCGCTTCAAACAACTCCGAAATCGAATCAAAATTTCTCAGCAGTTCGTTTGCCTGCTTCGCCCTGCCTTCAAAGGCAATGCTCAATCGGATATAATCCCTGTCCGCCTGTTGATACTCCATTTGCCCTCCGTTCGGCTGCCGCAGTGCCGATTACATCACAGTTTGCTCCAATACTTGCTGTCCAAAGAGCGATATTGAAGGGCTTCAGCAACGCATGCCCCTGTAATTTTTTCCTCGCCCGCAAGGTCGGCAATGGTTTTGCTAACCTTAATCAATCTATCGTATGCCCTTGCAGACAGCCGCAGCCTGTCGAACGAAAGCCTTATAAGCTTTTCCGCATCGGGCTCCAGTGCGCAATACTTTTTGATATGTTTCGAACTCATCTGCGCGTTGAACATTATGCCGTCGTTTTTAAAGCGCTCCCGCTGAATGCATCGCCCTTTCAAACCCCTTTCACGAATTGCCGCCGAGCTTTCGCCCGCCTGTTTGGACGCAAGATCCTCATACGCAACCTCCGTCATCTCAACATGAATATCTATCCTGTCCAGCATCGGGCCGCTGATTCGGTTTCGATAACGCTCAATCTGGGACGGATTGCATCTGCATGGGTTGATTCTTGAACCGAAATTTCCGCACGGGCAGGGGTTCATCGCTGCAACGAGCATAAAGTCCGCCGGATATTCCGCTTTTGCCGCTGCACGGGTGATGGACACAAAGCCGTCTTCAAGCGGCTGCCGCAATGCTTCCAACACCGACTTTTGAAACTCCGGGAATTCATCCAAAAACAGCACACCGTAATGTGCAAGGCTGATTTCACCCGGAAGTGCTTTTGTTCCGCCGCCGACAAGCGCGGGAATGGAGGCCGAATGATGCGGCGCACGAAACGGACGCTCCCGCACAATTCCGCCGCGTCCGCGCAATATGCCTGCAACGGAATGAATCTTTGTTATTTCAAGTGCCTCTTCGTTTGACAAAGTCGGCAATATTGAAGGAATGCTTCTTGCAAGCATCGTTTTACCCGAACCCGGCGTTCCGATAAGCAAAATATTGTGGTTGCCCGCTGCTGCAACTTCGGCTGCACGTTTCGCCGCCTGCTGACCCTTTATTAACGAAAAATCACTGTCAAAACTCGGATGGTCGTCTATATTTGTTTGACTGCACGGCTGCGGATTGATGATCTTCATTCCGCGCAGGAAAAGCACAGCCTCTGTAAGACTCGTTACAGGAATCACGACTGCATCGTGTATGAAAGCAGCTTCCTCCGCGTTTTCCTTTGGGAGAATGATATGGTTGTATCCGCGTGAGCATGCATCGATTACCATCGGCAGCACGCCGTTAACACCGCGAACGCTTCCGTCCAAAGCAAGCTCACCGATTATAAGCCATTTTTCCGCCGCGGTGCGATCGATATCCCCGTTTGCCGCAAGTATGCCTATCGCTATCGGCAAATCATAAACCGTACCCTCCTTGCGGACATCCGCCGGCGCAAGATTCACAACAAGCCGCACATTTGGGAAAGGAAAGCCCGAGTTGCATATTGCAGAGCGGACGCGCTCCTTGGATTCCTTAACGGCATTATCCGGAAGGCCGACGGTTTCGTAACCCGCAAAGCCGAAGCTTATATCCGTTTCAACCGTCACGGGATAGCCGAGCAGCCCCGTCAACCCATAACTTGTGATTCTTGCCAGCATATTTCCCCCTTTGTCCGAATAAAGCCATACCGAGTGATTTTTTCACTCGGTAAGCCGTTAAACGAGTATTAACATTTAATCTTTGGTGTTCAGATTGACTTTTTTCCCTTTTCCGTCGTTTTTCACGGAAGGAGCCTCAGCAGGTTTGAACACAAAAAGCTTGTTGCCGATGAAGTTTACGATTATGCAAATGCAGGTTGAAAGCAGCATGCACGCTCTTTCGCCGTTAATTATCTTTGTGAGCCACTGCGGAAGCCCAAGACTCATCCACCAATCATCAATATGCAAAGCATTGGTAAACAGCCAGATAAGGCCGAGCGAAACAAGCAATACACCCAGGTTAACTGCAATAAAGCTTATGATTTCGCGCGCATCCTGTCTGCGCTCTTCTTTAAAGGTCCAACGGCTGTTCAGAATATAGCTGTTCAGAATGCCGGCACAATAGCCGACAACTTTTGAAACATAAACCGTCCAACCGCCCGTAAACGGTATTGCAAGCACGATGCTCAGCACCGTGCTGATGACCATGTCTATAAGCGTGTTGCCTATTCCCACCAAGCCGAATTTAATCAGCTGGAAAAAGCTTTTTTTTGCGGCTGTGCCGCCGTTTTTTTCGTTTGAACTCATTATTGAAACTTACTCCTTTACGCGGCAGCGAACAATATGCCCGCCCAAAAGCCGGCTGCGACAGGTTTTCTGTCGAATTGTCCGCCGCACGCATTATCTTCTTCACCCCGTCCGCACCGAAAGCACGGGCAGCGGGCTTGTGTTCGGCATTTTTTTACCAAGTGCCGAAGAATGTCCATGTGGGCAGCCATTCAAGTGCACGTATATATTCCCTGCTGACCTGAATGCCGCTGATTACGGGATAGAAAACCGCAAACAGCACGATCGCAGCAGCAAGCCAAATGAACTTGATCTTCGGAACGAATTTCGCTCCGCCGGAAATCATGTCGCCGCGTTCGAGCGGTATGTAGTAGAACTTATCCTCATAGTGCTTGAGCACATATACAGAGGCAAGTATTATCATCGGCACGGTCGCAAAGTAATGATATACGAACACGCAGCGGGAAATCAGCATCCAAGGCAGCATGGACGATGCCATGCAGGCAAAGATGAAGAATATCTCCGCATTGAGCCTGAACCTGTTGCGCAGGAACATGATGAACAGCGTCAACGTGCCTGCAAAGCAGATCCACCATACTGCGGGGTTGCCGAAAGTTGAAATGGTTCCGAACTTTGTTGTGTCCGGATTCTGTCCTCCGGAATAGAACCACACCGGGCGGTTTCCGAGAGGCCATTCATACCATGCGGACTGATACGGATGCGTTGAATTGAGCCCGCTGTGGTAGCTGAACATATATTTTTGATTGTCAATAACGCCGTCCACATAAGTCTTAACCTTTTCGGAGAAGGTCAAAACTTCGCCCTCGGGTTCCTCATTGTACTCGAGCTGTCCGGCGGCACGAAGGCGTGCAATCTTTGTTTGCTCCGCATTAGGCTTCCACTGCGCCGTGTAATACGGTCTGTATGCCGCCGAGTAAATCGCAACGGGAATGATGATGAAGAACAGGAGACAGAACAGGCAGGTTTTTATGAACCGTGCCGGGAACTTTCTCGCGTTCGCAACCGCAGGATCGGCCTCTTCCGCTTTTGTGAGCTTGGCATTTTTAATCTTGTTTGCCTTTACCCAAAGGGTTATCATCTTAACAAAGAACATAACCGCAAGCGCAGCACCGGTATATATGCAGATCCATTTGCTTGCGCAGCCCAAACCGAAGAACAAACCCGAAAGCCCGAGCGGTATCAGGGTGTCCTTAAGGCTGTCGCCGAGATCCATTTTTATGAATTTGTACATGTAGTACGTCATGCACATATTGAAGAACACGCCGTATACGTCAATGGTCGAAATTCGAGTCTGCGAAAAATGCATGAAATCGAATGCAAACAACCCCGCCGCAAGCAGCGCAAGCTCGGGACGCTTGAACATGCGCTTGCCGAACGCATACATCAGGGGAATCATTGCAACGCCGAACAGCGCACCCATGATTCGCCAGCCGAAGGGATTCATGCCGAATATCGCAACGCCGACGGAAATGATTATTTTTCCGAGCGGAGGATGCGAAACCTCGTAGACATTAAGATTATGCAGATGTTCATATGCGGTTCGTGCGTGGTAGAGCTCATCGAAATACATGCCGGTCATGTAACTCGGGTATTCCGGCACGCAGTCCTGTTCATCGACAAGAGCCGCTGCGGATGCATCGTTCACCGTTACATGAAGCAGGTTGCCTGCCGTGTCAAAGAACGCAAGCTCGTTTATCCATGCTTCGCCGCTCACAACTGTCAGCGTGATGTTTTTTGTTGTGCTGTGCAGGCTGCTGTTGCGAACCCACCTGTACATTGTTCCGAAACGCTGGTCGATTTCGACTGATTTGCCGTCGTCTCCGGTGAGCTTAAATACAGTCGTTCCTTTTGAGCCGCTGCCGCCCGTAATTCCGCCGTCATGCCAAACACTGCCGACGGAAACCGTATCATCAAATGTCAGCGTTACGGTTGTGCCCGGCGTTCCCTTCCATTCGCTGTCCGGTGCTTTTGTGGAGCCGAGATTCGTGACGGCAAGAATGCCGTAAACAAGAGTCAATGCAATAACGAATATCCAGTCTTTTTTTGTATAGTGAAGCTTTGTATCCGTTTTTTGGGGGATAACAGGCTTCGTGTCAAAAATGCTCGGAGCAAGCTGCGCAGGGGTTTTGATGGGATCGCCTTTGCGCGCCTTGTCCATTGATTTTTCAAGCTTGAGCAGGAAATAGATCGCAATTGGCAAAAGGATGTAGATGCAGAGCATGATAACGATCATTTTTGTTCTTGCGGCGTATTCCGCATCACTCATACCCGTTGTGTTATCCGAGGATTGTGATGATGGAGTCTTTGTTTCAAAGCTCTGAATTTCGCCGTTGTAGCTTGTGAGCTTTTCGATTTTAAAATCGTCAAAGTAGGCAATGCCCATGCTCGTGCTGCTGAAATTGCCGAGTCTGCATCCGATTTTAAGTTTGGACTGTCCGCTTCCGGTTTTGCCGACAAGCTCAACCATTGTCCAATCAGTTGTGCCGAGAACAGGCGTTGAATAACAGGTTCGGTCCTCAAGAGCAATATTTGCACCCGCTCCGCCGCTTACATTTTCGGTTTTGATGTAGCAGCTGAGTTTGTAAATCGTGTTTGCCTGAACGGAAACTGTCTGCGTGAAGTGTGCATCATCAAGCTCCGCATTCGTGAGCTTCACGACATTGCCGCGCGCAGCGTCCTGCACGACAACCGCGTTTGACACGGAAGTGTCATTCAAATAGGATGTGTATTCCCACCCCTTCGGTATCAGGCCGCTTGAGTCGAGGCTTTCGAAGCTGCCGTTTGCAATGTTTGCGCTTCCTCCGCTTTTCGGGGAAGCAAGCAGCAGAACGATGCCGAAAATAACACATACTGCCGCAATAATTGCAAGGCTGACAGTGAGTGTCTTTTTGTTTATCTTTTTCATTTCGTTTCCTCTCATTTCTCTGCTTTTCGTGCAGGAACAGTTTTTTGTGCTTTCGCCGAAGCATCATCATCCGCGAAAACATCGGCTTTTACTCTTCCGCGGAGCATAATATCCGTGCAAATGCCGCAGAATATTATAAACAATATGACGTTTGCAAGTGAGCACCAGAACACAAGGCGTTCATCCCAATAGAGGTGGTACTCATGCAGTTTGCTGTAATAAAACGCTGCAATGCAGTTCACAAGCGTTGTTGCGCTCCAGCACATGAACATGCTGATAAGTCGCCTGTCGCCGTAGCTGATGTAAGCAACAAGCAGCAGAAGCAGCACGGGGAACAGGTAGCGTTCGTGCATGTAGTGGCCGAGAGTGAAAAGCGAGGCGAATGTGAATGCGGTTGCAAGACTCAACGCGCCGGAATGCTTTTTCCTGCCGAAGAAATACAGAACACCGCCGAAACCGACTGAAAGAACCATCAGAACGGTGCCGAGCTGGCCGTAAGTCAGCCCGAGAATTGCCTTCTCGGTTATCGGGGTCCAATTCTTTCCGAACAATGTGTAAATATTGTATGCATTTACGCTTGCGTATTTATAAGAAGTAGCGGTTCCCATATATTTTTGAAGGATAATGGAATACCACGGCATGGTATCATCGGCAAACGGAATTACGGACACAATGAGAAGCGCGCAGGCGCAGGCGACCGCAGCAACGGTTTTCATTATTCGTGTTCCGACTCCGTCCGTACATTTTCTGCCTGTCGGACTGAAGAAATCCGGATCGAAAATATAGCAGAAATATGCAATCGCAAGAAGGGGACCCGCCATCAAAGCCTGCGGCTTGAGCAGGATTGATAATCCGTAAACAAATCCCGCAAGAATCGGTTTGTTCGAATTGAGCAGAATAATGCTTATTACAAGCAGGATCGAAAGAATCTGATCGATCTGTCCCCATCCTCCGGAAACATAGATGAAAACGGGGCAGAATGCTGCAAGGCACATAAGAAGGTACGCGGCCTCAAAGCGAAGTTTTTTGCGCGCAAGCCTGTAAACAAGATACGCCGAGCCTATATCGGCAATTATTGACGGGAGTTTTATCATCGTGACATAGAATATGTCGTACGAGCCGTCCGCCGCATAAACGCCGTGACCGAAAAGATCCGCTATGCGCGCCATCAACCCCAAAACATACATATATCCCGGCGGATAATCCGGAAAATTGGTTTGAGGATTATAGAAGTTTTGAAAGCCGTTTCTGAATATTTTGTTTCCCCACGATGTGAAACAGCCTATATCGGTTTTGTGTCCGACAATATAGTAGGAAAAAAGAATATGCAGCAGCAGCGAAGCAAGCAGCGTCCACACAACAAGAAAATTGTCTGATTTGTCGCGTACACCGTTCACAAGAACGGCTCTGCTTCTTTTGATGCTTACATAGACCATGTAGATCAGCAAAAAGGCAATCGTTGCCAAAATGGAAGCGATCAGTATTTGCTCGGTCGGAAATTTGGTCGGCGTCATATTGAATGCCATCCTCCTTATGAAAGCCTGCTGTAAGATGCCGAATGCGTCCGGCTGACCTCTGTCACACCGCTCACGTTCGCGCATCATACACCGATTTTATTTATTTTACCATATTATGTTCAAAATTTGAAGTGCCGAACGCAAAAAAAAGCAGCAAACAACAAAATTGAAAGCTGCGGGAAAAGCCGACAAAGATTTTTTATTTTATTTAAACCGTAAATGCATTTTCAATATGTCTGATTTTGTGTTCCGAAAGTATCACTTCAATTATATCGAAGCGATAGTAAACCGCCTTTTGCCTGTAATTTGCCGCAAAATACTTTGCAGCGTAAGCCATGTTTGCTCTTTTTGCAGAACCGACACGCAGCATCGGCGGCAGCTCCTTTGAATCGAGAGCGGTCTTGACCTCGACAAAGGCAACGGTGCTTCCTTTTTTTACGATTATATCAATCTCCTTGTGTGCAACACGGTAATTGCGCTGAAGGATTCGGTACCCGTGCAAACGAAGGTAAAGCCTTGCCAAACGCTCCCCTCTTGCACCGATGCGCTGCTGTTTGCTTCCGTTTTCAATATTCAGCCGTTCCAATTGCACCTCCGATCGGGTGTATACAGCAACGCGGTC
>OGQY01001011.1_pt1 | contig 20541 bp, 17 predicted proteins | sample 1553361 | NCBI WGS metagenome assembly OGQY01 (sample SAMEA2579963, study PRJEB22360) | human gut metagenome | reverse complement strand
CTTTGCAGTCGCCGCAGCGAATGCATTCGGGGCTGTTGGGCGTTGTTGACATGTCCACACCCATGCGGCAAACGCTTTTGCAAACGCCGCAATGGGTACATTTGGATTCATCAACGCTGTAGCGGTAGAGCGAAATCCTGTTGAAGAATGAGTAAATCGCGCCGAGCGGGCAAATGTATTTGCAGAACGGACGATAGATCATGATGGACAACAGAATGGTTGCCGCAAGAATTCCAAGCTTCAGTGAGGTCAATCCGCCGGCTTCCGCCCAGCTTGTGATGCCTGTGCCTGTGCCGGCCGCAGTGTTGCCCGCAAGGCTGCCGTAGGTCATAAGCGGAATACCGCCGAGGAGCATTCCGGAAGGGCAGATGTATTTGCAGAAGAAAGGATTCGATTCATACAGCAGAGGCAGAACGATAACGAATACAACAAGGAAGAAATACTTGAGGTAACGCAGCTGCTTATCGCCGGGGAAAGTGCGAATCTTAAGCTTCTTTGGGAGCGGAATCTTGTGCAGCAGATCCTGAATCAGTCCGAACGGGCAAAGAAAACCGCAAACGAGCCTTCCGCAAAGTGCGCCGACGAGCATAAGAAAGCCGACAACGTAAAACGCAAAATAGTAGAGCGGTTTCGTGACCAGATAGCCGTTGCTGTCCGACCAGACGCCTTTTGAAAAGTCAGACTGATTGAAAATGGCCTGCAGCGAGCCGATAGGACATGCTCCGAGCGCGCCGGGGCAGGAGTAGCAATTCATACCCGGAACACAAATCTGCTTAAGCGGACCTTTGTAAATCGTTCCGGTTAGAAAGCCGACAACATAGCTGTTCGTAAGCAGGCTGAAAATCGCCTGAATGGCAAACCTCCTGCGTTCAACCGCTTTGCGAACCTGCATTATTGTTTTCTTTGGTTTTGAGTTCAACTTGGTTTTTGTTTCCATCAGCCGATACCTACGCATTCTCGGCAAAGAGCCGTGGCTTTTGAAAGAACCGCATTGATTTCGCCGTCGAATATCCCGTATACAATGAATGCAGCCGCGATAACCATAAGGCAAACGGGCAGGATGATTCTGAGGGTTCCGTCAAGCGTTTGGGTTAATTTAACTCTTTTGTTGTGCATCTTGACCTCCCGGCTCAAAGAAGATTATCGATGATGGAACACCACTTGTCATAGGAGTTTGAAGTCGTGACAACTTTAAGGATGTTGCCGTTGCTGTCTATGAAATATGTGGTGGGGTAAGCTCCCGCAGGGAATGCAGCGGCCACAGAACTGTTGTTGCGCAGCACGGGCAGATTAAAGCCCTGAATGCCTCCGATAATGGCGAGTGCGGTGTTAATACACCCGGGGGTTTCGGAATCGCCGAGAACAGTGACGACTTTCAGTCCGCGGCCTGCATAGTTGTTTGCAAGCTGCTGAATATGGGGCATTTCCTGAATGCAGGGGCCGCAAGTCGTTGCCCAAACATTGACCATGGTTACCTTTGCCTTTGAGAACATACTGTTGTCATAGGTGCTTCCGTTGTTGATAGCCTTTGTTGAAAACGCAGGAATATCAGGTTTGGGGGTCGCAGTGGGTTTCGGAGTCGGCTTTTCCGTGGGTTTTGCGGTCGGTTTCTCCGTGGGCTTGTCCGTCGGACTGCCGGAAGGAGAGTCTGTTGCGGGTTCATCGGTTGCATCACCGGTGGGTTCTGCGGTGATACCGTCCGTGGGAGCCGCAGTATCCGGTTCACTCGTTAAAGTTTCGGTGGGAACGGCACTGTCGGCCGGTTCGCCGGAAGTTATAACATCGGTTGAAGGGGCATCCGTGCCGTTGTCGGGCATTGGAGTTGCGGGGTTGGGATTGCTTGCGATTCGCCAAGGATGCGCACAGCCGGACAAAAGCAGCATCAGCGCAGTAAGAACGCAAATCGCAGGCAGCAGTTTTGTTCTTTTCATTGGTTTCCGTTCCTTTCAAATTCAAGCAAGGGATGGATATGGGAGCTTCGGCAGAGCGAATGCTGCCAAAGTATCCAACATGCCCTGCGAGGTTCAGTGGAACCTCACAAGGCACAGAAACGTTCTTTGTTTGTTAATTTGTTATCGAATAATCAGCTTAAAAGCACGTTTATTCGACAATCAACCAAGTTGCAATGCTGCACGCATGACGAGCAGGGCATCGGCCATGGTAACAACGCCGTCGTTGTTAAAGTCGGCAATGCTGATATCGCCGTCAAGCAGCTCCAACGCAACACGGGCAATTTGGAGAGCATCGGCAATGCTCAGCACGCCGTCACCGTCCATGTCACCGGGCATTCCTACAGGAGGCTCGGGAGTAGGCTCGGGAGTGGGTTCGGGAGTAGGCTCGGGAGTAGGTTCATCAGCGGGAGTGCATATACCGGTTACGATAAGATCCTCAACTACGCAGCTGAAATCGGTGTCCCAGCCCTGGAAGATATATCCTTCGTGCTCGGGATGAACGGGGGGGACTGCGGCCTGACCGTGTTCAACCTGCTTGATGGTGATAAGGTTTCCGTTCACACCGTCGTAGAACTTGACTTTATGCTTAATCGCTTTGTAAGTTGCAGTCACGGTAACATCGCCCATGGCCATGTACAAAACCTGCTCATAACCGGATTCGTATACATCTCCGGAATAAACCCATTCCTTAAACTCATATCCTTCAACGTCGGGAGCGGTTCCGGGAGTGGGGATAACTGCCGCATATGCAACTTCGGCAGTGTCGATGGTTTCGCCGGTTACACCGTTGACATAGGTAACGGTGCAGGTTTCGTTCGCATGAATTGTCATTGCATCATGCCACATTTCGATGAAGTTGCGCAGCTCGTTCTGGCTTGTGAAGCCGCCGATGAGATGATCGCGAACAACACCGTCACGGCCGACGATGATGGTCTGGGGTATATAACCGCTGGTGTTGAACACGGAGCGAAGAACGCTGTCAGCACGGAGGTTTACCCAAGTGTAACCGTTGTTCTGAAGGAATTCCTTTGCGGTCGCGGGGGTACAGCCGTTGCCTTCACTGATGACGCCGATGAACTGAACATCCGCCTCGGGAGTGGAGGAGTAATACTCGTGCATTGCCTGAATGTGGGGCATTTCGGATCTGCACGGACCGCACCATGTTGCCCAATAGTTGATGAATGTGAGATCAGCATTTTGCAGAATGTCACCGGTGACGGTGTTGCCGTCAAGGTCAACGGTGTTAAAATTGCTGACGTTCATGCCGACACCGGGTTCGCGAGTGGGATCTGTCGCTTTTGGTTCGGCGGACACGAGGGAGAGGGAGCATGCTGCGAAGAGTACAGCAAGCAGAACAGAGAGAAGTTTCTTCATTTACCTTTACCTTCACTTTCTGATTTTTGGGGTAACAGCATTCCTCACATGCCCTTACCTTGATGATATTATATCATACGGTTCGGAGCGTTTCAATGCCTTTGAAACAATTTTGCGGCAATTTAGTCAATATACAAATTTCCCGGTGCCACCCTAAGGTCTTCTGAAAAGTGTGGACGCTCAGTTCATGTTTTTGCATTTTCTGCATGGATTTTTAGAAGTAATTCATAGCTCGGAGTGTCGGAATGAATGCTTCTTGTCAATGTTGGACAGGGAAAATCTTTGCACTGTCCGCAGCTTTGCAGCCCGCGTCCGATGGAACATAAGCGGATTGCGCATTCGGCACAAAATTTGTGTGCCGATGCAGTATCAGCATGGCAGCCGAAGCAAATCAGGTCATCCGTTGTAAAAGTTTTTTGCGGGGTGGAAAACTTTTCAATCAGCTTCTTCCCGAGCTCTGCATCCCTTGTTTCCGTATAAATAAAAAACGGACAATTGCCGCAGTCGAAACCGCAGCAGGCTAAATGCTTTGTTTTCATAAATCAATCACCGATTCCTTTCATTTTCTTTAATTATACTTATATTTGCAGAAAAAGCAATTGCCGAAAAATCACTGCTTATTGCAAATGCATTGCTGTGCCGCATATATCGCAGAATGAAGGCGGGGAGTTGACATAACCGATTCATCGATTATAATATAAGGAAGCGAACAATGTGCCGCCGAATGCGGCAGACGGAGGAAACATGAGATATATAATTACAACCGAAGGCATGGGCTGTGAACATTGCATCAAGCGCGTTACCGCTGCAATGCAGACTTTGAATGCAGCAATCATTTACGTAAAACTTAACGATATTGCTGTTGATTTCAACGGAAACGAGAACGACCTTCGCAATGCGATTGAAGATCTCGGCTTTGATGTTATTTCAATAAAAGCACAGTGAACGGAGCGGCGGGTTACAAAATGAACTCTGCTTTTTCAAGCAATAACAGTGCTGACGGGAGCAACATGGGCTTGCCTTTTGCACGCAATGAAGGTTCGGACAGCGGGCGCGTTGTTATCGGCTTGTCCGGCGGAGTGGATTCATCGGTTGCGGCTTTGCTGCTTAAAAAGCAGGGGCTTGACGTTGTGGGCGTCTTCATGAAAAATTGGGAGGAACAGGACGAAAACGGCTGCTGCACTGCGGAACAGGATTACGGGGATGCAAAGCGTATTGCGGAACAGATAGGCATTCCGTTCTATTCCGTTAACTTTTCAAAAGAATACTATGACCGCGTTTTTTCATACTTCCTCTCGGAGTACAAACTCGGCCGAACACCCAATCCGGATATTCTCTGCAACACGGAAATAAAGTTCAAAGCGTTTTTGAATCTTGCAATGAATATGGATGCATCGCTCCTTGCAACCGGACATTACGCGCGGCTTGACAAAAGTAATGGGGTAAAGCTGCTTCGTGCACATGATGCAGGCAAGGATCAGACTTATTTCCTTGCGGGCTTGACTTCGGAACAGCTGAAGCGCGCCTTGTTCCCTATCGGAGATATGGACAAAAAGGCGGTTCGTGCAGTCGCTCTGGAAAACGGTCTTGTAACCGCAAAGAAAAAGGACTCGACAGGAATCTGTTTCATAGGCGAACGGAATTTTAAGCAATTCCTGATGCAGTTTTTACCGGCACGGCGCGGCAACATTGTTGATCTCAGCGGTCGTGTGATAGGCAAACACGATGGTTTGATGTATTACACGCTCGGTCAGCGTCGCGGACTGGGTATAGGCGGAATGAATGAGGGCACCGGCGAGAGCTGGTTTGTTGTGGGAAAGGATTTAAAGCGCAACAGACTTGTTGTTCAGCAGGGAGAGCATGAGGAGCTTTTTTCAACGGCATTAACAGCCGATAAACTCAGCTTTATTTCAGGCTGCGCTCCGGCAAAACAGTTCCGCTGCACTGCTAAATTCCGTTATCGTCAACCGGACAGAGGGGTCACGGTCACAATGCACGGCGATGGTGCAACCATTGACTTTGATTCGCCGGAACGTGCAGTAACACCGGGGCAGTGGGTCGTGCTTTATGACGGCGATGTATGCCTCGGGGGAGGCCCGATTGATGAAGTTGCGCCGCTTAAAGCATTGCCGAAGATTTTTACCGATTAGCAGTCAAACGGCTCATTGCACGGCATTAAAAAGACATCGGAGGTATTGAAATGAAGAATATCGAAAAATATATTGACCACACATTGCTCAAACCTGATGCAACGGAAGCTGCAATCGGAAAGGTATGCGCAGAAGCCATTGAACATGGTTTTAAAAGCGTTTGCGTAAATCCCGCACGGATTGCCTTTGCCGCAAAGCAGCTTGAAGGAACCGGTGTTCTGCCCTGTTGCGTTGTCGGTTTTCCGCTGGGTGCAACGTTTTCAAAAGTGAAAGCTTTTGAAGCTGAAACCGCGATTGCAAACGGCGCGAAGGAAGTCGATATGGTAATTAATATCGGTGCTGCCAAGGATGGCAATTGGAACCTTGTTGAAAGCGACATTGCCGCTGTTGTTGCCGCTGCAAAGGGAAAAGCCGCTGTCAAGGTTATTATTGAAACCTGCCTTTTGACTGATGACGAAAAAGAAAAGGCCTGCCGATGCGCAATGGCTGCCGGCGCGGACTTTGTGAAAACTTCAACAGGTTTTTCAACCGGAGGCGCAACGGAGCATGATGTTGCCCTGATGCGCAGCGTGGTCGGAGATAAGCTTGGCGTCAAGGCTTCCGGAGGTGTGCGCACTCCCGAGGATGCGGAAAAGTTTATTGCCGCAGGCGCAACCCGACTCGGAACAAGCAACGGTGTTAAACTTTTGGGATGAAGGCACGGAGCGGATGCCGCGATTTATATGTCTGACTTTTGCAATAAATTGACGTATCGCTATCTTACAGAAGCTGAATTGCCGCAGGCAAAAAAACTTTGGGCAATATGCTTCCCCGAAGATGACGAGGAGTTCATTGATTACTACTTTGCCGAGCGTACTGCCGCCAATTGTGTTTTCGGCGCGTTTGATAATGCAAATTTAGTAAGTATGCTCTGCCGTGACAGCCGCATGATGTTTGCAAACGGAGAGCTTGTTCCCGTTTGTTTTGTTTCCGGAGTAAGCACGGATCCGGCTTATCGAAACCGCGGTATTGTTCGCACACTGATGAGCAAGCTTGATGCGGACTTGATTTGTGAGGGATTTGCGGCCGCACTGCTTCAGCCCTTTGATTTTGATTTCTACAAGAAACTGGGGTACGAAGTGTTCTCAAAACGCAGAACAGCCGTTATTAATGAAAAAGCAATCGAACAAGCTTATTCCGAACTTAAGCTGACAGGCAACGAGCAAAACAAAAGCATTTCATTTACCCGTCCTGATGCGGCGCTGATAAACACCGTTTACAATACGTATTTCGGACAGCGAAACGGCGTTTTGCAGCGCAGCATCGAACGGTGTGAAGCACTTGCACATGAATTCATGCTTTCGGGAGCATGCAGCCTTTGTGCGGGCAGAGCTTATGCGTTTTGGTATCCAAAAGAAGGAGAACTTACTTTACACGAATTCGCTTTCGAAAACGCGCATGACGCCCTTCTTCTGCTTGAGAGAATAACTGCAAAACACTCCGAATTCTTTGTTGAGCTCCCGTGTGACCGCAGCATACCGGGAATTCCGTGCAGTGCAGAGGCTGAACCGCTCAGCATGATAAAGGTTCTCCGTGATGACTGCAATTGGCTGAGGAAGCTTCAACCGGAGCCTTTTGATGTTTGTGCGTACTGACCGGCAGTTTTTCTATAAGCACATCACTGTTCAGAAACGCAGTAAGGATGATTCTGCATTCACAGTTTAATCGAGAACGGATGAAAGAAACCGAACCCCGTCTTTTTCGACATGCGGAAGGTGTTAATTATCCGTTTTTTGCTTTTAAGAGAAATACTTTTTGCCACAGCAGTTTGCAATAAACGTTCGGCAGAGACATTAAAAATGCCTCAAAACCCTGCTTACGGCAAAACAAGCCTTCAGCTTTGGTTAAGAGGCAAAAGCCTTATCGAGTTATGCGAAATCGAACATCCGACCGATTAGTTTTGTTCTTTCATGTCTGCTGTGCTTTTTCTGCGGTTCAAAAGCATTGCAAGGGAACATGCAATGATAGATATCCCGCAAAAAGCAAAACACCAACCGATTCCGATTTTTGTCAATACCGAAGCGGCAAAGAGTGAAACCACCTGAACGAGATTTACACCGATGTTCATCATGGAAAGTGATGCGGCGCGGTTGTCTTTCAGTTCAAGCTGGTCAATGATTTTGTTTTCAAGTTCTCCGATAAAATATTCCGGAATGCTGAGCATTAACGGGATCAGGAGCATCGCCGAGATCACAAGAACAACGGAGGACAATGCTCCGAAAATCGCGAATGCAGCACCGCAGATAATGCCGGAAAGAACTGTCAGATGCAGCCTTGACAGCTTTGCACCGGGGCGAACGGCTCGATTGATAATCGGTTCGGCCAGCATTTGAATTGCGGAATATGCGATGATGATTGCTGAGAGCCATTCGACGGGAACATTGCTTTTGATAAGCTTGTCGGCGTAGAAAAAGTTCACCAAAAGCCATGCGATGCCGAACAGTGAGAGCATGCATGCGTACAGTAAAGCATGCTTGTTTTTAAAAATCACAGCAATGTTTTTTGTAAACGGCAAAGGCTTTTCTGTATCTGCCGCGGCATGTTCGCCGGTATTGCGTGTTTTTTGCGGTTCACGCTCTGTAAAGAAGGAAAGCGTGAAGCAGATTGCACCCGAAATTACGGTTGCAGCCAACAAACCTTGCAATCCCAAACTGTCGTATATGAGAACGTAGGACAGAGTGCTGATAATAAAGCCCGCAGTCGAAAAATTACCTGCACGAGTGCTTTTTGCAAGATAACCTTCTTCGCCGTGAAGCTCGTAAAGATATGCGCTGCTTGTTCCGGAAGCAAAACAAAAGGCCGCACCTTCAACAACAGCTTCAACAACAAAAAGAAGAAGTGAGCGCGACAGGAATGCAGCAAAAAGCAGCGCTCTTGCGATAAGGAGCAGAGCTTGATACAAAATCAACGAATTTTTATATCCGATTTTGTCGGTTATGTGTCCGAACGGAACTTCGCCCAATGCCGTTATGCATGACAGCAAAGCTTGAAGAAGGAAAAACTCAGATTCGCTTACTCCTGCCTGTGTTCTGACAAGAAGTGCGACGGGTGCAAAAAACACAAGGCCTCCAAACAGGCAGACCATATCATAGCAATCTGCGAATTTGTGCCGATGATTCATTTTTTTATTCATAATAAAGCCGAAAACTCTGTTTCGGACCGTCCTTTCTGTATATTTATTTGATTCGGTTACAAACAAATCAAATAAATATTAAGACGGCATTTTTGCACACTTCATCGAATACACGACCACAAGATATTTGAACGGGTTGAAGTATAATCCCGCTTGCGCTTGATGTCAAGCTTTTTTTGAAAAAGGAAAACCGCATTGAAAACCATGCTGCATTGCAGCGCGTATATCGGTGAGACATAAGCAAATACTATGTGTGAGCATCCACAGGCTGCTCAAAATTCGTGCGCAATAAAGAGCACAGAAAGGGAGTAAAAGCAAAATGGATACGTTGTCATTGATTTTGATTGTCATCGGCGCGCTGAACTGGGGACTTGTCGGTATTTTTCAATTCGACCTTGTTGCTGCAATATTCGGCGGCATGAGCGGCGTTGTTTCAAGAATCATTTACACGCTGGTCGGGCTTGCCGGAATCTGGGGCATAACCATGTTGTTCCGCAAGCGCAGCCGTCCCGCATTCATGCAGGATGACGGCGACGCGTAATATGCAGCCGTTAAAACAGCGAATGCATGACCGGTAATACTATCTCAAGTGAGAAAGGCGGAGAGTGTTCAGTGTGAACCTCTCCGCTTTTTGTCATGCTGCGAATGATGATTTAGTTCCGATGCGGCAAGTTTCCCGCCGTTTCATCGAGCGGCAGTGCCGTGCCGGATATTTCCTTCAGATAGGGCAGGACAAGAATCACTGCAACGACAAGGGCAATAAAATCCGAAACCGGAATTGCAACCGCAATGCCGTCGACGCCCCAAATCGAATTGAACAGAATCATAAGCGGAATGTCGATTATTCCCTTGCGCAGCAGGGAAAGAATAATTGGCTGAATCTTTTTTCCGGTTGCCTGAAACAAGGTTATCACAAAGAAATTGAGAGTTGTTGTCAGGCAAGTAAAACAGATAATCTTCAGGAAAACACATCCGTGATGAACGGTGGCAGCGTTATCAATGAAGCATTTTGTTATTGCATTTGCTCCGAAAAACAGCAGCGCGGTGCCCGCAGCCGAGAAGACAAGACAGTCGATGAGCAACGCGCGCAGAGCAGATTTCATCCTTGTGCGATTCCCGGAAGAAAAGTTATATCCGATGAGCGGGAGTGCGCCTTGGGACATGCCTTGACCCATTGCAAACGCAAGCATATCGATTTTTTTGGCAATGCCCATTCCCGCAACAGCCTCTGTGGAATATGCGGCAATGATTCGGTTGAGGGCTGTGTTCGAAACCGTTGCCATCATTGAAATCATAAAGCTCGGCAGGCCGACGGAAAGCACATCCGCCGGAATGTGCTGCGTTAAGGTATAGCATTTGGGTGAAAGGCGAATTGAGAGTCCATCGCCTTTTTTACAAATAAACAGAATAAAATAGAGGGATGCAGCCGTATTCGAAAGCATGGTTGCAATTGCCGCGCCTTGAATTTCCATGTCAAAAACAAAGATAAATAACGGGTCGAGCAAAATGTTCAGGATACCTCCGAAAGCAACCCCGAGGCTTGCCTGTTTCGAATAACCTTCCGAACGGATGAGGTGCGCAAGTGCGGGGTTCAGAACCGTGGGCACTGCACCGATGCATATTGTCCAAAAGATATAGTCAGAACAGTAATTCCATGTTTTTGAATCAGCTCCGATTACGGGCAGCAAACAGGGACGAAGAAAGAGTATTGCAATTCCGTAGAGCAAAGCGGCACCTGCCGCCGTCCAAATGCAGAATGAAGAGCATGATACAGCTTTTTTTCTGTTTCCAATGCCGAGACTGCGTGAAATCAGGCTTGCGCCGCCGATGCCGAAAAGGTTTGCAAGCGCGGTCATGAATATAAACAGGGGCATGGATATCGTTGCTGCCGCAACCTGATTCGGATCGTCCATCTGGCCAATGAAAAATGTATCCGCCATGTTGTAAACTACGGTTATAATCTGACTTATAACTGTCGGAACGGCAAGCGAAATGACAGCTCTGTTGACAGGCATTGCTGTGAAAAGATACTCTTTTTCGGCAGACGATGCTGCCGCATTAACTGAAGATGAATCCATTTCGGTTATTAAAACCCTCCTCATCATTTAATCTTGCGCCGATAGGGAGATTCTGCTGAAGAATCCGCTTTTTGCGAAAATTTCGAGCCGCAGCTCGGATAAATCGAACGCTCAGCTGATTTACGGTATTTTTGCCGGTCGGACACGCAACATGATTTTATGCCGCCGGTTTACCGTTGTCAAGCAGAAAAAGGTATATTTACGCCGTAATATTATCCGCTCGGTTCAAAAAAGCAGAACCTGTATAGACTTCGGAATGGCGTGCGGGGGCTTTGCTTCGGGTCTTACTGCCGAATCCATGCAATTTATATCGAAACAAGGCGGATTGGGTCTGTACAAAAAGCTTTTTAAATGGTATAATTGCTTCATATGTCCGAAGGGAAATGATATGCGCATTTGTGCTGCATATCGGATTCCAAAAAACGAATTAAATTGAAAGGAATTCTTCTGTTCTCTGCACTGTGAACGGAAGTGAAAATCAAATACAAATCCAATGAAGCGGTTTTTTTGTATCTTTCTTAGCTTTGCAATGATTATCTCAGCTGTTTTTGCTTTGCCGATGTTTTCGGCTGCAGCATCAACAGATGAGCTGACGGCAACGGATGTACCGACAGCAACAATCGCACCGACACCGACGTCGGAACCCTCCGCAACAGATGAACCTGAGGCAACTCCGGTTCCTGTCACAGTAGAGGATGCTTTTGCGGATGTGTCAACGCCCTACATTGCGCTTATGGAAGCCGAAACAGGTGCCTTGTTGTATCAGCGGGATGCCTATTCGCGTGCTTTCCCTGCAAGCACAACAAAAGTTATGACCGCGATTGTTGCGCTTGAAAACATCAAAGACATGAACCGTGTTGTTACACTCGGCTGGCGCCCGGTTTCGGGCTTCGGTCCCACGAGCTCCTTAATGGGGCTTAAAGCGAATGAAACTATTCCGCTTATGGATATTCTTTACGGTTTGATGATGCGTTCGGGCAATGATGCCGCAAAAGCGCTTGCAATGGAGACTTCATATGAGGTTTTCGGTCAGGATACCGAACCGTCTGAGTTGATTCCGAAATTCGTTGACCTTATGAATCAAAAGGCAGCGGAACTCGGCATGAATTCAACGCATTTTGTTACTGTTGACGGCCGCCATGATGACAATCATTACACAACGGCATATGACTTTGCGGTACTGATGCGTTATGCACTGCAAAACCCTGTTTTTGCAAAGGTAATTGCCACGGCCGAGTACGATGTTGCTCCCACGAACCAACATCCGCAGGGGATGCACTTTGAAAACTCCAACAGACTGATTTCAAACAAAACAGGCGATAATCAGAGCTTTCTTTATCAATACTGCATCGGGGGCAAAACAGGCGAGACCAACTATGCGGGTTATTGCCTTATCAGTGCATGCCGAAAGGATGATATTACACTGATTGCCGTTCAATTTGGTGACAGCAACAACAGCACAAGCAAATTTTATCGTTACGAAGTTGCTAAAAAACTTTATGATTGGGGATATGAGAATTATTGCGCAGTGCCCGTAACGGAATTCGGGCTGCAATCAGAGTTCGAAATCCAAACGGCCGGTTTTTCACCGTTTGACTCGGACTACGGCAAACTGAAAGCAACAGCTGATCTCAGCGGTTTAATGATTAAAGGCTCCAAACAGTACCTTGACGCAATAAAAAGCGATCCGTCCGGCGTTATTGTCAAAATAAACACCGATAGGGCCGTTGCTCCGATTAAAGCAGGCGATGTTGTGGGATCGGTTGAATACCTTTTTTACGCACAGAATCCAATAAAAGTTGATCTTGTTGCAATGCGTGATGTTGCAGCTTCATCGGAAACAACAATTGAACCGCATGTCACGGCGTTTATTTCATCAACACCTCCGCCGGGAAGCGGCAAAAACTGCAATCTCAGTTTTCAGCGCACGCCGGGCAGCGATCAATACAGTGTTTGGGTTTATTACGATCACACATTATACACAATGAATAGCATTGAGTGGCATTATTTGTACTGTGACAATGGGGTTTTTCGTGCTGCAGCAACTGCGGACACAACTTCGCGCATCGATCTTTACCGTCGTTTTTACGACAGCAACGGTTCTGCTTATTATGTATTAACTGACTTTGTAACGGATGGTGCATCATATGTTGTTGTTTCGGACGGCATGGCCCTTTGTTCGGACAGCCGCGACGGAACGCGCTCGGCTGTTGCTGTTCAAATCGGTGCAAATGATACGATAACAGCCGGTGTTACAGACAAGATGGTCTGGCAGTTTAACAGCCAAAGCAACGGATATTACATAAGCAACGGTTCGAAATATCTGTCCCGTAAGGCAGGCAGCGGTGTCATTTTCTGGATTCTTGTGTTCGTCCTGCTGCTTGTGATAATAATCTTCATCCGCATTCTTGCGCAGCGTATAGGCGGAGGACGTCGCGGCAGGCGCCGCAGAGCTTCGACGTTCCGGTCCACAGGCGGACGACGCAGAAGGCGCAGGGCGTGATGATAATTTAAGCAATCCGAATGATTTATTTCAGCAAAGGAATTCGGAAACCACATTGATTTTTCAAAAGCCGACCCGGGAAAATCCCGTGTCGGCTTTAATTGTTGAATAAAATAACGGCTTTTAAACGGTTTCGGGTATCGGCAAAGTTGAAAGCTCCGTCCACGCCGGGCGGAACCCGCTTGCGGCAGCATTTCTGACGGACGGAATATTTGCCCATGAAGCGCAATAGAACGGTATCTTTCCGCATTTGAATATTTCGCCCGAAAGCCGGCTTGTTAATGCGGGGGCAAGTTTCAATCCGCGATATTCGGGAAGAATATCAATACCTATTTGCCACATGTCTTCACAATCCATGGAACAGGCTGCTAAACCGATAAGCTTTGGCTCACCGGTTGTTTTATCGAAGGTATTCAAATCATACGCGGCCATGCCGAGAATATCAAGTTCTTTGCGTTCGCTGCAAAGAGCATGACTCCATTGGGGGAGATACAAAGAAGCAAAATCCGCTTGTCCGAGCCGACGCAATTCAAATTTGTCATCAACGGGCGAAAAAGCTTGCATTTTGGAAACATCGGGCAGGAAATACTCGCTCATGTATCCGACCTTTAATCCGGCAGAGGCAAGGATTTCGTTCAGTTCAAAAACGGCGGGGCTTGTAAGGCAACGATAGAACTTATGCCCGTCGAGGTATTGCCTGAGCTCATTATGCAGCACTTTTTCCGCACAAGCTACAACGTTTTTTCCGTATGAAACGAGCGAGCAGCGGAACGGCACGTCGAGGTATTTTCTTGCGGAAGTTGATGCGCAGGGCAGGGTTATAACGCTTTGCTGCTGCATAAAAGCATCGATAGCGCAATTATACTCAATTGCAGATTGCTGCATGGCAATATGCAGAATGCTGTCGTTGGTAAACATGAGGTTCCTTTCCAAACTCGGGAATGCCGATTGGGCATTCCCGATGAGTAGTGTTTTGTAATTTCAGTTACCTGTTATTCAGCGGCACCTTGACCATTCGATAGCGGTTGTTTTCTTTTATGAGGCCACATTCGAAAGCGGCTATCAGCATTTCCAACTGTCGAATCTGTTCGCGAAGTTCAACACCTTTGTCACAGTCGCTGACACGCATTTGACCCTTTGTTGCAAGGATGTTTTCAACCTCGGTGGTTGAGTGGATATCCATGTTTTCACGAATGGCTTTTTCAAAGCTTACAAAGGGTTCATGCGCAACGATATACAGCCCGCGTGAATCATAAACGAGGGTGTAGCCGGCGATACCTGTGGTTTTTTGATAGTACTTTGAGAAGCCGCCGTCAATGACGATAAGGCTTCCGCCCGCTTTAATCGGATTCTCGCCGTTGATTTTTTCAACCGGAATATGTCCGTTGACAATTACGGCACGATCCGTATCCGTGATGCCGAACTCGTTAAGAATTCGAATTGCAAGATCCTTAGTGTCCTGATATTTGTAGTAAGCATTGCGCTTTTCTTTGTGGGACTTACTGTCGTCGATCTCAACGCGTTCGAAAGTTGTCATTTTGTTTTTGCCGAACAGCGGGGAATCGGGTCCGCACCAGAGATACCACATCAGATCAAGCTCATGGGTTTTCCGCATTGAAGGTTCGGCAAAGTAAAGCCGCTTTACCTCAGCATCAATATAATCGAACATCTGCTTGCCGCTGCGGGGAACGCCGTCGCCGAAATCGACAGCTTTAAAACTGCCGTCCTCATTAAGCGGAACAAGTGCGTGGAACATCAGGTTGTTGTTCTCAATGCGATAGAGTTCGCCTTTGTCGATAAAGAACTTGATGTGTTTTTGCAGGGTCGGACTGTTGAGGAAAGAATCGCGCAGCTCGTTGATTATGGTTTCCTCTTCATCGGACAGGGTATACGGATCATCCGGGTTGATTGTCGGAAAATCTGCATCCTTGATGGGATAGGTGATGCCGTCAATCGTGACTGTGCTGTTCACTCTGTCGATCGTGTCTAAAAACAGGCGATGGTCAAGCTTATAGTTCGGGTTTCGCATTATGAGCTGCCCCTCGAGTTTATGCATGATAACGAAAATCGCCTTATGCAGCTTTGCGCGGATATTGACTTCGGGATTATCGTAGTATGCTTCCGATGAAGTCTTGCGCGGACGAAAATGCAGCGCGCTCTTATATGTGCTTTGTGCAAACATCAGCAGGTGACGCAGATTGATTCCATAGACGTTCTCGATAAGGTCCAGATTGCCGTGGCGGAAACTGTTCGTCAACACGCCGGCAATACATGTTTTTTCGCCGAGCGCTGCGCCCATCCAAAGGATATCATGGTTACCCCACTGAATATCAACGGACGGATGCTTTAAAAGCAGATCGAGGATACGATGAGGCTCTGTTCCGCGGTCGTAAATATCTCCCACGATATGAAGTTTGTCGACAGCAAGCTTTTTGATGGCATCAGTAAGAGCAACAATTACGCGCTCAGCGTAATCGTGGCGGATGATGGAGTCAAAAATCTCGTCGTAGTAGCCGTCAAGATCGTGGAAATTTACGCGGGCAGTGAGGAGTTCTTCGATGATATAAGAAAATCGGGGGTCAAGCGTTTTACGCAGCCTCGAACGGGTGTACTTGCTGCTGATTTTGCGCCCGAGAACGATGAGGTTGCGCAGCGTTGCCCTGTACCATGCGTCGGTGTCCTCAACGTTTTCGAGTTCAAGCTTAATTTTCTGTTTAGGATAATACACAATCGTAGCAAGGGTTTCACGCTCGTCATAGCTGAGCCTGTCAACAAAAAGTCGTTCGATTTCACGGCGAATAACGCCCGATGCATTGTTCAAAATATGTTCGAATGCATCACCCTGACCATGAAGATCGCTCATGAAATGCTCCGTCGGTTTCGGCAGCGCAAGAATTGAGCTCAGGTTAACGATCTCGGTCATTGCGTATTCGACTGTCGGGAAAGTTTTTGCAAGTTGGGTAAGGAAAAGATAGTTTTCATTGAGTTCTTTTTCGGTGAATGCCGTGTTCATGAATACCTCCGATATTAAATATTCCTCATCAACGTTATGCACACAAAAAACAGACAGAAGCTGTCTGTGTGCTTCTTTAAGCAAGTATAACATCTTCTTTGATTTTAATCAACCCCCGTACATTCATTTCACATCAATGAGGGATTGTTTTTTGCCTGTCGGTGTTGCAGTTGCGGAACAACTGCCGGAACTTAAAAAACCCGTCTGCCCCATGCCAAATGAGTATTGAACCAATTGCCTGCATTGGAAATCACAACCGAACCCGCTGTTGCGGAAGCATGGAGAAAACTGTTGTTTCCGAGATAAACGCCCACATGCGAAATTCGGGAATAAGCATCATCATAAAAGAAAACGAGATCTCCGCGAATAAGGTTTTCTTTGCCGTCGATTCGCTGCCAGCCGGCATAGTTTGAATAACCGGCGGCGTTAAGTCTGCCTATGTTCAGTCCTGCCTGACGCAGACAGTAGTAAACAAGCCCGGAACAGTCAAACGAATCAGGACCTGAGCTGCCGAACACATACGGCTTGCCAAGTTGCGAATACAACGCATCTATGAATTGTTCAAGCCCTTGTGACGGCGCGGGTGCTGATGTCGGGGTTGGCACAGGCGACGGTGTCGGACTTGGTGTCGGCGTCGGCTTTGGCGTCGGTGTGGGTCTCGGCGACGGGGTCGGGGCTGCGGTCGGTGCGGCGGACGCAGTTGCAATTGCAGTTGGTTTCGGCGACGGCGTTGATGTCGGCGCGGGCGGCAGTGTGGGTGTCGGAGAAGCAGCAGGCATCGGCAATGATGACAGCACCGGGGAGGGAGCGGGGGAAACGGTATAATACGGTTCACCGGTCTCGAAAGGAAGATTGCCGTCATCCACAGCATAAGCGGAAAAAATCAGATTAAAAGCTTCGGTGTCCACAACGCTGCTTTCGGGCAGGTTGTTGCTCAGCCGAAATTGCTCAACAGCAGTCCGCGTTGCCGTTCCGAAATAACCGTTGATTTTTTCGGAATAGTATCCGAGCTGCATCAGACGTTCCTGAAGCATACGAACATCGTTTCCGACGTTGCCGTATTCAATAACATATTCGGCAGGTGCATCCGAATACAGCAGACGGAGAAGGGTTTCATCTGCCTCACCACTTTGTGCCAAATGATTCGCACGCTGGAAAAGTTTAACGGCTTGTTCGAGCGGTTTGTTAAAAACATCCGAAGGTTCATCGGAAGGCAGATACCCAAGCAGCATAAGCCTTTGCTGCATATCGCTTACATGTTTGTCACAATCTCCGAGTTTGTATACCTTGCCCGGAACTATTTCGTATTCGCTTCGATACACCGAACCCGCATTGTTTGGTGCAGGCGTTGCAGGCATCGTATTGAAAAACGAAAGGTCATTGTCGGGACTTGCAGCCGCGTTCGGCAAAGCCGAAACATCAATATTCCGATAGTTTGTATTTATAAAAATAAATGAAAACAGAATTAAAAACAGAACAAGCAGTGCGGGAAGGCGCACCGACCGAAGGCAGCTGCCGACAGCCGCGGAAGCTTTTTTCTGCAAAGAGTGACTTGAGCCCCTGTTTTTTTTCATTTCACGGATTCACCCCGAATCTTTTGTTTGACTGTTTCTATTATACAACAAAACAAGACTTTTTTCCATGAGAAATCCGAGCCTGTTCAAAGGAAGCTGAATAATGCTCTTTCCGTTAAAGTCGGAATTAACGGTCACATGAATCTTTAAAGCATTTATCTTTGAAATATATACGTACTTTGACTGTAATGCGTTCGACATTCAAATAAATATATCGCAAATTCGGTTGTAAAGGCGCGAAAACGGCTGTATAATTATAATTGCCGCAGAATGCGACGTAAAAACATGACACGGAGACACGAAAGCATGAGTACTAACTTTGACAGGCTTACAGTAAACACAATCCGCACTCTCGTTGCAGATGCTGTTCAAAAAGCGAACAGCGGACATCCGGGACTTGCTATCGGTGCAGCACCGATGGCTCTTTCCGTTTTCAAGCAAATGCGGCACAACCCCGCAAATCCTTCATGGCGCGGCCGTGACAGATTTGTTTTGAGCGCAGGTCATGCATCCATGCTTGAGTATTCGCTTCTTCACCTTTTCGGCTATGATGTATCAATTGACGACATCAAGAATTTCCGTCAGCTCGGCAGCAAAACGGCAGGGCATCCCGAGTACGGCAACATTGCGGGAATCGAAGCCACAACCGGCCCGCTCGGACAGGGATTTGCAATGGCTGTCGGCATGGCGATGGCAGAGAAGCATCTCGCTTCGGTATTCAACCGCGATGAATTCCGTGTATATGACAATAACACATACGTGCTCATGGGTGACGGCTGCATGATGGAAGGCGTTGCTTCGGAAGCAGCATCTCTTGCGGGCACGCTGGAGCTTGGCAAGCTGATTGCGCTTTATGACAGCAACAGGATAACTATTGAAGGCAGCACGGACATTACTTTCTGCGAAGACGTCCGTAAACGTTTTGAGAGCTACGGTTGGCAGGTAATCAGCGTTGATGACGGTGAAAACATGACGCTTATCGCCGATGCTCTTGAAAGCGCGAAGAATGAAAGCAAAAAGCCCTCGCTCATCATTGTCAGGACGAACATTGCACAGGGCACACCCAAGCAGGGAAGTGCCTCTTCTCACGGTTCACCTTTGGGCGAAGAGAATATTTCCGAATGGAAAAAATCCATCGGTTGGGATTATGAACCTTTCACCGTGCCTGCCGAGGTTTATGACTATCTTGCCGACTTTGCGGCAAATAATCGCGAGCGTGAAAATGCCTACAATTCGATGATTGCAGAATATGAGCGTCGTTACCCGGAACTCTATGCCGAGCTGCTCCGCTGGAACTCCGCAGAATTGCCGGAAGAACTTTATAACGATGATAGCATTTTCGAGTTCGAAAACAAAAAAACAGCGACACGGTCCTGCTCCGGTACTGTGCTCAACAGACTCGTGAAGTATTTCCCGTCCATGTTCGGCGGCAGTGCGGATCTTGCACCGTCCAACAATACAGAACTGAAAGGATTCGAGTTTTTCGGCAGAGAAACCCCGCAGGGAAAGAATATCCACTTTGGTGTTCGTGAATTTGCTATGGCAGCAATCTGCAACGGCATTTCGCTTTACGGCGGTTTGTTGCCGTTCTGTGCAACCTTCCTTGTTTTTTCCGATTACCTCAAGCCCGCAGTGCGTCTTTCCGCACTGATGAAGCAGCGTGTGCTTTACATTATGACACATGACAGCATCGGCGTCGGTGAAGACGGACCGACCCACGAACCGATTGAGCAGATGGCCATGCTTCGCGCCATGCCGAATTTCCATGTGTTCCGTCCCTGTGATGAGACTGAGACCGAGTGCGCATGGTATTCTGCACTGACCTCCAAAAAGACACCTACGGCACTGGTTCTGACGAGACAGAACTTAACGCCGATGGAAGGCAGCAGCAAAGAGGCGTTAAAGGGCGGTTACGTGATTGACGACTGTGAAGGCACGCCGGATCTGATTCTCATTGCCAGCGGTTCCGAGGTAGAACTGGCTGTCAATGCGAAGAAGCTTCTTTCTGACAGAAAGGTCCGCGTCGTTTCCATGCCGTGTATGGATTTATTCGAGGAACAGTCCGCAGAATATCAAGAATCCGTACTTCCGAAGTCTGTTCGGAAGCGTGTGGCAGTGGAAGCCTTAAGTGACTTTGGATGGGGCAGATACGTAGGACTGGACGGCGCCTGCGTGACCATGACCGGATTCGGAGCCAGCGGTCCGGCAAACCAGCTGTTTGAGCATTTTGGCTTTACGGCCGATCATGTGGCTGAGGTTGCAAGATCCTTATAGACAGTAAAATGTGATGCGGCGCAGGAGGAAAACCGAATGCGCCGCCGGATAATACAAAAGGGAAAAGGAGTATCGTTCAAAATGGGAAAGAAATGTATTGGCATTGATGTAGGCGGAACCAGTGTAAAGATCGGGTTATTCGAAACGACAGGTGACCTTCTGTTAAAGTGGGAAGTTCCAACGAGAAAAGAAGAGGGCGGAAAGTATATCATCGGTGGCGGCCTCTATCTTAAAGACTCTGGAGGAGAAGCAGATCCCGATGGAAGAGGTGGTCGGTGCCGGACTGGGAGTTCCCGGACCGGTTATGCCGGACGGCTCTGTGGAAGTATGCGTAAACTTAGGCTGGCGTAATGTAAATCCTGGAAAAGAGTTAAGCGGGCTCCTCGGCGGAATGCCGGTAAAGAGCGGCAATGATGCCAATGTGGCTGCTCTTGGCGAGATGTGGCAGGGC
>OGQY01001007.1_pt1 | contig 20578 bp, 19 predicted proteins | sample 1553361 | NCBI WGS metagenome assembly OGQY01 (sample SAMEA2579963, study PRJEB22360) | human gut metagenome | reverse complement strand
TCAATTGTATCCACGGATTCAGCTGTAGAATTAGAATTATCCGTCACTTCTGCTTCTGTAAGAATTTCTTCCCTTTCCTCTTTGCTTGTTTCTTCCGGCAGGGTTTCATCTACAATTTTAAGCAGATCTTCATGTATTTCATTACTCTCACATAATTCTTCTTTGCATACTTCCATTTTCTTACCTGTTACCTTTCCGGCTTATCACAAAAGGTTTCTGCTGATTTGCCTGTTTCTTATAAATTCTTTACAAATAATGTACGGATCGCGTTTAATACTGCGATGATCATAACACCTACATCCGCAAAAATGGCCATCCACATGTTTGCAATACCTAAAGCTCCAAGGATCAGGCAGAGAACCTTGATACCTATAGCAAAATAGATATTTTCATATACAATGCGGATACATTTACGTGCAATTTTAATCGCTTTGGAAATCTTCAGCGGATCATCATCCATCAGAACGATATCTGCTGCTTCGATAGCTGCATCTGAGCCAAGTGCTCCCATGGCAATACCAATATCAGCCCTGGATAATACAGGAGCATCATTGATACCGTCACCTACGAACGCAAGTTTATCCTTTTCAGACTTCTGATTAAGAAGTTCCTCTACCCTGGAAACTTTATCAGCAGGTAAAAGCTCGCTGTAAACTTCCTGGATTCCCAGTTCTTCGGCAACCTGATCCGCAACACGTTTTGAGTCGCCTGTCAGCATAACGGTCTTGCTGATTCCGGCTTTCTTCAGTTCAGCGATTGCCTCTTTTGCATGAGGTTTGATGATATCGGATATCAGGATATGTCCTGCATATTTGCCGTCAATGGCCATATGCACAACAGTTCCTACATGATGGCAATCCTGATAAGCAATGCCAAGTCTGTTCATTAATTTGGTATTACCGGCAGCTACAGATATGCCGTCAACTTTGGCAATCACACCATTACCACTGATTTCTTCAATATCAGTAACACGATTTCTGTCGATTGGTTTTCCGTATGCTTTCTGCAGGCTCTTGCTGATCGGATGCGAGGACGCGCACTCGGCGAGCGCCGCATATGCAAGAAGCTTGCGCTCCTCCATGGGGCTGTGATGTACGCCCGTGACCTCGAACACGCCCTGCGTGAGCGTGCCGGTCTTGTCAAAGACGACGGTCTTCGTCTTCGACAGGGTCTCAAGGTAGTTCGAGCCTTTGATGAGAATGCCCTCGCGGCTCGCGCCGCCAAGACCTGCAAAAAAGCTCAGGGGAATGCTGATGACGAGCGCGCAGGGACACGAGATGACAAGGAACGTGAGCGCGCGGTAGACCCACACACCCCACGCGGTCGGAGCACCGCTGATGAGATTGAAAAGCGGCGGCAGCACGGCGAGCGCCAGTGCGCCGTAGCACACGGCGGGCGTGTAGACGCGGGCAAAGCGGGAGATGAAATTCTCCGAGCGGGACTTGTGGCTGCTGGAATTTTCCATCAACTCGAGGATCTTCGACACCGTGGATTCGCCGAAGGCCTTCGTGGTCTTGACCTTCAAAACGCCCGTCATGTTGATGCAGCCGCTGATGACCTCGTCGCCCGGCGTCACGTCGCGCGGCAGGCTCTCGCCCGTGAGCGCCGCGGTGTTGAGCGCGGACGCGCCCTCGACAATGCAGCCGTCGATGGGGATCTTTTCGCCCGGCTGCACGGTGATGACCGTGCCCACTTCGACCTCGTCGGGGTCGACCTGCTCGAGCTTGCCGTCGCGCTCGATGTTGGCATAGTCGGGGCGAATGTCCATGAGCGCCGTGATGCTGCGGCGGGACTTGCCGACGGCGTAGCTCTGGAACAGCTCACCGATCTGATAGAAGAGCATGACCGCGACGGCCTCGGCATAGTCGCCGCTCTTTTCATAGACGGCGAGCGCGATCGCGCCGACGGTCGCGACCGCCATGAGGAAGTTCTCGTCGAACACGCGGCGGTTGCAAATGCCCTTCCATGCCTTGTGCAGAATGTCATAGCCGACGGTGAAGTAGGCGATAAAGTAGAGCAGCGTGGAGAGAAGCGGCGGCAGCGGCACGAATTTTGCCGCAAGGAACAGCGCCGCCGCGATCAGAATGCGATAAAGTATCTTTTTCTGCTTTTTCGTCATGGAAATGACCACCTTTCAAAAAGCGCCCCGGCGCCATCGTCCGGGGCGGGGGATGCAGTTTAGAGATAGATCTCGCAGTCGTCCTCGACCTTCTTGCAGTTTTTGAGGACGGCCTTCATCACGGCCTTGGGGTCCTGACCCTCGGCGAACTCGACGGTCATCTTCTGGGTCATGAAGTTCACGACGGCGTCGGCAACGCCCTCGGTCTTCTTGGTGGCTTCTTCCATAAGGTTGGCGCAGTTGGCGCAGTCGACTTCAATCTGATAGGTCTTTTTCATGGTAAAATTCTCCTTTTTGTCGGGAAATATTTAACGATTAAGTGCTTGTTTAATCTTTCTGGCCGTACTATACTGTGGACAAAGGAAAAAGTCAAGGCGCGAGCGCGCGTCTCTTCCGTTTGGGCGAAACAAACTTCCAAACGGGATAGAAGATACGCGCCGCGAGCGGAAAAGAAAGGCGGAAAACACGATGAGCGAACCCCATTTGCCCCACGACCACAGCGACGGCGCGATGCTCCGGCTGCAAGAATCGGTGGAAACGGCGGGCAGCTTTCAGACCGTGGCCGACATCTTCAAGCTCCTCTCCGACAGCAGCCGCGTGCGCATTTTCTGGCTGCTGTGCCACTGCGAGGAGTGCGTCGTCGACCTCTCGGCGACGGTGGGCATGAGCCCGCCCGCCGTGTCGCACCACCTGCGCCAGCTGCGCGAGAGCGGACTTCTTATTTCGCGCCGCGTGGGCAAAGAGGTCTATTACCGCGCCGCGGAGACGGAGCAGGCGCAGTTGCTGCACCGTATGATCGAGCGTACGATGGAGATCTCGTGTCCTGAAGAGGAGAGCCGCGCCGCGTCCGGCGCGCCGCACCTTCCCCCGCTCGATGCCGAAATGCACGAGGGCGGCGCCACAGCGGAACAGCTTGCGACCATCTGCGCCGTGCACGATTATCTCACGCAGGATCTTGCAAGCCGCACCACGATCGATGAGCTCTCGCGCCGCTTTCTGATGAATCCATCGACGATGAAGGCGCTCTTCAAGTCCGTTTACGGCGCGTCCCTTGCCTCGCATATCCGCGAGCACCGCATGGCGCAGGCGGCAAAGCTCCTCACAGAGGGTGACGAGAGCATCGCGCAGATCGCGCGCGCCGTCGGCTACGAGAGCCAGAGCAAGTTTTCCACTGAATTCCACAAGGCATACGGCGCACTGCCGACGGAATACCGAAAAGCGCAGAAAAGGTAAGTCAGATTTATGAATATGATAAGGGTAGATAAAATGCCCTACCTTCCATCTTGAAAAGGTAGAGCATCTTTTAGTTAAATGTTATCATATATTCGGGAACATTATAACGACTTTTTTGATTAGGGTTGATGGCTATGTTTGTGTAATTTGCATCTCGAAGAATGGATTCAATTTTTTGTAGAGCGATATATACTGCTCTCTTTTCAGCAAGTTTACTGAATTTTATGACGTGTGGATTATGATTTAAATCAATGAAAAAGTCATAACCATTACCGATGTAACATTCAAAATTAACATCAGGACCCTGCAAGTCATAAGCAACATCTCGTAGCATTTCAAGTAAGCGTTCTTCTGGCATGTAAATATCCTCCTAAATTTAGTTTTATTTCATTCGCACGATTGTTCCATGAGCGACGATCATGTGGGAGGGCGACACCACGGAGATTTCTTTTTCGTAAGAGGAAAAGTACTGGAATTGTACGCCGATAACGGCATTTCCGCCAGCGTCAAATGCAAATTGTTTTAATGATGCATATATTTGAGTCTCTGCATTAAGAATGGCTTTGGCGTTGTCAAAATTTGTTCCGACAGAGACGGAACGAATGCCCAAATAGGTCTCAATAGTGTGCCCCTCGAGGTTATTTGTGGTTGTCAACAAGACATTTTCGATTCCCTGAGCACGATTTTTTTCTTCTTGTTCGCGTTCCTGCCAAGTCATATTCTTTCGGCGAAGCTCTTCAGCTTGTTTTGCGGCTTCTTCAGCCTGCTTTTGCTTAGCCTCTTCTTCTCTCTGTTTGTTTTGCTCAGCCTTAATTTCTTCAATGACCTGTGCAAAGCAGTCTTCGCAGTACATTTTGCCGTTGCATTCTACTGCATCAGAGAGAAAACCTGTTCGTAAAGTTTTTCCGCATCTTTCGCAAGTGGTTGCCATATTAGCGCACCTCCTGATAAAATGTGCAAAATTGCTATATTCAATATAACATAGCGAAGAAAATATGTCAACTAAGACAAAAACTTGCTGAAAGAGGAGTGAGGTCGAACGTCCCCTCTTCCCACGGTGTTTCGCGGAAGCCGATGCGCCAACCGATGTGGTCGACCGCCGCAAAGTGCAGCGACGAGCACGCGGTGTGGAGCTTCCCCTGCGCCGCTTCGCCCACGACGATGGCGACCGGCCCGTCCGCGCCGCCGATGATGCCGAAGCAGAAGTCGTTCTGCGCCTCGGGCGCAAAGGAAGCGGTCTCACGTTTGACCTGGCGCGGGCGGTCGCTCTCGGCGCAGTCCTCGACGAAAATCGGGTTTTCCGGCGGCTCGGGTATGAGCGTGTAACTGATGGCCGTGAAGTGCGTCGGATAGTCGAACCGCGGGTCAAGGCTCATGCGCTCGCGCGGCAATTCCTGCGGCTCGACCTCCTGCACGGCGAGCGTATACTCTGTGCCGCGGTAGGAGAAGGCAAACGTATCGCCCGTCTTGTCCGCGCGAAAGCGCGGGCCGGGGACGCGCACCTCGTCCGCCGTCATCGTGACGGCGAGTGATTTGAGCTTCGGCGCGCGCTTCGTGACGAACGGGAAGGCTGCGCGGCGGATGCTCCAGCCATACGCGCGGTCGAGGCCGTAGTGCGCCATGGCGGGCTCCGCGTCGACACAGAAGCCGGGCTGCTCCGGCAGGAAAATGACGCCGCAGCCGTGACTCGTGCGGAGCGTTGTGCCGTTCAGGGTGAGGCTTGGGGAAAAGTCAAGGCTGAGCGGGTGCTCGCGCTCCATCTGCTCGCGCTCGTCGCGCGTAAAGTTGATAGGCTCGTCGCTTTCTGGGTCGATGCCCCACCTTTCCATGAAATCGCGCAGCGCTTTTGCCTCCGCGCGCATACAAAAATCAACGACAATGCCCTTTGCACAAACGTAAACCGACGGCACGAACCAGTCGCGCCCCGCCCACGAAAACCACTTTTGTACAGGCACTTCCCTGCCCGCGCGCCCATGCCCGTGGTGGCCCCAAAAGCTGCCGTCAAAGTAGACCTTCCAGTCCGTTTTCTGTTCGGGCGCGTCGGGATTCATTTCGGGGTCGTAGAAGTCCTCAGTGAATTTGAGCTTGCTGAGATCGAACTCCGCTTGCAGCTCGCGCAGGTATTGCCACGGCCGCTCCATCGGCGTGAGGGAAAAGACTGTGGTGATCTGCGAGAGCACCGCCTTCTGCTCGTCCGTCGGCGGATTCTCGGCAAGGAAGGCGTCGAATTGCGCCTCGTCCCACTGCCACGCCTGCTCGAGCGCCGCGCTGTCGCCGGTCGCGAGCAGCAGGCGCAGAAAATCGCTGAAATCGCGCGCGATGACGTGCACGCAGTCCTTGCCACCGTTCATCGGGCTCACGGCGAAGACCGTTTCGCCAAAACCGCGGACAAAGCAGAAGTGGATGCCGTCCACGCCCGCCCAGCCGAAGATAGAAGCGCCCTTGGGCGTGCAGAAATAGGGATCGTTGTCCTCCCGCCGTATCACGCTGAGAGACGATAAGTCAAGATGCTTGCGCAGAAATTTTTGATAAAACGCCGCCATGGAAAACCCTCCTTTGGAGTTCAGGTTTTCCATAGCATACCACACGGGTGCGGAAAAGTCACCGGAATTGCAAAAGCTGTGGATTTTTCGCGCCGGAAGCCGCGCTGCGGCCTTGCCACGTTCTCGCGAACATGATATACTATATTACTAAACTATCGAGATTTGGAAGGAGATTTCCCTTGGAACGGAATGAAGTCATCGTCAGCGAGCAGGAGCTCGCGCGTCAGAAGGAATTTACGCGCAAGATGCGCGAGATGAACGACCGCCGTACCCGCACGCCGCTTGCGCTGGTCGACACCTTCGGCTGCCAGCAGAACGTGGCCGACGGCGAGGTGCTCATGGGCATGCTGCGCGAGATGGGCTATGAGCTCACGCGCGACGAGAATCAGGCGGACGTGATCCTGCTCAACACCTGCGCCATCCGCGAGCACGCGGAAAAGCGGGTATACGGCCACCTTGGCAGACTCAGCCACACGAAGGCCGCAAAGCCCGATCAGATCATCTGCCTCTGCGGCTGCATGGCGCAGCAGAAGGTCGTGGCCGACAAGGTGAAAAACTCCTACCACCACGTAGACCTGGTGCTCGGCCCGCAGGCCGAGTGGCGGCTCCCCGAGCTGCTGCACGAGGTGTACACGAAGAATAAGCGCGTTTTCTCCATCGAGAACGAGCACGGCCGCATCGCCGAGGATCTCCCCATCGTGCGCGAGGGCGGCGTGCGCGCGTGGGTGAGCATCATGTACGGCTGCAACAACTTCTGCTCGTACTGCATCGTGCCCTACGTCCGCGGCCGCGAGCGCAGCCGCGAGCCGGAGAAGATCATCGAAGAGTGCCGCGGCCTCATCGCCGAGGGCTACAAGGAGATCACCCTCCTCGGCCAGAACGTGAACAGCTACGGAAAAGATCTTGACACCGATTACGACTTTGCAGACCTGCTCGCCGCCATCAACGCTATTCCCGGCGACTATTGGCTCCGCTTTATGTCGAGCCAGCCGAAGGACGCGACCAACAAACTTTTCGACACGATGGCACGCTGCGAGCACGTTGCAAAGCAGCTCCACCTCCCCGTCCAGTCCGGGTGCGACCGCGTTCTGAAAGCGATGAACCGCCCCTATACGCGCGCAAAGTACGAGGAAATGATCGCCTACGCGCGGAGCGTCATGCCGGAGATGGTGCTCACGAGCGACGTCATTATCGGCTTCCCGGGAGAGACCGAGGCCGAAGCGATGCAGACTGTCGATCTTGTAGAAAAGACGCAGTTCGACGCGCTCTTCACCTTTATTTTCTCCCCGCGTCCCGGCACGCCGGCGGCAAAGATGGACGACCCCGTCTCGCGCGAGGAAAAGCAGGTCTGGTTTGAAAAGCTCGTCGACGCGCAGAACGCCATCAGCGCGAAAAAGCACGCGTCCTACATCGGCAGGACGGTCAAGGTGCTGGTCGACGGCGAGAGCGACGATGCTGAATTTCCCCTCGCCGCGCGCACGGAGGGCAACCGCCTCGTGCGCATGAAGGGCGACAAGGCCCTGATCGGCACCTTTGCCAAAGCGAAGATCACTGACAGCAATACCTGGGCGCTCTACGGCGAAGCGGTGGAGCAGTAACATAAAAGGGGGCTTTTTGATGAAAGTCGTCATTCTGATGGAAAACAGCAGCTGCAAGGAGAATATCGCCTGCGCGCACGGCCTGTCGATGTATATTGAGACCGACAAGCACAAAATTCTTTTCGACATGGGCCCCGACGCGCAGTTTATCGACAATGCCAAGGCGCTCAGCGTCGATTTGACGCAGGTCGACATCGCCTTTTTGTCCCACGCGCACAACGACCACTGCGGCGGCCTCGAAGCGTTCTTAAAGCTCAACGATCACGCGAAGGTCTATATGCAGAAGGCCGTCTGGGGCCAGTACTACGTCGTCACGCCCAGCAAGTGCGCCTACATCGGCATGGACGCGGTGCTCAAGAATTACGAGGACTGCTTCGTTCTCTGCGATGGCGTGCAGAAGCTTGACGAAGAACTGACGGTTTTCTCCGCCGTTCCGGGCCGCGAGCTGTGGAGCGGCGCGAACGACACGCTGCGCGAGAAGATCGGTGAGGACTATCCGCGCGACACGTTCCGCCACGAGCAGGATCTATTGGTCACGGAAAACGGCAAGACCGCGCTGTTCGCGGGCTGCGCGCACTGCGGCATCGTGAATATCCTGAAAAGCGCCGAGGACGTGCTCGGCAGAGCGCCCGACGCGGTGTTTGCGGGCTTCCACCTCTATAACCCCTCGCTCGGCAAGAGCGAGCCGGACGCACTCGTGGACGCCGTGGGCGAAAAGCTGCGCGGCGACAAGGTCGCGCACTACTTCACGGGCCACTGCACGGGCAAGGAAGCCTATGAAAGATTGAAACGTAAGCTCGGCGACCGCCTCGGCGAAATGCCCGCGGGCTCCGACTTTACCGTGTAAATTTTAGATTTTAGAGAGAAAGAAAGCGAGGACGAATCATGGCCGAGATCACGCCGATGATGAAGCAGTATTTGGAGATCAAGGAACAGAATAAGGATTCGATCCTCTTTTTCCGCTTGGGCGACTTCTACGAGATGTTCAACGAGGATGCTCAGCTCGCCTCGCGCGAGCTCGATTTGACGCTGACGACCCGCGACCGCGGCAAGGCGGCGGAGGATCAGACGCCGATGTGCGGCATTCCCTATCATTCGAGCGACGCCTACATCGCGCGCCTGATCGCCAAGGGCTACAAGGTCGCCATCTGCGAGCAGACCGAGGACCCTGCGCTCGCCAAGGGCCTTGTCAAGCGCGATATCATCCGCGTCATCACGCCCGGCACGGTCATCGACAGCGCATGCCTCGACGACCGGCGCGGCAACTTCCTCTGTGGCATCTTTTTGGACGGGCAGAACGCCGGCGCGGCCTTCTGCGACATGACGACCGGCCACACGCACGTGACCGCCTTTTCGGGCGACGACCGCTCAGAGCACCTGTATAACGAGTTATCCCGTTTCTCCCCCGCCGAGGCGGTGCTGAGTGCGCTTGCCTACGAAAATGAGGAGCTCGTGTCGTATCTGCGCGACAGGCTCTCCTGCGCCGTTGAGCGCGGGGAAAGCCGCTTTGAACTCAAAGCGTGCGAAAAAGCCATTCGCGCGCAGTTTGGCGAGGAAGCGTTTGCAAGCCTTCCGCGCAACAACCCGGCCGCGTCGCTCGCGCTGGGCGCGCTGCTCTCGTACCTGCACGAAACGCAGAAAACCGACCTTTCCTACATCAAGGACTTGGAATACTACGAGCAGGGGCGCTTCATGGAGCTTGACCTCTCCGCGCGGCGCAACCTTGAGCTGACCGAGACCATCCGCGCCAAGGAAAAGCGCGGCAGCCTTCTCTGGGTGCTCGACAAGACGAAGACCGCCATGGGCGCGCGCAATCTGCGCGCATGGCTGACGCGCCCGCTGCGCGACGTTGCCGCCATCGAGCGCCGCCTCGGCGCGGTGGAGGCGCTGACGAAAAATACCGTCGCGCGCGAAGAGCTGATTCTATCGCTCTCCGGCATCAGCGACATGGAGCGGCTCATCGGCCGCATCGCCTACGGCACGGCGGGCGGGCGCGACTTTGCCTCGCTTCGCAATTCCATCGAGAAGATCGCCGAGGTCAAAGCCCAGCTTGCGCCCTTTTCGGCAGGCCGCCTGCACGAGCTGGACGGCGAGCTTGATCCGCTCGCGGACATTGCCCGGCGCATCCGCGAAACGCTCGTCGACGAGCCGCCGTTTTCCGTGCGCGAGGGCGGCTTCATCCGCCCCGGCTACAACGCCGAGGTCGACCGCCTGCATGAGATCCTCTCCGGCGGCAAGGGACTGCTTGCGGGCATCGAGGCGCGCGAGAAGGAAAAAACCGGTATCCGCACGCTCAAGATCGGCTACAACAAGGTCTTTGGCTACTATATCGAGGTCTCGAACTCCTTCAAGGAGCTTGTGCCCGAAACGTACATCCGCAAGCAGACGCTCGTGAACGGCGAGCGCTACATCACAGAGGAGCTCAAGAATCTCGAACAGGAGATCCTGACCGCGGGTGACCGCGACAAGGCGCTCGAATTTGAACTGTTTACCGCCCTGCGCGACGAGGTGACCGCCGAGAGCGTGCGCGTCCAGCGCGCGGCGGGGCTCATTGCCGAGCTTGATACGCTCTGCTCGCTCGCGTCCGTCGCGGTGAACAACAACTACTGCCGCCCGAGCGTGGACGACGGCGGCGTCATCGAAATTCACGACGGCCGCCACCCCGTCGTCGAGCGCGTGCTCAAGGACGCGCTCTTTGTCCCGAACGACACCTACATGGGCGAGCGCGAGGATCGCGCCGCCATCATCACCGGCCCCAACATGGCCGGTAAATCGACCTATATGCGCCAGGTCGCGCTCATCACGCTCATGGCGCAGATCGGCTCGTTCGTGCCCGCGCGCTCTGCGCGCATCGGCATTGTCGACCGCATCTTCACGCGCATCGGCGCGAGCGACGACTTGGCCGGCGGCCAGTCGACCTTCATGGTCGAGATGACCGAGGTGAGCGAGATTTTGCATCAGGCGACGCCACGCTCGCTGCTCATTCTCGACGAGATCGGCCGCGGCACGTCGACCTTCGACGGCATGAGCATCGCCCGCGCGGTGCTCGAATTCTGCGCCGACCCGAAAAAGCTTGGTGCCAAGACGCTCTTCGCCACGCACTACCACGAGCTCACCGAGCTTGAGGGCGTGCTCCCCGGCGTGAAGAACTACAGCATTTCCATCAAAAAGCGCGGCGACGAGCTCATCTTCCTGCGCAAGATCGTCCCCGGCGGGGCAGACCGCAGCTACGGCATCGAGGTCGCAAAGCTCGCGGGACTGCCGCACGAGGTCGTGCGGCGCGCGAACGTCATCTTAAAAGAGCTCGAGCAGGGCGGCGCGTATCAGGCAAAGCCGCGCGAGGAAGCCGAGCAGGTCAGCCTCGACGCGATCGGCGAGGCGGAGGTGCTTGCCGCGCTGCGCCGCGCACAGCCCGACACGATGTCCCCCATCGAGGCGATGCAGCTTCTCTACGAGCTCAAGCAGAAGCTTTCATAATTTCCCCGGAAAAGAGGTTTCTCCATGGCAAAAAAGAAAACCGCCTCCGGCGGCATGAACCATACCGAGCGCGTCGCCGGAACGATCTTCTTCCTTGTGTATCTTCTGGTGATGCCGCTCATGGCGACGCGGCTTTTCGACCTTTTGGAGGTCGTGCTCGATACCACGATCGGCGCGTCGCTTCGCAACGTGCTCTATTACTACACGCTCTTCGCCGTCACGGTGCTGCTCTTCCACTCCTACCTTGCGCACACGTCCTCGCGCTTTCTCGACAACTTGAACCGCGCGCTTTCAACGATGCTGCTGGGTCTTCTCGTTTTCTACGGCGCGAACGAGCTTTTGTTCCGCGTGTGCAACGTGCTTTTTAACAGCCGCACGAACTTAAACGACATGACCATCGCCGCGCAGGTGGCCTCCGCCCCGCGCATGACGGCGCTGATCGTCGTGCTGCTCGCGCCGTTTGTGGAGGAGGTGCTCTTCCGCGGGCTTGTCTTCGGCTGCCTCAGGGAAAAGAGCCGCATCTTCGCCTATCTCCTCTCCTGCGCGCTCTTTGCGCTGCTGCATGTGTGGACGGCGGCAGTGTCCAACTGGGATTTAGGCTATCTCATTTTGATGCTCCAGTATCTCGTCCCCGGCCTTGTCTTTGCCTGGGCGTATGAACACTCCGGCACGCTGTGGACGTCCATTTTGATCCACGCGCTCGTCAACGCCCTTTCCCTTTTCACCATCGCTTCCTAAAAGAAGGAGGAACCCAATGCCCCATATTCAGCAATTATCGCCGCATGTTGCCGACCTCATCGCCGCGGGCGAGGTGGTCGAGCGCCCTGCGAGCGTTGTCAAGGAGCTGCTGGAAAACGCCATCGACGCCGGCGCGCAGAGCGTGACGGTGGAGATGAAAAACGGCGGCATGACCTATCTTCGCGTCAGCGACGACGGCTGCGGCATCGCGCCGAGCGAGCTGCCGACGGCCTTTTTGCGCCACGCGACGAGCAAGCTGCGCACGGCGGAAGACCTTGCCGCCATCGGCACGCTCGGCTTTCGCGGCGAGGCGCTCGCGGCGATCTCTTCCGTTTCCCGGCTCGATATTTTCTCTCGCGAGCGCGGCGCGCTCAGCGGCGCGAAGCTTCACTTAGAGGGCGGCGTCCCCGGCACGGTCGAGGACGCGGGCTGCCCCGAAGGCACGAGCATCATCGTGCGCGACCTCTTCTACAATACGCCCGCGCGCCTCAAGTTCATGAAGCGCGACAGCGCGGAGGCGACCGCCATCGCGGGTCTTGTCGCCCACCTTGCGCTCTCGCATCCGGAGGTGTCGTTCAAGCTCATCAAGGACGGCACGCAGACGCTCTTGACCCCCGGCGACGGTGCGCTGCGCTCCGCCATCTACGCGTCTCTCGGGCGCGAGTTCGCCCTCTCGCTTGAAGAGGTCGACGGTTCTGACAGCGAGCTGCGCGTCACGGGCTTTATCAGTTCTCCCCTTTCTGCGCGCGGCACGCGCGGCATGCAGACCTTTTTCGTCAACGGACGTTTGGTCAAGTCCCAGCTGCTTACCGCCGCGCTCGAGGAAGCCTATGCAAACCGCATGATGAAGGGCAAGTTCCCCGGCTGCGTGCTGCTTGTGGAGCTGCCGCGCGACATGGTGGACGTGAACGTCCACCCGGCGAAGACCATCGTGAAGTTTGTGGGCGAAAAGCGCATCTTTGATCTTGTTTATCACGCGGCGATGGCCGCGCTCGACAAGCGCGAGAAGCCTGAGCCGCCGCAGGCAAAGCCTGCCGCGCAGGTCACGAATCCCCGCGGCGATTTCTTTGCCAACATGACCTCTCAGCAGTACCGCGAGCAGCAGAAGGCGGAACCGTCCGCCGCTGCGCCCGCGATCGCGCGTCCTGTGTCCGCGCCGCCGAGCGCGCCGAAGGCTGCGCCCTCCATTGCGCCCCAGTGGAAAACGCGCGTGCCCGCCGTCGATACCCGCGCGGGCGGCAGCGCGCCGCTTTCAGATTTTGTGCGGCATGAAATGCCCGCTTCCGCGCCCGCGCAGGCGGCGCAGCCTGTGCAAAGATATGCCAAAGCTGTGGAAAACCCCACGCGCGAAGCCGTGCCGCTGCCGATGGACGAGGAAGAAAAGCGCCCCGTCGCGGCTTCGCCGGTCGCTGAAGCAATGAAGGGCGCGGCCGAACCCGTGACGGAGCCCCCTGCCGTATCTGCGCCGAAACAGGAAGAAGCGGAAGCTGAGCAGGCAAGCTTCGCACCCCTCACCGCCGCGCCGTGGCGCATCGCGGGCGAGGTGCTTGATACCTACATCGTCTGCGAGGACGAGGACAAAACCATCTGGCTCATCGACAAGCACGCCGCGCATGAGCGCATGAATTTCGACCGCCTCAAGGCTGCGCAGGAGCCGGTGATGTGCCAAGCGCTGCTCGCGCCGCTCGTTGCAGACTTTGCCGCCGAGGAGTATAGCGCCCTTGCCGCGAATCTCGACCTTTTGCGCGAGTTTGGCTTTGAATGCGAAGAATTCGGCGGCGGGAGCCTGATCCTGCGCGCCATTCCCGCCGACCTTGAAAGCGGCGACGCGATCCCAACACTGGAAGAGCTTGCCGAAAAGCTCGTCACCGCCCACACGGCCGACCCCGCCGCCGCGCGCGACGCGCTGCTGCACACGATGGCCTGCAAGGCGGCCATCAAGGGCGGCTGGAAGAGCGACATCTCCGAGCTGCGCGTGCTCGTTGAAAAGGTACAGAGCGGCGAAGTGCAGTTCTGCCCCCACGGCCGGCCCGTGAAAGCGAAGCTCACGAAGTATGAGCTTGAAAAAATGTTCAAGCGCGCGTAAGACGCAGGAGGAAAACGATGAAACTTGTATGCGTCGTCGGCCCGACGGGCTGCGGCAAAACATGGCTCGGCGTGGAGCTTGCCAAAGCGCTCCGCGGCGAGGTCGTCTCCTGCGACTCGATGCAGATCTACCGCGGCATGGTCATCGGCACTGCCGCGCCGACGGAAGAGGAGATGCAGGGCGTCCCCCACCACATGGTCGGCGTAGCAGACCCCAGCGAAAACTACTCCGTCGCCCGCTACGCGTGCGACGCGGCGAAATGCGTCGACGATCTCATCGCGCGCGGAAAGCAGCCCGTCATCGTCGGCGGCACGGGGCTTTACCTCAATGCCCTGCTCGCCGGGCACGGCTTTGCCGGCGGCGACAAGGACGGCGCATACCGCGCGGAACTGGAGCGCCGCTGGGAAGAAGAGGGCGGCGAGGCGATGGTTCAAGAGCTTCGCCGCATCGACCCGGAAACGGCCGGAAAGTTGCATTTGAACGACAAAAAGCGCATTCTCCGCGCGCTCGAGGTCTATTATGAGACCGGAAAAACCATGGCGCAGCACAACGCCAAGACGAAGCTCGTCCCTCCGCGCTACGATTCCGTGCGCATCGGCCTTGCCTACGAGGATCGCGAGGACATGAAGCGCGCCATCGACGCGCGCGTTGACAAAATGGTGGAGGCGGGGCTTTTCGACGAAGTGCGCGCGCTGCTCGCTTCCGGGCTTTCGCGCGATGTGACGGCCATGCAGGCCATCGGCTACAAGGAAGCGCTTTCCTACCTTGACGGCGCGGCCACGCGCGAGGAAGCCATCGAAGAGATCAAGCTCCGCTCGCGCCAGTATGCCAAGCGCCAGCTCACATGGCTGCGCCGCGACAAGGACATTCACTGGTTTTATTGGAAAAAAACGAGGGATCTCCCCGACTGCCTCGCTTTTTCGACAGAAATTCTTCGGGGGCATGGCGTATCCTGTCTGTAAAGCGGACGAGCCGTCCGCAAAAAAGAAAGGAAAGAGTAGCCATGAAAAAAATCGCAAACCTTCAGGATCTGTTTCTCCTCTCTGCGCGCCGCAGCCGCGTGAGTGTGACGATCTTTCTCGTCAACGGCTTTCAGATGCGCGGCGTCATCACGGGATTCGACAGCTTTGTCGTCGTTCTCGAGAGCGACGGCAGGCAGCAAATGCTCTACAAGCACGCCATCTCTACGATCGTGCCGGCGAGCAGCATCGACCTCAAAAACGCGGAGGACAACGGGGAGTAAGCACGCCTGATACAGGAGAGTGCCATGAAATCTACATCTCTTTCCACAAAGCTCATCATGATCCTGCTGCTTTTGGCGGTCATCGGATATTTTGCCGTGCAGGGCTACAACTATCTCGTCAGCCCCGAGACGACAACGCTCGTTTACCGCTACCGCAGCGAGCAGTCCATCGCCGTGCGCGGCTGCGTGGTGCGCAAAGAGCAGGTCGTCGACTGCGGCGAAACGCTCATCGAGCTCAAGCATGCCGAGGGCGAGCGCGTGGGTCAGGGCGACACCATCGCCGCGGTCTACCGCTCGGCGGAGGCGCTCAGCGCCACGCAGGAGCTTGAATCCCTGCGCGCGCAGAAAGAGCAGCTTGAATATGCAAAGAGCGCTTCGAGCGACGCGGCGACCGCGCTGCGCCTCGACACCGATATCCGCGAGCAGATCGTTTCCGTGCGCGCGGCCTACGAGTCGGGCGCTTACAGCTCGCTCGACACGCTCATTCCCCAGCTCAAGACGACGGTTTTGAAGCGTGAATATGCCTACAACGGCAGCGACAACCTCACGGCGCGGCTCGATGAGCTTTCCGCGCAGATCAGCGCGCTTTCGAGCGCGGCAAGCGGCGGCACCACGCGCATCACCGCCCCCGTGTCGGGAACTTACAGCGCCGTGGCCGACGGCTACGAAAGCGTGCTGACGCCGGAGGCGCTTGAAACGATGACGCCCTCGCAGCTTACGGCTATCGCGCCGCAGAGCGTTTCCACCACGGTGGGAAAGCTCATCGAGGGCAGCGCATGGTACTTTGCCGCGAACATCAGCGAAGAGGACGCTGCGGGGCTCAAGGTGGGCAGCTCGCTGACACTGCGCATGGCGTCCGGCGTCGACTTTGACCTGCCCGTCAAGCTCACGCGCATCAGCGGCGCGGAAAACGGCAAGTGCCTGATCGTTTTGAAGAGCACGCGGTATCTATCCTATGTGACGCTGCTGCGCGAGCAGAACGCCGAGCTGATCCTGAACCAGTACGAGGGGCTGCGCGTGCCGAAAAATGCGCTGCGCGTGAATGAGGACGGCGTGTCCGGCGTTTATTGCCTTATCGGGCGCGTGGCCTACTTCAAGCCCGTTGCTATCGTCTATCAGGGCAGCGACTACTGCCTTGTCGAGCCCGGCAAGATCGAAGCCGCCACGGAAAGTCAGCAATCCCTTTACACCCTGCGGCCCAATGACGAAGTCATTGTTTCGGCAGGGGAGCTATATAACGGAAAGGTCGTAGATTAAATGAGCATTGCGGAAAACATCGCGCGTGTGCGCGCAAACATCGCTGCCGCCGCCAGAGAGGCCGGCCGCGACCCCGGTGAGATCACCCTCGTCGGCGCAAGCAAGATGAACGACGCGGACGCCTGCCGCGCCGCCATCGCCGCGGGCATCGACGTGCTGGGCGAGAACCGCGAGCAGGAGATGACGAAAAAGCTCGCCGAGCACGCCTATGACGGTGCTCCCCTGCACTTCATCGGGCACCTCCAGCGCAACAAGGTGAAAAACGTCGTCGGCAAGGTCGCCGTGATCGAGTCGGTCGGCTCGCTCGCGCTGCTCGCCGCCATCAATGCGCAGGCGGAAAAGCTCGGGATCGTGCAGGATATTTTGCTGGAGGTGAATATCGGCGGCGAGGAAGCCAAAAGCGGCTTTGCCCCGGAAGATCTTGCGCAGGCGGCGGAAGAGGCGAAAAAGTGCGCAAATGTCCGCGTGCGGGGGCTGATGTGTATCCCGCCGGTCGCCGAGGGTGAACACGGCAGCATGCCGTACTTTGAAAAAGTTCATGCACTTTTTGTTGACATCAATGCAAAGTTGTATGATAATACACTTGATATACTGTCTATGGGCATGAGCGGCGACTATGAGGACGCGGTGCGCGCAGGCGCGACGATGGTGCGCGTCGGCACGGCGATTTTCGGCGCACGCAACTACACAAATTGATCGAGGAGGTCTTGATACCATGGGTATTTTGGATGATCTGAAAAAATGGGCTCACCCCTACGAGGATGAGGACGAGGAATATGAAGACGATTTCCCCGATCTGAGAGATCGCGGCGACACAGGCGCGTTTGCCGATCGCCGCAGCGTTGAACGCAAGGCAGAGGACCGCCGCAACAAGGTCGTCAACATCAACGCCACCACGCAGCTCAAGGTCGTGCTCGTCAAGCCCGAGCGCTTTGAAAACGCCAGCGAGATCGCCGACCACCTGAAGGAAAAGCGCACGGTGGTCATCAACCTTGAATCCACGAATAAGGACATTGCAAGACGTTTGATCGACTTCCTCTCCGGCGTTGCCTACGCGGGCGAGGGCAAGATCAAAAAGGTCGCCGCCAATACGTACATCATCACGCCCTACCATGTGGACATCATGGGCGATCTGATCGACGAACTGGAAAACAACGGCCTGTACCTGTAAAACGAAACGGAGGATGGGATCAATGCTGACACCGCAGGAGGTTTCCGGCCGCGCATTCAGTAAGGCGGCATTCGGTGGCTACAATATGGCGATGGTCGACGAGTTCCTCGATGAAGTGACCGACGACTATACCGCGCTTTATAAAGAAAACGCCGCCTTGAAGGCCAAGCTCAAGGTGCTGGTCGACAAGGTGGAGGAATACCGCGCAACGGAGGATTCCATGCGCGCCGCTCTTCTGACCGCCCAGCGCATGGCGAACACCATGGTCGAAGAGGCGGAAGAGAAAAAGAAATCCATGCTTGCCGGCGCCGAGGACGAAGCCCGCGCCAAGATCGGCGCGCTGCAGGGAGAGATCGAACTGGAGCAGCGCAAGCTGAACGCGGCCAAGGCTGCCACGGCAGACTTTTTGCAGAAAACGCGCGAGCTTGCGCAGGCGCAGCTTGCGCTCATCGAGCGCGCGCCCGACCTGACGCCGGAGGAGATCGTCGGCGACAAGACGGCCGAGCAGAAGGCCGAAACGGACGTGAACGCCATCGAGGAGCGGATCCTCGCGGCTTTCCGCCCCACGGAGGCAGCGCCGGAGGAAGCGGCGCCGGAGGCCGCTCCTGCGGAAGAAAACGCGGTGAAGGCGGAAGAGGCCAAGGCGGAACCGCTCGAGCCGGACGACAGCCCGTTTGTGGAAACGGCCAGCCACGCCATTCGCCTGGACGACCTCAAGTTCGGCCGCAATTACCATGGAGAAGAGTAACAGCAAAAAGGGCGGCCTTGGCCGCCCTTTTATTTTTTCTTTGGCCGCAGCGCGGCGAAAAGGAGACGACATGAACAAAAAGCCCATCATCGCCTTTCTTTACGACTTTGATAAGACCCTCTGCACCACCGATATGCAGGACTATACCTTTATCCCCTCGCTCGGCTACACGCCCGGCGAGTTCTGGAGCATCGCGAATTCCTTCGGCTTTGAGAACCGCATGGACGGTCTGCTTGCCTACATGTACACGATGATCGAGGAATGCCGCAAAAAGGGCATTCGCCAGCTCGCCCAGTTCTATCTCGATAAAGTTTCTCAGGACGGTCCTTCGGGCGCCATTGTGACGGGCAATGCTGATTGTCCTAAAGACCTTGAGCGCATGCATGAGCTTATTGCGAAGGAACAAGAAGACGCCATGTTCCTTGATTTGCATATCGGTCCCGTTATTGGAACCCATGTGGGCCCCGGTATGATTGCAATCGTATTTTGGGGACAAGATCGCCGAGAGGACCTTTCGGTGGCCGATCGCATCGCACGTAAAATCAAAGGCGGCGCGTAGGCGATCGATGGGCGTGCGCGATAACACGTCATGTATGGAAGAGGCCGCTCTCTCGACGGCCTCTTTTTCTGATGCCACGATTTCCTTGCTTGAACATTGCTCGCTCTGTCCTCGTGCGTGTGGTGCGAATCGCGTAGCGGGTGCTCGGGGCGGGTGTGGCGCGGCTGACGAGCTGCGCATCGCCCGGGCCGCCCTTCATTTCTGGGAGGAGCCGCCGATTTCGGGCAATGTGGGCAGCGGGGCCGTTTTCTTCTCGAATTGCCCGCTGCATTGCGTGTATTGTCAAAACGAACCCATCGCGAACGGCAGCTGCGGCGTCGATGTGAGCGTGCGTCGTCTTGCTTGCATTTTTTTGGAATTGCAGGACCAAGGCGCTCTCAATGTGAACCTCGTAACGCCAACGCACTATGTGCCCCAAATTATCGAAGCGGCAAAGCTCGCGCGTGAAGCGGGGCTCACCATTCCGTTTGTGTACAACACTTCAGGCTACGAAACGCCAGAAACTATCGCTTTGCTCAAAGGGCTCGTCGATACCTATCTGGTCGATTTTCGCTATATCGATGCCCAGACGGCGCGCAGCTATTCGAAAGCGCCAACGTACCCCGAATTCGCTATGGCTTCGCTCGATGCGATGGTGGAACAGGGCGCGCACGTTATCGTTCGCGTGCTGCTGCTTCCGACGCACTTGGAGGAAACAAAGCGAATCGTGCGATATGTGCATGAAACCTATGCCGTGCAAGAAACGCTCGGCCAGCTTAAGCTTTCTCTCATGAGCCAATACACGCCTATGGGAACGTTTCCGTTGCATCCCGAACTTGAGCAGAGAGTCGATCCTGAAGCGTTCGAGGAGCTTCTCGATTATGCCGATGATATCGGCTGCAATGATTATTTCTGGCAAGAGGGGGGAGCTGCCGAAGAAAGTTTCATTCCCGATTTCGCCTCGCATGAAGGAGTTGTGGGCCCCGAGCTCGCTTCGGATGCCGAGTAATCTATCGCTTGTGGCTTTCGGCTGCCATGTCGGCCGTTTACCGCTGGTGAGCGGTGTATTTAACAAAGCTGTAATATTGCATTGCCCGCGCTTGGTATGCTAGAGCGAATTCAACCAAACGAAAGGGCGGCATATGACTTCGATGTATCACAGCACTCGAAACGCCGATGCATGCGTGTCCGCGAAACGCGCGGTGCTCAATGGCCTTGCTTCCGATGGCGGCCTCTACGTTACCGATGCGCTGGGCGAAACGAAAATCGATCTCGAACGCGTTGTGACGAACACGTATCGCGAAAATGCCGCGTATATCTTGGGTACGCTGCTCGATGACTATTCCGCTGAAGAAATTGAGTCGTGCGTTGAGGCTGCATACAAAGGCACCTTTGAAACCGATGACGTTGCGCCCGTGGTAAAGGTCGGCGATGCGTTCGTGCTCGAACTCTTCCGCGGCCCGACAAGTGCCTTCAAAGATGTTGCGCTGCAGATGCTTCCTCAGCTCATGAGCCGAGCTGCGCAAGGCGCGGGCGAAAAAATCATGATTCTTGCCGCAACGAGCGGCGATACCGGCAAGGCTGCTTTGGCTGGTTTCGCGAATACGCCCGGGCTGGGCATTACCGTGTTCTACCCGCATAACGGCACAAGCGAAATCCAGCGATTGCAAATGGTCACCCAGGCCGGCGACAACGTTGCCGTCGCTGCCGTCGAGGGCAATTTCGACGATACCCAAAGCGCCGTAAAGCGTATTTTTGGAGACGAGGCGCTGCGCGAGCGTCTTGCGGCGCAGAATACGGTGCTTTCAAGCGCGAACTCCATTAATA
>OGQY01001000.1_pt1 | contig 20690 bp, 17 predicted proteins | sample 1553361 | NCBI WGS metagenome assembly OGQY01 (sample SAMEA2579963, study PRJEB22360) | human gut metagenome | reverse complement strand
TGATAAGTATCGCCAGTGTGTTGCGGCGGGTGAAGAACCCGTAGATACCGGCGAAAAACATGATAGCCGAAACTATCAGATAATATTCCATGTGAATCATAATCAATTGTATTTAGCGTTTACGTGCAATCACCAACCCACCTACGATACACGCCAGCAACAGGATGCTGACTGCCTCGAAGGGAAGCAGATAACCGAATTTGTCACTACTCAGCATAGAGTGTCCGATAGTCTTGATGTTGATTTCCAGCGGTACAAGATCGGTAGTAACGAGGAATTTATGTTTCAACGTAATGAATACTACGATGATGGCACCACCTACGGTTGCACCTAGACCAGCCAACAGTTTGCTACGTTTTAACTTGGTAGTACGGTCTCCTTCGCCACTGGTCAGCAGGATGGAGAAGACGTAGAGTACGACAATACCGCCGGCATAAACCATGATTTGTACCGAGCCTAGAAATGGGTAGCCCAGCAGGAAGTAGATGCCTGCCGTGCCGAAAAGCGTGAACAGCAGATACGTTGCCGAGCGTACCATGTGGCGTGTAGTCACAGTGAGAATGGAACATACGCTGATGAACACTGCCAGAAAGTAGAATACTACGGTTTCAAGGGTTATTTCCATATTCTTGAATTACAAATTACTTAATTACAAATTACTTTGTTGCTTCACTTTGGGGAGCAGCGGGTTTCTTTTTCTCTTCTACGTGACTGCCCGGATGGTTCAACGTCTTCACCAGCTTTGTACGGTCGAACACCGCATGCTCAAAGTCTGTAGCAAACGTAATCGCATCGTGCGGACAAGCTGTGACACAAAGTTGGCAGAACATGCACGAACCGAGGTCGTATTCATACTTTGCCAATATCTTCTTTTTTTTGCCGTCCTCAGTCTCTATCATTTCACTTGTTACCTTGATGGTATCGTTGGGACATGCTATCTGGCACAGCCCGCACGCTATACAATGGTGTTCATTCCGGTCATTGTGCGGCATGGTCAGCGTACCGCGGAAACGGTCGAACATCTCCAGTGTCGCACGATTCTCCGGGTATTGCTCTGTCACTTTCCGGCGGCAGAAGACGGTCATGGTAGTTTTCATACCCGTCAGCAAAGAACCGATGCCGTGCATCAGTCCGCCAAAATAACTGTATGTTTTCATAATCTAAAAGTGCAGTTTAAATACAACAATCAGTACCATCAGAATGAGGTTTACCATCGAGATAGGTACCAGATACTTCCATTCCAATGCCAGGATCTGGTCGATACGCAAGCGGGGGAATGTCCATTTAATCCACATCAGCAGGAATACTACGAAGAATGCCTTGCCGAAGAACCAGATGAAGCCCGGAATATAATCCATTATGGCGTTGAAGCCATCCAGTCCTACAATATGAAGCGGCATCCAGCCGCCCAGGAAGATGGTGGCAGCCACGCTGGCTACGATAAACAGGTTCAGATATTCGGCCAGATAGAAGAAACCGAAGTGCATACCGCTATATTCGGTGTGGTATCCTGCCGTCAGTTCGCTTTCTGCTTCCGGCAAGTCGAACGGCCCACGGTTACACTCTGCATTTCCGGCTATCAGGTAGATAACGAAAGCGATCACTGCCGGAATGTGTCCTTTGAAGATGAACCATCCGTCAGCCTGTCCTTCTACAATTTCAGAGAACTGCATCGTACCCATCAGCACTACCATAGTTAATATACTCAGTCCTACAGACAACTCGTACGAGATAATCTGTGCTCCGCTTCGCATGGCTCCGATCAATGAAAATTTGTTGTTGGATCCCCAACCGGCCAGCAGAATACCTAATACACCTATACTGGATGCTGCCAGCAGGAAGAATACACCTACATTGAAATTCAGCACTTCCATACCTTTATTAATAGGGAGGCAGGCAAATGTCAGAAATGAAGCTATGATCACCATGAACGGTGCCAGGTTGTAGAGGAAGCGGTCGGCAGCTTTCGGAGTGAAGATTTCTTTGGTCAGCATCTTCAACACGTCGCAGATGACCTGAATGCTACCCCATTTACCTACACGGTTCGGACCGAGACGACACTGGAAGAAAGCACATATCTTGCGCTCCATGTAAATCAGAATGATGGCGAGTACGGCATACATCAGAATGATGCACACGCCTATCACTACACATTCGAGGAATATCGCCAGACCTTCCGGCATCAGGGAAGTCAGCGTCTGGTGTATCCAGTTGGTTACTATACTAAAGTCAAACATCTTGTAATTTACAATTTACAATTTACAATTTACGAGGCACTTTACAATGGCAATGCATCAACCGACTACTCATGCGTAGCTAAATTGTACATTGTACATTGTAAATTGTACCTTCCTTTACCTATCAATATCTGGCACTACGTAATCCAGCGTTCCTCCGATTGCAATCAGGTCGGCAATCTTTGCTCCGCGGCAAATGGTATCTACGGTGCTTACCAGCGGTAATCCCGTGGAACGGAAATGCAGACGGTACGGAGTCTTGTCGCCATGGCTTTCCAGGAAGACGCCGAACTCACCACGGCTACCTTCTACGGCAGTATAATACTGTCCTTCGGGTACACGGATGATGGGTTTCATCTTTTCCTGATATGGGCCTTCGGGGATGTTATCAATGAGTTGTTCAAGGATATTCATGCTTTCCATGATTTCGTCCATACGAACCATGTAGCGTGCCCAGGAGTCGCCTTCGGTATAAACGATTTCTTTGAAGTCCACTTTGTCGTATACTCCGTAGGGATGGCGTTTACGGACATCGCAAGCCCAGCCGCTGGCACGTCCTGTACCACCTGTAGCTCCGAAAGCGATGGCATCTTCACGGCTCAGTACTCCTACGCCTTTCAGACGTTGCTGGGCGATGATATTGCCTGTGAACACCTCATGATATTCGTGGATGATGCCACGCAGGTAGGGGATAAACTCTTTCACTCGTTTCTGGAAGTTGGGATGCAGATCGGCCTGCACACCACCGATAGTGTTGTAGTTCATAATAAGGCGTCCGCCGCAAGTTTCCTCGAAGATGTCGAGTATCTTCTCGCGGTCGCGGAAACCATAGAAGAACGCGGTCAAAGCACCAAGGTCCATTGCGAGACAAGAGTAGAACAGCAAGTGAGAGTCTATGCGCTGCAATTCGTCCATGATGGTACGGATATACTTCACACGGTCGCTTACTTCAATGCCCATAGCCTGCTCGATGCATGCACAAAGGGCGTGGCGGTTCTGATGTGCGCCCAGATAATCCAGACGGTCAGTCAGTGCCAATGTCTGCGGGTAGGTGAGGCTTTCGCACATCTTCTCGATGCCCCGGTGGATGTAGCCGCAGTTGGCATCTATCTTCTCGATGGTTTCACCTTCCAGTGATACACGGAAACGCATTACACCGTGCGTGGCAGGGTGTTGCGGACCGATGTTCACAACATATTCTTCGTCTCCGAAGAGTACCAGTTCTTTATTCTTTATTGTACCATCCGGGTTAAGTGCCAGTTCGGTAGTGGTATCAATGGTTTCTTCATTGTCCATACGTAGCGGATTGTCCTTTTCCGGATCATTGTCCTTACGCATAGGGTATCCTACCCAGTCGTTACGCAGGTAGAGGCGGCGCATGTCGGGATGTCCAATGAAGATGATGCCGTAGAAATCGTACACTTCACGCTCCAGGAAATCTGCTGCTTTCCAGATGTCACTGACACTGGGTAACTCGGCATTCTCGCGGTCCAAGGTAGCGGTACGTACGACTAAACGTTCTCCGGTAGTGGTGGATTCCAGATGATAAACCACTCCTAAACCACGCGGTGTATCCGGCGTATCCTTGTCGGTTGTTTCTCCCCAGTCCATACCGGTCAGGCATTCCAGAAAGTCCATCTGCTGCTCTTGGCGCAGGCGGAGCATTTCGGCATGCAAGTCCGTAGGTTTTATAAATCGTATATTATCCATATTTTGATTATGTTTCGTTATTGTAGCTCATCACTCGTCACTATCCGGTTTCGGTTCCTTCCGGTTCACTCCGCCGAAGAATTTCTCTATCTTCACTTTGCGTTGCAACTGCATCATGCCGTAGTAGAACGCTTCCGGACGAGGGGGGCATCCCGGGATGTACACATCCACCGGCAGAATCTTATCTACTCCATTCACTACATGATAGGATTTCTTGAACGGTCCGCCGCTAACGGCGCATCCACCCACGGCAACCACGTATTTCGGGTCCGGCATCTGGTCGTATAGGCGTTTCAGTACAGGCGCCATCTTATTTGTGATAGTTCCGCACACCATAATCATATCTGCCTGGCGCGGACTGGCACGGGCTACTTCAAATCCGAAACGCGCCATGTCATAGCGCGCGGCACCCAGTGCCATGAACTCGATACCGCAACAGCTTGTTGCAAACGTAAGCGGCCACAGCGAATTGCTGCGTCCCCAGTTGATGAAATCGTCCAGTACGCCGAGGGCGACATTGGCACCTCCGGCATTAAGTTCGCGAACGAGTTTCTCCAACGTTTCATTATCCGTAAATTCTTCATACGGGATAGACTTTATTTTAGGCTTTTTTATTCTTTCCATTCCAATGCTCCTTTCCGCCATGCGTAGGCAAGTCCTAATACCAGGATAAGTAAGAAAAATAAGATACTAAGCAATCCCGCTATTCCCAGGTCGCGGGCAATGACTGCCCATGGAAACAGAAATACCGTCTCCACGTCGAACATCAGAAACAGGATGGCAAACAGATAGTAACCCACCCGGAACTGCATCCATGATTTACCACGGGTAGGAATACCGCACTCGTACGCTTCCATCTTCTGTGGATTGTACGAACGGGGTGATATCGCCTTAGACAACGCGATAACAATACCCACGAAAGCAATTGCCGTCAGCAAGACGACTACTAACAAAGTAAAGTTCATAAATCTAATTAACTTTTAGATGTATATAATAGGATAGTTGGTCGAAGGTAGCAATACCTCTGAATTGCCTTCGACGGACCTTGGCAAGCCTGTAGAACTTGCCTGACTTAGTTTATCAAATAATTATCTTTCTCAGCCCGAATACATAATAGGAGAGCGGGTCGGGCACAGGGTAGAAAGCGGGATGCAACAACGGATTGCTAGTCGGCGAATCGGCCAGCCAGTACATCCGGAAGTAATTCAGTAAAATGAAAAAACTCTTGTTGCCGGGCACCTGTGTACTGTCCACATTGTCCATATATAAGGGCATGGACGAGAAATGATTATATATATTACGAATGTTTTGCTGATGTGAGGTAGGAGCTTGAGAAAGGAAACAACGCTCGCTATCGTTACTTATCAAAGTGCACGATATACCCGCCGCCTGAGCTGCACCGTCGTACAATAATACGCCGAGTAGGATAATCATAAAGTATTTTATGCACTGTTTCATTCAACTACTTTTTCATTCGGCTGCAAATGTATAACAAATATTGGCTATTTTGTTATATAGAGATGGCAAATAAGTTTCTTTTTAGCACTTTTTTGCCTTATATCAACTTCTTCTCCAGAATTCCGGAGTGAAAAGTAATAATACGGTAAATAATTCCAGGCGTCCCAGCAACATAAGGAAAGCCATTAACCACTTCGCCACATCGGGTAGTGCATTCCATGAGAAGGCGGGACCGGTTTCTCCTAGCCCGGGACCCATGTTGCCGATACTGGATACGACACACCCCACGGATTCTACAAAACCAATACCCATTCCCATCATAATCAATACGCTGATGATAATGATTACTGCATATATAAAGCAGAAAGCCAGTACTGTAGATTGTATGGAGGGGGAAATCACCTGCTTGTTGATACGTACCGGAAGTATTGCGTTAGGGTGGAGGATATGTTTAAATTCATTGCGGGCCACTTTGCCGAGGATTACCATACGGATACATTTAAGACCACCCGTTGTGCTTCCTGCACAGGCACCCATCAGCATGACGATGGTCAGCAAACCCCACGTCACGGCGGGCCACAACATATAGTCGTCCGTGGCGAATCCGGTGGAAGTGTGCAGTGAAATCACCTGAAACAGTGACTTGCGGAATGCATCTTCCATGCCTATGGGGTTGGAATAATAAAGTATCACTGCGATCAGGCCGGTAAATAATACTACCGACCAGAAATACCACTTTAACTCAGCATCGTGGATAACTTTCTTGAACTTTCGGTTGACAAAGAACAGCAGTAACGTGAAGTTGATACCGGATATGAACATGAAGATGGATATTACATATTCAATATAGGGTGATTGATAGTAAGCTACACTGGCTTGCTTGGTGGAGAATCCACCTGTGCCTGTAGTAGCAAAGGCATGGCAGACACTGTCGAACCAGTCCATCCCCCCCAGCATCAGCAGGGCGACAAGGATACAGGTGATACCAGCATAAATGCTCCAGATCCATTTGGCTGTGATACCGATGCGCGGATGCACTTTGTCATGTGTAGGTCCGCTGGCTTCGGCAGCAAACACTTGTAAACCGCTGACACCGAATATCGGAAGAATGGCGATGGTGAACATGATAATACCCAAGCCGCCTATCCATTGTGTCATGCTGCGCCAAAAAAGCAGACCGTGGGGGAGTGCTTCGATGTCATCCAATATTGTAGCGCCTGTGCTGCTGAAGCCGGACATCGTTTCAAAGAAGGCGTTGGTAATGCTGGGTATATATCCACTGATGTAGAACGGTAGCATACCGAAAAGCGAGAAGGCTACCCAGGCAAAGCTGACGAGTACATATCCGTCCCTGCGTGTCAGTTGGCGGTCACCGCCTTTGCCCATGGCTGCCAAGAGTAGTCCGGCCCCTGCCGTAATACCTGCTGATACCCAGAAATCTACCAACGCTTCATCCTGGTAATAGAATGAAACGCCCGAGCAAAGCAATAACATCACCGTCTCCAGCAATAGGAGGATACCGATAATCCGTATAACTGTCTTGAAATTAATCATATCATATGAATGAAGAATGTTCTTTTTTTAGTTCTTCATTTAATTAAAGTACTTCTCAATCTTCTTAATCATCATGCTTAGGCAGAATACAACTACGTGATCGCCCGGCAGAATTTGTGTATTACCTGTCACTACGACTCCTTCGCCCTGTCGGATCAATCCGCCGATAGTGGTTCCCTTCGGCAGCCCGAGGTCCTTAACCTGGTGTTTGGTAATTTTAGAGTCGGCTTTCACGGTGAACTCTGCAACGTCGGCATTGGCAAAGGTCAGGCATTTTACGTTACTGACGTCAGCATCCAGCATCATCTGATAGATGTGGCTGGCGGTAATCATCTTCTTATTGATTACCGTACCGATGTCGAGGCTCTCTGCCATACCTATATAATCTATATTTTCTACTTCCGCCACTGTCTTGCTGACGCCCATACGTTTGGCGGCAAGGCAGGAAAGAATGTTTGTTTCCGAGTTTTCCGTCAAGGCTACGAAGGCTTCTGTGTTCTTCAGACCTTCTTCGATAAGCAGATCCATATCGCGTCCGTCCCCGTTGATAATCATAACCTTATCGTCAAGAAGTTCTGTCAGGCGGTTGCAACGGCTCAAGTCATTGTCTATGATCTTCACCTGCATATAGTCGGGTACATATTGGGCGGTTCGCACGGCAATACGGCTTCCACCCATGATCATTACGTTGCGTACGTCGGCATAATCTTCCTTTCCGGCTATCTTACGTATATAAGGTACATACTTGCGGGTAGTGGTGAAGTAAACGATGTCATGCAGTTTGATTACATCGTCACCGCGCGGAATCAGTGTTTCGTTGCAGCGTTTGATGGCTACTACGTGATAGGGCTTGTCTGTTTCGGCAAGCTGGTGCAGAGGAATATCCAGTATTTCCGCTTTTTCACGCATCTTGGTACCGATAAGTATCAGCGATCCGCCACAGAATTCCCACCATTGGCGCACCCAACTCATACGTATGGAAGATACGATTTCTTTAGCGGCAAGCATTTCAGGGTAAATCAATGAGTCAACACCCAGTTTCTTGAAAAATTCCTTGTTCTTGGGCAGGAGATACTCGTAATTGTCAATACGGGCAACGGTCTTTTTTGCACCGAGATTGGTGGCCAGCATACATGCGGTCATGTTACGGCTCTCATCGGGAGTGACGGCTATAAACAGGTCAGCATCTCTAGCCCCCACTTCTTTCAATCCCTGAATGGAGGTAGGCGATGCCGTGACCGTCATTAAATCGAAGTTGGAACTAAGCGTGCTCAACCTCTCTTCATTGTCGTCCATCAATATGATGTCCTGCTTCTCGCGAGACAACAATTTTGCCAAGTGTGTGCCTACTGCGCCGGCACCGGCAATAATAATTTTCATTGCTCTTTATTACTCTTATCCTTGTTTTGTTCTAATCTCAGAACCTCTTTTGCAGGGTCCTGCATTTCATCCAGCCGCTCTTTGGCAGTTTGGGCCATCCAAAGCTTGAAGGGTTCAGCTTTGGGGGAGGGAATGGATTGAATGAGGCGAAACATTTGCTCAGTAGTCATCACGTCTGTCAATCTCATCTTACCGTCGGGTGACAACATTTTTAACTGTACGATTTTAGCGTACAGTTGACTGCCTTCCTTTGCCAACTTTGATTTTAAGTCGCTCCAGTATCTTCTTGGATTGGAACTGTCTGTTGGAATTTTTATCACATCAATTACGGAGAAATACCATTCCTCCGTCTCGTCATCCCAAGCCGTACGTACTTTTTTCTCCTCAAATATCTTTATTGCTTCTTTCTTTGTCATGACAATTTATGTTTATGGCCTCTAAGATTCCTTCCTCATCCATGCCACACAGATGATACAATTCCTGTATCGTGCCATGTTCTACAAACTTGTCCGGTACTCCTATGCGGTGTACGTGTGGTGTATATTCGTTGTCCGACATAAATTCCAGGATGGCAGTCCCCATGCCGCCTTTCCGTATGCCGTCTTCAATGGTGATGATGCGGGAAAATGAGCGTCCTATTTCGTGGAGCATCTCCTCGTCCAGTGGCTTGAGGAAACGCAGGTCGTAATGTGCTATTGAGATGTCTTTTTCTTTTTCCGCCCGTTCGATGGCCTTTGCGGCAATGTTCCCTATCGGGCCAAGGGTAACGACTGCCATATCTTTACCGTCCTTCAGCTTGCGTCCTTTGCCAACCGGGATTTCTTCCAACGGGCATTTCCAATCCTTGAGCACACCGCGCCCACGGGGGTAGCGGATAACGAACGGACCTTTGTCCGGCAGCTGTGCCGTGTACATGAGGTGGCGCAGCTCGTGCTCGTTCATGGGCGAGGAAATTGTCAGGTTGGGGATAGGGCGGAAGTAGGCCAGGTCGAACACGCCGTGGTGGGTCGGTCCGTCTTCTCCTACCAGCCCGGCACGATCCAGGCAGAGCACAACGGGGAGTTTGAGTATGGCGATATCATGAATGACATTGTCGTAAGCACGTTGCATGAATGACGAATAGATGTTGCAGAAAGGTTGCATCCCTTCTTTGGCCATACCACCTGAGAAAGTGGCTGCATGTCCTTCGGCAATGCCTACGTCAAAAGCACGGTCGGGCATTGCCTGCATCAGCATATTCATGGAACACCCTGTAGGCATGGCGGGAGTGACGCCGACGATGCGTGGATTCTTTTCGGCAAGTTCCACCAAGGTTTCACCGAAAACGTCCTGATACAGCGGTGGCAGGTTGTGTGTATCCGCTGTAAAGCGTTCACCCGTTTCGGGATCGAACTTTCCCGGTGCATGCCAAATGCCCGGAGCCTTCTCGGCAGGTTCGAAGCCTTTCCCCTTAATGGTGTGCAGGTGCAGGATTTTCGGTCCCTTCATATCTTTGATGTCCCGCAGGATACGTGCGATGTTCTTCACATCGTGTCCGTTGATGGGGCCGAAGTAGCGGATATTCATTCCTTCGAAGATATTCTGTTGTTGGGCAGCTATTGATTTCAGGCTGTTTCCAAAGCGGATAAGTGCTTTACGGCGATCTTCGTTGAGAATGCCCACTTTGAACAGCATCTTGGATACTTTGAAGCGGAGCTGGTTGTATCGGTTTGAGGTGGTCAGGTTGAAGAGATATTGCTTCATGCCGCCTACACTGCGGTCTATCGCCATCTCGTTATCGTTCAGAATGATAAGCAGGTTGTTGGAACTTGCTGAGGCATTGTTCAATCCTTCGAATGCCAGTCCGCCGCTCATGCTGCCATCGCCAATTACGGCAACCACATGGCGGTCTTTTTCTCCTTTTTCTTCTGCCGCTACCGCCATGCCGAGAGCCGCTGAAATGGAGTTCGAAGCATGTCCGCAAGTGAAAGTGTCATAATCGCTTTCATCGGGAGAAGGGAAAGGGCGGATCCCTTTGAATTTCCGGTTTGTGGAGAATGTTTCCCGACGTCCGGTCAGTATCTTATGGCCATACGCCTGATGGCCTACGTCCCACACGATGCGGTCGTAAGGAGTATTGAACACGTAATGCAGGGCGACGGTCAGTTCTACCGTCCCCAAACTGGCTGCAAAGTGTCCCGGGTTGCACGAAACTTCTTTAATAATGTCCTGCCGCAATTCTTTGCAAATTTCCGGAAGCTGATCAACGCTCAGTTTACGCAGATCTTCGGGATCAGAAATAGAATTTAGCAAGTTATATGTTGTTGGTTCTGTCTTCATCTCTGTTCTGAGGATTACAAATTGCAAAATTAGTAAAAGAAAACGGAAGGTATTCCCTTTTTTGGGGAAAAATATGAATCCTTGCCGCTTTAACATTAGTTCTTCTCCTTTTTTATCTTAATATTTCAAGAACTCTTCTCCTTTGGATTGTTCCGTCAGAATAGATTCACTACATTTGTCCCCTCAAAAACAGAATATCATGGAAGACTGCTTTAATTATGATTCGGTGCCTTTAAATTACCTCCACTGTCTTAACCCTGATTGTGAGCGAAGTGAAAGTTGCCTGCGCCATCTTGTTACGTTGCATGTGCCGCAAAGTGTGAAGAGTATTGTAACGGTGAATCCTGCCAATTATCCTATGGATGCCGGTCAGTGTCCTTACTTCCGAAGCACTGTGAAACTTCGTTATGCCTGGGGCATCAGTACCCTCTTTGATAACATCCCCTATAAGAAAGCGTTGCTGTTGAAAGGGATGATTCGTACTCTCTTTCCAAAACCCACTTATTACCGTATCCTGCACAAGGAACGTGGACTCTCACCGGCAGAACAGGCGGAAATTGCCGGGCTTTTTGCACAAGCGTGCATTACGGAAACTCCTGCATTCGATAGTTATACCGAAGAATATGCCTGGGACGGATATCATGTGCCAAGAGCCATAAATTCCCTCTAAGCTGTTGTCTGATAAGAGGATGGGTGTGCCACTCGGTTTAGTCGTAGTGAAACACTCGTTCAGTCGTAGTGGGAAGTACCTTCAGTCGTAGTGGGAGATGCCTTCAGTCGTAGTGGGAAATACTTTCACTCGTAGTGGGAAAGATATTCTGTTATAGTGTCGGTATTGTTTCCCTTACTTTTATTTGCCCCTTTAAAACAAATTGATTAGTTTTGTTGCTGTAATGTATAACTTCGTTTTCGTATGGAAAACATCATATATTGACTTTTGCATTTAAAAAATGCAGAAGTGTATGTTGAAGGCAACATTAGAACTTATTTACATAAATAAAATGGAAAAGGATCTCTTTTTTAATGTAGCGGACATCGTGAAGCGTGCCAAGCGTGTATTGAACTTCAAAATAGATGCCGATCTGGCTGCCTACCTGGGTGTATCGCGTTCCACACTTAGTAACTGGATTGCACGAAACAGCATTGACTTCCCGTTGTTGCTGAGTAAGATGAAAGACGTGGATTATAACTGGTTATTGGTAGGGAAGGGAACCCCTATGAGCCATTTACAAAGTTACCATAGCGAACTGGCGACAGGTAATGTTGAGATAATACACAATTCCAAAACGCCGGATGCGATGAAAGACCGCAGTGTAGTGCTGTACGACATTACTGCTGCCGCTAATCTGCGTACATTGCTTGCCAATAAGCACCAGTTTGTGATGGGAAGAATACAAATACCTAGTATTCCCGTATGCGACGGTGCCCTTTATATTAGTGGGGACAGTATGTATCCCATCCTGAAATCGGGAGATATTGTAGGTTTCAAGGAAATGAACAGCTTCAGCAATGTCATTTATGGTGAAATGTATCTAGTCTCATTCGATATTGATGGCGATGAGTATCTGGCAGTGAAGTATGTGAACCGTTCGGAGCAGGAGGGTTGCATTAAACTTGTGAGTTATAATCCGCACCATGAACCGATGGATGTTCCCTTTGCTTCCATTCAGGCAATGGCTATCGTGAAATTCTCTATCCGGAAGAATATGATGATGTAAACGTATGAACTTTTCTACCCCTGTTAAATTACCTTCCGATCTGCCCCGTTTTACTCAGGCGGACGAACTTCTGTTGATGGGTTCCTGCTTTGCCACCAACATCGGTGCACTGCTTGCGGATGCCAGATTTCGTCCGGATGTCAATCCATTTGGGGTCCTTTATAATCCTTTGTCTGTTTCAACAGCTTTGCGTGAGTTGGTGACGGGCAGACTGTATAAAGAAGAAGACCTGTTTTTCTTTCGTGAGTGCTGGCATAGCCCGATGCATCATGGTGATTTTTCTTCTCCCTTTGCAGAAGAAGTGTTGCAGCGTATTAATATCCGTCTGCAAACAGCGCACGAACGTATCCACCATTTGAACTGCCTGATGTTGACTTTTGGTACAGCATGGGTGTACGAACAGAAATCCACGGGACATGTGGTTGCTAATTGTCATAAACAACCGGAGTCTGTCTTTACCCGTCGCCGGCTCAGCGTGCAGGAGATTGTATCGGATTATACCTCTCTCTTCTCCGGTTTGATTGCTCGGAATCCGAAGTTGAAAGTGATTCTTACGGTCAGCCCCATCCGCCACGTACGCGACGGGATGCACGCTAATCAATTGAGTAAAGCTACACTTCTGCTTGCCATCGATCAGTTACAGACTTCTTTTCCCGGACATGTCTTTTATTTTCCGGCTTATGAACTTTTACTCGATGAGCTTCGTGACTATCGTTTTTATGCCGATGATATGGTGCATCCATCTCCCTTGGCGGTACGCTATGTATGGGAGAAGTTCGTGCAGACCTGTCTCTCTGAGGACGCGTTAGAGATTATGCAGGAAAGTGAAAATATCAATAAAGCGCTATCTCATAAGCCCTTCCATCCGGAGTCAGACGAGTATAAGCGTTTTTTAGGACAAATTGTGTTAAAAATCGACCGACTTAACAAAAAATACCCGTACTTAGATTTCAAAAAAGAGAAAGATATATGTCATATACGATTGAAACAATAGCCGAACGCATCAGTGCACGACGTGTGGGGGACACGCCGGCAATCATAGATTGGTTACTTACCGATAGCCGTTCCTTGAGTTTCCCCGAAGAAACCTTATTTTTTGCCTTAACTACCAAGCGCAATGATGGCGCACGCTATATTCCTGACTTGTATTCACGCGGTGTTCGCAATTTTGTAGTCAGCAAAGAAGCTTATAAATGGGTGGAAAGCGGACAACTGGCAATGAGTAATTCGGATATGTTAGCTGTTAATTTCCTTGTGGTCGCCAATCCGTTGAAGGCTTTGCAGAAGTTGGCGGAACAACACCGTGAACAGTTTCAGATACCGGTTATCGGCATAACGGGCAGTAACGGAAAGACGATTGTTAAGGAATGGCTTCATCAATTGCTCAGCCCTGAACGGGTGATTGTTCGTTCACCACGCAGCTATAATTCGCAGATCGGCGTGCCGCTGTCCGTTTGGCAGATGAACGAGCAGTCCGAACTCGCTATTTTCGAAGCTGGAATTTCGGAGATGGGAGAGATGCGTGCCTTGCAGAATATCATCAAACCTACCATTGGCATACTGACCAACATCGGCGGAGCTCATCAGGAGAACTTCTTCTCTTTGCAAGAGAAGTGCATGGAAAAACTGTCGCTCTTCAAGAACTGCGATGTGGTGATCTATAATGGTGATGATGAGTTTATCAGTAATTGTGTGGCGAAGTCTATGCTCAGTGCCCGTGAAATAGCATGGAGTCGGAAAGATATGGAGCGTCCCCTGTTTATAAGTAAGGTGGAGAAAAAGGAGGATTGTACCGTCATTTCTTATCGTTATCTGGAGATGGATAATACCTTTATACTGCCTTTTATTGATGATGCTTCCATTGAGAACTCGCTTAACTGCCTGGCTGCCTGTCTTTATCTGATGCTTCCTGCCGAGAAGATAACGGAACGTATGGCGACACTGGAACCGGTGGCTATGCGCCTGGAAGTGAAGGAAGGTAAAAACGGTTGCCTGCTGATAAATGATAGCTATAACAGTGATCTCGCTTCACTGGACATTGCACTCGATTTTCTTTACCGTCGTTCGCAGAGTAACGGACTGAAGCGGACTCTTATCCTCTCGGATATACTGGAAACCGGACAGAATGCGCCGACGCTTTACCGGAAAGTATCGCAGCTTGCCGGTAGCCGCGGCATTGAGCGTATCATCGGAGTAGGCAGTGAGATATCTTCGTGTGCCGCACGCTTTGACATCGAGAAGGCTTTCTATCCTAATACAGAAGCCCTGTTGCGCGCTATTTCCCGTGGAGAACTGCGGTTGGAGAATGAGATTATATTGATAAAAGGTGCCCGTCAGTTCGGTTTTGATGCTTTGACGGAAGAACTGGAGAAAAAGGTACACGAGACCATTCTTGAGGTGAATCTTGGAGCCATGATAGCTAATCTGAACTATTACCGCAGTCGGCTGCGTCCGGATACGAAGATGGTGTGTATGGTGAAAGCATCAGCCTATGGAGCCGGTTCGTATGAGATTGCCAAGACATTGCAGGAACATCATGTCGATTTTCTGGCTGTGGCTGTGGCTGATGAAGGTTCCGAACTCCGCAAAGCGGGTATTACGGCAAGCATCATCATTATGAACCCGGAGATGACCGCGTTCAAGACCATGTTCGACTATAAACTGGAACCAGAAGTGTATAGCTTCCACCTGCTGGATGCACTGATTAAAGAGGCGGAGAAGGAGGGAATCACTAACTTCCCGATTCATATAAAACTGGATACGGGTATGCATCGCCTGGGCTTTGCTGCCAAAGATATGCCGCGATTGATTGAACGGCTGAAAGGACAGAATGCAGTGATTGCCCGTTCGGTATTCTCGCATTTTGTGGGTAGTGATGCGGCACAGTTCGATGCGTTTACACGTGGACAGATTGAAATGTTTGAAGCGGCATCCATGCAGTTGCAGGAAGCATTTCCGCATAAGATACTCCGGCACATCTGCAATTCGGCCGGTATTGAGCGCTTCCCGGGTGCACAGTTCGACATGGTACGGTTGGGTATCGGTTTGTATGGTGTCAGTCCCATTGATAACAGCATTATCAATAATGTGAGCACACTGAAAACTACCATCCTGCAAATACGTGATGTACCCCAGGAAGACACAGTAGGCTATAGCCGCAAGGGGCATCTGACACGTAATTCACGGATTGCCGCATTGCCTATCGGATATGCCGACGGGTTGAACCGTCATCTTGGCAACGGCCACGCCTATTGCTTGGTGAATGGCCAGCGTGCGCCCTATGTGGGTAACATCTGTATGGACGTTTGCATGATTGACGTTACGGACATTGACTGTAAGGAAGGGGATGCCGTAGAGATTTTCGGCGATCATCTGCCTATTACGGTACTTTCCGATATTCTTGAAACCATTCCTTACGAAGTGCTGACAAGTATTTCTACACGGGTGAAAAGAATCTATTATCAGGATTAATCGTCCGTTCGTGAGCTGTATATGCTTCCCGGTTATTCGGCTTGACACAGAAAGTTTTCGTTTTAATCTGTGTAAATCTGTGTAATCTGTGGTGAAACTATTATATTTGCAACAAATTTAAAAGACTACGGATATGACAAACTTACTTTTATTAGGCTTTCTGCCCAGCGGTTCCGAATGGGTTATCATCGCCCTGTTAATACTGTTGTTGTTTGGTGGTAAGAAAATCCCCGAACTGATGAAAGGACTCGGTAAAGGTGTGAAGAGCTTCAAAGATGGTGTGAATGAAGCAAAAGAAGAAATAAACAAGGCAAAGGATGATATAGAAGAGCCGGCTTCAAAAAATAAATGAGTTACATAAGCTACGAGCTACAAGCTACAAAGCTACAAGTGGTTGCGCGATTATGCCGCATGGCACTCGTAGCTTGTAACTCGTAGCTACTTACTACTATGGCAGATAAGGAATTAACCTTTTGGGATCATTTGGACGAACTGCGTCGTGTATTGTTTCGGGTACTCGGTGTATGGTTTGTATTGGCTGTCGGTTATTTTATTGCGATGCCGTGGCTGTTTGATAACGTAGTGTTAGCTCCCTGTCACAATGATTTCGTTTTCTACGACGTGCTGCGCTATGTGGGAAAAGTTTTCGATCTCCATGATGATTTCTTCACACAGGATTTCCACGTTAAACTAATCAATATTAATCTGGCTGCCCCGTTCTTTATTCACATGTCCACTGCATTCTGGATGTCGGTGGTGACGGCTACGCCTTATATTTTTTTTGAAATCTGGCGGTTTATCAGTCCTGCGCTCTATGCTAATGAGCGGCGTGGCGTGAAGAAAGCCCTGTGCATTGGTACGGTGATGTTCTTCCTCGGTGTACTTCTGGGCTATTTTATGGTCTATCCGCTGACGCTGCGTTTTCTTTCCACCTATCAATTGAGCGCGGCTATTGAGAACCAGATTTCTTTGAATTCCTACATAGATAACTTCATGATGCTGGTGCTCTGCATGGGACTGGCTTTCGAATTGCCGTTAGTGACGTGGCTGCTTTCGCTCTTGGGACTGGTACATAAATCTTTCCTGCGCAAATATCGCCGTCATGCACTGGTGCTTATCGTGATTATTTCAGCTATCATTACGCCGACTGGCGACCCCTTCACCCTGACTGTGGTTTCCGTTCCGCTTTATCTGCTCTATGAGTTGAGTATCCTGATGATTAAGGATAAAAAGACCGACGCGGACGAGACTGATGAAGAGAAGGAGGAATAATGAAAGAAGAAGCACGGGAATACTACCATTTCTTGCTTACTGTCTGCCAGGATGAAAATATTCCGCTGGTAACAGTTTATCGTCAGCTTCGTGAATTTCTGGAACGCCTTTGCCGTACGCAGATGCCGGACGGTAGCCTGCAAATGACGGACCTTTCCGCTCGTGTCAGTTTTGTGTCCTCAAAAGTGGGGCTCTCCGTAGTGGAACAAAACCGCTTGCACACCTTCCGACTGACTTCCAATGCCGTACTGAATCGGCAATCCGAACCTTCACGTGAGAATCTGTTGCGTGACATCAAGACATTGACCTTCTTTGTGAAACGGTTGACGGGTGAGGATATCCCTGCTGAACTATATCATCAGCTTCCCCGTGCAGATGCCACTTATATTGTTGCTCCGCCTGCAAAAGAACGGATACGCCGGATGCGTGTCTGTTTCCAGTATGCTGACGACACTTTTCTATATGTATTGCCTGTAGATACCGTTGCCGATGAACCGCTGAGGGTACGCTACAATGTATCTCAGGTGAATGAGGAATTTGCCGAGACTTGCAAACTGCTGTGGCGTCATGCGCAGGTTAACCTGCTGGATGTAGCTGTAGATGAGGCTGGTATACTGACGCCTTCCTTTATTATACTGGAACCGGACTATCTGTTGGATATCAGCTCGTTGGCAGAGTGCTTTAAAGATTACGGGCATCATCCTGCCAATTATTTGCTGGCACGCCTGCAATCTCCTGACAATACGCGTCCGCTGTTGCTTGGAAACATCGCCAATCTTTTTCTGGATGAGTGGATCTATGCCAAGGAGGAACCGGACTATCTGACTTGTATGAAGAAAGCGTTCCGTACCTATTCCATTGATTTGGCCGCGTGTGCTGATTTGTTGGATAAAGAAAAGGAAAAGGAATTCTTCGCTGATTGTAAACGGCACTTCGACCATATCCGACAAACGGTGACGGAGACTTTTCGTGCTCCCGGTTATGAACTGGATAAGACGGATGCCGTACTGGAACCTACCTATATCTGTGAAGCTCTGGGATTGCAAGGCCGCCTGGACTATATGCAGCGCGATATGTCTTCCTTCATAGAAATGAAGTCGGGCAAAGCTGACGAGTATTCTATCCGGGGCAAGGTGGAGCCGAAGGAGAATAATAAGGTACAGATGTTGTTGTATCAGGCGGTATTGGAATACTCCATGGGAATGGATCACCGCAAGGTAAAAGCTTATTTGCTCTATACCCGCTATCCGTTGTTATATCCCGCTCGTCCGTCGTGGGCGATGGTGCGCCGTGTAATGGATGTGCGCAACCGGATTGTGGCGAATGAATACGGTATGCAATTACGTAATAGTCCGCACTATACGGCAGAGCGGCTGAAGGATATTCATCCGGATACACTGAATGAGCGCCACCTGAACAATACATTGTGGAAACGCTATCTTTACCCTGCCATTGATGCCGTGATGCAGCGTCTTCGGGCGCTTACACCGTTGGAACAATGCTATTTCTATACACTTTATAATTTTATTACGAAGGAACTGTACACTTCAAAATCGGGAGATATTGATTATGAAGGGCGTACAGGTGCTGCCGCCTTGTGGCTTTCTACGCTTGAAGAAAAGTGTGAAGCGGGAGAGATATTATACGATCTGACAATCACAGAGAATCATGCGGCGGATCTGCATAAAGCATACCTTGTGTTGGCACGGGCTAATCAGCGGTCGGCGCAGACATTGCCGAATTTCCGTGAAGGTGACTCCATCGTTCTCTATCAACGTAATAATGATACGGACAACGTAACCAATAAAATGGTATTCAAAGGAAATATAGAGCGAATCACCGACCGGGATATCCGTATCCGGCTTCGTGCTTCGCAACAAAATACTTCCGTGCTTCCTCCCGACAGTCGTTATGCCATCGAGCATGATTATATGGATACTTCTTTCCGCAGTATGTATCTGGGACTTTCTGCCTTTCTTTCTGCCAACAAGGATCGCCGGGACCTGTTGCTATTCCAGCGACAGCCGGAGTTTGACGTTTCTTTCGATCCTCGCATTGCAGTTGCTCCGGATGATTTCTCCCGTATCACCCTGAAAGCCCAGGCTGCTAAAGATTATTTTCTTTTGGTAGGTCCTCCGGGCACCGGAAAGACTTCCCGTGCTCTACGCGGTATGGTGGAAGCCTTCTATCGTGAGGGGAAGCAGATATTATTGCTCTCGTACACTAATCGTGCAGTGGATGAAATCTGCAAAACCCTCTCTGCCATTACGCCTGAGATTAATTTCATCCGTATAGGGAGTGAACTTTCCTGCGATATACCTTTCCGTTCACATCTGATGGAGAATGTGCTGGAATCCTGCTCTTCACGTCGTGAGGTGCATGCCTGCATAGAGCGTTGCCGTGTTTTTGTAGGCACTATCTCCACATTCTCCTCCAAAACGGAATTGTTCCGTCTGAAAACTTTCGATGTGGCTATTGTGGATGAGGCTACTCAGATACTGGAACCACAACTGCTGGGGCTTCTTTGTGCGCGTAATATGGCGGGTGGAAATGCTATTGGTAAGTTTATTCTCATTGGTGATCATAAACAATTGCCCGCCGTCGTGCTTCAATCCGAATCCCAATCTGAAGTCTGCGAGGACTGCCTGCATAGCATCGGTTTGCATAATTTGAAAGATTCCCTTTTTGAACGCCTCTACCGGAATTCTGCCGATACCACTCATCACTTATCACTCATAACTAACCGCTCCTACGACATGCTTTGTCGCCAGGGACGTATGAATGTGGAAGTGGCTCGTTTTCCTAATCATGCCTTTTATGGCGGACTACTGGAACCTGTCGGTTTGCAACACCAGCAAGGGGAACTGACACTTGCTCCGGGGTTGGAAAATGATGAATTTGCAGATATACTGGTGCGTCGTGTGGTTTTTCTTGCCTCAGTGCCGGAGGTCGCTTCGCAATCTGCAAAGATTAATCATTTTGAAGCACAGCTCGTAGCCAGACTGGCAGCTGCTATCTATCGGCAATATGACGGTACTTCCGGTTTTCGTCCTGCCTTGACTTTGGGGATTATCACTCCCTATCGTAGTCAGATAGCTCTTATTAAAAGTGAAATAGCCGCTTTGGGCATTCCGTGTTTAAACGATATCCTGGTAGATACCGTAGAGCGCTTCCAGGGGAGTGAGCGCGATGTGATTATTTATTCCTTCTGTGTGAACCGTACTTATCAATTGAAATTCCTTGCCAATCTTACGGAAGAGGGTGGGGTATGGATTGACCGGAAATTGAATGTGGCTCTCACCCGTGCCCGTAAGCAATTGTTTATGACAGGTGTACCCCATCTGCTAAGGCAAAATCCTATCTATGCGGACTTGTTGGATAGTATTTTCTAAAATGGAAGGAACTATGACTTTCAGGAGGATAATCCGAGTCCCATTTAGCAAATCTTAAACGTTCCTCTTTTCTTTATATCTTTTATTAGTATTTTTGAATGTAATAAACCCTTATCTTTGTCGAACGTTTTTTTCATAGAGATTTAGATTTAAGGTTAGAAGAATTGTGGAAGTCGTGA
>OGQY01000999.1_pt1 | contig 20715 bp, 16 predicted proteins | sample 1553361 | NCBI WGS metagenome assembly OGQY01 (sample SAMEA2579963, study PRJEB22360) | human gut metagenome | reverse complement strand
TTTTTATCCCGGCTCCAGTGTGCCTCTTTTTTCTTTTCATCTTTTGAAAAATCAAACGGCGTGTTTCTTTCTGTTTCTGACATCTGATCGATCATCGCAAACAGTTTTTCAAAATTCTCATTGGCTGCCTTCAGTAAATCTTCTTTGTTTCTTGGTCTTGGCATTTTTTAATCCTCCATTCATTCTTTTTCATATTTTTTGATTATGTTTTTTGCTCTTTTCAGGAGTTCCTCCTTCAATTCCTGCGGTTCTATAACCTGCACTTTATCACCGAAGGTAAACATCCACGAGATCAGGCTTTCTAAATCCGTGTATTCGCCCTTGAAATACAGATCTCCGTTCTCCTCCTCCGTAAAACAATGTGGCCCGTATTCTTCTACCACACGCCATTTTATATCCGCAGAAAAAATAGCTTCCACATGGATCTCTCCCGGAAAGATCTTTTCCACCGACAGATCCGGCACAGGAACTTTTCGCACCTCAAATGTTTCGTTTTCCAATTTGATCTCATGCATTCTGTTGAGTTTGAACAGGCGGAAATCCCCACGCATCCGGCACCAGCCCCACACATACCAGCTCGACCAACGAAAAATAAGGTAATACGGCTCAATCGCGCGGTCAGACTCCCCACTCGGAGCATAATAAAAGAACTGCAATTCCCTGTGCTGCTCTATCGCCCCTCTTATGAGCTCGATTTTTTCTGCAAGCGAATCCTTGTACCACGAGGACAAATCAATCAGTATCGACTGATCTCCCATCAAAAAATCGGACGAGCCCACCGACAGCTTTTCCATCAGCTGGGCATAGCGCCGGGTACCGCTGACGCTGTCCAGGCTCCGAAGCCCCGCCAGGATGGCCTGCATCTCCGGGGCGGTGAGCACCGTCCGGTCCACCCGGTAGCCCTCCATGATGGAGATGCCGCCCCCCGCACCCTGAGCGGTGGCGATAGGGATGCCCGCCCGGCACAGGGATTCGATGTCACGCTGGATGGTTCGCCGGGACACCTCAAACTGCTCCGCCAGTTCCGGGGCGGTGATCCTCTCCCGCTGGAGCAAGATGGACAGGATGCCAATGAGCCGCTCCATTTTCATGGGATGCACCGCCTTTCCTGCTTTTATCTGCATTATACCATAGGGACAGGACAACTGTATGTCATGTTTGATTTGAAAGCAACCGGGCGGCCTTCGTTCGCTCTGCGGTTAAAAGTATATTCAGCAAATACGGGTCGGTGGGAGGAGCCTAACTCACCTGCTCAGGAGCCAACAAAGGCCGGCAGCGGTGCGTTCCACGCTCTGGACAAAATGGTTGCCATGGTTCAGATGGAACACTGTGTCGATCCCCCTGCGCAGGTAATAAGCGCATATCTCCTCGGTGTTCCCCTGAACCGTGCGCAGGATCGGATTCTTGGTTTTGCTCTCCTTATCTCCCAAAGAAAAGTATATACGATCCGGCCAGCTCTTTGGCTCATGGGTGAAGATGTACTCCTTCATGCCGGGAAACCAGAGGGAGCCGGACATGCTGCCCACCCGGGAAAACAGATCCGTCTGGTAGATGGCGTAGAGGGCAAACAGCCCGGCCAGAGAATATCCGGCGATGCACCGCCAGCGAGGAACTCCGCCAAGCTCTTTCTCTGCCGCCGGAATGATCTCCTCGGTCAGAAGCTGCAGATAGTCGTCCGCTCCGCCGGTGCAGGGATCCGCGTTTTTGAAAGTGGGCGGACTATCCCAAGGGGCCATATCGTGGTTCCAGTCCAAATCGCTGATGGCCACCAGCGTGAACGGCGGGCAGCCAGCAGCCTGCGCGGCCTCGTACACCTTTTGCCCTTCACCGGAGAAGGTGTTGAGGTAAATAATGGGGGCATTTGCTTCCGAACTTGGGAAAATGGATACCGTTTTGCCGTTTGTCGTGAAGGTGTACATTGTTTATATCATCCGCTTTCTACTGCAACGAAGGTTGATAGTCCTGTTTATTGGACAGGGATTATGCTAAATTAAATTCTAATAGCGAGAAGTGTGATACGGTCAAAGCAGAATCGTTTTCTCGCTACCTGCTAATCAATCCTTGTCGGATTTTGGAATTCCAGTTATACTAAGTACAATATACATCTTCAAAGCGAAGATAGGAAGAGTGAACTGTCATGCTGTCTCCCGGCCTTTACGAACAAATCATCAATACAGCCCTGAACCGCGAGCTTTCGGCAATTCCGGCTGCCCGCAAGTCAGTTGCACCCATTGACAAGGCGGAAGCCTCCAAGGTGCTGGCGCAGTATCTGGCGGATGTGGTACAAAAGGGTCTGGAGAACGTGGTGGATAACGGCGGAGATATCTCCACGCAGATCAGCCTTGCCAACCAGATCGTGACCCTCATCCAGAACACAACCCAGGAAGCTGACTTTGCCGCGCTGAGCGTTGACCAGCGGGCAGAGCAGCTTCTTGCGCTTTTACGGGAGCAAGATCCCCGTCTGGCGGTGGGCAAAACGGCTGCCGACCTGAGCCGGCCGGAGACCTCCATCGCCCAGAGCAGTCTGTTCACCGGGGCTATCCATGAGCCCCAGATGTACACAGAACTCAAAAAGGAGATCGTCTCCGCCGACCGCATTGATATGCTGGTATCCTTCATCAAGTGGAGCGGTCTGCGGCTCTTGATGGACGAGCTGCGGGAGTTCACCCAAAATGGAGGGGAGCTGCGGATCGTCACTACCTCCTACATGGGGGCCACCGATGTGAAAGCCATCGAGGAGCTGCGCGCTCTGCCCAACACCCAAATCAAGGTCAGCTACGACACCAAGCGTACTCGACTCCACGCCAAGACCTATGTCTTTTACCGGGATACCGGCTTCACCACGGCCTATGTGGGCTCATCCAACCTGTCCAACGCCGCCATCTCCAGTGGTCTGGAGTGGAATGTGAAGGTGACCCGCCGGGATCTGCCGGAGACCATCGACAAGATCGCCGCCACCTTCGAGAGCTACTGGAACTCCAGCGAGTTTGAGTACTACTCCGAGGATCAAAAGGAGCGGCTGGCCCGGGCGCTGAGGGCAGAAAAATACTTCGACGCCAACAACGCCGAAGTGTACACCATGGATATCGCGCCCTACTCCTACCAGCAGGAGATCCTGGACAAGCTGGAGGCGGAGCGCGCCGTCCGGGGCTACACCCGCAACCTGGTGGTGGCCGCCACCGGCACGGGCAAGACGGTGATCTCCGCGCTGGACTACAAGCGATTTTGCAAACAGCATCCCGGCAAGCCCTGCCGGCTGCTCTTTGTCGCCCATCGAGAGGAGATCCTGCGGCAGAGCCTGTACACCTTCCGAGCGATTTTGAAGGATGCCAACTTCGGGGAGCTGTTTGTGGGCAGCTACCGGCCAGAGAGCATTGACTGCCTGTTTCTGTCCATTCAGACCTTCAACTCCCAGGATTTTGCCGCTAAGACCGCCCCGAATTTCTACGACTACATTGTGGTGGACGAGTTTCACCATGCGGCGGCGCCCACTTACCAGAAGCTGCTGTCCTACTACCAGCCCCAGATCCTGTTGGGCCTGACCGCTACCCCGGAGCGTATGGACGGCAAGAGCGTGCTGCCCTACTTCAATAACCGGATTGCCGCCGAGATCCGTCTTCCGGAGGCCATCGACCGCAAGCTGCTGTGCCCCTTCCAGTATTTCGGCGTCACCGATACGGTGGACTTGAACACTCTGAAATGGACCGCTGGCGGTTACGATAAGGGGGAACTCTCCAATCTTTACACCTTCAGCGGCGCCGTGGCAAACCGCCGCGCCGACCTGGTGGTATCCTCCCTTCTCAAGTATGTGACCGACATCGACGAGGTCAAGGGCCTGGGCTTCTGCGTGTCTATTGAGCATGCGGAGTTTATGTGCCGCTATTTCAACGGCCGCGGAATCCCTTCCATTTTCCTGACCGGAAAATCCTCCGATGAGGAGAGAAAGGCCGCCAAAGGGCGACTGGTCGGCGGTGAGGTGCGCTTCATCTTCGTGGTGGACATCTACAACGAGGGTGTGGACATCCCGGAGGTCAACACCGTGCTGTTCCTGCGGCCCACCGAGTCCTTGACCATCTTCCTCCAGCAGCTGGGCCGTGGCCTGCGGCTGGCAGAGGATAAAGAATGCCTGACCGTGCTGGACTTTATCGGCCAGGCCAACAAGCGATATAACTTCGAGGATAAGTTTGCCGCCCTGCTGAGCAATACCACCCGCAGCGTGACCCGGGAGATCAAGGACGGGTTTATCTCCGCGCCCAAGGGCTGCTACATACAGCTGGAGAAGAAGGCGGCCAAGTATATTCTGGAGAACATCCGTGCCTCTTACGGCAATACCGCCGGGCTGGTGTCCCGGGTGGCCAGCTTTGCGGAGGACAGCGGCCTGGAACTGACCCTGGCCAACTTTCTGGAGTATTACCACCTGGACCCCAGGGCAATTTATAGGTTCTCATCCTTCTCCCGCATCTGCGCCCGGGCGGATGTGATGGAGGATTTCAGCGAACCGATGGAGGAAATACTGACAAAAGCCTTTGGCCGGTTGGCTGTTGTGGATTCTCGGCGGTGGATACGCTTCATGCTGGACCTGCTGCCCCGTCTGGATGATGTGGACTTCGCGGCGATGAGCGAGCTGGAGCAGCGGATGCTCCAGATGTTCTATGTGACCGTTTGGGGCAAGGCGGCGGAGAGCTGGGCATCCGACGAGGTGCTGGACAACCTGTATGCTCTCTCGGACAGTCCGGTGCTGCTGAGTGAACTTCTGGCCCTGCTCCGTTATCGGTATGAACAGATCGACTTCATTGACGAACCGGTGGACTTGGGCTTTGACTGCCCGCTGGATCTCCACTGCACCTATACCCGGGATCAGCTGCTGGTGGCGCTGGATTTCTTGAAACCGGCCACAGTGCGTGAGGGCGTGAAGTGGCTGCCGGAGAAGCAGCTGGACGTGTTCTTTGTGACGCTGAATAAGGCGGATAAGGACTACTCGCCCACCACCATGTATAACGACTACTCCATCAACGAGAGCCTGTTCCATTGGCAGAGCCAGAGCACCACGGCGGCAGACTCTCCCACTGGGCAGCGGTACATCCATCACCGGGAGCGGGGGAGCAAGGTGCTGCTGTTCGTCCGGGAGTTTAAGGTCGACCGGATCACAGGAGGTGCAGCGGCCTACACCTTCCTGGGGGCGGCCGACTATGTGAAGCATGAGGGGAGCAAGCCCATGAATATCACCTGGAAGCTGGAACGGCCGATTCCGGCGAAGTTTTTGAAGAAGACCAATAAATTGGTGGTGGGATAGTACACTTACAGCATGACGCGGTCTCCATACGGAACTGGGAATATTTTGGCCCTGCCGCCATCCACCAACACCCAGTCGTCGGTAAATTCCAGCCGCACTGGGACCCACCCTACATTTTCTTTAAAAACAGACAAGCATTCCCCACAATGTAATCCACCGTAGAAAGTCCCATTTTCAAATATAATATCTGGTCGATCGTTAAGTTTGATTAGAATTCCAGTCATAAATTTCTCCTATAAGAGAGGGATTGCGATGAACCTATTTGAGCGTATCCCAACTGAATTATTTTCTGTTTTGGCCTCGCCAAATCGTGCACTGTATGCTGACGCACTTGATGTGCTTTGGGAAGCATACCGAGACAATTTGAAAATCCCAGAGCATGTCTTGTACTCCATGCTTCGCAGCAAATTGGAGCAGCAGCTGGCCGATGCTACATTTGAGGGGGAGGACATTGATGAGGAAGAACTGAGGGATATTTCAGGTCGTGCCAGATTTCTGATTCGTAAATTATACAGCAAAGGTTGGTTCGAAAAAGAGCGCAGCGAGGACTTTGATGAATATATTACAGTTCCTGGCTACAGCAGCTCCCTTCTGAAGCTGTTCCATCAACTGCGGGATGACAGCCCTATTCGCGGCTATTCCTATGTGTTCAGCACCTACTCCACCCTGAAAGTGGCCGATGAGAGCGGCAGCATCTATGACAAGATGGCAGCGGTTTACAATGCCTATGATAATACCCAGGCACTGCTCCAACTGCTTCAAATGGTCTATCACAACGTAAAGCACTTCTTTCAATTACAAATGAAGATGCAGGAAGTGAATGATGTTCTGGCCTCACATTTTGATGATTTTGGGCAGAAAGTGGTAGAGGCCTATATTCGGCCTCTGAAAATTAAGGATTCAGTTCCAAAGTACCGGGTTCCAATCCAGACAATCCTTACAAACTGGGCCGAAGATGATGCGCTGCTGGCAGCTCTTGCGAACGCAGCGTTACAGGATCGGCGGGGTGCCGCACTGGCAGACTGTCGGCGGGATCTGCTGCAAAAGATTTTTGAGGTAAAGGACTGTTATGACAGCATCGAATCGGAGTATCTGGATGAGATTGATCGCCAGGTGCGCCGATATACCAGAGCAACGACACAGAAATTAGAGAATTTGACAAATCGCGATTTCTCTGTTCGTGGAAATCTCAATTACCTTCTGAATGCCCTTGGAGGAAAACATCAAGATTCCGAGCTGGTGGATCGGATCCAGCCTGCATTTCAGATCTATGGACAGTCTTTCCTTTCTGATAAGAGCCTTTGGTATCGAAAGCGACCCGGAAAACGGACGAAGACAGCTCCGGTGCTGATCGAGGAAACAGAACTGGATGCAGCGGCAGAGGCGCAGGTATTGGAATTACTTCGAACAGAGTATGGCCGGTCCGCCATTGCGGCATACGTAGAAAAATGGCTGGGAGATCATGGAGTTTGCTATTCTAAAGATATGGGGCTGTCGGACGATCGGGCTTATATTATGAGTATGTTGGCTGTGCTCACTGGTCGCGATCCCGAGGCGGGCTTTGTGGTCCGAGAGCTGGAAGGCACATTTACCGAAAATGCATACACCATTCCACAGCTTCAAATTACGCGCAAGGAGGGAAAGAAATGAGTTTCGAGTGGTTTGGTACTGCAACACAAAAGGAACTCGACCGCTTCAAGGCCGTCTGCAATCAGCTCCTCAGCCGCACCTATGTGGTAAGAACCGTGTACCAACCAGGGGTGGGGCGGGTCAACAATCCGGACTATGTGTTTCTCTCTGCCCACTTTGAGGCGATACAGGAGTATTTGGCCTTTTTGGATTGGGATCTGCGCAAGGACGATTTGAACGGGTATTTTTATGTTCTGAACACAGACGAAGCCAATCGTTGCAATTTGAACAAGAAAGAAACCGCTATCCTTCTGGCAATCCGTATGCTCTATGAGGAAAACCTTGAGCGACTGGGATTGGCGCAGGACGCCGTCTGCTCTGTTCGGGATCTTTTGGAAAAAGTAGTGACAGACTATGCCATCTTACCGGCAAAGCCCAACATGGATGATGTGAAGCGAGCGCTTACAGTGCTGGATAATCACTCGGTAATCCAACGGATTGAGGGGAAATATAACCAGGGCAGTTGTAGATTTGCTATATTGCCCACCGTCCTTTCTGCGGTTTCCAGCGAAAAACTAAATGCCATTGTATCGGTACTGAGAAAGGAGGAGGAAAGTGAAGAAGCTGAAGAAGATTCTACTGATTAATTGGCTCTATTTTGCCAAAGAACTCATCGAAGTGGAGGATATCAATTTCCTGACTGGAAAAAACGGAGCAGGAAAATCCACTGTGATCGATGCGCTTCAAATCGTCCTTCTGGGTGAGACCAACGCCCGGAACTTCAACCAGGCAGCCAATGAGAAGTCTCAGCGGACACTGGACGGATACCTGCGGGCTGATATGGACGAAAATAACCCCAATTCCAGGCGCGGGAAGAATTACTCCACCTTTATTGCCTGCGAATTTTTGGATGATGTGGAGGGTAAGCAATTTGTCAGCGGCGTCATTTTCGACTGTCGGAGCGACGGAAGCCGGCAAGACCGCTTTTTCCTGTATGATGGGGCTTTGCCGGAGGACTGCTTTATACGACAGGGAGAGGCCATTGATATTCCTACTCTTCGCGTATTTTTGAAAGAGTACGGTACGCGGGGAAAACTTTATGATACCCATAAGCAGTACCAGGAAGATCTGCTGGCAAAGTGGAATGTCCATAACGAGCAGGTTATGCGGATGATGAAGAAAGCCATCTCCTTTCGCCCCATTGTAGACATCCAAAAGTTTATTACAGAGAATATCTGCGATATCCCTCAAAAGCCAGATATCGAGGCTATGCAGCAGAATATCCGGGATTACAAGCGCCATGAGCAGCTGGCACAGCGTCAGGAGGAAAAACTGGAGGCTTTGCGGAAGATCGGGAGGCTGTACCAGGATTGGCAGCAAGCCATTGACCGGTGGCACATTCAATTTTTTCTGTCTCTGTGGGCGGAGAAGGAAGCGCAGCAGTTTGCCATCGATCACACAGAACTGGAACTGCGAGATAGTGAAGCTGCCTTGCAGAAGGCAGAGGAGCATATCAAGGTGTTTTCCCAGGAGATCGAGGAAAAAGAGGAACGGCGGCAGGAGTTGGAGCTGGCGGTAAGACAAAGCGATGTTTTTCAGGAGGAGGATAAGCTCCAACAGAAAAAGAAAACGCTGCTGCAGGAACAGGAACGACTGCTGTCAGGCATACAAGCCCTGACGTTGGAAATCAGGCGGGAAACCAGTCGCATCCAACATTTGTGCGGGGATATCACTGCTTGGGAGATGGAAGAAGATATAACGCAGGTACAGCAAGCTGCGGAGATGGCAGGAAAGGTATATGCGGCCCTGGAGGATGCAGATTCGCAGCTGTTTGCCCGTCCGCTCTCCCTCTTTGAGCAAGCCCAGGCTGCGGTGGCAGAGCTCACCACTGTAATTCGAAATGCCGCCCACAAGGTGGAAGATCGTTTGAGCGTATACAAGGCTGAAGCAGATCAAAAACAGGCCGCATTAGCCAATCTGCGTAAAAACATCAAAGACTATCCTCGGGGTCTGCTCCAGCTACAAAAGCGCCTGAGCATGGAACTGGAACAGAAGATGGGCAAGCCGGTGGAGGTGCCAATCCTGGCTGATGTATTGGAAATGAAGGAAGAGGCCTGGCGTGGTGCAGTGGAGGGCTATCTCAACACCCAGAAGTTTTATCTGCTGGTGGAGCCAGCCTGCTACCCGGAGGCGCAGAAACTCTACGATTTAATCAAGGAGGAGTTCGGTCAAAGCTCTTTTGGCATTGTGGACATCGGTAAACTGCGGGAAAAGGAAAAACTCCAACCCCTGGAGAATAGTTTGGCCCAAAAGGTGGAAACGGAAAATGATCTGGCTCGCAGCTATATTGACTATCTGTTGGGACGGGTGGTGTGCTGCGAGCGCGTGGAAGAACTCCGCAGTCATAAGACGGCCATTACAGCCGAAGGTATGCTGTATCAAGGGTATGTGACCCGCCCTCTACGCCGTGCGTGGATGGAAGACGCCTTTATTGGTCGCCGCGCCGTAGCCTTGCGGCTCCGGAGACTGGAGGCGGAGCTGGAGCGGGCACAGGAGTGCATCCAACATTGGACGCCTATTCTGCAGGTGTTGAAACGGCAGGAAGAACCCCTGTTTAACCAGTTTTTCGTACAGAGTACGGTACAGGAAAAACTGAATGATTACCTGCGCAGCCTGGAAATCAAAAAAGAAATTGCGCAAACGGAGGAACAGCTTTCCCAACTGAATTTGCTTTGGCTGGATGAACAGCGGCAGACCATTGCAAGCCTGATTGGTGAAATCAAGACGCTACGCAACAGGCAGCAAGACACAGTGGATCAACGAGGGCAACTGAAGGCCCAGATCCGCCAGTTGGAGGAGGAACGCTTGCCGGGGCAGCGTCAAAAGCTCATGGATTTGGAAAATCGCATTTCCGAGACATTTTCTCAGGAATACCAAGAGCGGACAGGTCTGCCTCGGTATGAGCAGGAGCTTGCCCGTCTGAAACGAGCAGCAGCGGTACATAAGAACTTCAGCGATCAACTGCCTCGCACTATCAATGAGCGGGAACAGACCAGGGAGAAGCTGCTTCGGGCCAGGCAGGACTATGCAGAGCAGTTTAAGCCCTGCCCCTTCCGGGTGGATGCTATGGACAACGAAGAATATGAATCAGAGCGACAGGCTTTGGAAGAAAATGAATTGCCAAACTACAGAGAGAAAATCAAGGCCGCCCGGGAAAGTGCTATGGAGCAGTTCAAAAACGATTTTTTAAACAAGCTGAAATCCAGCATCGAGCAGGTGGAGAAGCAGGTTAAGAATCTCAATAAGGCGCTGAAGCAGGCAAAGTTTGGCACAGACCAGTACCAGTTCAAAATAGACCGCAACCCAGACTACGCTGATTATTATGATATGATTATGGCACCGGAGCTGATGGAAGGGGATGGCGGCTTGTTCACGCTGCCGTTCCAGCAGAAATACGGAAATCTGGTGGAAACTTTGTTCAGCCAAATTGCCATGTCGGATGATACCCAGGTCAATGCCAGGAAGCAGAGCGAGCTTCAGCAAAATATCGAACGATTTACCGATTTTAGAACCTATCTGAAATTTGATTTGGAAACCACAGATCAAAACGGCTCCAGGCAGCTACTTTCCCAGACTTTGAATACCAAGTCCGGCGGTGAGACCCAGACACCCTTCTATATTGCCGTACTGGCTTCTTTTGCGCAGCTGTACCAGGTAAACAATTCTTCTACTCTGGCCAGTAACACTGTTCGGCTGGTGGTGTTTGACGAAGCATTCAACAAAATGGACAGTGACCGCATCATAGAAAGCGTCCGTCTCCTGCGGAAAATGGGATTGCAGGCAATTATCTGTACACCCCCGGACAAGCTGCCAGATATTATGCCTCTGGCGGACCGTACTCACTTGGTGATAAAAGAGAGATATCAAATGCGTGTCAAGGCTTGGGGGAAGGAGATCATGCCGGTATGAAACAAAATATCCTTCTGTCCCATCTGCTGGACAAATATGAAAAAAGTAAGCATCTGACGCAGCCGGGTACCTCCACGCGCCGGGTGATGCTCCGGATTGAAAAACACGAATTTCCGGAGTATGCTTATGAAGATGCACAAATTCGAGACACATGGAACGATGTAGTAAACGATCTGAAAGTCCGTGGTCTGATCTCTGCAGAGTGGGTCAGCGGACGCCCGGTTCTTTCTTGTGTGGTACTGAATTTAGAACACCTTGCGGAGTGTTATCAGCTGACAGGCCGCACACATCCCAAAGAACTGGCGCAAACTGTAATAGAGCGTATGACCGCAAGGCTTTCTGGCGTTACGACAGATTGGATCCTGGCGTGGCGAGATGACATCTGCCATCAGGCAAAAGAGACCCTTCGAGTGCCGCCCTACTGCAAGAAGGATCTGGTGCTGCTGGATCAGCTGCTGACTGCATTTGTGGTGTACGATGCTCTGAGTGGGGAATCCATTACCATGCGCGCCTTCAGCGGAAAGTGTTACCAGAACACCAAAACCTTCGAGCGGGAGGTGCGAGATTCGTTCTTGCGGATTGCTTTGTCGTACTGTGCCGGATTGATAGAGGCCTGTGAGCAAAGTGAATTGGGCGAGCGGGAGCAGCTGGCCTATCTGGGTATCTATGCCCGTCCGGAGCTCTATGAGCTTACCGGAAACTGCGTCATCCAAACTGAACAGGGGGAGATCTCCGTGGCCGCTGCGGCTCCGTATGGCCTGGCGCTGCCCAGCTCAGGTGTTGACGCCATACAGTCTTTTGACATGAGTGCGATTCGAAAAGTGATTTTTATCGAAAACAAGACCAACTACGATGAATTCGTGTTGTCTGAACTGCGTCCATGGGAACTTGTGGTTTACCACGGTGGCTTTTTAAGTCCACAAAAGTGCAAGTTTTTTAGAAAGATGGCCGCCGCACTACAAAACCAGACCGAGACTGTCCTTTGGGCAGATATTGATTTGGGCGGATTCCAAATGTTTGATCGGCTGAAGGGCATATTCCCTACGCTGACGCCGATGCGAATGTCTGCCGAAGATGTGACAACATATCATGGTACCGGACTCGTGCGTTCAGAGCATTACTTGAAGACTGTTCAGACTGCCCTCGCCTGTGATCAGTATCCGATTTTCCATATGGCCATGAAAAAAATATTGGAATACGGCGTTACAATTGAACAGGAAGTATTTTTAACAGAGTAATTAGGAGAGGCTGGTAATCACAATGGAGAGTATAAAGAATGACTGAGGTAGTTGCAGCACTGATTTGGGATCAGGACAAATTTATGATTTGCCAGCGCCCGGCTCACAAGGCCAGAGGGCTGCTGTGGGAATTTGTGGGCGGCAAGGTAGAGCCAGGAGAAACTAAGGAGCAGGCGCTCATCCGGGAATGCCGGGAAGAATTGGCCATTACTCTGAATGTAGGCAAAGTATTCATGGATGTGACCCATGAATATCCCGATCTGACGGTCCATCTGACGCTGTTCCATGCCACCATCCGAGAGGGCACACCCCGGAAACTGGAGCATAACGACATTCGCTGGATTACAGTGGATGAAATTGATCAGTATGAATTTTGCCCTGCGGATGTGGAGATCTTGAGGAGGCTAAAGGATGCCTACTAAAACCTATCACAAACTGGTGCGCGATCGCATCCCTGAGATTATCGAAGCCGATGGGAAGACCTGTGTTTGCGAAACACTTTCTGATGAAGACTACATATCCCTTCTGGACCAGAAGCTAAACGAAGAACTGGCGGAATACCAGGAGAGCAAATCCTTGGAAGAACTGGCCGACCTTCTGGAGGTTATGCAGGCTGTCGTAAAGGCCCGCGGCTGGACGCTGGAAGAATTGGAGCAGGTGCGGGCGGACAAGGCTGCCAAACGGGGCGGATTCGAGAAGAAGATCCTGCTGAAGGGAGTAAAGGAGGATTGCTAAATGGATATTGTAAGAGCAAAAGAGCTATTATCTGCTTTGGCTGACGGCATTGATCCATTCACTGGAGAACTTTTACCACAAAACCATGTATGCAATCAGCCTGAAATGATCCGAGCTTTTCATGAACTTTTGAATGTGATTCCTTCGCCCAAAAAGAAAAACCTACCCCGAAATGCCGGAAAACCATGGACGGATATTGAGGAAGAAAAACTACTGGATGAATTTGACTCAGGAATGACGACTTCTGCAATCGCCAAGGAGCATGGCAGGAGCAAAGGTGCCATTGAATCCCGATTAGCGGATCTTGGAAAGATTACAGATACATATTTTAACAGGAAACCGAGGTGACCTCCATGCCTACCTACCGCTCCGCCTCCGGCAGCAGTGCCGAGGATCTGTTCATTGAACTGTTCTCCGACACCTTCGGCGCCGAGAAAGCCGGCTATCTCTACTCCCAGTACCCCTTCTCCAACATTTACCAGAACAGCCGGTTTGCCGACTTCCTGATTGAAAACGGCGGGCGGAAGGTGGCCATTGAGATCGATGACGAGGCCTCCCACAACCCCAAGCTGGTCTCCCAGAACAAGTTCTGCGACGACCTGCTCAAGCAGAACAGCATGATCTACCTGGGCTGGGATGTGTACCGCTGGGCGGTGCGGCAAATGCAGCAGCAGCCGGAGACCGTGAAGGACGAGCTAAGGGTATTCCTGGGCCAGCATCCCAGCTTCAAGGAGATTGAGGACTACCTCCCCACCCAGCGGGGCAAGTCCCTGGACGGCTCCAAGCTTGAACTGAAGGAGCACCAGAAGCAGGCTTTGGCAGCTCTGGAGGAAATGCGCTGCAACTTTGAGACCATCGCTCTGCTCTACCACGCCACCGGCACCGGAAAAACAGTGACTGCCGTCATGGACGCTAAGCGATTTGGCAAGCGGACGCTGTTCCTGGCTCACACGGTAGAGCTGGTGGATCAGGCCACCAAAACCTTCCGGGAACTGTGGCCCCGGGCCACGGTGGGCCGCTATGTGGAGAGCATGAAGCAGGGCAACGCCTTTGTGGTCTGCGGCAGCATCCAGAGCGTGGCATTGAACTTGGAACGGTTCAAGCCGGATGACTTCGGCTATATCATTGTGGATGAGGCGCACCACGCCTCTGCCGATACATACCAGAAGGTTTTGTCCTACTTTACGCCGGAATTCACCCTGGGCCTAACGGCCACGCCGGAGCGGACCGACGACAAGAACATCCTGGACATCTTTAAGAACACCGCCCACAAGCTGGACATCCAGACCGCCGTGGAAATCGGCGAACTGGTGCCGGTGCGGTGCATCCGCATCCACACGAACATTGATCTGACCAAAGTTCGGTTCAACAGCGTCCAGTACAATATTCGAGACCTGGAGAGCAAGATCTATGTGCCGGAGCGGAACCAGCTCATTGTGGACACCTGGCTCCAGTACGTGAAGGATAAGCGGACTGTCATCTTCTGCGCCTCCGTCAAGCACGCCCAGGAGATCGCCGGGCGGCTCCACGACGCCGGTGTGGCCGCTGAGGCCGTGTCTGGAGAAGTCAAGGCCAGCGACCGCCGGGAGGTGCTGGCCCGGTTTGAGAAGGGCGAAACCAAGGTGCTGTGCGCCTGCGACCTGCTCAATGAGGGCTGGGACTGCCCGGCCACCGAGGTACTGTTTATGGCCCGGCCCACCATGTCCAAGGTACTCTATACCCAGCAACTGGGCCGCGGTATGCGGCTATCCCCCGGCAAAGAAAGCCTGATGGTGTTTGATTTCGTGGACAATGCCAGCCAGTACAACATGCCCTACTCCATGCACCGGCTGTTCCGGCTGAAGGAGGACAAGCCCGGCGCACTGGTGTTGGGAGCCAAGTAGCAGAAAACCGCCGAACAGGGGCTCTACGACCAGGGCGAGCGCCCGGATGCCCTCATCGACTGGCCGGTGGACGCCCTGGACTACGAGCTGGGGGACATCTTCAACTGGCAGGAGGAAGCCGCCGGCATGATATCCCAGATGGAGTTTGTCCGCCGGGTGGATGTGCAGACGGAGACCATTGAGCGGTATGTCCGGGATGGCCTGCTGGTACCCGACCTGGTGGTGCCTATGAGCGAGTACCGGACCTTCAAGTATTTCAAAGAGGAGACGCTTCAAAAATATGCCGAGCAGTACGGCTGGACCCTCATCGACGACTCCAACCGTAAGGACCTGTTCCTGGATATGGTACGGCAGATGGATATGAGCTACTCCTACAAGCCGATACTGCTCAAGGCGGTGCTGCTGTTCGCCGATGACAAGGGCCGGGTGAAGCTCAGCGACATCGTCACCTACTTCCGGGAATTCTACGAGGCCCGCAGAGCGGCTGGGCTGGTGGTGGAGAAAGCCAACAGCATCTACGCCAAGGGCGGCTACACTGACGCCCAGGCCCAGCGGAACATCCTGTCCAACCCCTTCAAGCGGTTCGAGGACATGCAGATGCTCCACCACACCAAAACCCTGGGCGTGATCCAGGTGGACGAGTCCGTCTGGAAGAAGCTGACCCGGGAGGAGAAACAGGATATCGAGCGAATCTGCGATGAAAAGCTGGAGCAGTACTATGGCCGGTTCCAGGCGCGAACGGAGGATGCCATCAAATGAATCAAGCGATATTAAATAAACTGAAAAGCACTTCGGAACTGTCACCTGATGAGCACGATGGCAGCTACGAACTGGTGCGCACGACAGTGTCCGCCTATCGTAATGTGGATGAGACTGTACTGGACTACCACGATTTGAATGCCGTCTATCTCATGTGCATTGGAACATGGCGGCACAGCTATGACAAAAAGCATGAGGCGGTTCATGCGGCGCACTTGCCCGAGGTGCGCAAACAAGAACTGGATCACCTGATTGATGAGCTGAAAAGGCGGGCGGAAGCTGGGGTATACGAGCACCAAGAAAAAGCCGTCTCCGGCACTGGGCATATGGGGCTGTTTGGTACTGGATTCTACTCGTTTCAGAACAAAACCGATGTGAAATCGGTGCGCGTTTTTATTCAGATGTGCGTGGATCTCCTGGACATGACGGACGATGAGGAGATGTACCAGCGTGCCGCATCGGTGCTGACGAAATCGTTCCGCGGAATGCAGGCTGCCGCAGCCTCCGTAGTACTCCACTGCTTAAAGCCGTGTACCTTCCCTGTCATCAACAGCAATGTAGGCAGTGAGGATATTTTTGAGGCCCTGGGGATACATCTGGATGCCCGTGGCAAGTTGGAGACCTACATTGAGAATTGCCGGAAAATCAAGATCTTCCGGGATGCGAACTTTTCTTTCAAAAATTATCGAATTTTGGACATGGCGGCGTGGGAGTTGTCTGCTGATCCCATTCATCGCGTTATCAGCCAATATAAGGACTCCTTTGCCACCTGGTTTCCGGAAGAAGCTTATAAATGGCGGGCCGTTCAATGCTTCCAGGAACACTGGAAGCCAGAAAGGTCAGATTTCGCCGAAATGCTGAAGAAATCCTTGGCCCAAGCAGGAAATCTGATGGACACCAACTACTCGTTTCCCTGTAAGATGATTACATTCTTTGCAGAAAAGGAGCCTGATACGGTTCGCTCCATGTTTCAGCAGCTTCTGGCTCCCGGAGCGGATATTGTCGAGCAGATCCAAAACTTTAAGCAGAGAGCAGATATCCTGTTAGCCAAGTATCAGTTCAAAGAGAGCATGAAGCAGCATTATCAGGGGGATCGCACGATCTGTACCTACCTGTTTTTTGCACAGCCAGACCGGTATTTTCTTTATCAATACGGTAAGCTCAAGGCTTTTCTGGAAGAGACAGGCTTAAGCACTACCTGTAAAATGGGAGACACCCAGAATGTGCTTGCCTACCAGGAGGTAGCCAACCAAGTTCTTACTTGTGTCCAGCAGGACAGAGAGCTGCTGAATATGTTCGAGGAAAAGCGAGCAGAGTTGGGGAGCGCATATTATCCGGATGATGAACATCACCTGTTAGCCGATGATATCATCTACTTTGGAAGTCAGCTGCATAAAAGTGATTACTGGCCCTCTTTGGCGGAGTACGACCCAGAAATCAGCGCAGAACAGTGGTTAGGACTTCTTGCTGACAGAACGATCTGCACGGTGGAAAATTTGAAAATCCTAAAGACCATCCAACAGTTGGGTGGAGAGGCAACCTGTAAACAGCTGAGTCTGAAATTAGGGGATACTTCTGCCCATTATAATGGCAGCATGGTTCAGCTTGCCCGAAGAGTGCAAGAAAAAACGAGCTGTCCCCTGGTTCAGAATGAAAACAACGATCAGAAATGGTGGCCGATTCTGTTCGTGGGCCGCACAGCTCTCCAGGATCAGCCTGGTACATACTCCTGGAAACTTCGTGATGAATTGGCAGATGCACTGAAATGTCTACCGCAGAAAGAGGTGAGCAATCCGATGCCTTTTGCAAAGAATACAATCCTTTATGGCCCTCCCGGGACGGGAAAGACCTATCAGACTGCCAACTATGCGGTGGCGATCATAGAGGGAAAATCGCTGGAAGAAGTCCAAGCTGAAAACCATGAAAAGGTCTTGGAGCGATACCGGCAGTATCGGCAGGATGGGCGGATCGAATTTACGACCTTCCACCAGTCCTTCGGCTACGAGGATTTTATCGAGGGAATCCGCCCGGTTTTTGCGGAGGATCAAGAAGAGAACTCCGGCGACATCTCCTATGAGATTGCCGATGGTGTATTCAAAAAATTCTGTGCAACAGCACAGCCTCCTGCAGTAGATCCTCATCAAAACCCCTATGGTTTCTCAGAGGCCCCAACAATCTGGAAAGTGTCTCTTGCAAGCACAGGGGACAATCCGGTTCGAGATTACTGTATGAATCACGGGTGTATTCGGATTGGATGGGATGAATATGGGGAAAGCATCACGGATGATATGGACTATCATGTGGGCGGTAAAACGGTGCTGAACGCATTTTTGTCCAGGATGCAGCCTGGAGATATTGTTCTTTCCTGCTATACTGCGCACTCCATTGATGCGATTGGTGTCGTAACTGGAGAGCCTGAGTGGCATCCAGAATTTGATCACTATAAGCGGCTACGAGCCGTTAAATGGTTGGTACAAGGGAAGAACATCGGGATCACTGAATTCCGCCTTGAAAAGAGTTTGACCCTGTCCACTGTGTATCGGCTCAATACCACGGTTCCGACTGTGATAGATGTTCTGAATAAGAATGGATTTTCGGGCGCGGCCTCGGTGAAGGGTACCAAGGGTCCCTATGTATTTATCATTGATGAAATCAACCGCGGCAATATCTCGAAAATTTTTGGCGAGCTCATTACCCTGATTGAGCCGTCCAAGCGCCTGGGGCAGAGGGAAGAATTGCAGGCAAAGCTGCCCTATTCCCATGAAGAGTTTGGAATTCCGGATAATGTCTATCTATTGGGCACCATGAATACGGCAGACCGTTCCATCGCTCTGCTGGATACTGCCCTTCGGCGCCGATTCAGTTTCGTGGAAATGATGCCGGACAGCGGCGTACTGGATGGTGTAGAGGTCGAAGGCATTTCCATCTGTGACCTGCTCACCACATTGAACCGCCGGATCGAGGTGCTGTTTGACCGGGAGCATACACTGGGACATGCTTTCTTTACCCCTCTGCGGCAATCCCCGTCTATTCAGGCCTTAGGGGAGATTTTCCGGGATAAAGTTGTTCCGCTTCTTCAGGAGTACTTCTATGACGACTATGAGAAGATCTGTCTGGTATTGGGGGACAGGAAGCGTCCGGAACAGCAGCAATTTTTCAAGGTGGAACCCGTGGATTTGCAAAGCCTGTTCGGGGTGGAACCTGAGTTTGAAGTAAATCCCACATATCATATCAATCCGGCTGCTTTCTTTGATGTGGAAGTATACCGGAATCTCTGACCGTCGCATTCCATTGGGAGGTGAGCTCCATTGAAACAATATACCATTCGGGAATATATGGGGTTTACCCGGAACGGTCCACTGCGGGCAGGCATGATTTCTCTGCCGGAGCACGCCTTTGATCAGCTGGAGCAGTTTATTCTCTCCAACCGGGAGGAACGTTCCGGCACCCAGCCGCTGGAGTTGATGAGCCTGAGCGCAAAACCCAGCGTGGGTAAAGTGATCACCGCCAAAAACTATGTGGGGGTTATCACCACCCGAGACGGAACAGAGATCGAGATCCTACCCAAACTGACGCTGGAGGGAGACGACAGCGACCAGGCTGTTCGCAAAGTGTTTCTCACCATGCTGCGAACGGTTCAGGAGGCTCCGTTCAAGACATTTCGTACCGCCCACCTGAATACTTCCCGTATGCGCCTGCTGGATCTGTTCGTGCGCATGTTTTTGGACGAGGCGCACCGGCTGATTCAACGCGGCTTAAAATCGGATTATGCGCTAACACAGGACAATGAAACCTGTGTCCGTGGAAAAATCGTATTCTCGGAGCATATCCGAAAAAATCTGTTGCATCGGGAGCGAATCTTCGTGGAGTACGATGTGTTCAGCGTCGACTGCCCGGAAAACCGTCTGGTCAAGTCAACCGCCGTCTATCTACAGCGGCATGCCACAGACCTGCAAAACCGTAAGGATCTTCGAATTGTGTTATCTGTCATGGATCAAGTTCCGGTGTCCAAGCATGTGGAGCAGGACTTCCTGCGCTGCGGTCAGTCCCGCTCCATGGCGGACTACCGGCGACTACTGGAGCTGTGCCGGGTATTTTTGCAGGGAAAGAGCTTTACCGCCTTTTCTGGCGGCGAAGCCGCGCTGGCACTTCTCTTTCCTATGGAGCGTGTGTTTGAAAGCTATGTGGCAGAGGTGCTACGGCGGAATTTGGACTCCAGGCAATATCGTGTGCATGTGCAGGCAAAGGGCAAGTACCTCTTTGAACTACCCCGGAAGCAGTTTGCCCTGCGGCCAGACTTGGTCATTGAAGATTTGAACCGCGGCGAGCGGACTGTATTGGATACCAAGTGGAAACTTCTATCCCCCCAGTGGCACAACTATGGTATCTCACAGTCCGATATGTACCAGATGTACGCATATCAAAAAGAATATGCGGCACAACAGACAGTGTTGCTTTATCCAAATTGTGAAGCAATGGCAGGTCAGCAAGTTCCTCTCTGCTATTCCTCGCCCAGCGGGAATTTGGTCAAGGTGCAGACCTTGCGTTTGGATTCTCCAATTGCCATGGCCGAAGCTGTAAAACAGTTGCTGGATTTATGATAACGATACCATACAGAGAGGATGTGATACAAGATGATGGTAATCTGCTTCGGCGACTCTAACACCTATGGCTACGACCCTCGGGGCTATTTCGGTGGACGCTATGGCGCAGACTGCCGGTGGGTGGACATCTTGGCTGCGGAGACCGGATGGACGATCTCCAACATGGGGCAGAACGGCCGGGAGATCCCCGTCGCAGCCCCGGCCTTCCCTGATGACACGGATCTGCTGATTGTCATGCTGGGCACCAACGATCTGCTCCAGGGGCGAAACCCAGAGCAGGCCACCGAGCGGCTGGAGCGGTTCCTTGCTGGCATCTCTCTGGATCGAAGCAAGATCCTGCTGATTGGAAATGTCATCGAACAGGAATTTAAGCTGGGAAGTAACTGGCATACAGGCTCAGGACTTTCACTGGTCCTGATGATCTTCATTATTGCAAGTATGGCACTGATTGCAAAATACGATAAAAATGGGGAGGGAACAGCATTTTGATAAAGAACGCAGCAAAAAGAATCTACCTGGTACTGATCTGTCTGATCCTGTATGCTCCGATCGTAACGTTGATGGTACTTTCTTTTAATAATACAAAAACCCGTTCCCGCTGGGGT
>OGQY01000996.1_pt1 | contig 20773 bp, 16 predicted proteins | sample 1553361 | NCBI WGS metagenome assembly OGQY01 (sample SAMEA2579963, study PRJEB22360) | human gut metagenome | reverse complement strand
CAGCTTGTCTGCCTTTTTATCAAGCGTAAACTGTGTTCTTCTGCGAACACATTCAAGTCGAAATTCAATCCATTCTTTAAGGATTTCGCCGACGCCCATAACTCTCGGATAACCTTTAACAAGTATGTTAAAATTACAGGAGAACGTATCTTCAAGCGGTGTAAGCTTATAAAGCTTTGTCATAAGCATATCGGGATCAACACCACGTTTTAAATCAAGTGCGATTTGGAAACCGTCAAGACCTGTTTCGTCACGTGCGTCTGAAATTTCTTTCAGTTTGTTTGCTTTTACAAGCTCCATAATCTTGCCGATTATCGCTTCGACTGTTGTTGTATAAGGAATTTCGTTGATTTCGATACAGTTATTTGCCTTGTCGTAAGTATATTTTGCACGAAGTTTAAAACTTCCGCGGCCTGTTTCGTAAATCTTACGCATTTCGCTTTCAGAGTAAATAAGGTCCGCTCCCATTGAAAAGTCAGGTGCAGGCATATATTTAATCACGTCCGCATTTTCGTTTTTCATACAAGCGATAGTTGCGTCACAAACTTCTTTAAGATTGAATGAACAAATATTACTTGCCATACCTACGGCAATACCTTGATTTGGATTTATAAGAATATTCGGAAACGCAACCGGCAAAAGCGTCGGTTCTTTCATTTCACCGTCATAACTGTCTATAAACTCAACCGTATTCTTATTAATATCCTTAAACAGTTCCGCACATATCGGATCAAGTCTTACCTCCGTATATCTTGACGCCGCATATGCCATATCTCTCGAATACTGCTTACCGAAGTTACCCTGCGACTCGACAAGCGGGTGCAAAAGTGCCTCGTTACCGCGTGTCAAACGTACCATTGTTTCATATATGGCACTGTCACCGTGAGGGTTTAATTTCATTGTCTGTCCGACTACGTTAGCCGATTTTGTAAGTTTTCCTCCCAAAAGTCCCATTGTATACATTGTGTACAAAAGCTTTCTGTGAGCAGGCTTAAGTCCGTCTATTTCGGGAATTGCTCTCGATACGATAACACTCATCGCATAGGGCATATAGTTCTGCTCAAGTGTTTCGGTAATGGGCTGTTCGTCTATCGGAGCATATATAATCTCTTTTTCTTCTACTTTCTTTTTCTTCCTTGCCATAAAATTCTCCTATCCTTTATGATAAGTCAAGCATTTCCATATATTTTCCGCCATTGTCGGCAATGTATTCTTTTCTGTCCGTAATATTATCGCCAAGCAATACGTCAAACATTCTCGATGTGCTTTCCGCATTTTCCGGCGTTACTCTTATAAGTCGTCTTGTTGACGGATGCATTGTCGTAAGACTCATCATATCAGGCTCGTTTTCACCAAGACCTTTTGAACGTTTAATATCGTATTCGTCACGTTCTTTCGACAATCCGTCCTCTGTAAATTTCTTTAATATTTCTTCCTTTTCGCCGTCTGTATACGCAAAATGTTTTTCACCCTTACGCTTTGTCTTTGTAATCGTTATTTCGTAAAGCGGTGATTCGGCAATATACACCTTGCCTTTTTCGATAAGTGTAGGCATAAGGCGGTATATCATTGTAAGAACAAGCGTTCTGATTTGGAAACCGTCAACGTCGGCATCTGTACAGATGATAACCTTGTCCCAACGCAAATTGTCAAGATTAAAACTTTCAATATTTTTATTATGAGCAGACTTAATCTCCACACCGCAGCCAAGCACGGCAAACGTCTTTCCCTTTCCGCGCAGTGCCCCCTCGTGCGCCGCCGCGTCGATTCCGCACGCCAGTGCGCTGTTCCCGCCCGCCAGCCCGCGGCTCCCCGCCACGCCGTTTGCCGCCAGCACCTGCGCGAAAAAGGCCGCCTGGCTCTTTCCGTACGCCGTACATATCCGCGCGCCCACAATCGCCGCTGTTTTCTGCTCATCCGCCGGCAGCGCGCCCCGCACGAAAAGGCGGGACGGCATGTCCGCGAACGGCATAAGCCGCTCCGGATAGCCCTCCTGCCCGCGGCCGACTGTAAAGATTTCCATCGCCATACGTCAGATCCTCCATATACTTTTGTCGGCGCTCCGAAAGCAGATCGCCTCGCTGATATGCGGCACGCCGATTTTGACCGCCCCGTCCAGATCCGCAATTGTCCGCGCGGTGCGGATAATCCCGTGGTAGGAACGCGCGCTGAGGCGCAGGCGGCGGAAGGCATCCTCTAAAAGCTCTTCCGCTGCTTTTTCCAGGATACAGTATTTCTCGATCTGGCCTGCTTTCAGTTCGCTATTGAAATGAATCGACTCCTGCCGGTAGCGCGCCGCCTGAATTTCCGCCGCTGCCGTCGCTTTTTCCCGCATCTTGGCCGAGGATTCGCACCGCTCCTCGCCGTGCAGATCCTCGTAGGAAAGTGCTTCCACCTGCACGCAGAGATCCATGCGGTCGAGGAACGGCTGGCTGACTCTCGAGAGATACCGGCTGATGTCGCCGGGTGCGCAGGTACAGCGCGATAAGTCGGGGTAAAAGCCGCAGGGGCAGGGGTTCATTGCCGCCACCATCAGAAATGACGCCGGGAACACATAGTTTCCGCTGACACGGGAAATCACAATCCGGTGCTCCTCGAGCGGCTGGCGCAGGATCTCAATGGTTGTGCGCGTCATCTCCGGGAGCTCATCAAGGAAGAGAACGCCGCGGTGTGCCAGCGTAATTTCGCCCGGGGACGGCTGTTTTCCGCCGCCTGCAAGAGCCTGCGGCGACATCGTGTGATGCGGAGCACGGAAGGGCCGCTCCCGGCGGACACCCTCTCCTTTGGCAAGCATTCCGGCGATGCTGTAGATCCGCGTTACTTCCATCTGCTCCTCCTCAGACATCGGAGGCATGATCGTCGGAATCCGCCTTGCGATCATGGATTTTCCGCTGCCCGGCGGCCCCAGCATCAGCAGATTGTGAAATCCGGCCGCAGCGATGAGCGCCGCCCGCCGCGCCGCCGTCTGGCCCTGCACTTCGGAAAAGTCCGGCTCTTTTCCGTCCTCCTTCTTTTGATTTTCTATAGACGGAAGCGACGGCATTTTCCCTTCACAGCAGTAGTTCAAAAGCTCCTGTAAATTCTGGATTCCAACGACGTGAAGTCCGCCGACCAGACCCCCTTCCGCGGCATTTCCGGCTGGAACAAGAAGCGTTGTGCATCCAAGCTCCCGCGCCTTCGCCGCTGCCGGAAATACACCGCTGATCTCCTGCACATGGCCGTCAAGGCCGAGTTCGCCGAGCACCATCGTTTTCCGGAGTGACCCGGGCGGAATCCGGCCGAGCGTCATCAGAACGCCCGCTGCAATCGGAAGATCGAAACGCGATCCTTCTTTTCGGACGTCCGCCGGGGATAAATTAATCGTAATTCGTTTCGGCGGCAGGGAAATTCCCATGTTTTTGAGGGCTGTCCGCACGCGGTCCTGCGCCTCCTTTACCTGGGCACTCACGTAGCCGACCATCGTAAACTGCGGCATGCCGTCACTGACATCCGCCTCCACCTGCACCGGAATCATCTCCATGCCCGAGACGGTGGCTGATAATACACTGCAATACAAAGAAAACCTCCTTTTCTTTCAGTAGCAGGTCGTATAGTTCCTATTTATTTTTCATTTTGGGAAAATGTCCGGCAAGAACACCGGGAAGATATTATCTTTGATTTTTGTTCGAAAAAGTAAGGATAAGGAAACCTTTTCTGCACCTGATTTCCTTACCCTTTATTATAGAAGCAGTCCGTTTGAAATGTCAAGCATTTACGAAGCGGCAAACCGTAACCGCAACTTTTCAATTGCATTCTTCTCGATCCGCGACACGTACGAACGGCTGATGCCGAGCCGGGCAGCGACCTGTTTCTGTGTGTATTCTGCTTTTCCGCCAAGGCCGTACCGGAGAAGAAGCACCTGTTTTTCCTGCTCTTTTAATTCCGAATCCAGATAACAGTACAGCCGCACCGCGTCCTCTTTCCGGTTGTACTGTTCCGCGATATCCTCCCCGCCGCCCTCCACGATGTCGAGCAGATGGATCTCATTTCCCTCCTTGTCGGTTCCGATCGGCTCGTAGAGGGAAATCTCCCGTGCCGTTTTCTTTTTGCTCCGAAGATACATCAGCAGCTCATTATCAATACAGCGGGCGGCGTATGCGGCCAGCCGGTTTCCTTTTTTCGAATCATATGTCATCACCGCCTTGATGAGGCCGATCGTTCCAATGGAAATCAGATCGTCGAGATCATCGGGCAGGCCCTGATACTTTTTCACAACGTGCGCGACCAGGCGCAGATTCCGCTCGACCAGAATGTCTCTGGCTTTTGTATCGCCCCTCTGATACGCATCCAGACAGCTTTTTTCTTCCTGTGCAGACAGTGGTTTTAAAAAGGGTTCCAAGAAAAGCGGCACCTCAAAGGGGATTTTTCTTTATTTTATGTTTGAATTGCAGGAAACGTGCCTGTCTGCTATACTGATAAGATCAGCCGGGTTTTCCGGCACTCGACATTATATTTTTAAGAGGAGGTTTCCTTTTATGACAGACCAGAAAAACGGACAGGAATATCTTTCTTTTGTGCTGGAAAAGCTGCTGGCGCGTCTTGCCGAGATCAGCCAGTCTCTGCTGGACGGACAGAAAGAGATTGAAAATATGCACGATTATTACTGGCAGAACTATACCGAGATGGACCAGTACGGATATGAGGATTACGACAATCAGCAGGCGCTGCTGCATCAGGTGAATGCGAATCAGGAGCAGCTTCTTCTGCGGAGCCGCTTCCGGAAAATGCTGGATTCTCCGTTCTTCGGGCGTGTGGATTTCTGCTATGACGGGGATGATGAGCCGGAAATTTTCTATATCGGCATCGGCAATTTTGCGGAGCGGCCGGGCGAGCTGCCGCTGATTTACGACTGGAGAAGCCCGGTCAGCGGTCTTTTCTACGATTTTGACCGCGGGCCGGCTTCCTATCTTGCGCCGGGCGGCGAGATGACAGGGGAAATCTGTTCCAAGTGGCAGTATAAGATCCGGGATGGAAAGATGATTTACGGATTTGAGAGTGATGTGAAAATTGATGATGATATTTTAAAGGCGGAGCTTGGCAGCAACGGCGAGGTACAGCTGAAGAATATTATCCGCACAATTCAGAAGGAACAGAATGCGATCATCCGCAATACGAAGGACCGGATTCTGGTAATTCAGGGAGCGGCGGGAAGCGGCAAGACATCGGTGGCGCTGCATCGGATTGCCTACCTTTTGTATCATGACAGACAGAATCTGAAGTCTTCGAATATTCTGATTTTATCGCCGAACGGGGTATTTTCGGATTATATTTCACATATTCTGCCGGAGCTCGGTGAGGAGAATATTCAGGAGATGAGTTTTGATCTCTTTGCTTACCGCAAATTACAGGACACGGCGGCGGACTGTGAGGACCGCTGTGATCAGATTGAGCGGGAGATGCGGGATCCAAAAGCCGCAGAACGGTTTGCTTTAAAACAGTCGCAGGCGTTTGTGGACCAGATGGAGGGATTTGCGCTGGAGCTTGAGGACGAGCTGATGAATTTCTCAGACGTTTCGTATAAGTCGTTTGTGAAGTCAGAATCGGAGATTATTACGCTGTTTTATGACAAGTTTGCGGATATTCCGCTGCTCTCGCGGATGGATGCGGTGGCGGAGACGTTTATTGACGAGATCGAGACGCTGCTGAACCGGGATCTGCCGGAGGAGGAGCGGATTCCGCTCATCGAAAAATTCCGGAAGATGTATGAGACGATGGATTTTTATGTTCTCTACAATCGTTTTCTGAAGAAAGAGGGATATCAGACGCTGCCGCGGCGGCCGTTGGAGAAGCGGAAACTGCGGTATGAGGATGTGTATCCGATTCTGTATCTGAAGTACCGCCTGTCGCGGCAGGCGGAGCGGTCGAATATTAAGCATCTGGTGATTGATGAAATGCAGGATTATTCGCTGCTCCAGTATCTGATTATCCGGCGGATGTTTTCCTGTAAGATGACGATTCTCGGCGACCGGGCGCAGACGATGGCGGATCAGCAGCAGGATGTACTGCAGTTTTTACCGGGGATTTTCGGGAAGGATCTGCGGCGGATTGAGATGCGGAAGAGTTACCGGAATACGGTGGAAATTGCGTCGTATGCGGCAAATCTCATTGGCGTGACGGATCTGGAGCTGTTTGAACGGCACGGAATGCCGGTGTTGGAACGGGATGTCACGGATCTTGAGGCGGCTCTGCGGGAGGCAGTGGATACGCTGTTTCCAGATGAGAAAACGTATGAGACGGCGGCGGTGATTGTACCGGATGAGAAGACGGCGGAACGGGCTTATTTAATTTTGCGGGAGATTCTGGCAGAAAAAGATTTTGACTGTGAAAAGCGGCTTTCTTGGCTGAACCGTGACAGCTCCAGTTTTAAGAAAGGACTGACGGTTACCACATTTTATCTGGCGAAAGGGCTGGAGTTTGATCAGGTGTTCTCTATTTTCCCGAAGGACGAGAAACGGGAGATAATGATGCAGGCGCAGTATATTGCAGCGACCAGGGCATTGCATGAGCTGAGAGTGTATCATATTTAAAAACAGGGAGATCCTCCGAAAAAATTCGATTGGATCTCCCTGTCATTTTTATTTTCGATCAGATATGATAGAATCCTGCGGACTGTGCCGGGATGGTGATGGTTCCGTCTTTGGATTCTGCTTTTCCTCCGATCGTGTAGAGGGCATCCTTCAGCTCTGCACTGTATGGGAAGGACTGCTCTTTGTCGGATGGGTTGATGATAACGAGGACTTTTTCACCCTCAGCCTCACGGACGTATGCCAGCGGATACTGGTTTTTCTCTGCATAAACGAACTCGATGGTTCCGCGGCTTAAGAGTGCTTTGCTGCTCTGGCGGATCTGGATGAGTTTTTTAACTTCGTGGTACAGGGAATCCGGATCGGCCATCTGTGCTTTGGCGGTCGGACGGTCTTTGCCCGGGTCCATAGTGATGTAGAGGTCACTGGCCGGTGCGCTGGAGAATCCTGCGTTGGTGCTGTCATCCCACTGCATCGGAGAACGGGAACCGGTGCGGTTGTATCCGCCCTCAACGGATTTCAGGCCTTCGACGTAGCGCATACCGATTTCATCACCGTAGTAGATGAACGGCGCACCTGGCATGGAAAGAAGGAAAGCGAAAGCAATTTTCAGCTCATCCCCCTGCAGACGGCGTGCCAGACGGTCCATATCATGGTTTCCGGACGGGATGCAGATCAGGCCTTTCTGTGCGGTCTTATTGTAGTTGGTTTTGTAGGTCTCTACAAACTCAGAGATATCTCCTTTTCCGCGTTTGGAGAAGAATGGCTCATCGCAGCGGAACAGATCGTTGTAATGGGACGGTCCAAAGTGAAGCAGGAAGTCCATGTGGAAGCCGCCCTGTAAGGATTTGTCCGGCTCGCCCCACTCGGATACCATGGCTGCATCCGGGAACTCGGCGTCGAGAAAATTCCGTACCTGCTGCCACAGGCGGATGGTTCCTTTGCCTTCCTGATCGTTCTTTACCAGAGAGCCCGCCATATCGACACGGAAGCCGTCGCAGCCCATGTTCAGCCAAAATCTCATGACATCTTCCATCGCTGCCAGCGTTGCCTGCGGTCCCTCATCATCAAAGGACTGCTGCCACGGTTTTTCCGGATCCGGCTGATAAAAGCCGTAGTTCAGGGCCGGCTGGTTGGAGAAGAAGTTGATGGCGCAGGCGCCGTCACGCTCGGAAATGCCGCGCAGGCTTCCCATTCCTTCCGGTGCTTCCCATACGTTATTGGTCCATACGTAGCGGTCTGTAAATTCATTGCGGTCTGCTTTCATGGATTCTTTGAACCATGGATGCTCAACAGATGTATGGCCCGGAACCAGGTCGAGCAGAACGTGCATGTCACGTTTGTGTGCCTCTTCGAAAACTCTCTTCAGATCCTCATTCGTTCCGTAGCGCGGTGCAACGCGGCAGTAATCTGCGACATCGTATCCTGCATCACCGAATGGGGACAGGAAGCACGGGTTGATCCAGATGGCGTTGCAGCCCAGCTCCTTGATGTAGTCTAATTTTTCAATGATACCCTGGAAATCTCCGATTCCGTCGGCGTTGGTGTCGTTGAAGGACTGCGGATAAATCTCATAAAATACTGCGTTATCTAACCATTTTGACATTTTTTCTTTTCCTCTTTCGCTCTTATTTCTGCTGTATTTTCGTCGTTGCAGCAAGTGTTTCTATATGATATATTACTACTGTATCCGCTGAAATACCAGTAATTTCCTATTTCATTCTAATACTATTCTATGATTTTAGTTACAGTTCACTGGTACCCAGCGAACTGTAACCTTCGCACCCCTCATTTAAAGTTTTGCTTCGCAAAAGGAGGGCTGCTCACACCTGAATCACTTTCTTACGCAGCGAAACAGCAAGTGTTTCACTGCTGAGTGAACATTAACTGATTTTATCCATGCCACGCTCTGCCATTTCCGGCATTTTACGGACATGCTTTTTGGAGGAGGATTTTATGATGCTTTCTGCTGCGAAAGAAAAACGCCAGCACGGCTCCATGCAGGTTCCCTACAGTTATTATGACTGCCGGATGCCCGACTATTTTCCCGGCGTACCGCTGCACTGGCACGGGGAGATGGAGCTGAATTATATCAAACGCGGAACGGGGTATTTTCAGTATGAGGACCGTCTGCTTACGGCGCATGCCGGTGATATTTTTCTGATTCAGCCGAACCTCGTACATGCCATTCTGCCCGCCGAGCAGGAGTCGATGTTTTATGATACGATTGTTTTCCACCAGAATATGCTGATCGGCGGGTATGACGACCGCAGCTACACGGAAATTCTGCAGCCGTTTTTCTCCGCCCGGCGCCGCATCCAGGCACCGATTTCACCCGAACATTCCGGTTATGCTGCACTTTCTGCATCCGTCCATCAGATTTTCCGCTGCATCCGTGAAAACTCTGCTGTCTCCGATCTTCTGCTGAAAAGTGAGCTGCTCCGCTTCTTCTATCTGCTTGCCGCATCGCCGGAACTCTGCACCGATCGTCCCGCCATGCCTGCGGCTGCTGAAAACCTGCGGCCTGTGCTCGCCTATATCCAGGAGCACTTCGCCGACCCGATTACCATAGAGGAACTTGCCAGGCTGTCGCATTTGAGCAAAAGCTATTTTATGAGCTGTTTTAAGCAGACCTTCGGCCTCGGGGCCGTTGAATATCTGACACAGCTTCGGATCAAAGCCGCCTGCGAGGCGCTGCGCAGTACGACGCGGAGTGTGTCCGAAATCGCGTACGACAATGGTTTCCGCAACCTTTCCAACTTCAACCGGCAGTTCCGAAACAAAGTGGGATGTACGCCGCAGATGTATCGGAAGGAATTTCAAAATTCGTAAATTCAAAAAGGGATGCATCAAAATATGCATCCCGAAAATCTATCTCTGATCCTATTTTTATTCCGTAATCTCCGGTACCGACGGAACATCTTTATCTTCTTCCCGCCAGCTCCCAGAATGCGACAGCGCTCGCCGCAGCGACGTTCAGTGAATCCACACCGTGTGTCATCGGAATCAGCACGGTTGCATCTGTTTCAGCGATCGTATCACTTGCCAGTCCGTCACCCTCGGTTCCGAGCAGAATGGCGAGCTTTTCATGCGTTTTTAACGACGGATCATCCATCGGAACGGAGTCTTCTTTTAATGCCATCGCAACGGTATAAAATCCAAGTTCCTGCAGTGCAGCAATTCCCTGCTCCGGCCAGTAACTGCCGCCTGGCAGCACGGTCCACGGGACCTGGAAGACATTTCCCATGCTCACGCGGATGGCGCGGCGGTACAGCGGGTTGCTGCAGCCTGATGTGAGGAGCACGGCATCGATGCCAAGCGCGGCGGCAGAACGGAAAATCGCACCGACATTCGTCGGGTTCACGACATTTTCCAGAATCGCCACGCGGCGGGCATTCCGGCAGATTTCCTCCATAGCCGGAAGCGTGCGGCGGTGCATCGCACAGAGCATGCCGCGCGTGAGGGCAAAGCCTGTGAGCTGTTCCAGCACCTTCGTCTCTGCTGTATAGACCGGCGCGTCCGGGCAGTGCGCAAAGAGTGCTTCGTTTGCGGCAAGCTCTGCGCTTCCGGCAAGGAACGAAACCGGTTCATATCCGGCACCCAGCGCACGCTCGATGACACGCGGACTCTCCGCAAGAAAAAGGCCTGGCTGCGGTTCATAATAGTGCAATAACTGCGGTTCTGAAAGACGCGCATACACGTCGAGCTCCGGCGCCGCAAAGTTTTCGATTTTTCTGATCTCTGACATAATATTGATTTCCTTTTGCGTTTTCTCTTTGTTTTCACTATGTTCTATTGTAGCAATCCCGCTCCCGTTTCGCAATCCATTCTTTTTCCCGCCGGTGCCGTTCCCCGCACCATTCGCCAAACCGTGCTTCCAGCACGCATCGAATTTTCTTGTTTATCTATCTTTTCAAAAAATTTCTCAATTTCCTCTTGCCAAACGCCGCCGGAGACGTTATAATAATCGACGGTTCAAAATTAAAAACTGCAGAAAAGATTGGTATCAGATTGGAAACGGCACAAGTGCATTGCTTGGTTAACGAACAACACATGTGTCTTTTTTGCGCCCATTTTTCAAAATTGCAAAGAAAAGGAGAACAATCGATGCCAAAAACAAAATTTCAAAACGTTGTATTTACCCTCATGATGTCCTTTCTGATGGTCTATGCCATGATCTGCTACAACATTTCCATGAACATCGGCGGAATGACAAATCAGGTCTTTCTGATGGCGTTTCATGAGATGATAATCATGTGGCCGGCCGCTTTTATCCTCGAGTTTTTCCTCGTGGATCATCTGGCTCACAAATTAGCTTTTTGCATGGTAACACCGCAGGATCGTCCGATCGTAATCACGCTGGCAATTTCCATTATGATTATTGCTATTATGTGTCCGATTATGAGTTTTATTGCAACGCTGCTGTTTAAAAATGCCGGAAAAGAATTTGTCGCTGTCTGGCTCCAGACCACGTTCTTAAATTTTCCGGTTGCCTTCTTCTGGCAGCTCATATACTGCGGACCCTTCATCCGTTTTCTGTTCCGCAAACTGTTTCCGGAGAAATAAGAAAAGATATCCACAAATGGAACCGTTTTTCCCCTCTCTGTCCACAATTTCTGTGGACAGACGGTGCAAAATGGTTCACCTTCTGTGGATATCTTTTTGTTTTTTCCCGGATTACTCCTGCGGTACCGGATTGGATACGCTGACTACATGATCATACCAGGTTCCTTTTTTACCAATGATCGCAACATTGAAATCCTCGTCCAGTTTTTCTACCGGGATATCAAAGCCGTACACTTCATCTGTGGTTCCGTCAGAATACGTTACCTCATCTGTGGTCGGCTCGATCAGCTCTGCGCCGTCTGCCTGTGCTTCTTCTTTTGTTCCCACAAAGACATTGACAATGTTTTTGGATACCAGGCTGACGTGGATGGTCATTTTTCCGTCTTTTACCGTCAGGACACCCTTTCCTTCTTTTGCTTCATTGACATGGAACATATTGCTGTCTGTATTGAAGTCTGCCGTATACGTACCGTCTTCCAGCTCTGATGCGCTGCTTTCTCCTGCAGTCTCCGCTGCCGATGCGCTTTCTGCTGAAACATCTGATGTGGATGTACTGCTCTCTGCCTTAGATGCATCCTGTACAGAAGCGGAAGATGCGTCTGCCGCAGAAGACGCAGATACTGCAGATGCAGAAGATGACGCTGCATCCTTTCCGCCACATGCGCCGAGCATGGATACAGTCAGTGCTGCTCCAAGAAAAAGAACTGCTAATTTTTTTCTCATAATAAAATTCCTCCTTGTATCACCTTGAAGCGGATCTTTTTCATCCGCTCAACTTAAAATCCGACAGCACACTGAGTCTCTTCAGCCGTACTGCCGGATCTTATTTTACTCTATTTTACGTTCGGAATACAACCCCTAATTATTCAGCATCGTCCTGAACGCCGTTGCCGTCCATAGCTGCCTTGGTGTGCTGTACATACAGCTGCTCAACAGCATCAATTCTTCCAAGACCTTCGATCTGAGTGTCGATCTCATCGAATGCACCGGATGCCTCAAACTGGCTCTTCCAGGAATCCTCATCCTCGCCTGCCATATCGTTGTTTGCGTGGTCACCTGCAACAACCATCAGCGGACGAAGAATTACTTTCTTGTATCCGGCTGCTTTTACTGCCTCGATCACATTCTCGCAGGCGGTCTCTTCCGGCTCGCCCTCAACGGTTCCGATAAATACGTTCTTGTATCCAAGGGTATCCATCTGTGTCTGCATCTGGCTGTAGCTTACTTTTGCAGTGTGGGAAGTACCATGTCCCATGAATACGAAAGCAGTGCCATCCTCTGCTGCTGCATCCAGGCTGTCATAGTTTGCAGATTTTACTGCCTGTGCTGTGATTGCTTCTGCAACGGCCTGTTTGTCCTCGTTGATTACGGTAGCGTCACTTCCAACCTCGCCAAGCAGTGGCTCTGCGATGGTTACGGACTCAAATTTATCTTTATAGCTATCTACTGCTTCTTTCAGCTCGTCGTACTCTGCGCCGTGCATCAGATGAGTCGGCTGAATAATCAGTTTTTTCACGCCATTGCTTACGGCTCTTTCCAGTGCCTGATCCACGTTGTCGATCTTCTCGTCATCGCGGGCCTGTACATGGTTGATGATGATCTGTGCAGTGAAGGCACGTCTTACGGACCAGTCCGGATATGCAGCCTGCAGAGCTTTCTCAACGCCTCCGATATCCTCAGCACGGCTGTCGTTGAAGGAAGTACCAAAGCTTACAACCAGAAGCTCATTCTCGCCGATCTCGTCTCCGTTTAACGGATCATCCTTGGATGCATCACCTGTGTCTCTTCCGAAGTAATCCGGATCTGCGTTCTCGCCTTCTACGAGTTCTTTCTGTGCGTCTGTCAGGGCATCCCATGCCTCTTTTGCTTCTTTGCACTGCTCGTCGGTGTTATCATTTCTTTCCTGTACATAAATTGCATCAATCAGATCTGCCACTTTATCTGCTGCCTCCTGGTCTGCATCTGCGGATACCTCTTCAGATGCAGAAGATGCGCTTACGCTGCTGCTTGCTGCTGTGGTGTCTTCCTCAGATGCGGAAGATGCACTTACGCTGCTTGTTGCTGTGCTGCTTGCGCTGCTGCTGGATGCGTTGCTGCTTCCGCATGCGCCGAGCATAGATGTTACCATAGCTGCTGAAATTAAAGCGACTACAAGTTTCTTTTTCATTTTTGTTTTCCTCCCATTTGCTGGTATCTTTGCAACAACCAATATCGGGGACGTTTTACATTTCAAACTATGAGAAACACGCTCCGCGAGTTTCTCAAGTTATCGCGGCAGTCGCTAAGGTCTCGTGCAAGCACGGACTTTGGCTCGTTGCCCGCGTAAATAGAAAGAAGCCCTTTCGTTTTTCAACGAGGGGCTTCCAGTATTTTTATCACAAAGAAAACCATCTCACCCGCTGTGGGGCAAATGTCCGCTTTCCTGTTTTGTACTGCCAGTTCCTCGTGGCACGAACGTAACGTTCCTGTACTGCGAAAGGCAGGTCTCCCGGCTCATTGCTTCAGGATTTGACTCCAGCGCATCGGTCTCCTTCCCGGTTTCCCAGTGGATCATTCCCCTGCTTGCAAAATACGGTGACGAGTTCGTGCAGGATTCACACCTGCTTCCCTTTTCACCGGACACGTATGTCCGACACCTTACACATCGATATTTAATTGTCTTTTCTTTAACGACTGTTAGTGTAGCACATCGTCTTTTCTCTGTCAAGTGCTGTAAAATCAGGAAATCCGGCCATTTTCCATTTCATATACCACATCCGCGACGTTCATCGTGGACACTCTGTGCGATACGAGCACAATGGTTTTCTCTTCTGCCGATTCTTTCAGGGATTTCAGAATAATTCCTTCATTTAAGGAATCAAGATTCGATGTCGGCTCGTCCAGCAGGATCATGGATGCGTCATGCAGGAATGCCCGCGCGATACCGATCCGCTGTTTTTCTCCGCCGGACAGCGTATCGCCGAGTTCTCCGACTTCGGTGTCGTAGCCATTTGGCAGTGCCATGATGAAATCATGTATGGACGCCTTCTTCGCCGCCTCCATAATTTCTTCCCGCTTCGCGCCGGGTTTTGCAATAGCGATGTTGTTCGCAATCGAATCGTGGAACAGATGTGTCTCCTGCGTCACATAGCTTTCCATATCGCGCAGATGCTTCGTCGGGATTTCGCGGACATCGGCTCCGTCCACGGAAACGCGCCCCGTCTGGACATCCCAGAAGCGCATCAGAAGTTTTAAGATCGTCGATTTTCCGGAACCGCTCGCGCCGTGGATGCCGGTGATTTTTCCCGGTTCCAGTTTCAGCGAATACTGATCCAGAATCGTCTCGTCTTCGTAGGCAAACGTTACATTCTGCGCCTCGGCTCCTGCAAATGCGTGGTCACCGCCGGATGCCGTATCTCCCGGAATTTCTTCCACCAGCGGCGCTTCCTCGAGAAGGGAAAGCACACGCTCGCCGCTTGCCAGCGTCTGATTCAGGTTATTCGACAGGCTGGACAGCGCCACGACCGGGCCGAAGGAACCCATCATCGCGACTGTGCAGGTCAGGACTCCCTCAAATCCGATCCCGCCTTTCGTGTAAAGATAGATCGTCAGTGCCAGCATGCCGAACGATGCCAGAAGAATCACCATGTTGGTGACAGACCGCTGGGAGCCTTCCATGCGGCTTAAGTTTTCCTGCACAGAAGCCAGTTCTTTCGACCGCCCTGACATCTGCTCTTTCCGTTTTTCGCCCTGTCCGTACTGAATCGTCTCGTCGAGGCCACGCAGGGAATCCAGCACGAAGCTGTTCAGCTCGCCAAAGCCTGTCCGGAACTCCATTCCTTTCTGGCTTCCGCGCTTTCCGTTCCACATCGGGATCACAACGCCGACCGTCAGATACGCCGTAAGTGCAAGCAGCCCTGCCAGAACATGGTATCTTCCAATGAAGCATACCATAATCAGAGAAGTTAATGCTGCAATCGCAATCGGGGAAATCGTATGCGCATAGAATACTTCCAGAAGTTCGATATCGGTTGTGATAATCGAAATCAGATTTCCTTTGTCCCGTCCTTCCAGCTTCGCCGGGCAGAGCTTCCGCAAAGCTGCAAACACTTTATGGCGGATGATCGCCAGCAGTTTAAAAGCAATAAAGTGGTTGCAGTACTGCTCCGCATAATGCAGAATGCCGCGCAGCACCGCGTTCACGATCATCACCGTGAGTATCGTTTTTACCGGGGTATGTACAAGCCACATGTTTTGCACCGAAAGGCTCGTCCCTGCCGCGCCCGTCAGTAAGCCATGCACGATGACCTGTCCTGCCAGAATCGTCAGGAAGATCGCACATAAATATCCCATTGTTCCAAGAATAATTGCCGCCATCATAATATGAAGCAATGGCTTCACCAGCCCGATCAGGCTTCCCATAATCCGGAGGGCGCTTCTGCGTTTTGCTGTATTTTTCTTCTCGTTCATCATGCATTCCCCTGCTTTCCATAGTTTTCCAGTACCATCTGGCTGTCGTACAGATGCCGGTATGCGCCGTTCTGTTCCATCAGTTCCGCATGCGTTCCACGCTCGCAGATGGTACCGTTTTTCAGGAAATAAATCTGATCTGACTGTACGACGTTCGCAAGGCGGTGGGAAATCAGCAATACCGTTTTCGTCTTTGCGAGTTCATGAATCACATTCATGATCAGCTCTTCACTCTCGACATCAATATTCGATGCGGCTTCATCAAAGATATACACCGCACTGTCGCTCCGAAGCAGCGCCCGCGCAATCACAAGACGCTGGCACTGGCCGCCGGAGAGGTTTCCTGCTTTTTCGAGAAGCTCTGTCTGCAGTCCATTCTGTGTCTGTAAGAATCCCAGCAGATTGACTTTCTGCAGAACCGCCTCCATCTCCTCCTTCGTCGCATCCGGTTTCGCCATGCGCAGGTTCTCTTCTACGGTTCCTTTAAATAAGTAACTGTTGTGGCGGACCAGAACAACGTGCTTCATCAGATCCGTCTCATTGACTTCCGAGAGCGGCACGCCGCCCAGGGTGATGCTTCCCGCATATCCGCGGTTCTTTGCCGCAAGGATGCCCGCGATCGTACTCTTTCCGCAGCCGGATTCGCCGACCAGTGATACAAAACTGCCCGCCGGGAGCGTCAGGTCAATGCCTTTTAAGATTTCCCGGTCCTCTTCATAGGAAAAATGTACATCCTCCAACACGACATCCAGCGGTCCGTCCGGCAGCGTCCGCTCTCCCGTCTGCGGCTCCGGCAGATCGAGGATTTTGAAAATCTTGTCACTCGCCGCCATGCCGTTCATCGCGATGTGGAAGAATGATCCGAGCAGACGAAGCGGCAGGAAAAACTCGCTCGCCAGCAGCACAATGCAGAGCGTGCCGGACACGGTGAGGTTTCCTTTCAGAAATTCCGATACCGCCACCGCCATGCCAACCGCCGCGCCGCCGTATGCTACGATGTCCATCACGCTCGTTGAGTTGAGCTGCATCGTCAGAACTTTCATCGTGATCCGGCGGAAGTTCTGGGATTCCACATCCATCTCGTCGGCTTTCTGCTGGTCGGCCTGATAAATTTTTAATGTCGTCAGACCCTGCAGATTTTCAAGGAAGGAATCGCCAAGGCCGGTGTAAATGCTCCAGTATTTGTTCAGAAGCTTCTTCGCAATCTTCTGCACAACCACAATCGAAATCGGGATCAGCGGCACACAGATCAGAAGAATCACGCTCGCTTTCATGCTCACCCGGCAGAGGATCACAAACAAGGTGAGCGGCGCAATCAGGCTGTAGAACAGCTGCGGAAGATACTTTCCAAAATAGGTTTCGAGCTGCTCCACGCCTTCCGTGGATACCTGTACGACCTCCGAGGATGATACCTGTTCGCTGTAGGATGCCCCCAGTTTCAGCATTTTCTCATAAATTTTTTCACGCAGAATCCGTTTCACATCCACACACGCAAGATACGAAGACCTCGCACCCATCCGCTCGCAGAAAAAGCGGATCACAACAACAATTGCCAGCATAAAAACCGTCCGTTTCACAGCCGTCGCCGTTACCGCGCCATACACAACCCGCTCCAGCAGATCGGCGATCGTAAATACCGCGATCACCTGCGACAGAAGCGCCGCCCACTGCCACAGAATCGTGTACACGATATACTTTTTCGCGTGGGACAGCAGCCCCACCAGTCTTGTTTTAATCATAAGTACCTCTCTTTTATGCTTTTGCTTTTCGCTTCTCTCTCATGCTGCAGATTAAATGCCAGATAGCTAAAATCGGATGATACAGCAGCATCCTCGGCCCCGAAAACCGCATAACGGCGCGGATCTTTTCCCGCATTTCCGGCTTGTAGCAGTGTACTTTGCAGTTTGCGCAGAATGTTTTCTGTTCCATGAAGGGACATTTCTGGCTCCGCTGTTTTGCATAGTCCGCTAATTTCTGACATTCCGGACACATCCCACCGGATGCATGCCCCTCTTTTCCATGGTTCTTCCGGCAGTACAGGCGGATCATCTCTTCCACGACGTACTGTTCTTTCTGCCGCTTTTTTTCTACTTTGTTCATTTTGTTTCTCCTAGGATATGATCTTCTGTTTTTACGGTTTTGACCCGCAGGAAGAAATACAAAATATGGCACATCCATACCACAGCAATACAGATTCTTCCAATCGGCACATTCTTCATAGCAAAAAAGCCGATCGCCATCACAACCGTTACCATCCCGATAATTTTACATTTCGTTCCTACCGTCATCGCCCGATGCTGTACGAAGCTGTCGAGATGCTTCTTATATGATTGGGTCCCAATAAACCAGCTGTGCAGCCGTTCCGAACTTTTCGCAAAGCAGAACAGGGTTGCCATATAGAATGGAACTGTCGGCAGAATCGGAAGCACAATGCCGATGGTACCAAATCCCAGGCACAGAAAACCGAGTACGATCCAAAATATTTTAAATGGACTCTTCACAATTTTCCTCCTTTCTCACCGAATATTAAAATAGAAAAATAGCCGCTCATGGTTCTTGCGAATACATGAGCGGTTAGTTGTCGCTTACGCTAGTTATAGATTAACATTATTTAACTTTCATGTCAAACACATTTCACTCCTGAGAGAACGCTCCTCTGCTTGCAGAATAACTGCTGTTATTTCAACTCACGAAGTGTGATACATCATACTCTAAATAATTCCACCAATGTTTGAAGATTCAACTCACGGAGGGCGACAAAGGAATCGGGCCGGTTGTGTGGGGACGCATCATTTCAACTCACGCCCTCACGGAGGGCGACGCTGCGCCTTCAGTTCATCCGTCAATCCATTGATGTTATACTCAATATACGGGTGCTGCCATAACGGTAGGCGGTTAGTCCTTCTACGGAGGGACTGTGACTCTCCGATTACATAGAAACCCTTTATATGGGAATTCCTTGGAAAGGAGGGCTAAGCCATGAGTATTATCGACTTCATAGCAGTTGTAAGTTTCGGCTTAACCTGCTTTAGCCTTGGATACAACTTCGGCAAAGATACTGCGAAATCACAAAAATAGCCGCCCAGTCCTGCAAACTTTGGCGACTATTTTTACATAAACCAATAAATATGGACTAACCGTCTATCGGTAGCACTCTTTTCAATATCATAATATCATGCATTTCAGAATATGTCAAAATCTTCTTTTCACATATCCCGAAATCTCCGATACCTCTCCTCTACCAGTTCTTCCCCATCCATCTTCTCATACTTTTCCAGGAATCTCAGAATTTTGCCTCTCAATTCTTCACACACCACTGGCATTGTGTCCACCGTAAACTCCCCCGGCTCTTCCACAATCTCTTCTACAATTCCCAGTTCCTTCAAATCCCCCGCCGTCAGCTTCATCACCTCGGCGGCCTCCGGCGCGCGTTTGCCGTCTTTCCACAGGATGCTTGCAAATCCCTCCGGCGACAGGATGGAGTAGATGGCATTCTGCATCATCCACACTTCATCCGCCACGGCGAGTGCCAGTGCACCGCCGCTGCCGCCTTCTGAAATGACAATAGAAAGAACCGGCGTTTTTAACGCTGACATTTCATACAGGTTCCGCGCAATCGCCTCGCCCTGGCCGCGTTCTTCGGCTTCCATTCCGCAGAAGGCGCCTGGGGTGTCTACGAGACAGATAACAGGCCTGTGGAATTTTTCGGCCTGTTTCATCAGACGCAGGGCTTTGCGGTAGCCCTCCGGGGACGGCATGCCGAAATTGCGGCGGATGTTTTCTTTCGTATCCGCGCCTTTCGCCTCGGCGATGACCGTGACCGGTGTGCCGTCAAACGATGCAATACCGCCGATGATCGCCGCATCATCGCCATACAGTCGATCACCATGAAACTCAATAAAATCAGGAAACAGCTCCCGAATATAATCTTCTCCCACCGGTCGGTCCTTTTTCCGCGCTTTCTGCACACAGTCCCAAGCCGATGTTTTCTCTCCCGTTTCTGGTGCTGCCAAAGACCGCTTCACGTCTCCATCCCCCAAAGTCAGCACTTCCGAGGAAACTTCGATATCTTTCCCATGCATCCGCAGAATCTCCGACAGCACCTCTTTCGCCTCTTCTCTTGGCAGAATCCGATCCACAAACCCATGCTCCACCAGAAACTCCGCCCGCTGGAATCCTTTCGGCAGTTTCTGTCCTATTGTCTGCTCAATAACCCTCGGTCCCGCAAACCCGATCAGCGCATGCGGCTCCGCCAGAATAATATCCCCCAGCATCGCCCAGCTCGCCGTCACGCCGCCCGTCGTCGGGTCCGTCAGCACACTCACATACAAAAGCCCCGCATCACTGTGTCTTTTCAGCGCCGCCGACGTCTTCGCCATCTGCATCAGAGAAACAATCCCCTCCTGCATCCGCGCCCCTCCCGAGCACGCAAACAAAATCACCGGCAGCGAGAGCTTCGTCGCCCTCTCCACCGCCCGCGTAATCTTCTCCCCAACAGCCTCACCCATACTGGCCATCATAAACCTGCCATCACAGACCCCGATCACCGTCTCCATCCCGTTGATCCGTCCCTTACCAGTCACAACAGCCTCCGTAAGTCCTGTTCTCTCCTGCAGAACCCTCACCTTCTCTTCATACCCCGGAAACCCCAGCGGATTCCCCGCCGTCATCCCCTGATCCCATTCCTCAAAACTCCCATCATCCAGAAGAAACTCAATCCTCCGATACGCATGCACCCGAAAATAATTCCCACACTTCGGACAAATATAAAGATTCCTCTTCACATCCTCCGTAAAAATAGCCCCCTTACAAGCATTACACTTCTTCAAAATCCCCTGCGGCGCCTCCGGCACCACCCCATCCACCGTGTGCTCCTTCCGAAACACCGTCTTCTTAAAATACTTACCCAGCATCATACCACCATCACTCCTTACGTCATAACACTTTCACTCTATTGTCACCATAACAATCTTCCAACCACACACCTCACCCATCGAGGCATTCATTCTCTCTTCACGCTCACTCCTGTCATCCCAGCCGCACCGCCCCGCGGTGTCGCTGACCACACTCTCCCAGTCGTGTGTCTGATCTCAGCCGCCCGGCAGTACAGCAGAGGGGGACGGCGCATTTGCAGGAGGAACTATAGCAAGACCCGAAAATAATGCAAAAAAGGCAGTGCTGCAGAGCGCGAATTG
>OGQY01000979.1_pt1 | contig 21023 bp, 18 predicted proteins | sample 1553361 | NCBI WGS metagenome assembly OGQY01 (sample SAMEA2579963, study PRJEB22360) | human gut metagenome | reverse complement strand
TGAGCAATCCCAACTTCTCGGATGGTATCTTACCACACCTCTGGGACGATTATGGGAAGGTAGACTGGTATGTTTACCAGCCTACTCAGGCGGATTACAGGCTGCTGGCGGGTACGGTGGACGAATATCTGCAGGTGTTCCAGCGTCAGGAGGAGGCGCAGGAACACAGCCCGCAAATGTGCTAAGAAAATAGGAAGCGAATACAAGCAGGGGCCGTGCCCAGCCACGGCCCCTGTGCCTTTGAGCAGGAGTATGCGTCCAATGCTGGCACGGTCCCCCTTACGCAAAGGGGTGAAACCACCAGATGTTTATATTGGACTTTTTCCTTGGCGGGCTGATGGATCAGTTTATCGACTGGGTCTACAGCCAGCTTGTTGGTTTCTTTGGCAACTTTTTTGCCGAGATGGGGAACATGGGCGTCGAGCTCTTCGAGATGAGCTGGGTACAGTCCATTGTTCTCTTTTTTTCTTATCTGGCCTGGACGCTGTATGTCGTCGGGCTGGTGGTGGCCGTGTTCGAGGTCGGAATCGAATACCAGACCGGACGGGCCAGTATCAAGGACGCGGCTATCAGCGCCGTCAAGGGCTTTATGGCCGTGGGGTGTTTTACCCTGGTGCCGGTGGAACTTTATAAACTCTCCGTCACGCTGCAGGCCAGCCTGACCTCTGGAATTACCGGGTATGGCGAGAGCTTTGATGCCCTTTCCACTGATATCATCAACTCCCTGCAGGGCGTGGATATCGGGGCCGCGGCCTCCTCCGGCGTATTCGGCGGGATTGGCAGCATCACCAGCCCCATCATGGTAATTTTTATTATCATCATGATGGGGTACGCCGTCATCAAGTGCTTTTTCTCCAACCTCAAGCGCGGAGGAGTCTTACTCATCCAGATTGCTGTGGGTTCCCTGTATATGTTCTCGGTGCCCCGCGGCTATATGGACGGTTTTGTGCAGTGGTGCAAGCAGATCATCGGTCTGTGTCTGACCACCTTCCTGCAGGCCACCATCCTTACAGCGGGACTGCTGGTGCTGAAGGATCATGCGCTGCTGGGCCTTGGCCTGATGCTGTCGGCCGGTGAAGTGCCCCGCATCTGCGGCGCCTTTGGGCTGGACACCTCGACACGCGCCAACATCATGTCCGCCGTCTATGCAGCACAGTCAGCGGTCAACACCACCCGCACCGTGGTACAGGCAGTGGGGGCGGCGAAATGAGCAGAGAAAAACTGATTTACATCGCCTCTCCCTATGCAGGAGATATTGAGACAAACACCGCGTTTGCGAAAAAGGCGTGCTGGTATGCCATCCATCAGGGGCATACGCCCATCGCCGTCCACCTGCTCTACCCACAGATGTTGGATGACGCTGAGCCAACAGAACGGGAAATTGGACTGCGGCTGGGACACCGGGTGCTGGAAGTCTGCGATGAACTGTGGCTCTGCGGCGGCAGGGTCAGTTCCGGCATGGCCCGTGAGATTGAGGAGGCCCAACGGCTCGGCATCCCCATCCGACAGATTGGGGAGCTGGAAATCAAGCAGGAGGCTCTGCCCGCTGAGATGGAGCAAAGCGAAGCTCCAGGGCAGAGCATGGGTATGGCATAATGCCCACGCTGGGCAGCCTGTTCGATGGAATCGGAGGGTTCCCACTCGCGGCGGTCCGCAACGGCATCGAGCCGGTGTGGGCCAGCGAGATCGAAGCCTTCCCCATCGAAGTGACAAGAAAGAGGTTCCCCTCCATACTCCATGTCGGGGACATCACGAAACTGAATGGTGCCGAACTTCCCCCGGTAGACATTATCACAGGAGGCAGCCCTTGTCAGGATCTCAGCGTGGCGGGGGCCAGAGCCGGTCTTGCCGGAGAGCGTTCCGGCCTGTTTATGGAGCAGATCCGCGTTGTAAAAGAAATGAGGGATGCAGATGAGCGGCGCGGCAGAACAGCTCACACTGTTCGACCTCGATATATGTGCTGGGAGAATGTACCAGGATCATTCAGTTCAGCGGGCGGCGAAGATTTCCGCATCGTCCTCGAGGAGATTGTCCGAATTAAAGACGGCTCCTGTTCAGTGCCTCGACCTGACTCCGGGCGCTGGGAATCTGCTGGGGCAATCATTCTGGGAAATCAATTCAGCCTGGCTTGGAGAGTCATGGATGCTCAATTCTGGGGTGTCGCCCAGCGTCGCAAGAGAATCTTCCTTGTCGCAGATTTTGCAGGACGATCCGCCCCGCAAATACTATTTGAGCAAAACCGCCTGCCTGGGTATTCTGCGTCGAGCGGAGGCCAGAGGCAAGGAACTGCCGCCTCAGCTCCGGGATGCTCTGATCCTCCAGGCGGGACTGGCCCCATCGGATTCGACGGATACAACGGAGACCTGACAGGAGAAAAGGCAGCCACTCTCGGTGTTAATTGTGGTATGTCCACTGGACGAAACGGTGTGCTCACCGCCTTTGCCGCCAATCAGCGGGACGAGGTGCGGGATCTTCATGATGTAGCCGCGGCGCTGACCGCCCAGCCAGGGATGAAACAGCAGACCTTTGTGGCCGGAATCACGGCCAAAGGCAACGGTGATTGCTTCCTTTCCGAGGAGCGGCACACAGCACTAAGCGGAGGCGGCGGTATGCCCGGACAAGGGTATCCCGCCATTTTTACAGCTGCTTTTTCTGCTGGAGCTGGTGCTTCTGCGGGCAGTATTGGCTATGGAGAGGAAGTCTCGCCTACCTTGAAAGGAACCGCCAGCGGGAACTGTATGCCATCCATCCTGTGCCTTAATGACCAGGGCGGAAGCGCCATTGCCTGCAGCGAAAATGTTGCCGGAACACTTCGGGCACAGGAGCATGGCCACCAGCCACTTGTATTCGAGAACCACGGGATCGATGCCCGCTACACCGGCCCACATTCTGTGGCGCCCACAATGTCAGCCCGTTACGGTACGGGTGGGAACAATGTCCCGCTGGTCGCAGAACCGGACACGATATTCTGTATCACCGGAAATGCCATTGACCGGCAGCCTATGAACGGCGGGAACGGGATTGGGTATCAACAGGGCATCGCCTATACTCTCACCGCCACCGATCACCATGCCGTGTTCAGCCGCCAGCGTGTGGATGTGTTCAAAAGCAACGAGGTGGTCAGCACTCAGAGCGCTCGTCAGCACAAAGACGCAACAGATTTGGTCGTGGATATGGACGAGCCAGATAACAGCGCCTCCGCTCCAAGAGGTGCCTCGGTTCTTCTGATCCGCCGTCTGACCCCGCTGGAATGCGAGCGCCTGCAGGGATTTCCGGATGGTTGGACTGATATCGAGGGTGCTTCCGACTCCGCCCGCTATAAAGCACTGGGCAACAGTGTAGCGATTCCTTGCGTCGACTATGTTTTGCAAGGAATCGCATGGGCGACCACAGCACAGATAGCTTGAATGATTATGAATAGGAGATGCGATCATGGAACCGATGAAAAACCTCTGCGGCTTGATTCCCGAGTCGCTTCACAAGCGGCTGATGGAGGGCAAAAGTCCTGAAATGACAAACGGTGAGTATCTCACTAAGATACTCACTACCTATCTGGACCAGCCAGCCACAGCAAAGCAGGAACAGCGCACCCTGGCCGTTCAGATCTCAGATGACATGTTTCAGCGGCTGAAGTCCTACCTGGATGCTCATGCGCCCCTCACCCAAAAGGCACTGGTTCAGAGCCTTTTGAATCAGGCACTGGATCAGTGGGAACATGGCGAGGAACCGCTCCAGAGTGCGGTCCTTCAGGACAACAAGAAAGAACGGACGCTGGCCATTGCTATGCCCGAATCTCTTTTCCACCGCGTTGAGCAGTATGTGGAGGCGCATAATGGCGTATCCAAACGAGTCTTCGTTGTGGGGTTGGTGGCACAGGAACTCCAATCTTGGTTGATGGAACAAAGCCCAGACGAAGTACAAGATCAGGAATTCGGCCCCGATCAGGATGAACAGGGGTTTGGAATGAGCATGACGATGTGAGGTGAAACATGTACATTTATCCCGATAATCTGAAATCCAAAGCCGTACTGTGGCTGTGGGAACTGCGGGACATCGCTATCATTGGCGTGGGCGCCCTGATCTCTGTGTTTGCCATGGCCCAACTTGGCTTCCTGCCCCCAGTGGTAATCACTGCGGCCTATGCCTTCCTCTCGATTCGGCTGGAGGATACCAGTATCTTGGACTTCCTGCGCTATGCAATCCGATATTTCCTCCTGGGCCAGCAGACCTATGCCTGGGGGCTGTGTAATCCATCAACGGATAGGAGTGATAGAAAATGAGCAGAAAAAAAGAAGCAACGGCCAAACAGACTACCCGGCAGCTCATCGGGATCGACGAGATCACCGACAGCGGCCTAAAGACCAGTCATGGGAGGCTGATTTTCTTTGCCATCAAGCCCACCAACCTCTCGGTCCAGCCCCCGGAGGCTGTGAGCAATCGCATCTATGCCCTCATGACCGTCCTCAAGGGGCAGGCTGAGATCGAGATGTTGGCCCTCAACTCCAAGGAGAGCTTTGAGGACAACAAGAGGCACTATCGCCAGCGGGCTGCCGAGGAGGACCTGCCGGTCATCAGCCGGCTGCTGGAGGCGGACGCTAAATCACTGGACCGTCTACAGATCCAGATGGCGACCGCCCGTGAGTTCTTCATACTGGTCCGGTTGCGTGAGGAAACAGGGATGGAGCTGCACACCCACCTCTCCCGCATCCAGAAAAGCCTCGAGGATCAGGGCTTCAAGGCAAGCCTCGCCAGCGGCGAGGATCTCAAGCGCATGCTGGGCGTGTATTTTGAGCAGAATGCCACCACGGAAAAATATGAGGATTACGACGGGGAACGCTGGATCATTCTGAATGACTGACCCGTGCCCCACAATTTAATTGATATGGCCGTCAGGAGAACTTCCGGGCCATATCAGGAAGAAACAGTGCGATAAAAGATCTCCTGCCGGCCTGGACAGGAGGTTTTTTCATTGCCGAAAAACAGAACAAAGAACTCTCCCCGGCCTGTGGTGGAGGAACCATATATCAAGGATTTCCTCGACATGGTCGCCCCCTCGGTCATCGACTTCAAGGTGGACCACTACCTGTGCGGCAACACCTGCCGCTGTGTATGGGCGCTGCGGGAGTACCCCACTTCTACCGATGAGCAGGCCATCCTGCGGCATCTGGGCGAGATGGACGGGGTCACCATCCGCATCTACACCCGGCAGGTCACCCCCAGTGAGGAGCGCCGGATCATCCACAACGCCGCCAACAAGCACCGAATGTCCCGCTCCAGCACCGAGGATCTCCAGCAGACTGTCACTGCCGAGGCCAACCTGCAGGATGTGGTTACCCTGGTCTCCTCCATGCACCGCAACCGGGAGCCGCTCCTCCACTGTGCGGTGTTCCTGGAGCTGACCGCCCCGGACTACGACACCCTCAAGCTGCTCCAGACCGATGTGCTCACCGAACTGGTTCGCTCCAAGCTCAATGTGGACCGGCTTATGCTCCGTCAGCAGGAGGGCTTTGTTTCTGTTATGCCAGCCGGCCGCAACGCCTTCGGCGCCCAATTTGAACGGGTCCTTCCGGCCAGCTCGGTGGCCAACCTGTATCCCTTCAATTATTCTGGCAAGACCGATCCTCACGGATTCTACATCGGCAAGGACAAGTACGGGGCCAATATCCTCGTAGATTTTGATAAGCGGGATGACGATAAGACCTCCGCCAACATCCTGATCCTCGGCAACTCCGGCCAGGGTAAGAGCTATCTGCTCAAACTGCTCCTGCTCAACTTCCTCGAGGCGGGCAAATCCGTGATTTCCCTGGATGTGGAACACGAACAAAAGGATATGTGTGAGACGGTGGGCGGCTGCTTCATGGATCTGATGGGCGGCGTGTACCGCATCAATCCGCTGGAGCCCAAGTGCTGGGATGACGGCAGTGGCCCGGAGGACAGGGACGCGCCGGAGGCATTCCGCAAATCCACCCGGCTCTCCCAGCACATCTCCTTTCTCAAGGACTTTTTCCGGGCCTACAAGGATTTCTCAGACCGCCACATCGACGCCATTGAGATCATGGTGGGCAAGCTGTACGCCAAATGGGGCATCAGCGACAGCACCAACTTCGCCGGCCTCAAGCCCCAGGACTATCCCATCCTTTCCGACCTCTATAAACTCATTGAGCAGGAGTACAGAGAGTACGATGGGAACTGCCACCAGCTCTACACAGCGGAACTGCTGCAGGAGATCCTGCTGGGCCTCCACTCCATGTGCCAGGGCGCCGAGGCTCAGTTCTTCAACGGGCACACCAATGTGACCTCCTCCCGCTTTATCGTCTTCGGGGTCAAGGGGCTGCTGCAGGCCAGCAAGAATGTGCGCGGCGCCATGCTGTTCAACATCCTGTCCTATATGTCCGACCGCCTGCTGACCATCGGCAACACCACAGCGGCGCTGGACGAGCTGTATGTGTGGCTGTCGGATAATGTGTCGGTGGGTACCACCATCATCGAGTATATCCGCAACACTCTCAAGCGGGTCCGCAAGAAGGAATCCAACCTCATCATGGCCTCGCAGAATCTGGAGGACTTTGACCGGGAGGGCATCCGGGAGTTGACCAAGCCCCTGTTCGCTATCCCGCCCCACCAGTTCATCTTCAACTGCGGCTCCATTGACAAGCGGTTTTATATGGATCTGCTCCAGCTGGAGGAGGCGGAGTACAACCTCATCCGATTCCCCCAACGGGGTGTGTGCCTGTTCAAATGCGGCAACGAGCGGTATCTGTTGGAGGTTCACGCTCCAGCCTATAAGGAGGCGCTGTTCGGCACAGCGGGCGGGCGATGAATGTGGTTGGGTATGGAGGCGGAACGGACAGCACGGCAATGCTGGTAGGACTGTGGCGGCACCATGTCCCAGTCGACCTGATCCTTTTTGCCGATCCCGGAGCCGAGCAGCCGCATACCTATGCCTACCTGGACACCATGAGCCGCTGGCTGGAGAACCATGGGATGCCGGCGATCACGCGGGTGTGGTACACCGAGAAGAACGGCCAGAGGCTGACGCTGGAGCAGGAGTGCCTCCGCTCAGGAACGCTGCCCTCCATTGCTTATGGGTACAAAAAATGCTCCCTCAAGCACAAGGTTGCCCCGCAGGAAAAGTTCTGCAGGCACTACCAGCCCTGCATTGATGCCTGGGAGAAAGGAGAAAAGGTCGTCAAGTTCATTGGATACGATGCCGGAGAGGAGCGCCGTCTGCTCAACGCCCTTCCTCATGACCTTCAGGATAAAAAATACCAGAAGGAATATCCCCTGATGGAGTGGGGCTGGAGCCGAAAGGACTGCATCCAGGCGATCCGGGATGCCGGCCTTCCCCTGCCGGGCAAGTCTTCCTGCTTCTTCTGCCCCAGCATGAAGCGGTGGGAAATTCGGACATTGTACCACCGCTACCCGGATTTGCTGCGGCGGGCTTTGGCGATTGAAGACGCAGCCATGCCAAACCTCACATCAGTGCGGGGGTTGGGCCGGAACTGGGCCTGGCGGGATTTTATCTGCGCGGATGAAAATCAGCTGGCGATTCCGGGCGCTTTCTCAGATGAGGATCTGCCCTGTTCCTGCTGTATGAAGGGTGAACTGCCAACAGCAGATCTATAAAAGAGAAAGGAAATTCGAATGAAAAAAATTGAATTGGAGCAGTGGGAGCCGTTTCCGGGAGATCCCCGGAGGATGCAGTATGCCGGTCAGCGCGTCGCACAGGAAGTCTTCGAGGAACTGAAGCACCGTCTGGAAAGTATGGGATATCTTCCGGACGAGTATTTTCTCATGGACCGGGAATGGGAAAATGGCCGGGAGATCCCCAAAGACGCCGACATCTTCTGTACCACCGACTACGGCGGCAACGAGGGCGTCTATTTAGATGTGTACCTGAAGTGGTATGAAGACAGCCGCCCCGTCACCAAAAGTTTCATCACCGGCAAGACGCTGGGCGAAACCGGCGCAGATCTGGACCGGATGTTCCTCATCTCCTCCGCCATCACCAAGGCGTTCCACGGGGACGGCGAAACCTATGCCCGACATCTCCGTCAGGGTGAGCGGGCGGAGCCGGAGGGCATGATCGTCCACCTGAATCCTACGGAGCAGCGCACCATCATCGAGGCGCTGGTGGAACAGCAGGAACGCCAGGAACAGGCCATGTCCCAGACGGAACAGCTCCTGCGGCGGATGACCGGGAGCATCACCGCCTATATGGATGAGGTGGGACGGTACCCCCTGCACATCAGCGACTACGATAAAACCGTGTTGGCCATTCGGGACGGAGAATTTGACGCCTTCAAAAACCTTTATCCCAGGGTATCAGACCAGACGGATGACCTGCTGATCGAGGTGGCGGGACGCCCCGGTGTCGTGGGAGGAAATATGACCCTGATACTTCTTGCGGCGGTGGAGAGGTTTTCCCCGGAGGCATATCTCACTGCCTGTAAGCGGGCGGTGGAAACGGGAGACAGTTGGCGGGTACAAACATTGGTGAAGGAATCAGAAGGCCGCCTCTCGGAGCCGCTCCCCTCCCTCCACGGTGAGGTGATCCTCTATGCCTATACAAATAACTGCCGGAACATCGCCAAAGACCTGATCGCCCAATGCACGCCGGAGCAGATTGCTTCTGTGCCCCCGAAGCTTCTCCGCTGGGTTGCGGAAAAGCTGGACTTCCAGACCGCGGTGGATCTGGTGGACAAGGGCGTCCGACCGGGCGATGAGGTGGCCGGCATCCTGCGCACCCTCACGGGCCAGCATCAGGAGTGGATGGCAGAGAGACTGCTGGAACACGGGATGCCGGTGGAGCCGGACAACTACGACGCGCTCTATGCCTGTGTCAGCAATCAGGCGGTCGGAGCCGCCAAGCTCCTGCTGGACCGGGGAATTGATCTGGAGCAGTACCAGCTGTGGGCGGAGCATCGGCCCAAAGGCGATGGGTACACGGAAACCATGGAGGAGCTGGCCGCGTACTGGTCTGAACTGCAGAACAGTACGCAGCCAGAGGATTCGCCCATGAAAGGTATGAACCTATGAGTGCCACCGTTGCAGCGGCCGTCAAAGCGGCGATAGTAATTCTTTCCAATGAGGAAGCCCGCAAAAAGGTGGGCTGGGGCATTGTGGCTATCCTTTCCCCGCTGATCGTTCTGGTGGTTCTGCTTTGCGCCATCCTCTCAGGAACCTCACAGCACAATGTGTCCGCCGTGGAGCTGTGCTTCCACGGCGGCTCCATTTCCGCCAGCGCCACGCCGGAGTACCAAAGATACATCGAGGATATGCGGAACAGCTTTGACCAACTGGACGAAGTGATCGCGGAGATCAATAGTCAATGCGAAGATGGAAAAAGCCTTGACGATACCCGCGTCAAGGCCATTTTTTATGCTCTGTATTTCGCCGCAGAACAGCCAGATACAGATGGCATCCATGAGTTTGCGGACTGTTTCGTGGATTATGAGGAGCGAACCCGAACGGTTACCACCACCGACGAAGAAGGCAATGAGGTGGAGACCACAGAAACCTACATGGTGGCCGTTCCTATTGAAGACCTGGCTGAAATTTATGAGCGGATCAGCCATGCCATTGGAGTCGAGGTCACCGCGGACCATCAGGCCAACGCTGACAGTATCTATCATCTCATCCTTTATGGCAGCCCCAGCGGGGAAAGCGGCGGCTGGTTCCCTGGGGCTGATGTCCCGTTCATTGGGGTGGATGGCTTCTGCTCTCCCATCGGAGCAGGCTGGGAGTCCGTGGTCACCTCGGAGTTCGGGTATCGCAGCGACCCCTTCACTGGCGAGACACGGGGACACACCGGGATAGATCTGGCAGTACCCACAGGCACCCCTATCCGGGCCGCACTGCCTGGGACGGTCACAGTTTCCCAATATAACAGCAGCTATGGTTACTATGTGATAATCGACCACGGCAATGGACTATCCACCTTGTATGGCCACAATTCCCGTCTACTGGCCCAGGTTGGCCAGACAGTGGAGGCTGGGGATATCATTTCCCTCTCCGGTTCCACTGGGAGGTCTACAGGTCCGCATCTGCATTTTGAAGTGCGGGTCAATGGGGAGCGTACCAATCCCCGCTATTATTTACCGAAGACTGGAGGATGATATTTTGCGGCTGAAACTTCAATTGCCGGCCAAGGCCGGACGCTTCCACATCTTTGAGTGTGAGGCAGTTCGGCTGGTTACGCTGCCGGACGAGGAATTCCAAGACTTTTTGAATGGCCCTCACCAGGATGGCCGCTGGGCTGCAGAGCCGTTCTATGCTGATGAACACGGTAGACGGATCTACCAGGGCGTCCTCGTTTTGGGAGAGGGGCATAAAGACGGAGTTTTTGCCTATGATGGGGGGAAACACTTTGCCTACTTGCCCGGAGCAAGAGCGGTGGTTGATTCCATTCTGGAGCAGGCAGTGGAAAAGATCATCAGGGAGGGAGCGGAAAACACCAACGAGGGTAGCTGGTGCTATTATTTCAGTGAGCTTTATGAGCAAATGGGATTGGTGATAGAGGACGGGAACGGCTTCGATACCATGCTCCTTGAGAAGCTGGAGCAGCGGCCGGAGGCGGCGGATGTCACCCTGACGGACGAGTGCTTTGATGTCTGCTATTATCTGGACTACTGCAAAAACCTGGCGCCGGAGCAGCCCGCCCCCTCTCTTTCCGCAGAGCGGAAGGAGGAGATCATATCAGGCATTCTGAACTATATGGCAGAGTATTTCGATGACAGCAGCCTCTACGATATCCTTCATAACACATTGGAAATCTGCAACGATGAAATTGGATGCCTCGGCTTCGCTCTGTATGATGAATATGTGGACGAGCAGATCGAAGCATCTGAGGTGCAGTCTGACCTTCTCCCAAAATCAGGGAAGCTGGTGAATCTGCTTTCCGCCTATGAAGAATTACAACAGATCCCAGATGAGGAACGAATCACCCGCCTGGCTCCAGGGGCTTTCGGTTACTGCCTTGACCCAAATGTGCCGGATGAACGGCTTCATACCGCGTACCAGCAGGCTCTGTCCGCTCTCGAACTGGAGAGCGATGAAATCCAGGAGGCCGAGAGCTTCACCTCCCGTGATGAAATCATTTCCCGTATGCGGGACTGCCTGTTAGCTAAGGAGCTGACGGCTGGAGACAAGGTGCTGTTTGTCGCTACCGAGCCATATGGAGGCCCCGGCGATTTCGATCTACGCGGTGGAGTAATAGAGAGCGTGGATGAAAAGGACAAGACTTGCTCTGTGCGGGGAACTTTTTTCACAATGGAAAAAGTCCCCCTTCACTATGTGCTTGGGCGGTACAACCCAGCGGTTGGTGAGGAGCACTATGGGGTCCGCGGCATCGTCCCCTTCTTTTGCGAGGACAAAGAACTGGCTGGGTATTACCTGAATGAGGTCCGGACCATGTGGGATGTGGAGATGGGTGAGGAACAGGATCTCTCTATGTAAAACAGACAGAACACGGTAATAAAACGATGGGAGGGATACTACGGCAGTGCTGTATCAAGTAGAGCAACGGGGACGGCAAACCGCTTTTGTAGGCGAGGATGGAGCTGGGCTTGTGGGGCTGTATCCACTGTTAGCGCGGGCCGCTGCCATCGCGGAAAATGAGAACAGCAGCTTCGCGGAGGCTCTTTCTCTCGCTGCCGCTGAACGCGGCACTCCACTCAGGCGGGTATTTGCAGATGAAGCGGAGGCCCTGAGCCATGACCTTGGTCATGGCGGGGCTGCGGAACAGCGGGCGGTCATTGATCTGGACAATGGGCGAATACGGTTGGAATATGACCACCGGGCCGGCAGCCTGCGGGAGAGCTTGGATGCCCTGGCAAACCATTTTCCAACGGCAGGCGCCAACAGAATCCAGAACAGGCTCATAGCTTTCCTTGCGGAGCATGACGGAAGTGAGGAACTCTACAAGACGCTTCACAATGAGTTGGGACTGACTAATCAGGAGATTGAGGCCATGGGCTTCGATCTCGCCCACCGCTATGAGCCTGACTGCGATGACGCATACCAGGACATCGTGGACTACATTCGCTTTGAGCAGGAAACCTCGAAGATGTGGCCCTGGCTTATCTCCGGCGATGAGATGCTTGCCCAGGAAACGACCCTGCGGGAGATCGCTGGCCGGCTGACTGCCGCTGGCGAATGGGATACGGAGAGCATCTACGAGAGCTTGACGGAAGCCTTTGGAAACAATCTATCGCTGGATAAACAGTCCAAGGATGACACGAAAGAGGAGGAAAGAAACATCAATATTAAACAGGATCAGTTGGATCTGCTTTGGCAGTTGGAGGAGTTCAGAAAGAAACATGAACATCAGGCAGAGCCGTCCGACTGGGCGATCCGGATGTGTGAGGCGTTTGTTGCCCGAAGTATGGGCTTCACAGACCGGGTACAGTGGACGGAACTGCTCCGGCAGAAGGGTGAAACTCTCTTCACCTTCGACTGGAAGTCCGGCAGCGTCAGCGACCATGTAGTCCAGTGGTGCAAGGAAAATAATCGGAACTGGAGATACAGCCATCTTGGGGAGTTGCAGGTTGCCCATGGCGGCGAGTGGAGAAAGGTCGATTATTTCTGCAGGGATGGCAGTGAAACCAGAGTGTATTTTCCACCAGAGCCTGTGCAGGAGCAGCAGCTCCATGCGCTGGCGGAAGCCCCGGCCGTCCATCTGCGGGATCTGTTGACACTTGGACTGCCGGATCATGATGTCTATTTAGTTCATGCCGCCGAAGATGTTGGCTGGGTGCCCGCAGCGGACCTTCCCCGTCTGACCGCCCAGGGCAAAGAAGAATTCTCGGCTCTTCTGGATGCCAAGATTGCCGCCATCCGCCCCGGCCCCTATGGAGTGGAACTGGTTCTGGACGGCGTCAATTCACAGCTTCTGGCACAATACGATGAAACACTTGCCAACAGTTCCAGGGCAGAACATGCCATGGAACTGTTTCTGTAATGGAGGGATCACGATGAAAAAAGCCACAGTCACGGTTTCATTTGAGCAGGAAAAACTCAAAGCCGTCCAGTTCTATGCGGGAAAGAACGGTACCTCTTTAGAGTTGGAACTGGATATGTTCATGGAGAAGCTCTACAAAAAATATGTGCCTTCTCAGACCAGGGAGTATATTGAAAGCATGGCGGAGCCGGAGGAACAGCCCCGCCCGCGGCCTGCCCGGTCCCCTCGAAGCGCCGCGCCGGATACTTTTGACGAGAAGAAGGGGGTTGAATAATGGCAGATTCTGTATCTACCGAGGCGTGGCTGGATCAGCGGCGCTGGGCGGCGCTGGAGGAGGCGCTGAAGGCGCAAGGCAGTAGTATGTAAACTGCAGGAAAATCTCGCAAAGGAGGCCATTGCATACCTTATGCTCTATGGAACAGCTGTGGATGTAACTCCATATCGAAAGGCTGTGACACAGGTTGGAACGGCATGGGGACTTCCAATACCAGACACACAGCGGTGGCTGGACTTGATCCGTCAGGAAGAAATCGCAGTTACCCAAGCAGCCGAGCCCGAAAAGGTGAATCATGTGATGGAGGAAAAAGACCTGCCGATAAACGCCAGCGGCCTCCAAACCCTGGATAATATCTGGGGCTTGTTCGAGACAGCAGTGAAGCTGAACAGCGCCGATGGCCGCCGTGAAATGTACGCACTGGCCAGGGAATTGAGTGAATGCCAGAACCTGACGGACTGGATCATCAAGAGCCAGACAGAGAACGAGGGGGCCCAGGTGTCTATGGCCTGCACACAGAACTGAGCAAACCAATAGCCGATGCTCCATGAGAAGCCGTGCGGCAGCACGGCTCTTTTTGTGAAGTGGAGCGCATTCCCCCGCCATTGCCCCCTGTGCGGCCCGGTGTGCCCTTTTCCGGGGCTGGGTGGCATCCGTACCCCTGCCGTCCCTCCCGGCGATTTGTGGGGGCTTTGTGCGGGCCGTTCCTAAAATGAGCAGTGACCGTCCTGCGTTGATGGCCTCTCACTTTCGCCTTTAGCGAGGGTGAACCGAGGGGTCGAAAACAGTGCAGGATAAAGAGCGGGGGTCGCAAAGCGTCCCCCGCTCGGCTCACACCGCCCCGCAATGCGGGCCGGGGAACGGTTTTGCGGGGGTCACTTTTCAGGGGATGGGATCACACCGGGGGTCACCACGGCTGGAATGGCCCATCACTTCGGCGTTTATCCGGCATTATAACAGGGATATGGACAGAAAAGGAGGCACAAAAGCAAAGTATGGGCGGCATTCAGCTTTGAAGTAAAGAAGCCTCTTAAAGAAAACGAATCCCTGGCCATGCAAAGGTCAGGGATTTTTGATTGGAGGAAAGTATGGCGAGAGAAAAAATCAAGTTCGCTCTGCGTATTGCTCCCGAAACACAGCAACTGGTCAAAGAACTCTGTGAAAGGGATAACTGCCAGAGCCAGAACGAGTTTATTGAAAAGGCAATCCGCTTCTATGCCGGCTATGTTTCCGGCAAGGAAGCCACAGCATATCTGCCGCCCGCACTGGTGGCAGCCATGCGCGGAACCGTCCAGGACAGTGAGAACCGCATCGCCCGCCTGCTCTTCAAACTGGCGGTGGAGGTCAACATGATGATGAATGTACTGGCGGCGGGCATGGAAATCAGTGACGAGGATCTCAAGACACTCCGCGCCCGGTCCGTCCGTGAAGTGAAGCAGACCAATGGGCGCATCAGCTTCAAGGACGCCATCGACTACCAGCGGGGCGTGGAGTGATGCACAAAGGTGGTGACAGTCTGTGCCGCGCCTGATTTTCAAGTGCCCCTACATCAAGGGCGGTACCTCCTCCGCCACCGCTCATCTTGAAAACTATGTGAAATATATGGCCACACGGAATGGTGTGGAGCGCATCGATCCGGGACGCAGTGAGTGGCCGGCCACCTCAAAGCAGAAAAAGATGGTGGAACAGATCCTGCGGGACTTCCCGCTCAGCCGTGGGATGTTTGAATACGAGGACTATGCGGCCGAGCCGACACGCACCAACGCATCGGAGTTCATCACTCGCGCTCTGGAGGACAACTATAACCAGATCGCCAAGAAGGATAACTATCTGAAGTACATCGCCACCCGCCCCCGCGCCCAGCGCGTCGGTTCCCATGGATTGTTTACCGGTGAGGAAGATCAGCTCGTACTGGCGCAGGTAGCGGAAGCGGTCGCGGCCCACCCCGGTAATGTGTGGCTGCCCATCATCTCTCTGCGGCGGGAAGACGCTGCCCGTCTCGGCTATGATAAGGCGGAAGAATGGAAAGCACTGCTCTCCGAGTATGCCATGGAAATGGCGGAGGCGATGAAGATCCCCTGGGAGGATTTTCGGTGGTACGCTGCATTCCATGATGAAGCACACCATCCCCATATCCACATGGTCTGCTACAGCGCCGATCCGTCGAAAGGCTTTCTCACCACGCAGGGCATCGCCCAAATCAAGTCGGGACTGGCAAAAGAGATCTTCCGGCAGGAGCTGACAGAGCTTTACCAGCAGCAGACCCAGAGTAGGGACACGCTGAATGAGGATGCCCGCTCTATGCTGGAGCAGTTAATTGAACAGATGTGGAGCGGCGCCGTGGTCAACCACCGCATGGAGAAGCTCATGGAGCATCTGGCGGAACGCCTGCGGCACACCGGAGGCCGGAAGCAGTACGGCTACCTCAAGGCTCCGCTGAAGGCTGTAGTGGATGAGATTGTGGACGAGCTGGCCAAAGAGCCATGTGTCGCCGCAGCCTATGCCCTGTGGTATGAGCTGCGGGAAGATGTGCTGCGTACCTACAAGGATGACCTGCCTCCACGCCTTCCCCTTTCCCAGCAGAAGGCATTCAAGCGGATCAAAAACATCGTCATTGAGGAAGCGGTAACACTGGGGGCGCGCCAGCAGGTTTTCCATCCAGATGACCAGCAAGACCGTGTCCCTGTGGAGGACCAGGAAGAAGCGCCGCTGCCGGAGGCGCCCCAGCCTGATAATGACTGGAATGATTTCTCGGAGTCCCCACCGGACGATGTCCCAGACAAAACGGTGTCTGCGCCAGCCAAAGCGCAGATGAACTGGAGCGATGAGTACCGCCTGGCCCGCCGCTGTTTGTTTGGCGGCAAGGATCAGCCCCAGGATCTTGAGCAGGCGTTTACCCTGTTCCAACAGGAGGCGCAAAAAGGCAATGCGCTGGCCATGCACGATCTGGGCCGGATGCTTGCGGACGGGCTGGGCCGGAAGATTGATATGCAGGCCGCCCATGTGTGGTACAGCAAGGCGCTGGCCGCTTTCTATGCTGTTGAGAGGCAGAAGAAAAAACGCTATGCGGAGTACCGGATCGGCAAACTGTATGCCGCGGGCCTCGGCTGTGAGCAGGACTATGGTGATGCCGCCCGGTGGTTCCAACTTTCCGCAGACAAAGGGTACAAGTATGCGCAATATTCCCTTGCCGGCCTGTTTCGCCGTGGACAGGGTGTGGAACAGGACGATGCGCGGGCGCTGGAGTTATACACAGCCTCCGCACAGCAGGACTTCCCCTATGCCGCCTACGAGTTAGGAAAGATGTATCGGGACGGCATTGGCTGTGAGAAGGACGCCGAAGCGTCGGAACAGTGGTACCGGCAAGCCTTCGCCGGATTTCTCGAATTGGAACAGCAGAGCCATGACGATAAATTGCAGTACCGCATCGGATGGATGCTCCTCCATGGTGTAGGGACTGGTAAAGATGAGACGGCAGCCAGGGAGTGGTTTGAACAGGCGTCCAAACTGGACAATCCCCACGCGCAGTACCAACTGGCCCGGATGATTTTCAATGATCCATCCTCTACACCGGAGCAGACAGCCCAGGCATTGGAGCGGCTGACAAAGGCGGCGGAAGCCGGCCAGGACTGTGCTCAATACGCGCTCGGCAAAATCTATCGGGATGGTCAGGGCGTGGAAAAAGACATTCAAAAGGCGGTGGCTCTGTTCACACTTGCGGCAACGAAGGAAAACAGCTTCGCCGCCTTTGCTCTTGGCAAGCTGTATCTTGCCGGTGACGCAGCCCTGCCCAGAGACCCGGCGGCCGCACTGAAATGGCTCACATACGCTGCGGAACTTGGGAACCAGTTTGCCCAGTACCGCCTGGGAAAACTGCTGCTGAAGGGAGACGACGGTATCCCAAAGGATGTAATAACCGCCATCCGCTGGCTTACTGCCGCGGCCAAACAGGAGAACGGGTATGCGGAATACGCCCTGGCTCTGGTCTATCTCACAGGAGAAGATGCACCCAAAGACAGCGTAAAAGCACTAAGTCTGCTGAAGCGGTCAGCAGGCCGGGGTAATCAGTTTGCGCAGTACCGGCTGGGCAAGCTGCTGCTCCAGGGGGAAGATGCGCCAAAGGATGTGAAAGCCGCCATCCGCTGGCTCACCGCCGCAGCGGAACAGGGCAATCAATACGCCCAGTATGCCCTCGGCAAGCTCTATCTGCTTGGGAAGGAGGTCCCAAAAGATAGATCCAGTGCGATCAAGTGGTTCCAGCTGGCAGCGGATCAGGGCAATGAATATGCTCAATATTTCCTGAAACACATGGATGACCGCTTGGGCCAGCCTCCTGTGGCGGCCGTCATTTCGCTGTTCCACCATCTGGCCAACATTTTCCAGGAGCAAAACCAACCACCGCCCTCCGGTGGCGTTCGGGTCGCGGTGGATCGGAAGCTCCTACGAAAAATCAAGGCGAAGAAGATCGCTCAGGGCCACAAGGCGGATGACCATGAGCCGGAAATGCAGCTATAAGGGAGGTAATCTTTTGAAACAGAAAGTGCAGTTTAAACAGCAGATTTTATTGGCGCAGCCAAAAGGCATTCAAGGGCTGAAAAGGCAAAAGCCAATCCCGTGCAGACCTGTTCTGTTCCACCGGAAACTCAAGGGAAGGAATCAGTGAGAGGCATATGAGGTATGAACCTGCGGACTCCCATTAATAGCCTCTGGAGCTTCAACAAGAAGTTCTGAAATCTTTTTCTCTTTTTCAGTTACCCTTTCAGGCACCTTTCCAGTCACACTATCGCTGTGGTCTATGGGCGTTGGGATCAAGTCCAAGAGCTCCGAAAGATGCCAACCAACCGAATGAATTAACACAGATTTGAGAGGCCGCATACTGCGGTCTCTTTTTTGATAAGGAGGGATGTAGCGTGCCATATATCCACTTCACAGAGGACCAAAAACTCCGTGCCAACTCCGTTGACCTGGTGGAGTTCCTGCGCCGGCAGGGAGAGAAACTCATCTCCTCCGGCCAGGACAAACGCCTCACCTCAGATCACAGTATTACTGTGCATGGGAATGAGTGGTATGATCATGCTGCAGAAAGGGGTGGCCATGCAATCTCCTTTGTCCAAAATTTCTACGGCCTGACTTACCCTGAAGCAGTGACCCGTCTGCTCAATGGTGAACAGGGGGAGGTGTATATACCGGCGGAGAAAAAAGAAAAAGAGCCGCCAAAGGAATTTGCCCTGCCTCCCTCAAACCAGGCCATGCGGCGGGTATATGCTTATCTGCTCCAGCAGAGGCACATCAGCCGGGAGGTACTAAGCGCTTTCGCACAGAAGGGACTGATCTATGAGAGCCGGGAATTGTCCATAGATCAGACAAAGGTGTATCACAACGCCGTGTTCGTCGGATTCGATGAACGCGGCGTTGCCCGTCATGCCCACAAGCGGGGGCTCTATACCCAAGGCAAAAGCTACCGGGGCAACATAGAGGGCAGTGATCCCCGGTGCAGTTTCCACTGGGTCGGTACCAGCGACCGTCTCTATGTATTCGAGGCCCCCATCGATCTGCTTGCCTTTCTCACCCTGTACCCGGACGGCTGGCAGCAGCACAGCTATGTGGCTCTCTGTGGTACGGCGGAACATGCCATGCTGTGGATGCTGGAGAAAAATCCAAATCTGCGGAAAACCATCCTCTGCCTGGACCACGACGCTGCCGGAATTGAGGCCGTCGGCCGGCTCTCGGATGTTCTGCGGGAGCATGGCTATTCTCAAATTGCCCCGCTGCAATCCGAATACAAAGACTGGGACGAGGATCTGAAAGCACGGCATGGACTGGAGGCACAGCCCGCCGAGGAGCATCCGCAGTTTGTGGCGGCAGACCTCGTCTGCCAGCGAATCGGGACCAGGTGCAAGGAAGTTCAGCCGGACCGGGCGGCTTATCAAATCCCCGGCCTGCTCCTGCAGTACCGGAACGACCTTCATTGGGGACGCTTTGACCAGGCGATGGAGCACATGGAAACCATGGCGGCGCTGTCCCTCTCGGTGGTGCTGCGGGAGTGCAAACAGATGGGTACCGCGCTGACCGTTGAGCAGGGAGTCCGGTTTTTAGAAAGCCACATCCTGCCTCACCAGAACCGGAGTATCCTCAAGAACCGGGCGGATGAGATCGCCATGCAATTCCAAAGCGTATTGGCCAAGAACAATCGCCAGGGTATCCGTACCCAGGCAGAGAAAAAAGAGGTGGCCAGCGCATGGCTGGAGCTGGCCATCTCCTGTGCCAAGGTGCCGGTCAAGTACGAGGCCGACGAGATCAAACGGCGGCAGAAAGAGGAAAAGACCCAGAGGGAAACTGAGCCAGTGATGGCCTAAGCCTGAAACAGCAAAGCGGAGGAATGGCTCAGTCCCACTCCTCCGCATCTTCCTGGCTGCTTGTTTGTCTGCTGAGATATTCTGCCCGCTCCTGCTTATTGGCTGGCCGGGTTGCCTGCTTTCCACAGTCCGGGCATTGCTCCGGCAGTTCCGGCGCCTCAAACAGATAGTAGCAATGGTCACATGCGCAAATCAAAGCAATCACCTCATACCAATTTATTATAGCAGACAAAGCGAAAACTGAACATCCCCTTCTGATATTAAGGCGTAGATATCAAAAGGAGGATCATGTGCCAACGCAAGTTATAACACTTATCGTGGTAGGCGCCATCATGTTTCTCGTGATCGGCGGCCTCGCGTTTCTCTCCCATTACTATACCCTTGACGGAATCAAATCCAAGACTGTGGGCGACGGCCAGCACGGAACCGCACGCTGGGCTACCAAACAGGAGATTCGGCAGACCTATGCCCATGTCCCTTTTGAACCAGAGCTGTGGCGCAAGGGAGAGCATCTGCCGGAAAAGCAGGGCCTTGTCCTTGGCTGCGAAGGGCCCAAAGACCATGTTACAGCTCTGGTGGACACCGATGACATCCACGCCATGGTCACCGCCGCCAGCGGCGCCGGAAAGACCGCGTTCTTTTTGTACCCCAACATCGAATATGCCCTCGCCAGCGGGATGTCCTTCCTCTGCACGGATACCAAGGGCGACCTGTTCCGCAATTATGCCGGTATTGCCAAGGACTGCTACGGATACCAAATCGCCGTGTTGGATCTGCGTAATCCCACCCGCTCGGACGGCAACAACCTGCTTCATCTGATCAACAAGTACATGGATATCTATAAAGCCGACCCCAAAAACCTGGCGGCAAAGGCCAAGGCAGAGAAATACTCCAAGATCCTCGCCAAGACCCTCATCAACACCAGCGGCGGCGACAGCGCCCAGTATGGGCAGAATGCTTTTTTCTACGATTCCGCCGAGGGCCTTCTGACTGCCATGTTCCTGCTGGTGGCCGAGTACCTGCCCACCGAGGACGCGGACGGCAATCCCATTGAAAAGCGCCACATCGTGTCGGTGTTCAAGTTGGTGCAGGAACTGCTGGCCCCCAGCCGGGTGAAGGGAAAGAATCAGTTCCAGCTCCTGCTGGAAAAGCTCCCGCCTAATCATAAGGCCCGCTGGTTTGCCGGGTCCGCCCTCAACACGGCGGAGCAGGCCATGGCCTCCGTAATCTCAACGGTACTGTCCCGCCTAAACGCCTTCCTCGACTCGGAGATGGAGCAGATCCTCTGCTTTGACACCGCCATTGACGCGGAGAAGTTTTGCAATGAGAAATCCGCCATCTTTATCGTACTGCCCGAGGAGGACCAGACCAAGTATTTTATGGTCAGCCTGATCCTCCAAAACCTGTATCGGGAGATCCTCACTGTGGCCGA
>OGQY01000978.1_pt1 | contig 21036 bp, 9 predicted proteins | sample 1553361 | NCBI WGS metagenome assembly OGQY01 (sample SAMEA2579963, study PRJEB22360) | human gut metagenome | reverse complement strand
AATAAGATATAATTAACACACAAAATTTGTCAATAAATACAAGAGAGTAGGAGGTATGATTTATGCTGGATCAGTCATATTACCAGAAAGCGGACGAGATCATTGCTTTTTATGGTAAGAAACCATCATCCCTGATTCCTGTGATGCAGGATATTCAGGGGGTATATCGTTATCTGCCGGGAGAATTGCTGACGTACATTGCAAAAGAGATTGGAGTAAAAGAGGCAAAGGCTTACAGTGTTGCGACTTTTTACGAGAATTTCTCTTTTGAACAGAAGGGAAAATATGTGATCAAGGTCTGCGACGGAACAGCCTGTCATGTAAGAAAATCAGCGGCAATCCTCGATGCATTTATGAAAGAACTGGGACTTTCCGATAAGAAGCATACAACGGATGATATGCTTTTTACGGTAGAGACCGTATCCTGTCTCGGTGCGTGCGGACTGGCACCGACCTGTACGGTGAACGATGAAGTCCACCCGAATATGACACCGGAGAAAGTAGTGGGATTGATTACAGAATTGCGAGGTGAGTGCTGATGATCCATAACAGAGACGAGTTAAAAGAATGTCGCCAGAAGGCAAAAGCAGATATGGAGACGGCAGCCTGTCGTATTCTGGTCTGTTCCGGCACCGGCTGTATCGCAACCGGTTCTGAAAAAATATACAATCGCTTTTTAAAACTTGCAAATATAACACCGGGCGTGAGCGTAATCTTTGCACCGCACGATGAAGACACACACATTGGGCTGAAAAAGACCGGATGTCAGGGATTCTGTGAACTTGGCCCACTTGTGCGTATCACGAAAAACGATGAGACCGTTCAGTATGTAAAAGTTCAACTGGACGACTGCCAGGAATTGTTTGAACGTGCTGTGCTCGGTGATGAGGTAGTGGAGCGTTTATTATACCGTAAAGAGAAAAAAGTTTACCGTCATCCGAAAGAGATTCCGTTTATCGCAAAACAGACCAGGATCGTTCTGGAGAACTGCGGACGTTTTGATGCAGAATCCATTGACGAGTACATGGCATCCGGCGGTTTCTCTGCCCTGGAAAAAGCGATGTTTGAGATGACAAGTGAAGAAGTGATCGAAGAGATCGATAAATCCGGGCTGCGGGGAAGAGGCGGCGGCGGTTTTCCGACCGGACGCAAATGGAAACAGGTGGCACACCAGAAAGAAAAAGTACGTTATGTCGTATGTAATGGTGATGAAGGTGATCCGGGTGCTTTTATGGATGGTTCCGTTATGGAAGGTGATCCGTACAAACTGCTGGAAGGCATGATGATCGCCGGATATGCAGTCGGGGCTGCCAATGGTTATATCTATGTGCGTGCAGAATATCCGATGTCCGTTTCCAGACTTCGCCATGCGATCGCAGAGATGGAAAACCGGAATCTGTTAGGTGACAACATTTTAGGAACGGATTTCTGTTTCCATATGCATATCAACCGCGGAGCAGGTGCATTTGTATGTGGAGAGGGAAGTGCACTGACGGCATCCATCGAAGGAAAACGAGGTATGCCGCGTGTCAAACCGCCAAGAACGGTAGAAAAAGGACTGTGGGAGAAACCGACCGTCCTCAACAACGTAGAAACGTTTGCCAACGTACCGAAGATCATTCTGCAGGGAGCCGACTGGTATCGTTCGATCGGAACGGCCGGAAGCCCTGGAACCAAAACATTCTCCCTGACCGGTGCGATTGAAAATACTGGTCTGATTGAAGTGCCGATGGGAAGTACACTGCGGGAAATTATTTATGATATCGGCGGCGGACTTAAGGAAGGATCTCAGTTTAAAGCCGTACAGATCGGCGGACCGTCGGGCGGCTGTCTGACGGAGAAGCATCTGGATGAACCGCTTGATTTTGACTCCGTAAAGAAATTTGATGCAATCGTAGGATCCGGCGGAATGGTTGTCATGGATCAGCACACCTGTATGGTAGAAGTTGCCCGGTTTTTTATGAGTTTTACGCAGAGAGAATCCTGCGGAAAATGTGTTCCGTGCCGGGAAGGTACGAAGCGTATGCTGGAGATCCTGGAAAAGATCGTAGAAGGCAGAGGCGAAGAGGAAGATCTCGACCGTCTGGAGGAGCTTGCGGCAATGATCCGCAGCATGGCACTTTGCGGACTCGGAAAGAGTGCACCGCTTCCGGTCATCAGTACTCTTAAATTATTCCGAAACGAATATCTGGAACATATCAACGAGCATAAATGTGCCGCAAAAGTCTGTCAGGCTATGCGTAAATATGTGATCAATCCGGAGTTCTGTAAGGGCTGCAGCAAGTGTGCGAAGAACTGTCCGGTTGGTGCGATCAGCGGAAAAGTAAAACATCCGTTCCATATTGACCCGAATATCTGTATCAAGTGTGGTGCATGTAAAGAAAACTGTGCATTTAATGCCATTTACATAGAAGAGTAGGAGGGCAGATTATGGGATTTATGATAATTGACGGTAGAAAAGTAGAATTTACCGATGAAAAAAATATTCTGACGGTCATAAGAAAAGCAGGCATTGACGTACCGACACTGTGTTACCATTCAGAACTTTCTACTTTTGGTGCGTGCAGACTCTGTACGGTAGAAGACGACAGAGGAAGGACATTTGCGTCCTGTTCCGAAGAGCCGAGAGATGGCATGGTGATCTATACAAACTCAGAAACAGTAAGAAAATACCGCAAGCTGATCGTAGAGCTTTTGCTGGCTGCACATTGCAGAGACTGTACGACCTGTATCAAGAGCGGCGAGTGTGTACTTCAGGAACTGGCACACCGCCTCGGCGTGAAAAAAGTACGTTTCCAGAATACAAGAGAAGAAAGACCGCTTGACTTTTCTTCTCCTGCGATCGTGCGTGATCCGAATAAATGCATCCTTTGCGGAAACTGTGTGCGTGTCTGTGACGAGATCCAGGGGATCGGTGCGATCGATTTTGCTTACCGCGGAACCGATGCGATGGTCATGCCGGCATTTGACCGGCAGATCGCAGAGACAGACTGTGTAAACTGCGGACAGTGCCGTGTATTCTGCCCGACCGGTGCGATCACAATCCGTACTAACATTGGAGAAGTATGGAAGGAACTGGCAGACAAAGATACCAGAGTCGTGGCTCAGATCGCCCCGGCAGTGCGTGTGGCAGCCGGTGATGCATTTGGACTTCCGAAAGGTGAAAATGCGATGGGCAAGATTGTGGCAGCTCTGCACCGCATGGGATTTGATGAAGTCTTTGACACCAGTTATTCAGCGGATCTGACGATCATGGAAGAATCTGCAGAATTTCTGAAACGCCTGGAAAAAGGGAAAAACCTGCCGCTGCTCACCTCCTGCTGTCCGGCTTGGGTCAAATTTGTGCAGGATCAGTTCCCGGATTATAAAGAAAACATTTCCACCTGCCGTTCTCCGCAGCAGATGTTCTCCGCGGTCATTAAAGAATATTACCGCAATCCGGAGCATGAAGAAGGCAAAAAGACTGTTGTTGTATCCATTATGCCGTGTACGGCAAAGAAGATGGAGGCAGAACGTCCAAACAGTTATACCAAAGGTGAGAAAGATACGGACATTGTCATCACCACAACGGAGCTTACCAGGATGATCCGTACTGCCGGTATTGCATTCGATAAGATCGAAGCAGAATCCTGCGATATGCCGTTTGGTATTGCATCCGGTGCCGGTGTGATCTTCGGTGTGACCGGAGGTGTAACTGAGGCCGTGATCCGCAGACTCGTTCCTGGACATGGAAATGCCGTGATGGATTCCATCGCAGAAGCCGGTATGCGAGGTGAAGAAGGCATCAAAGAATTTTCCATCACTTATGAAGGCAAAGAACTGAATATCTGCGTAGCCAGCGGACTTGCCAATGCCAGAAAAGTCATGGAACAGGTACAAAGCGGTGAGAAACAATATCATCTGATTGAGATCATGGCGTGCAGACGCGGCTGTATCATGGGTGGCGGTCAGCCAATCCCGGCAGGTCCGAGACATAAAGAAGCAAGAGCAAAAGGCCTGTACCGTGCAGACGGAAATATGGCGATCAAGAAATGTACCGAAAATCCGCTGATGGATGTTTTCTACAACGGAGAAGATTTCAAAGGAAAAGCACACGAGCTGTTACATAATCCGTTCTAAAAGCGAGACCCCCTCACATATGCTGTATCAGTATAGTGAGGGGGTTAAATTATGGATACGTTTCATCTGTATCAGGATATACAGGCACGGACGAAGGGCGAGATCTACATAGGCGTGGTCGGCCCGGTGCGAACAGGAAAATCCACGTTTGTCCGTCGCTTTATGGAGCAGCTTGTTCTGCCGCATATGAAAAAAGAAAACAGTCAGGTATCAAAAGATGAACTCCCGGTGAGTGGCGGCGGAAAGACGATCACGACCGTAGAACCGAAATTCGTTCCGGCGAAAGCAGCAGAAGTAGAACTGGATGAAGGGATTACAGCAAAAATCCGTCTGATCGACTGCGTGGGATTTGTGATCGACGGAGCCTTTGGACTCGATGAAAACAATCAGGTGCGGATGGTAAAAACGCCGTGGCTAAAAGAGGCGATCCCGTTTCCACAGGCTGCGGAGATCGGAACCGGAAAAGTGATCCGTGACCACTCAACCGTCGGGATTCTGGTGACAACCGACGGAACGATTGGAGATTTTCCGAGGGAAGCTTATAAAAGTGCCGAGGAAAAGACGGTTCTGGAGCTGAAAAAAACAGGCAAGCCGTTTGTGATCGTTTTAAATTCTCAGAAACCGTATTCGCAGGAGACGAAAGCACTGGCAGAAGAATTGTCCAAAACGTATGAAACTGCTGTGATCCCGGTCAACTGTGAGCAGATGAAAGAAGAAGACATCCGCAGGATCCTGACGGAGCTTCTCTATGCATTTCCACTGACCCGTATTGAATTTTTTGTGCCGCGATGGATTGAGACACTGGATGTGGAACATCCGGTAAAAAAGGCAATCCTGGAGTCGATTCGTGAAATTTTTGCAAACGTCGGCAGTCTGCGGGATGTGACGGCAGAGTCACTGGCACCATCCTGCGAATACATCGATAAAAGCAAACTGGAACAGATTTCCCTCTCTGACGGCAGCGTACAGGTGCGTCTCGAGGTGCCGGAAAAATATTATTATCAGATGCTCAGCGAGATGGCAGGCGTGCAGATCGACGGAGAATATCAACTGATCTCCATGATCCGGGAATTATCTGAGAAACGCAGAGAATATGAGAGTGTGCAGGAGGCATTAAATGCAGTACATGGCACAGGCTACGGCGTGATCACACCGCAGAGAGAAGAAATCCGTCTTGAAGCACCAGCCCTCACAAAACAGGGAAATCGCTACGGTGTCAAAATAAAAGCCAGCAGTCCGTCTGTTCATCTGATCCGGGCAGATATCGAAACCGAGATCGCACCGATCGTCGGCAGTGAACAGCAGGCAAAAGACCTGATTGCTTATATCGAAGAAAACGCAAAAGGAGAAAATGGCATCTGGGATACCAATATTTTCGGAAAATCCGTCAGCCAGCTGGTAGAAGACGGCATCCGCACCAAACTTTCCATGATCGGCGAAGAAAGCCAGGGCAAATTGCAGGATACCATGAAAAAGATTGTCAATGAATCGAGCGGAAGGATGATCTGTATTATCATATAGCAGGAATAGAGCTTGTGTTATTTCTCTATCTCCATATTCAATTGTAAAATGCAGCTTATGTACAACATAGGTTGCATTTTTTCTGCACAAAATCAGAAAGTGTTCGAAAAACAAAGAAAAACAGACCACAGAGTCTGACACATCTTGTTGAGTAAAAAGAAGACTTATAAAATGAAAAAGAGATAGGATTTATCAAAACAAAGGAGGAAGAGCAAGATGAAATTAAATTTATGGAAAAGAAATCTGGCTGTTTTGATGGCATTTGGTGTGCTATCTGGTACAGGAGTACCGGGAACATGGATGATGCCTGTGACAGCAAAAGCAGAAAACAAAATTACTCTATCCAATCCACGAATTGAAAAAGATGAAGATATGGAAGCAGGGCAGAATGTAACCTGGGATTGTATTTGTTTTGGCAGTTATCCGCAGAGAGAAGTGGTGGAGAATGCGGATACTTATCAGGCAATCGATAAAGATTATGCTGATTTTGAACACGATGCAATTGAAGATGCTGATTTATTTAACGAGCTGAAAGCATCGGATGAGCAGGAATGGAATGAACAAAATGAAATTACCTTGCATGGTGAAAAATATCGAAGGATGAAACGAGGCGATGCAACAGGTAAAGGAAAACTTATAGCAGAAGAACAAGAATATGAATATAAACATTATTATCATTGGGACAATGATACAGAATGGCATTATTTTAAGTATGAACCAATTAAGTGGCGTGTCCTGAACATATCTGAAGATAAGGCATTATTATTATCAGATTTAGTTTTGGATGATCAGGATAATTCTAGTGATGATGGAGGAATTTGGAAATATAACGATATCAGAAGCTGGCTGAATGCATATGGAATGGATGAGAATGAGTCAAGGAAAGATTATGCAAATGAAAATTTTATAGATTGTGCTTTTACACAAAAAGAGCAAGATATAATTTTGAATGATATGGAAAATTCAAGTCATACAGAAGAAAATGATAAAATTTTTTTGCTGTCGGATAAGGAAATGAACACAGCAGATAAGGGAAAGGTATATGGATTTGTTGAAGATTATTTTAGCAAATCTGATGAAGACTGGTCAGATATCGATGATGAAGCAAAGAGAAGCAGAAGCAGTACTTATGCCAAAGCTATGGGGTTATTTTCAGGAACTATTGGTTCGGCTCTTGGAAATTGTTATTGGTTCTTGCGATTGCCGAGCGGTAGTAATGGAAATGATGCTGGTGTAATAGACGAAGCCGGAAAATTTTTTCGAAGTAGTATAGAGGCTGTAAAGCCTGATGCTGGTGGCATACGACCTGCATTAAATGTTGATCTTTCAACGCCAGATTTATGGACATATGCAGGTACAACCAATTCTAAAGAGTGCGTAGGAAACATTGATAGGACGTTGGAAAATGGTTTAGAGTGTACGATTCATGTACAAGAAAAGTATGTGGAGATTACTGGATATAGTGGAAAGGAAAAGGAATTGGAGATTCCTCAAACAATCGAAGGAATAACGGTGACAGAAATATACAGTCGTGCGTTTAATGGATGTGAGAGTCTGGAGAAGATTATTCTTCCAGAAGGATTGACTGATATTGGTGAGTATGCTTTTTTAGATTGTAGTTCATTAAAGACAGTGATTCTGCCATCTACACTAGAAGAGATTGGCTTGGGAAGTTTTAGTGATTGTGAGAAATTATCTGATATTACTTTTCCGGAAGGAACACTTAGAATTGGGGATTATTCTTTCGCTAGGTGTCCAAGATTAGAACAAATTTACATTCCATCAAGTGTTGAATATGTAGGTGGTAATCCATTTTCAGAGTGTGCAAATTTGGAATCAATTACCGTAGCAACAAATAATCCTGTATATGATAGCCGAAATAATTGTAATGCCATTATAGAAACAGAAAATAATCAATTGGTTACAGGATGCAGAAATACTGTGATTCCAGAAAATATAGAAAGCATAGGTTTGTATGCATTTTCAGGGTGTGATGGTTTGACAGCGATTGATCTGTCGGAAAATTTACAAGAAATTGATGGTGGAGCGTTTGAAGATTGTATAAATATCAGTAGCTTATATATACCTGAAAATGTGAGAGAAATCGGATATTATGCATTTCAAGGTTGTAGCGGATTAAAGAATATTACTGTTGCAAAAGAAAATCCTGTGTATGATAGCCGGAATAATTGTAATGCTATTATTGATACAAAAAATATGAAATTAATTGCGGGATGCAATACGAGTAAAATTCCTTCAGATATTAGCAGCATTTCTTATGGAGCTTTTTATGGATGCAAAGACATAAAAAGTATAGAAATTCCAAAATCAGTAACAAATATTGAAAGTGGTGCTTTTCAAGGTTGTAGTGGAATAGAATATCTTACTGTGGATTCGGAAAATCCTGTATATGATAGCCGCAGCAATTGCAATGCTATTATTGAAAAAGAGAGTAATACATTGATAGTAGGATGTAAAACAACAAAACTTTTGTCCAGTGTGGAGGTCATTGGACGGAGCGCCTTTGCAAACTGTAGTGATCTTGAAAGTATTGTGATTCCGGATAGTGTTACAAAAATGGGATACTGGGCGTTTTCGGGATGTAGTGGCTTGAAACAGATAAAACTTTCCAAAAATCTGAAATCCGTTACTATGGACTGTTTTTCGGAGTGTAGTGCATTGGAAAATATTGTAATCCCGGAAGGCATTACTCAGCTTGCAGCAGGTGCGTTTATGCATTGTACAAATTTGAAAAAGATAGAGTTGCCTTCTACTCTTGAAGGTATTTATGAGCATGCATTTGCGAGATGTATCAATTTGACTCAGATTACAATACCAGCAAAGGTAAAAGTGATTGCATATGGAGCATTTGTTGGATGCGATAATCTGAAAGATATTTATTATCCGGGAACAAAAGAACAATGGGATGCGATAAAAATTGTTGAAAATGATAATGATATTCTAAAAACGGCGACAATTCATTATGGATTTACAGAACCATCAAAACCTACAGAGCCAGAACCGTCAAATCCACAGCCATCAAATCCTTCTGTACTAGATAATTCTTCAGAAAATAATTCAGTATCTGTTATCAAGCAGGGCGATGTCGTGAAAGTACAAAATGCAAAGTACCGTATTACTGGAACAGGGACAGCAAAAACAGCAGAATATAAAAAATCAGATTCGAAAACACAGACAATGGTCAAAATCCCGGCAACTGTGACTATAAACAAAGAAGTTTATAAAGTAATATCTATTGCGAAAAACTGTTTTAAAGGAAATAAAAAACTGAAAACCATAACGATCGGTAAAAACATTAAAACAATCGGTGCGAATGCTTTTTCGGGCTGTAAGAACTTGAAAACGATCAAGATTACATCTACATCTTTGACAAAGAAAACTGTCGGAAAGAATGCATTTAAAGGTATCTATAAAAAAGCGGTCATCAAAGTACCAAAAAAGAAACTGAAAAGTTACCAGAAGATTCTGAAAGGAAAAGGTCAGGCAAAGAGTGTAAAAATCAAAAAATAAGGCGTAGTGTGAGTGAAAGTAATAGTTATTGGGAGCAATAGATGATTCAAAACAGGGGCAGAGATGATTTGTAAAAGTTATCTTTGCTCCTGTTCAAATTTTAATTGATAATGAAAAGAGGTATGAATAACAACTGCATTTGCGATATATAAAGCGAAAGTGTTTGAAAAACAGAGAAAAATAGACCACAAAGTCTGACACATCTTGTTGAGAAAAAAGAAGACTTATAAAATATAGAGAAGAGAATGTTTTTGACAGGAGAGATATTCCAATGGATTAGGGAAAGGAGAAATACACAAATGAAATATGCGAAAAAAGTAATAGGAAAACGTCTATTGTCAGGTATGCTGTCGGCAGTACTTACTGTGACGGTTTTGCCACTGTCAACATTGACCACACCGCAAAAGGAAGTAAAAGCAGCATCAGTAACTCTGCAAAATCCGCGTATTGTAAAAGATGACAGTATGCACGCAGGGCAGAGGGTCACATGGGACTGTATCTGGTTTGGCAGCTATCCACAGCGGGAAGTGGTAGCGGATGCAGCAGGCTATGATGCGATTTATGAAAGTTATTATAATCCAGAGACGGATATCATTGCGGATACCGCTTTGTTTCAGAAGTTGGAAACGGCAAGTGCTTGGAGTGACAATGAGATTATATTGGACGGAAATAAATACCGACGGATGAAACAAGAGGATGCCATTTACAGCAGTTCAGACTCAGCGAGCGATGGATATTACAGATGGAAGAACAGTACTTCCTGGCACTATTTCTGCTATGAACCGATTAAATGGCGTGTTTTAAGTGTAGCAGGTGATCAGGTTTTCCTTCAGGCAGATATGGCATTGGATGATCAGCAGTATAATATAAAACGGGTTGATATCACCTGGGAGACAAGCAGTATGCGAAACTGGCTCAATGGATATGATTTGGAAAAGAATGAGTTATCGGAGGGCTACCGCAGCGACAGTTTTTTGGGGGATGCATTTACCAGCATTGAACAGCAGACAATCTGCAAAACCGAAGTAGAAAATGAAAATAATTTGAAATATAGGACAGAGGGCGGCAATAATACAGTAGACAAGATCTTTCTGCTTTCCGAGCAAGAGATTTATGGCACAAAAGCTGAATCTTATGGGTTTGCAGAAGTGTATAATACATATGACGAAGCGAGAAGAAAAAAGAGCAGTACGTATGCCAAAGCTAGAGGGGTGCTTAGTGATTACGGCGGAGGTGGTAATGGAAATTGCTGGTGGTGGCTTCGCACGCCGGGTAATAATAGGAATAATGCTATGGGGGGATGGCACAATGGATATGTTGATTGTGATGGTGGTTATGTGGCTGACGTTGTTAATGGTGTCTGTCCCGCTTTGAATCTTGATCTTTCATCTTCTGATCTCTGGTCTTATGCGGGAACGGTGTGTTCCGATGGAACGGTAAAGGAACAGGCGGCACCAGACGGCGGCGGTGGTTCCGGTGAAACACCGGGAGGCGGCTCAGACAGTGAAACCGTTCCGAAGATTGAGCTGGATACCAGCAGTTTATCTGAGAATACATTCCAAGTTGGGGATGAGAAACAGTTGCCATATTCTCTTTATGCAGAATCAGAAAGCAAATTAAAGGAGATGGTAGACAGTCTTTCCTGGACAGATGAGGGTGGAAAGCTTGCGATTACGGACGGTCTGCTGGTTATGCCGACGGCTCCGGAGAAGCTGGGAGATCAGATGGTCTGGAGGGCTTCCAGCAGGATTATGATTACGGCAAAACAGGCAGGAAAGACAACACTGATCGGAAAAACTTCAGATGGAACGACTGTGAAACAGGAAATAGAGATTACTTCTGGTTCAGAGGAAAATGACAGCAGTGGTATCGATTATTCCACAACGCTTGATAAATGGCTTCTTGATCAGGGGACGAGTAGTGCAATGAACTATCTTGCAAAGGACAAGCATTTTGCAAATTCTGAGGCAGTAGCCACATTTGACAGTGATTTTGGATTTAAATTGACGGAAGCATGGTCTAATATGCTCTTTCGCGGTAACGATGGATGGAGGGAAATATTTACCAAAGCTACTTCAAGAGAGCAGGCAAGAGATATTCTGATCGCACTTCTGGAGAAACAGAGTGAGAAAACACAGGAGTTGGAGGATGTGGAAACTGCCCATAAATATGCTGATATTTATGTAAAAACTTTGAAGCAGGCAAACTGGGCGTATGCGATCGACTATGGTCTGAACAGTGAGGAAATACAATATCTGTCGGAGGTATGTGTTCCTGATAAAATAGCACAGTTTTTTATAGACGGAGAGTACTCGTCAATTTCTAAATATTTAAAGATAAAGTGTGGATGGGGCGAGAAATCAAAAGTAGTAAAATGTATAGAAAGTTTTGAAAAATCTGCAAAATTAGCGGACTGTCTGGCAGAGAAACTGGAATGGCTGGATACGGGAACGAAAATACTGTCCATGACAGAAGATACCATCAATGCATTATATAATGTAGAACGTCTCTGGAAAACAGATGAAATGTATTCAGAGATGCTGGCATATATCAGAGATAATTGTCCATTCCTGGCAGTTAGTCAGGCAGCCGATGATCTTTATGGTGTAATACATGAAGGTTACATGGGAGCATTTTCTTATGCTTCTGAATCTATTAAAAATACATTTGGTGGAATGGTAACAGATAAAGTACTGGATACTTTGATAGATGCTATCCCATGGGGAGCACTGGTTAATACTACCTACAAATTCTCCGTTGGAATTTGCAATATCATTTTTAAAATTAATGATACGCAGAAACAGAAGGATAATATGCGTTGTGTTGCTTATATCGGTCATTATATTGGAGCATGGATGGTAGAAAACAGGTTAAATTATCTGACAGGAACGACAGCAGAGAAAAATACATATGCGAAAAGGACTGTGTACGCATACTATATGCTTTTGAAGACTCGTATGGCTGGTGAAGAAAGTCTTCAGAAAATGATGAACCTTGCCGGGACAAGCTGGCAGCGGGCTTATACCGTATCGAAAGAGATTTCGGCAACATTGGAATCAAATGAAAAATGGTTGAAAAACTCAGGGGTACTGAAAAATATTTCTACATCTGTGGTAGCTTGCCCGGTAAATGTGGAAATTTATGATGCTGCCGGAAAAATGGTAGAAAGAATTTATGACGGAAAAGAATCAGAAGGTTATACAGGTGATATTTACTATAATGTTTTTTACAATCCTGTAGCAGATGATTATGTGAAGATTATCAGACTTCCGGCAGATGGGGGATATTCTTTAAAGTGTGAAGCTACGGACACAGGAAATGTAGATTACTATTTCTCAACATTTGATAAGGATGGAAATGTAGTACAGAAAGAAATAGAAAATATTCCGGTAGAAACAGGAAACAGTGTACAGATTCCTGATACTTCCGGAAACCGTACAGAGTGCATACTGAAAAAGGGAGATGATATAGAAAAAGAATACATAGCCCAGATGGTATCTGAGGAGTATGTTGCAGTAACGGATATAAGAACAGATATAACCACATTAGAATTGAAGCCGGGTGAAAAGAAGAGAGTGGATATTACAATTCTTCCGGAAAATGCATCCGCCAAGGCAGTTGCATGGACTTCTTCTGACTCAGATGTTGCTGCTGTAAATGCAGATGGAGTCGTCACAGGAATCAAAACGGGTAATGCGGTTATAACTGCAAAAGCTGTTAACGAAGAGGTGTCTGTTCAATTTTCGGTTAAGGTAACAGAAAAGGCACAGACGAATGAGAGTGAACATATAAAAGAGAGTGAAAATACAAAAGAAAGTGAAATTTCTTCACAGAAACCAATCTTGAAACCGGATACATCTTCACAGAAAGAGCAGATTACTTCTGTGAAAGTGGGAGATATCATAAAGACAGGTCAGGCACAATATCGCATAACAGCTACAGGAGCAGTTAAAACGGTAGAATACCAGAAAACGCTATCTAAAATACAGAAAAATATTAAGATCCCGGCAACTGTGACTATAAACAAAGAAGTTTATAGAGTAACATCCATTGCAAAGAACTGTTTTAAAGGAAATAAAAAACTGAAAACCATAACGATCAGTAAAAATATCAAGACAATCGGTGCAAATGCTTTCTCAGGATGCAAGAACTTGAAAAAGATCAAGATTGCGTCCACATCCCTGACAAAGAAATCAGTTGGAAAGAATGTATTTAAAGGTATCCACAAGAAAGCGGTTATCAAAGTACCGGCAAAGAAACTCAGCTCTTATAAAAAAATTCTCAGAAGAGGCCAGGCAAAAAGCGTAAAAATTAAAAAATAGATTGTGGTGTTATTGAAAACATCATAGAGAGTTGAAGAAATGCATGGTTTTAAACAGGGGCAGAGATAGTTCATAGGAGTTACCTTTGCTCCTGTCTAAATTTAACAGGAAATCAGGAGGAGCAAACAGATGAAGAAAAACATATGGAAAAAGAAGTTGGCAGTTATCATGGCATTGAGTCTTGTAAGTGGAGCAAATATATCGGGAAGGATTTTTATGCCTGTAACGGTGAAAGCGGCTGATGAGGCTTATGCAGGAAGTGTAGATTCCAATGGATATGTCAGGAAAAATAATGAAACGTCGGAAGAAGGAAACCACACAACAGAAGCTGGGCTGATTTATAGAATTTATTCGGAAGAGGGTTATGCAGAGATTACAGGATACAATGGAAGCGGAAAAAATCTGATTATCCCGGAATTATTAGATGGAGTGCCGGTGACCAGCATCGGGCAGCAGGCGTTTGTAAATTGTGCGACTTTAGAAAGCGTTGAAATTCCGGACAGCATTACAAGAATGGGATACTGGGCATTTTCAGGATGTAGTAATTTAAAGCAGGTAAAACTTTCCAAAAATCTGAAATATATCAATATGGATTGTTTTTCCGAGTGCAGTGCACTGGAAAGTATTGTAATTCCGGAAGGTGTCACTCAGCTTGCACCGGGTGCATTTATGCATTGTACAAATTTGAAAGAGATAGAGCTGCCATCTACTCTTGAAGGTATCTATGAGCATGCGTTTGCCAGATGTATTAATCTGACTCAGATTACCATACCAGAAAAAGTGAACGTGATTGCTTATGGTGCATTTCTTGGATGTGACAATTTGAAAAATATTTATTATATGGGGACAAAAGAACAGTGGAATGAGATAAAAATTGTTGAAAATGATAATGATATTCTAAAAACAACGACAATTCATTATGGATTTACAGAACCATCAAATCCACAGCCGTCCAATCCTTCTGTACCGGATAATTCTTCAGAAAATAATTCAGTATCTGTTATTAAGCAGGGCGATGTTGTGGCAGTACAAAATGCAAAGTATCGTATTACTGGGACAGGGACAGTGAAAACAGCAGAATATAAAAAATCAGATTCGAAAACACAGGCAACGGTCAAAATCCCGGCAACAGTGACTGTAAATAAAGAAGTTTATAGAGTAACATCCATTGCGAAAAACTGTTTTAAAGGAAATAAAAAACTGAAAACCATAACGATCAGTAAAAACATCAAAACAATCGGTGCAAATGCTTTTTCTGGATGCAAGAACTTGAAAACGATTAAGATTACATCCACATTCCTGACAAAGAAATCCATCGGAAAAAATGCATTTAAAGGCATCTATAAGAAAGCGATCATCAAAGTACCGAAAAAGAAACTGAAAAGTTACCAGAAAATTCTGAAAGGAAAAGGTCAGGCAAAAAGTGTAAAGATTCAATAATCAGAAAAAGGAAAGGTGAAACATATGAAAAAAACAAAGAGAAAACGCATACTGGCGGGTATTTTATCAGCGGTACTTACAGTGACAGCAGTTCCGTTGGTATCGATGTCCACAACGCAAAAAGAAGTAAAAGCGGCGTCTACAACTTTGCAAAATCCACGCATTGAAAAAGATGACAATATGGATTCAGGGCAAAAAGTAACTTGGGACTGTATTTGGTTTGGCAGTTATCCACAGCGGGAAGTGGTAGCAAATTCATCGAGTTACTCTGCAATTGATAAAAGTTATTACAATCCACAGACAGATGTGATTGAAGATATGAGTTTATATCGGAAACTTGTCATATCTACAAATTGGGTCAATAATGAAATAACATTGAATGGAAATAAATATCGTAGAGTACAGGAGAGCGATGCTGAATACACAAGCATATCTACAAATTATTATAGATGGAGCGGAAGCTCAAAATGGCACTATTTTAAATATGAACCAATCAAATGGCGTGTTTTAAATACAGATAGTGATCAAGCTTTTATTCAAACAGATTTAGCACTTGATGTTAAGGGTCATGATAGAGGCTATGCAAATGTTACTTGGGAAGCAAGTAGTATACGAAGTTGGTTGAATGGTTATAAAGCAGAAAAGAATCAATTAAATAAGGATTATACAGACAATAACTTTCAAAAGTATGCATTTAATGAAAGGGAGCAGGGAGCTATTGTAATTACAGGAGTATCAAATCCGAACAATAGTTATGGAGTGTCAGGAGGAAATGATACGGAGGATAAACTTTTTTTATTGTCTCAGGAAGAGGTCTCTTTTGCAGGAATTGCAGAAATATATGGACTAATAGGTAATGAGCCCAAAAGAAGAAGAAGCAGTACTTATGCAAAAGCAAGAGGGGTATGGAATAGTTTAAATTCAGAGTATGCAGGAAATTGTACCTGGTGGCTTCGCTCACCAGGTGATCATACACGTGGTATAATGTTGGTTGATGATAAAGGCTCAATCATATATGGTAATATTCTAAATTATCACATTCTATATGATCAATGTGGTGTATGTCCGGCTTTGAATTTAAATCTTTCATCTTCTGATCTTTGGTCCTATGCAGGAACAGTATGTTCTGACGGAACGGTAAATGAACAGGCAACATCAGGCAGTGGTGGTAACACAACAACTGTAGATATTAGCAAAAACGCTGTGGCAGAAGAAATATTAGAAAAAATTGATTTAAATAATTTGTTGGGCGATATTTCCTTAGGAGAAACACAGATTACAGGACCAAGTATTAAAATAGGAAATAAAAGTATTCCATTGTTTAATTTTGATGCATCTATGAATCTGAAGTTGAGTGATGAAGTACAGGCAAAGATTGATATGAAAAATAAGACTCTTCAGGTACTTGTCGGGTTTGACAAGTTTGAAGGTTCAGCGACATTAGACGAAGATACAAACAGTAGCAATTACTGGAAGGAATCTTATGCACAGGTAAAGTCTCTCTACAAAGGGATGGTTGGGGAGAATGTCTCTACGGATGCATTATATCATAGATTTCAGAAATTGAGAGGAAAACTCAGGAAACAAAAATGTGCAATTGGAATCAGTGCTTCAGCAGAAATGGCTGGTTGGCTGGAATTTAGTTTTGCATCAGGAAGTATGCAGTATAATTCTGGCGGTATTATTTTGAGTGCGGGAGTAGATTATGAAGAAATACAGCGGTGGCCTTCTTTTCCGGTTCTGTATGCTATTTTTGGACTAAAAGCAGATCTTGGAGGTAAGCTTACGATAGAAAAAGTAAAGGAAATGGAGTATATTCCGTCTATTGAGACTAGTTTTGGGGTATCGGCAGCAATAGGTGCTGGTGCTGGTTCACAAAAGCTTGGTACATATGCAGAATTAAGACTGCATGGGAATATCAATATGGCATTGAAATATCCAGCTCTATCCTTAAGTGAGGCTATGAATATAAAATTGTCAGCTCAGTATAGCTATGATACAAAAGTTTTTGGATTTGATGGACCTAAAAAAGAACCTACGACAATTAAAGAAGTACAAATTTATCCAAAAGAACAGAATAGTTATATGGCTCACAGATATATAGAAGATTTCTCTTCTTTTGACTGGAATACTGCAAAGCCGATGAGTCGAAACTATTTAAATAGAAAAATAAAGGCTCAAAGTAAAAGTATAAGTAATAAAAATAATGCAGAAACGACTTTTATAAAGAATCAGGCATATCCATATAATAACGCAAAGATAGTCAGCTTGAATGATGGAAAACAAGTGCTGTTTTGGATTGATGATGATGGAAACAAAACAGATATTAATAGAACATCTTTAATGTATGCTGTTTGTGAAAAAGGAACTTGGAGTACTCCGGTTTCAATTGCAGAAACAGGGGGAGCAAATGATTATCCAGCAGTGTTTAGTGATGGAAAAAAAGCAGTTGTAGTGTGGCAGAAAGCACAGACTATGGACGATACTAGTACACTTCCGGAAGTACTGAAATCGGTAGAACTTTATATGGCAGTATATGAGAATGGAAAACTTCAGGAGATGGGAGCCATTACAAGTTTAAATGAAGATTACGAAATGATGCAGAGTGTGGCAGTTATGGAAAATGAAATAGCTGTTGTTTGGATTGAAAATTCTGAGAATGATCCTCTTCAGACGGAAGGAACTAACAAAATTAAACTGGCAGTAACAAAAGGTGATTCTTGGAATATAAAAACGATAGATGATAATGTAGGTGTTATACAGAATCTCAAAGTGGCATATTTATCTGGTGAGCCAGTTCTTGCTTATGAGACAAGCGAGGGGAAAGATACAGTTATTCATTATTGGAAAGGAGAAGAGAGTAAGAACTGGTCAGGATTTGGCGTACAAATCGAAAATGAAATACTTTACTATTCAGATGAAACATCTATAAAGAGCTATAATATGCGAAGTGGAGAAATAGAAAATTTGAATCTCCCAGCTATGACAGATTTTCTTGTAGTGGATAAAGGAAATCAGAAAGCGTTATATACAACGGAAGAAACAGATGGTTGTTCAGAAGTGGTGACCTATATTTATGATTATGTTTCTAAAAAATGGAACAATAAAGTTAGTTTGACAGATTTTGGACAATACATACGAAATTATTCTGTTGTTCAAGATGAATTTGGGAACCCTCAAATTGCATTGAATCTGCTGACGGTGAATAAAAATTCGGAAGAAATATCTGATGAAAGTACATTAATGGTTCTGGCACAAAAAGAATATACTGATTTGATAATAGGGGATGGTGTGACTTATGAAGAGGATTTGGTGTATCCAGGAAGTAAATTACCGCTATCTTTTGAAGTGTTGAACAACAGTAATCATACAGTAGACAAGATAACAGTGCAGATATTAGATGAAAACAGACAAGTTATTTCAGCAACAGGTATTGAGTGTTATTTGCCAGCCGGAGATACGACAACAGCTCAGATTTTTTATCAGCTCCCACAAAATCTTATTTTCGGTAAAAAAACGGTGAGTATAAAAGCAGAAGGAGAAGAGAGAATATCTGATAATGAAAGAGAATTTTATATTGGATATACAGATTTGAAAGTAAATGAAATATATATTTCTGGTAAAAGATCAGAAGCCTTTCTAGAAGGTAGTATTAGTAATAATGGATATAATCCAGCACAGAATGTAAAGGCAAATTTCTATTATCAAGATGCGATAACTCCATTTGCAACAGAAACATGGGATACGGTAAATAATCAAAAAAGTGTAAATTTCAAAGTGGCAATACCAGAAAAATATATGCAGGTTAATCCAATGGCAACGGGTAATCGTGTGATAGTGAAAATCGAATCAGATATGCAGGAATTAAATTATGCAAATAATGAAAAAGAAGTTCTTTTAAAACCGGAAGAAGATATGAGTATAGCATTTCAGACAGATTCTCTGGAAATGAAAGTTCAGGAAGAAAACAGATTGACATTTACTTATTGTGATTATGATCTTTCCCAGAAAGAAATTATTTGGACAAGTAGTAATGATCAGGTTGTTATGGTTAATGACGGAAATATAAAAGCAGTAGGAATTGGAACTGCTATTGTGACGGCTTCTATAAATGATATAGTAGCAAATTGTACGATAATAGTATCAGAAGACAAACCGCCTGTGAGAGAAGTTGTATTGAATCAGACGTCATTGAAACTGGAAGTTGGAGAAAAGCAGAACTTAAAAGTGAATGTTTTACCACAGAATGCAATACATTCTCAAATAACGTGGACGTCATCGAATCCAGAAATTGTGCAAGTCTCAAAAATTGGAGAAGTTACAGGAATAGGATTAGGTGAAAGTATTGTAGAAGCAACAGCAGAAGATGGATACCATTTTGCAAAATGTCGTGTTGTTGTTCGACAAAAAGAACCAGAATTGACTGCAGTTAGTTCTATTAAGTTAAGTGAAAATAAAAAGGAATTAACTATTGGACAAAAATTTGTACTTATGGCAACGGTAGCACCAGAAAATGCAACAAATAAAGAAGTGGTATGGAGTAGTGAAAATGAAAATGTAGCATCAGTAGATGAGAAGGGCATTGTGACAGCAAAAGAATCAGGAAACACTGTTATCAAAGTAACTGCACAAGATGGAAGTGATGTTATGGCACAGTGTAGTGTGATAGTAAAAGAAAAGATAGTAGAAAGCGAAAGTCAAAAGGAGAGTGAAACAACTAAGGAGAGCGAGACAGCTGAGGAAAGTGAAACGACTAAGGAGAGTGAGACAGCTAAGGAAAGTGAAACAATTAAGGAGAGTGAAACAACTAAAGAGGGTGAAACAATTAAAGAAAGTGAAAAACAGACAGAAAACAGGCAATCTTCGACACAGCAGAATCGTATTCCAAAAATCGGCGATAAGATTCGGACCAAAACAGCAGTATATCGCGTTATAAAGACAGGAAAAGCAACTAACAATGCGGTAACATTGGAAAGACCAACCAAGAAAACAAACCGTACGTTCAGTGTGCCATCAACCATTAAAAGTACAGATGGAAAATATACTTTTAAGGTGACTGGAATTAGTAAAAATGCATTTAAGAAGAAAACAAAGCTTAAGAAAATTGTTCTTGGAAAGAATGTCAAGATAATCGGTGCAAATGCTTTTTCTGGATGCAAGAACTTGAAAACGATTAAGATTACATCCACATTCCTGACAAAGAAATCCATCGGAAAAAATGCATTTAAAGGCATCTATAAGAAAGCGATCATCAAAGTACCGAAAAAGAAACTGAAAAGTTACCAGAAAATTCTGAAAGGAAAAGGTCAGGCAAAGAGTGTGAAGATTAAAAAATAGGGCGTAGTGTGAGTGAGCAGACAGTAGCAGGTGGAGAGATTTATCGTAAACGGTAAAACCTGAGTACCTTTTTATTTCCTATGACTTGTGTCATAGTCATACTCAACAAAGCAACAGAGTCCAAAAAGTTCAGTACTCAACTTTTTAAACTGGCTATACTATGGAGGTATGTTATGACTACACAAACAAGTCTTGTGGCGGGGCAGGTCAGGATCAAACAATGGGCAGAGCAGATCCGTGACTGCCAGAACCGTCCAGAGGGGATGGATGTTGAAACATGGTGTTCTCAGAACCACATTACAGAATCTAATTATTATTACCGTCTCCGGCGTGTGTGCAAAGCGTGCCTAGATCAGATCCCGGAGACAGAAGTTGCTGCTTTTGTAGAACTGCCAGCACTGGATACGGCAGCATCCCAAAACACTGCATCCGATATTTCAGAAGCTACATCACCGATCATCCGCATTTCAAATACAAAAGGGATTTCAGCGGAGATATTTCCCGGAATATCTCCGGAGATGCTCTGCTGCATCATAGAGGCATTCGACCATGCTGAATGAGGGGGAAATTTGACAAAAAATAAGCCTAAATCAAGGCTTTCAATGATTTTTTTCTTTATAAAACTTTCAAACTCCCGGTTGCATCTTTTCTGAAAATCAAAAAGTGTTCAAAAAACAGAAAAAATCAGACCACAGCGTCTGACACATCTTGATGAAGAAAAAGAAAACTTATAAAATGAAAAAGAAATAAGATTTATAAAAACAAA
>OGQY01000936.1_pt1 | contig 21688 bp, 16 predicted proteins | sample 1553361 | NCBI WGS metagenome assembly OGQY01 (sample SAMEA2579963, study PRJEB22360) | human gut metagenome | reverse complement strand
CAGGGCGTGCTGGACTACTACGGCGCGTCGCAGGCCACGGCCGACGCGCGCGACCGCGGCGGCATTCCGATCAACTACGGCACCGTCGATCCCCAGAAGTACTATTCGGCGATTTCGACGGCCGAGGGCGGTTACGGAGCCTATTACCTCTACAGCGCCACCAACGTACGCCTGCAGGAGCTGAGCCTGCAGTATACGCTGCCGGCGCGGTGGTTCCGCAACAAAGCCAGACTGACGGTCGGATTCGTCGCCAAGAACCTCTGGATGATCTACTGCAAGGCGCCGTTCGACCCCGAAATCTCGGCGGCGACGGACAACGCCTACTATCAGGGCGTGGACTACTTCATGCAGCCGAGCACGCGCAATTTCGGCTTTAACGTGAAACTGCAATTCTAACCGAACCAAAGCTATGAAAAATATCATTAAACTTACCTGCCTCTTATTGACGGTATGCGGTTTTGCGGGTTGTACGGGCAATTTCGACGAGTACAACACCGATCCCTATGCCCTTTACAAGGGAGACCCCGCCGTGCTGATTCCCACCATGCTCGACGCCATGATGTACGTGCAGCAGAACGACTCGCAGATGGTCGATCAGATGGTCGGCTCGCTGGGCGGATATTTCACGCTGTCGAACCGCTGGGGCGGTCAGAACTTCGATACGTTCAATGCGTCCGACGCATGGAACGCCACGCCGTACAATACGATGTTCGAGGATATTTACGCCAACTTCTTCGACATCGAGAAATCGACCAGCAAGTCGGGCCACTACTACGCGATGGCCCGTCTGGTGCGCGCCGCCGTGATGATGCGCGTCGCCGACTGCTACGGCCCGATCCCCTACAGCAAGGTAGCCGACGGCTCGTTCTATGTCGAGTACGACTCGGCGGAGGATGTCTACAAGCATATCATCGAGGACCTCGCGGGTGCGGCGACCACGCTCTACGCCTATGCGCAGGAGTATCCGGCGTCGAAACCGCTGGCTAACAACGATCCGATTTTCGCAGGCGACTATACGGCTTGGGCGCGTCTGGCCAACTCGCCCTGCCTCCCCCGGCGCGCACCAGACGGGGGGGTCCGCCGAAACCGCCGGGGGGCCCGCCGAGAGCGCCTGCGGCCATGCCGCCGGCCTGATCGAGACCAACGCCCAGAACGCCATGATGAGTCCCGGCGTGCAGGGAAATCCCTATCAGCTGGCTTCGGCGTCGTGGGGCGACCTGCGAATCAATGCTTCGATCGTCGATTACATGACCGGGTACGACGATCCCCGCTGCGAAGCCTATTTCCAGAAATCGACCTTCGACAACACCCGCTATATCGGCATGCGCGCCGGTACGGCCGGATTCGAAAAATCGGCCGTAAGCGGTTATTCGCTGCCCAACGTGCAGTCCGGCTCGTCGCTGCCGATTTTCGTGGCCGCCGAGACCAATTTCCTGCGCGCCGAGATGGCGCTCAGAGAGTGGACCGTAGGCGGTACGGCGCAGTCCTACTACGAAGCCGGCGTGCGTCTGTCGATGGAGCAGAACGGCGTGGCGGGCGAGGACATCGACGCCTATCTGGCCGATGAAACGCTCGTTCCCGCCGGACATCTGAACGATCCGCGCGGCGCGAAGTACAACTACGACCGTCAGACGGACGTCAAGATCAAGTGGAACGACGCGGACGGTACGGAGAAGAATCTGGAGCGCATCATCACCCAGAAATGGATCGCAAACTTCCCGATGGGACTCGAAGCGTGGGCCGAATTCCGCCGTACGGGCTATCCCGAACTGGCGCCGGCCATCGACAACCTCAGCGGCGGCGTTATCTCCGACAACTTCCGCGGTCTGCGCCGGCTGCGCTATCCCTATACCGAGCGTAACCTCAACAAGAGCAATTACGACAAGGCGGTGGCATTGCTGGGCGGTACGGACAACGAGTCGGTCGATCTTTTCTGGACGAAGAAAAAATAGTGTCGAAACCTAAACGAAAGCATACATTATGAACATAAAGAAAAATATATGGGCATTGGCGGCGGCGCTGCTTTTCGCGACTGCGTTTACCAACTGCAGCGACTGGACGGAGGTCGAAGCCGAAAAGAAGGTCGATTACGGCAATACCGAGACCTCGCGCCCCGAATCCTACTACCAAGCTCTGCGCGAGTGGAAAAAGACGGATCACTCGATTTCGTTCGGGTGGTTCAGCGGCTGGGGCGATCCTGCCGTTCTGACGGCCAGTATGCTGATGGGACTTCCCGACAGTATGGATATGGTCTCGTTGTGGGACAATTCGAGCAACCTTTCGCAGGGCAAGATCGAAGATCTCCGCATGGTGCAGCAGAAGAAAGGGACCAAAGTGCTGATGTGTACCTTTATCCAGTATGTCGGCAAGGGGTTCACTCCTGCCGAATATGATGTCGATGAAGCGACCCGCGAAGCGTTCTGGGGCTGGGTGGACGACGATGAAGCGGCCATCAAGACCTCGATGGAGAAATATGCGCAGGCTATCGCGGATACCATTTACAAGTACAACTACGACGGTCTGGATATCGATTTCGAACCGAATGTCGATGGAGTTGTGGGCAAACTCGATGAAAACGATACTTATGTGAGATGGTTCCTCGATATTTTGTGCAAGCACCTCGGCCCTCAGTCCAATTCGGGTAAAATGCTCGTTATCGACGGCGAACTCTGGAAGGTTCCTGTGAGCGCGGCGACTTATTTCGACTATTTCATCGGACAGGCCTATTCGGTTTCCGGCGGCACTCCGTCGCCCAATGCCGGACAGAGCGAGTCGAATATGGACTCGCGCCTGACGCAGATAATCAATAGATTTGGGGGCGTGATGTCCGAGGAGGAGATCACCAAGCGCTTCATCGTTACGGAAAACATGGAGAGCGCCATTGACGCATTGAACGGCGGTTATTTCTGGACGCTTCGCAACGGAACCAGACTCGACAAGGCCGAGTGCCCGTCGTTGCTGGGAATGGCCAGATGGCAGCCCGTCAACGGCTTCCGCAAAGGCGGTTTCGGCGGTTACCGGTTCAGCAACGAGGCGGTGAACAAACCCTCCTACAAATGGATGCGAACCGGAATTCAGGCGCAGAACCCCGCAGTCAATTAGTCCGAACAACCAAAAGCAAGAAAAAGATGAAAAACAGCATTAAAACAGCAGTTCTCGGTCTCGCGGCGCTCGTTTCGGGATTCTCGGCCTGCAACGATGCCGATTACGATACGCTCGGAGTGCACGCCTTCGTCAGCGAGAGCGCGTCGAATAAAAGCACGAAAGTGACCATTACGGAACTGGGCGCCGACGCCGAAATCACGGCCTGCCTGAGCGAGGCCGCAACGAAAGACGTAAAGCTGAAATTCGTGGTCGATTCCGAGGTGCTGGACCGTTACAACCAGAAGCAGGCTTCGAGTTTTCTCGTACTGCCCGAAGAGATCTACGAGATGGACTCCGAAGTGACGATCAAGGCCGGAGAATTCAGCGCTCCTGCAACCAAGATCCATATCAAGCCGCTGCCCAAGGAGTATGTCGGCGAGAGCTATGCCCTGCCGCTGCGTCTTGTCAGCGCCGACGGGTCGGTTCCGGTGACCTCGGTGACCTCGACCTATGTGATTACGACCGAAGCGATCGTCGTCTCGTCGCTCCCGATGTTCGTCGGCGGCGCGGGACTTGCCGCCGACGGTTTCCCCTTGACGCTTCCGCAGTTTACGGTCGAGGTGCGTTTCCAAGTGAGCAATACGGCCAACCGCAACCGTGCCGTATTTACCAACGGCGGTTCGGTGCTGCTGCGCTTCGAGGACCCGCAGAACGACACTTCGGACCATAAGGCCCATTCGCTGGTGCAGTTCCAAGGCGACGGCTGGTATCTCAATCCGTCGTTGTCGTTCACGCCCAACAAATGGCAGCATCTGGCGCTGACCTATGACGGAACCAAGGTGACCCTTTATGTCAACGGCACTTTTGCCGGAAGCAAGGAGGGCGTGTGCGATCCCAACTTCGGATCGGCCAACTGGTTCGGCGGCGATGCCGGCGGCGGACACGGAACCGGCGATTCGTGGTGGAGCGGATGCAAGATACTGATGTCCGAGGCGCGTATCTGGTCGGTATGCCGTACGGAAGCGCAGGTGCAGAACAACATGACCACGACCAGCGCCAAATCGCAGGGCTTGGAGGCTTACTGGCGCTTCAACGAAGGCGAGGGCAATACGTTCGAGGACTGCACGGGCAACGGGCATACGCTGAAGACGTCCAAGACCCCGACGTGGGTTGCCGGCATCAAGTCCACCGATACGGAAACGCCGTGGCCTTAATCCCGTAATTATGGCGCAGGCGCGCCCGGTGCGTGCCTGCCGCCATGCGGTTCATTGAAATTGTTTGTTAAATACGATTACATTATGATGAAAAAATTGAAATATCTTTTGGCCGGAGTTCTCGTTTCTGCTGTTGCGGGTTGTTTTGTCGCATGCGACGACGATGAGTATGCAACAGACGAATGGACGGCCGACTATGTTTATTTGGAACGTCTGAAGCTCGGAATCGGCTCTTTGGAGTTCAATCAGACGCATTCGTCTTTGGGAATTGCAGGCGATACGGAGGTCTCGATGCCGTTTGCGGTTTGTCTTGCCAAACCATGGAAGTCGGATGTCGCCGTGAAGTTCGCTTATACGATCGAAGGCGATATGCCGGAGGAGATCGTTACTTTCCGCGAAGGCGGTGCCGTCGTGATTCCTGCCGGGGAGTTGGTAGCCAGAGATACGATGGATCTCAGGACGGATTGGAGTTTTGTTCCGCAGGAGGCTGCCACCTACAAAGTGACGGTCGGGATCGGATCGGTGCAGCCTGTTTCCGGACAATTGCGTATTTCTTCGAAACAGAAGGAGCTGTCCGTTCAGATAAACAAAGCCAAATCCATGGATATACAGGCCGGCGTGAAACCTTCGGGCAGCCGGATTGCGGATTACAGCGGTTGGTCGGTTTATGCTACCAATGTGGATGATAATAATGCAGACTGGGGAGCCCATCAACCTAAATTGATCAATGGGAATACCGGAGATTATATATGGTTCAATACTCCCCATCTCGGTGTAAAAATCGACATGGGTGCTACAAAGACTGTTACCGGATTGGAGACGTTCAGTGCTTACGGTGCGGCTTATGCGATGAGTTCTTGTGCTGTTTATACCAGCGATGACGGGGCCGGGTGGAAACTCGTAACGCCTGAAGAGGGCTTGTCGATGACGCCTGCCGGAACGCAGTATGTTTCGTTTATCGCGCCGATAACCGCTCGTTATATAATTTGGCATATGTATGGGTCGGCGCCTCTCAGCTCCGAGATTTATGTTTATTCCAAATAGAGGTGGGCTTTGAATAGTTTTTGAGGGGAAGCCGTCCGGTCCGAGACCGGGCGGCTTTTTTGACCGAGAGGGCCTGTGGGATATGGTATATGGGCGATTATCGGCCGGAGCGTGTGCAACGGAAGCGAAAAAAACGTACATTTGTGTCCATGAATGAACGGCATATAGACATAAACGAATTCGATTACGACCTGCCCGACGGGCGGATCGCCAAGTTCCCGCTGGCCGAGCGCAGCGCCTCGAAACTGCTGGTTTACCGCGGCGGGGAGATCGGCGAAGCGCATTTCGCCGACATCGGCGACGTGCTGCCCGAAGGCCAGCTGCTGGTGTTCAACAATACGAAGGTGATTCGCGCACGGATCATCATGCACAAGCCTTCGGGTGCCCGCATCGAGGTGTTCTGTCTCGAACCGCACGATCCGGCCGATTACGAACGGGCGTTCGCCGTCGTCGGGCGGTGCGAATGGTCGTGCATCGTGGGCAACCTCAAGAAATGGAAAGAGGGGTATGTGGAGATCAACTTCGAGCACGAAGGCCGCCCGGAGCATCTGCGGGCGTGGCTCGTCGAGAACCGCGGCCGCGAGCATACCGTGCGCTTCGAGTGGTCGGCGGCGATGACGTTCGGGCAGCTGCTCGAATACCTCGGACGGATTCCGATTCCGCCCTACCTGAACCGCGAAAGCGAGGAGATCGACTATACGCGCTACCAGACCGTCTATTCCAAATTCGAAGGATCGGTGGCCGCGCCGACGGCGGGGCTGCACTTCACGCCCGAACTGATCGAGGGGATGAAGGCGCGCGGCTTCGGATTCGAGGAGGTGACGCTGCATGTCGGGGCCGGGACCTTTCTGCCCGTCAAGGACGACGATGCCGCGCGGCATCCGATGCACACCGAGCATTTCGAGGTGCGGCGTGCGACCGTCGTGGCGCTGCTCGCCAAGCTGGGCGCGGTCACGGCCGTGGGGACGACCTCGGTGCGGACGCTCGAATCGCTCACGGCGCTGGCGTGGCGCATACGTACGGCCGGAACGCCCGATGCGGAGCGGGTCGTCGGTCAGTGGGAGCTGTACGACGTGCCGGCGGAGTTTTCCGGGCGCGAGGCGCTGGAGACTCTGCTGAAATACATGGATGAAAAGGGGCTGGAACGCATCAAGGCGGCGACGCAGATCATGATTACGCCGCTGGGGTACGAGTTCCGCATCGTGCGCAATATCGTCACCAACTTCCACCAGCCCAAATCGACGCTGCTGCTACTGGTGTCGGCTTTCGTCGGCGGGGACTGGAAGCGGATTTACGAATACGCCCTCGGACACGGCTTCCGTTTCCTGAGTTACGGCGACTCGTCGGTGCTGATGCGCTGACGCTGGGAGCGAGGCTGAGGGAGAAAGCGCGGCTGCCGGATGCGGCTGCCGGCCGGTCTTCGGCGGTCATCAGACGGTCGTTCGGCGGGGGCGGAAAGTCTCCGGGGAGTCCGGGGAGAAGATCACCTGCGCAGCAGCGTTTCGCGGATGCGTCGCAGGGCTTTGGTGATCTGCGCTTCGACGGTCTTGACCGAAATCCGCATCTGGTCGGCGATCGCGGCGTTGGAAAGCCCCTCTTCGCGGCTTTTGCGGAATACTTCGCGGCAGCGGTCGGGCAGTTGCGAGACGGCTTCGGCGACCAGCAGCATCATTTCGTCGGCTTCGAGCTGCAATGCTTCCGGGTTCGTGAAGAGCGGCTCAGGTCCCTCGATGGGGATGCCGTCGGTGCGTTTGTCGCGAAGCCGGTTGAGCGCGCGGTTGCGCACGGCGCGGAACAGATAGGCCCGGACGGAAGTCGAGATGCGGAGTTCCCCGGCATGCTGCCAGATGTGCGTAAAGGTGTCCAATACGATCTCTTCGGCAGAGGTGCGGTCACGGAGCCAGTAGGCCGCGAACCTGCAAAGCGGGGCGTAATAACGGTCGAACAACTCCCGAAAGGCGGCGGTTCCCCCCCCCTCGGCTGATGCGTTTCCATAAAACCATGTCGTGTTCGTTTTCCGACCTCATCGTATCGCTAAAGGAAATTCAGACTAATAAAGATAGGCATTTTCGGGGACAAAACGGACGCGGAACGTATGAATTTTTCGTTTCGGCATTCTTTCGTTCCTGTTATCCTGCGGAATGCGGGACGCCCGAAATCGGGACTGCGTTAAAAAAAGGGGCCTGCTGAAGTGTTTCGGCAGGTCCCTTTGCAGGTTCATACGTATTATTCGAGCAGTTCGTTGTTGCCCCAGACATTCAGTTCTGCGATGCACCATCCCCGGAAGGTCGGATTATAGGTCTTGTTCGTATAGCTGGCGTGAATGCGCAGCCGGACGTAACGCGCATGCTGGTAGTCGTCGAGCATCGGACTGATGACCACACCCATCGGATCCAGCGGCGAGTCGGGATCGGTCCTGTAGTCGCGGTATGTCTGGGTGTAGGTCCAGTTGGCGTCGTTCGCTGCGCCGAGGCCGTCGCCGGTGATCTCCTTCGCGGTCCAGACCTCCAAGTGGGCGATGCCGTAGCGCGCGCCGGCTTCCGGTTTGCCGGTAGTCATGTAGCGCTGATTGAACTGGAAGCCGCGTACGGTCACCTCTTTGCCCAGATCGATGACGAAGTCGTAGGGCGGATTGGCCTGCTCCTCGTCGGCGTTGCAGTAGCCGAAGGTGTTGATGTCTTCGTCGAACATCTTCTCCACTTCGTAGTTGGGCTTGGCCTTGGGAGCGGCGAGCACCTTCCAGCCGCTGCGTTCGAGCAGCACGGGTGCGGGCGGTCCCGGCTTGACGAACTTGTTGAAGAGGATGTAACGGACATTGCCCGTCGGCGAGACCGTCGCCCGCGGGTCGCCCTTGATCGAATCGATGGCGATCGGAAGCAGGTACGGCTCCTCGTCGGGCATGCGCTCGCTGAACAGCTCGACTTTCATTGTCGAGGAGACCGTGTTGTAGCGGGGCAGCATGACCTCGGTGGTCGAGAATGCGTAGGCCTCCGAGGGGCAGAGCTTGTACGAGGTGCCGTGCGCCGCGTTATAGGTCTCGACCAGTTCGGGGTCGGTCTTGAATACGACGGTTATGTAGTTGCCGCTGATCTGCTCGGCCTCCACGCGGATGTCGAGGGTCTGCTTCTTGGGGCTTTCCACCGTAATCACTTCGGCGTCGGCCGCGGCGTCCTGAATGCTCAGCAGGGCAGGCTGCTTGAGCGCCGGACCTTCGTCGTCCTTGCAGCCCGCCGTTGCGACGAGCAGGGCGACGGCGGCCAGAAGACGTATGTTTGCATATCGTTTCATAATCGTTTGCGTTTAAGGGTTCGTCTCAGCATTAGAATTTGACATCGACCAGCACGGGAATATGGTCCGAGGCCCGCTTGATGTCGCCTTTGTTGAAGTCGAGCATGATCTTGGTGCCGACCACGTCGCACTTCGCGCCGTTGCCGTTCCAAAGCAGGATGTAGTCGATACATTTGTTCGGCGCCTGCGAGGAGTGGGTGAAGTCGCTTGCGCCGTGGGGCGTGAGGACCGTCCAGCCCGTCTTCAGTTTGGAGATGGTGGGCGAATCGGGACGGGCGTTGAAGTCGCCGCCGAGGAAGACGGGTTTCTTCGAGCCGCCGAATTCGCGTTCGATGACCTTGTTGATCTCGTCTACCTGTCCCGCCTGAGCCAGCGTGGATACATGGTCGAGGTGGGTGGTGGCGAAGACGTATTTCTCGAACTCCATGACGACCATCACGCGGGGTTCGGCGCCGTCGCCCTTCGGCAGCGGAGCGGCAAAGGTCCGGACGGGTTTCTCACGGCTGGCGATTCCGTCGCCGTAGGCTCCGCCCTGATAGGCCATCGCCCGCGAATATTCGTAACTCCACTCCTTGCCCATCAGTCCGGCGAATTTCTTGAGCTGGAAGACCCGGCCGGTGCGGACCGTGCAGCTGTCCAGTTCGCTGATGCCCACCAGATCGGCCTTGCCCTCGGTCATCATGTCGGCGATCATCTGGTAGCTGCCGTCGCTGATGTACTTGGTGAAGACGCCGACGTTGTAGGTCACTAGACGCGTCGCGCCGTCGGCCTTGGGGTAGTAGTCCCGACCCGGTTCCTCCGGGGTTTCGGGTTTCAGATGGGGCGGAACTTCGTCTTCGGAGGAGGAGCTGCTGTTGCAGGCCGTTGCCGGGCAGGTCAAGCCGAGCAGCAGCATGATGGTAAGATATTTTTTCAGTCTGTTCATCGTTTCGTTCGTTTTTGAAGTTAGTATTGGGAATTAAAAGTCGAGCCCGTCGTTCCAGCCGGGGTTTTGCGTCAGGGCGCCGCCGGTCAGCGAGCGGTCGTCGGTCGGAATCGGGTAGTAGTAGTCGCGGGCCTCGTTCCACTCGCCCGGATTCTTCTTGTGGGGCGAGATGTAGCCGTGGTCGCCTTCCGAGAGGAAGATGTCCTGATCGATCTCCATGATGAGCGGGGCTTTGGTCGAGGGCGTCTCTCCCTTGGTCTTGAGATAGATGTCGGGCGTGCCGTCGCCGTCGAGGTCGTATTCGCCCTTGGAGGGGATGTAGAGGCCCAGCAGCGGCTGCGTGAAGGTCTTGCCCTCTTTCCAGCGGATGAGGTCGTAGTAACGGTGGCCCTCCTGAAGCAGTTCGATGGTGCGTTCGCGGCGGATTTCGAGCAGTACGCCTTTGTTCGAACCCGTCACGTTGGGGTAGCCTGTCTCAGGGGCCGAAAGGTACGGGTCGGGGTTGGCGTTGGCTTGGGCCATGTCCAGATTGGGCATGCCAGCTCGGTCGCGCAGCTTCTTGATCGTCAGGTCGATGTCGTCCTGCGTCAGCGTGCCCAGCTCGGCTTTGGCTTCGGCGTAGTTGAGATAGATCTCGGCCGTGCGGATGATCGGCAGGTCGGTGTACGAGAGGTTGTAACCGTCGGAACCGAAATCGGCGGGCGCGACGAACTTGATGGGCTGGTAGCCCGTCATGCAGGTCGAAAGGCTCGGCACTTCGACCTTGGTGGAGTTGATGCGCGTGTAACCCGGCGTGCGGATCGACTGCGCCAGACGCGGATCGCGGTTCTGGCACTCGTCCCGGAACTCCATCGTTTCCCAGCCCGCCTTGTCCGTGAAGCGCGTGCCGTCGGCCATCAGATAGCTGGCGACGATCTTGCGCGTCAGGCCCGGACGCCCGTAGGAGGTGTTCAGCGAGTAGAAGGTGCTGTTGTGGAATACGCTTAGCCCCTTGTTGTAATCGCGGGCGAGGACGACCTCGATCTGCTGGGCGTCTTCCGACACGAACAGGTCGCGGTAGGCGGTCTGCGTGCCGCCCGATGTGTAGAGTCCGTAGCCGCTGTTGGTGATGAACTCTTCGGATGCCTTCGCCGACAGGTCGAGGTAGTATTTCCAGTCGTTCTCCGGAAGGTCGATGCCGTGGTATTTGCGGAACGTGCCTTCGAAGAGACAGAAACGCGATTTCAGGGCCAGTGCCGTCCATTTCGTGATACGGTAGAGGTCGTGTTTGGTAGGCAGGTAGCGGATGGCGAAATCGATGTCCTCGATCATGCGCTGCATGACGTATTCACGCGAATCGCGCGGACGCTTGAGCTCAGGATCGGCCGAGCCGATCGGTTTCGCATACCACGGCACGTCGCCGAACCGCTTGATCTTTTCGAAGTAGAAATAGGCGCGGAAGAAACGGGCCAGCGCGTCGTAGCGGTTACGGACGTCGAGGTCCTTGCAGTTGACCGAGTATTCGAGCAGCGTGTTGATGTCGCGCAGGCTGGTCCATGTCCAGCCGCCGCCCGACGCGGGGATCGTGCGGCCGCCGCGCATCTCCTGAGGCAGGTCGTTGTGAATGATGTTGTCCCAGTACTCGTTGTAGAGCCCGTCGGACGGGAAGGCCGTGTAGAATTTGTTGCTGAAAGCCTGCAGCTCGTTTTCGTTCGAGAAGAAGGTTTCGGGCGACATTTGGGCCAGCGGGTATTTGTCGAGCCACTCTTCGCAGGAGACGAGCGCCATGGTGCAGCCTGCGGCCAGTATCAATAATATTTTTTTCATGGTTCTGCTTGTTTGATTAGAATGTGACATCTACGCCGAACATGTAGGTCTTCTGCCACGGGTAGGTGCGCATCTCGTCGTTCATGGCGGCCATTTCGGGGTCGATATAGTCCGAGCGGATGGGCGACCATGTGGCGAGGTTCTCTCCCGTGAAGTAGACGCGAAGGTTGTCGATCAGCACTTTGCGGGTCCATTTCTTGGGCAGCGTGTAGCCTATCGTGAGGTTCTTCAGACGGCAGTAGCGGATGTTCTGCATATAGCGGTCGTTGACGGCCGTCAGCTCGCGGTTGGTACCCGACAGGGCGACGTAGCCGCGCGGACGGGGGAAGTAGGCGTCGGGATTCTCTTCGCTCCAGTACATCTTGTGGAAGTCTTTGGGAATCCAGCTCGCATACGGACGGGCATAGGGTCCCCAGAAGGCGATCGTATTGGCTTTGGGATACCAGTGGCGGCGTCCGATGCCCTGAAAGAAGATCGAAAAGTCGATGCCCGCCCACGACATGCTCAGCGTAGTGCCGTAGTGGAACCGCGGCTGGCTGTTGCCGATGATCTCCCGGTCGCCCGGATCGTCTACGGTGTTCTTGCCGATGGAGATGATGTTGTCACCGTCCAGATCGAGGAACTTCAGGTCGCCGGCGTGCAGGCCGCGTTCCGAGCCGGCCGCGGCGTTGATCCGGTTGTTGACGGCGGTCTGATCGACGTCATAGCCGGCAGCCTCGGCGTCCGTGGCGAAGAGTCCGCCGATGCGGTAGCCCCAGATCTCACCCCAGCGCATGCCTTCGTAGTAGGACTTGGCGAACGTGCGGTCGGGGTTGTCGTATTTGGTGATGTTGGTCACGTAGTCGTTGAAGGTGACCGTCACGCTGTAGGTGAACGGCCGGCGCAGGAGCTGGAACTCATCGCGCCAGCTGAGCGAGAGCTCGTAACCCTTGGTGCGCAGGTCGGCGCTGTTCATCTTGGGCGAATCGGCGCCGTAAACGCTCGGCAGGGCGACGCCGGAGGTCAGCATGTCCTTCGTATCGCGGATGTAGAAGTCGGCGCTGAAAGCCAGCCGGTTGTTCAGGAAGCTCATGTCTACGCCCAGATTGTTGTGGATCGAGGTTTCCCACGAGAGGTTCGAGGCCACGGGGGCCGAAATGGTGGCCGTCGTGGGTTTGTCGCCGCCGAACAGATAGTTCTGGTTGCCGATCGAGATTTTGCGGATATAGTCGTAGTAGCCTACGTTCTGGTTACCCAGCTGTCCGTACGAATGCCTGATTTTGAGGTTGTTGAAGTTTTCGCGGATGCCCTCGAAGAAAGGCTCTTCCGAGATGCGCCATCCGAGCGAGAACGAGGGGACGAAACCCCAGCGGTGACCGCGCTTGAAGCGCGACGTGCCGTCGTAGCGGCCGCTCACCTCCACGAGGTATTTGCCTTTGTAGTCGTAGTTCAGACGGCCGAAGAAACCCATCAGGGCGTATTCGTTCTGGCCGCCGCCGACCTCCATGCGCTCGTTGCCGTCGGCGCCCTGTCCCACCAGATTGAGGTCCATCAGCGTTTCGGAGAGCAGGTTGTAGCCCGTGGCCGATACGTCCTTGAGATACTTGGTCTCCCAGTTGAATCCGACCATCGCCTTGAAGTTGTGCTTCTCGTTCCACGTGTGTGCGTAGGTGGCGTAGACGTTGGCCTGATAGTAGTTGTGCATCATGGTCTTTTCGTAGAGCTTGTCTTGGAAGCGGCTGCCCGTCGAGAGGGTTTGCACTTCGCCCGGATACTGCGAGTATTCGGTATTGACCTGACGGTTGAGGTTGTGCTGGGTGTTGAACATGTAGGTGAAGTTACCCTTGATCTCCAGCCCTTTGACCGGGGTCCACGTCAGCTCCGTGGTGGTCGACATGTTGTCGGTCTTGTCCTTGTTGTAGTGGCCGCCCTTGTTCATGATCGTGGGCAGGCCGTCCATGATCGAGTATTTCGACAGTGAGGTGTAGTAGACGCTCGTGCCGTCGGGGTTGTAGGGCATCATCGAGGCCAGTCCGTGTACCGTGCCCAGCGAGAAGGCGGTATTGACTCCGGTGGGGCCGGGGTAGTAGTACTGGTAGTTGTAGTAGCTGGTGTTGTTGCTGATCTTGAGCCACTTGTTGATGTCGAACGAGATTTTCGAACGGAAGTTGATCCGCTGCAGACGGTCGGGGTCCTGACGGAAGAGTCCCTCTTCGCTGTAGTAGTTGCCCGAAAGCATGTACTTGACCTTCGAGTTGCCGCCCGACAGCGAGACGCTGTGGCTCGTGTTGGGATGTTCGTCCTTGAACAGGTAGTGGTACCAGTCGAAGTTGGCGTAATAGACATATGTGTCGCGGCCGTCGCGCTGGTCGATCTTCACCCACGGACGTTCGGGGTTTTCGACCTTGTCGTTGCGGCGGGCCCACAACTCCATCACGTCCTGCTCGGTGTAGTTGGTGTAGTTGGTGCCTGCGTCGGCGTGCCAGAACAGGTCGTTGATGTAGGCCGAGTAGTAGCCGCGGGTCTCGTAATCGGTCGAGGTGGTGGGGGCGTTCCAGCCCCAGCGGCCGCTGTACGACACGCGGGTTTTTCCCGAATCGTCGCCCTCCTTGGTGGTCACCAGCACGACGCCGTAAGCCGCGCGTGCGCCGTAGATGGCGGCTGCCGAGGCATCCTTGATCACTGAGATCGAGGCTACGTCGTTGGGGTTGAGCTTCATCAGGTCGCCCTCGGCGCCGTCGATCAGCACGAGCGGCGAACCGCCGTTGATCGAGGTGATGCCGCGGATGTTCAGGTCGGCCGAGTTGCCCGGACGGCCCGATGAGGTCGAGATCGTCAGACCCGGAACCGCACCCTGAAGCATGTGGGCTACGGACGGCGCCGAACGGTTTGCAAGCTGCGTGTCGTCCACCGTGGTGATGGCTCCCGTCAGATTGACCTTCTTCTGGGTGCCGTAACCTACTACTACGACGTCCTCCATCCTCACGGCGTCCTCTGCGAGGAATACCTTGAGGCTGTTCTGCGAGACGGGAACGGAGACTTTCTTGGAGATGTAGCCCAAGTAGGTGAAACTGAGCACCGCATCGGTGTCGGGAACGGTGATGGTGAAACTGCCGTTGTTCTCGGAAACGGTGTCGCGGGTATTGTCGCCCTCCAGCGTGACGGCGACGCCGGCCAAGGGAAGCTCGTGGGAGTCGTTGACCGTGCCGGTGATCGTGCGCGATCCGGCCGGGGCCTTGCGCGCCGCGGGGATCAGGGCGATCTGGCGTTCGGAGATCGTGAAATTGAGACCCGTCGGGGCGAGCATCTGGCGCAGGGCGGCGGAGATCGGCAGCTGTTTGGCGCGGAGGCTGACGCGCCGGGTCAGATCGGTCTGTTTGGCGTCGTAGAAGAACGTGTATTTGCTGCTCTTCTCGATGCGCGATATGGCTTCCGAGAGAGGTATGTCGGTGAACTCAAGGTTGATCGCCGGCTCCTGCGTCTGGCCGTGTGCAACCGTTGTCCATCCGCAGACGAGCAGCAAAAGGATTGCGAATAGTCTAAAATGTTTCATGGTTGAAGTTTTAAGTTAGCGTGTGTTTGCGGCGGCGGATGCTGCCGCGGGAAGGATAGTGTACGGTTCTGCTCTGTTCGGTCATAGGCATTCGGGGTTTGGTTGGTGTTTGGTAGGTTTGCGGTTTTATTCTATCTCGGAGATGTACACCGAGCGGTTGTCCGAGAAAGTGTAGACGATCGGATTGATGCGGCTCATGATGCGCAGAATCGCTTCGAGCGGTTCGTCGGTAATGGTGAACGTGTAGGCGTAGTTGTGGGCGAGTGCCGGGGAGATGTCGATCCGGATGTCGTACCAGCGAGACAGGTAGCGGCAGATTTCGCCCAGCGATTGCCGTTCGAAGACCAGTTTGCCCGCAGCCCAGCAGGATTCCTGTTCCACGTTGCCGTGGCGGATGTCCAGTTCTTGTGTGGCGGTGTTGTAGCGGGCGATTTCACCGGGGTGCAGCCGGCGCGTCTCCCCGTTGCCGGAGTCGAGGGCCACCGAACCTTCAACGAGCGATACGGCGACGGTCCGCTCTTCGAGCGAGGTGTTCACGTTGAATTTGGTGCCGTGAACTCGTATGCGCAGTCCTTCCACCTCGACCGTGAAGGGGCGTTCGGGATCTTTGGCGATGTCGAAAAATCCCTCTCCGCGGAGTTTTACGTTGCGGCTTTCGGCGCCGAAGGAGCTGTCGTAGGCGAGCGTCGAGCCGCTTTGGAGCCATACGGTCGAGCCGTCGGTCAGATGTGCCAGCGATTTGCCGCCGAAGGCGCAGAACTCCTGTCGGGCCGGGCTCGGTGTGGGGGCGGCGTCGGGACGCACCGCGAAGAGCGTGACGACGACGCCCGCGGCGACGGCTGCCGCCGTGCGAAGTATCGGCGCCCAGCGGCGTTTCGGCGCGGGCCGTTCCGTCGGCTGCGGCGTTCCGGAGACTTCGATGCGGGACTGCAACTGCTCCCAGAGCCGGTCGCGGTCGGGATTGTAGGCCGAGGTGCGGCGCTGTACGTCGTCCCATATGCGGAGGGCGTTTTCGTAGATGCGGAGGTTGTCCGCATCCGAGACCCACAAGTCGAATTCGCGGCGCGATGCGGTGTCCAGCGTGCCCTTCAGCGCACGGATCAGGAGGTCCCGGTAATGTTTGTCCATGACGGTATTCGGTTTTTACCCGAAGACACGAAAAAGGCGGCCGACCCTTACGGCCGACCGCCTTTTTTCCGATTTTTTTAGCGGAATGTCTCCGGATATTCCTCCGCGGACGCTTCGTATATGCCGGGAACGGCGATGCGGAGAGGCTGTTTCCGCAGGATTCCGGGCCGGTTATCCGGCGACCGCGGCGAACAGATCCAGATGCCCGTCCACGTAGCGGGCGAGCGTCTCCGTGACCTCGGCTTCCATTTCGCCGTACTCCTCCTCCAGTTCGTCGAAGGCTTCGTACTGCTCGTACATCGCCATGAACTCCTCGTCGGTGCGCTCCCGTTCCAAATCCTCCCGGTTGGCGTCGTAGATCTTCTTGGCGCGGTAGACCAGCTTCGAGAAGCTCTCCGCACCCCACAGGCGCATGACTCTGGCGAACGGATTGCCGAAGATATAGGCCCCGTAGCCGTTCTGGATGAGCTGGCAGAAACCGCCTTCCGTCACCTCGTCCCGGAAAATCCGGTAGGCGAGCAGCGAGTGCTGTTCGCCGCTGAGCAGCGGCATCGTTTCGGCCGTCGGGTCTCCGCCGACCGTCTCCTTGTATTTGTCCGTAAAGACCCGGAGGAATTCGTCCATCCCTTTGGCGGCTGCCGTTTGCAGGGCCTTGTCTGTAATTTCGATCACGGTTTCCGTCGTTTGATTGTGAATATGGGGTTGTTTAGCCGGGTTACTGCTGCGCTTCGGGCGCGTAGGTGCGCAGGGCCAGTTTCTTGACCCACACCACGAAGCCGCCCGTGAGGATCAGGTTCAGCACCAGTGTCAGCACCGAGATGATGAGCGCCGGGCCGCCCAGACTGTAGCCCAGTGCGATGAAGATTACGCCCGCGCCCACCTCGCCGCGGGTGAACATGCCGATCGAGAGGGCGAGGCGTTCGCTGATCTTACGGTCGCGGTAGAAGAAAAGCGGCACTAGTTTGCCGAGGTTCGAAAGCAGCGACACGGCCAGCACATGCAGCGCCAGCGTGCCCCACGGCATCATGGGTTGCGAGCCGGTGACCGATGTCGCGGCGGCCGTGTCGCCCGGAGCGCCCGTTACGAGCGGCATGCTCAGCCCCACGAGCAGCATGAAGAGGAACGAGATGCCGGTGGTGATGCGCCGTTCGGCGGCGGTGTCGATCTCCTTGTGTTTCATCAGCATGCCGACGACGAACGCCGGGAGCAGGACTTCGATATGGATGCTGTTCTCCGGGCCGTAAAGCCGGGCCGTGACGATGTGGACGAGCTGGGTCAGGGCGCAGACCACGACGGCCAGCCCCAAGATGGTTTTCCAGTCCTGACGTACGTTCCACGTCGCCTGCCAGCGCCAGCCGACGGCCAGCAGGAGGGTGACGACGGCGATGATGGCGAACATTTGCCACCGCAGGCCGGTCATCAGGATTTGCAGGGGGATCATCAGCAGGATGGTGTCCAGATCGTCGAAGATGGCCAGCACCTGTATCTTTTTGTAAATCCAGCTTTTCTTGAGACTGAGGGCTGCGAGCATCGTGAAGAGGATGCCGGCCGAGGTCGGCGCGGCGAAACGGCTCAGCAGCAGGTTTTCCTTCCACGCCTCGCCGCTGGTCCAGAGTTCGGGCGGAAGCAGTGCGAAGACGTAGTAGAGGACGATGAGTATCCACGGCAGCGCGGCCGTGGCCATGGCGATGAAGTAGTCCGCAGTGTAGGAACGCCAGCGGGTTTTGTCGATTTCGAATTCGCGGCCGACGTTGATCATGATGAATCCGAGGCAGATGTAAAGCAGCGTGTCGGAACACTTCTTGAACGCCGCGTATCCTGCACCGAGCGTGCCCGGAAGCATTTGCGAGACGATGAGTCCCAACATCAGGAAAAGAGAGAACGAGAGAACTTTTCGCATTAATTGATAGTTGTTTACAAGTGAGAGGAGTGCATTCGCCGGCAAAGATAATATATTCTGCTTTATTCCCGAAACCGCATCCGTCTTTCGTGAAAAAAATAACAATAATGAAACCGCAATTCACAATTATTTCTTACCTTTGCGGTCGAAAACGGCATATCAGTATTTAAAACCATAAATTAAACATTTACAACTATGCAGATTGTAGAGATTCACGCAAGAGAGATCCTCGACTCGCGAGGCAATCCGACCATCGAGGTCGAAGTACGTACCGTATCCGGCGCATTCGGCCGCGCAGCCGTTCCGAGCGGCGCATCGACGGGCGAGAACGAGGCCCTCGAACTTCGTGACGGCGACAAGAGCCGTTATCTGGGCAAGGGCGTTCTGAACGCCGTCAAGAACGTAAACGAGGTGATCGCTCCCGCCGTTATCGGCATGAACGTGGCCGATCAGGTGGGCATCGACAAGGCCATGATAGCCCTCGACGGCACGAAGACCAAGTCGAAGCTGGGTGCTAACGCCATTCTCGGCGTGTCGCTGGCCGTGGCCCGCGCTGCCGCCGACTACTTCGGCATGCCGCTTTATCGCTATATCGGCGGAGCAAACGCCAAGACGCTGCCCGTTCCGATGATGAACATCATCAACGGCGGTTCGCACTCGGACGCTCCGATCGCGTTCCAAGAGTTCATGATCCGTCCCGTGGGTGCCCCCACCTTCAAGGAGGCTATCCGCATGGGCGCCGAGGTGTTCCACAACCTGAAGAAAGTGCTTCACAACCGCAACCTCTCGACGGCTGTCGGTGACGAGGGCGGCTTCGCTCCCGCGCTGAACGGCACCGAGGACGCTATCGAGTCGATCATCGAGGCCATCAAGATGGCGGGTTACAAGCCCGGCCGCAAGGAAGAGGGCGGCGACGTGTCGATCGGCATGGACTGCGCTTCGTCGGAGTTCTACAAGGACGGCGTTTACGACTACACCAAGTTCGAAGGCGAGAAGGGCGCGAAGCGTTCGTCGAAGGAGCAGGTAGAGTACCTGAAGGGACTGGTTGCCAAATACCCCATCGACTCGATCGAGGACGGTATGTCGGAGAACGACTGGGACGGTTGGCAGATGCTCACCGAGGAGATCGGCGGCAAGTGCCAGCTCGTGGGCGACGACCTGTTCGTGACCAACGTGGACTTCCTGAAGAAGGGTATCGAAATGGGCTGCGCCAACTCGATCCTGATCAAGGTGAACCAGATCGGTACGCTGACCGAGACGCTCGACGCCATCGAGATGGCTCACCGTGCGGGCTACACTTCGGTTACGTCGCACCGTTCGGGCGAGACCGAGGATTCGACGATCGCCGACATCGCCGTGGCTACCAACTCCGGTCAGATCAAGACCGGTTCGGCGTCGCGTTCGGACCGTATGGCCAAGTACAACCAGCTGCTCCGCATCGAGGAGGAACTCGGCGATGAGGCTATCTACGGCTACACGAAGATCTACCGCAAGTAATTCCGATTTCGAAGGGCTTGACAGCCCTGTTGCATCAGGTTCCGGGCGAAGCCCGAACCGGATCATAAATGAAAGGGCCGGACATATTGTCCGGCCCTTTTTTTGTGCGGCGGCGTGCGGTCGCTCAGGCGCCGACCGCGGTCAGACCGCCTTCATCAGCGAACGTCCCAGCCATACGAGTACCAGTCCCAGAATGAAGCTCAGGCCGACGTAAAGGCCGAAATAGAGCCAGTGTTTCTGTTGGAGGAGCAGGTACATGTCGTCGGCAAACGACGAAAAGGTGGTGAATCCGCCGCAGAAGCCGGTGATCAGAAAGACGTTCATCGACGGCGAGATGACGTGGGTCTTTTCGGCCAGACCGAAGAAGATGCCGATCACGAAACTGCCGATAATATTGACGGCGAACGTACCCCACGGGAACGCCGAAACCGTAATGACATGGGCCAGTTTTCCCGTCAGAAAGCGCAGGCATGTGCCGATAAAACCGCCTAGCCCCGCAATAATCATCGCTTTAAACATAATTCACACATTTTTAGTTGATTCTACCATTCGGGTTCTTCCCCGAACAAATTTGATGCCACCGGGCTTCCGTATTTTGCCGCGGATCGCCACGGGGGGGGCGGCTTTTGGCATCCTATTTGGAACCTCCGCTGATCAGTACCGGCGGACCGCTGCCCCGGCGGGATATGTATGGCCTTCGGGGATGCGGAGCCGGATTAACTATAAAAATCGTTTACTATGCACTTGACACCGAAAGAGATTGACAAGTTGATGCTGCTTTCGCTCGGTATGGTCGCCGAACGGCGTATGAAAAAAGGGCTGAAACTGAATTATCCGGAGGCCGTAGCCTATATTACGTCCACGGCACTGGAGGGAGCGCGTGAAGGCAAGACCGTGGAAGAGGTTATGAAAGGAGCGGCCAGCGTGCTGAAGAAAAGCGACGTCATGGAGGGCGTCGCCGACATGATCGACCTGCTGCAGGTCGAAGCCGTGTTTACGGACGGTTCCCGTCTGGTGAGCATCCACCATCCTATTAAGTAATTTTAAACATCCTGAGTATGAATACGAAAAATCCCGCCCCTGCGAAAAATCAGGCGCAGGCGGCGAGTCTCTATCCGAATAAACCCGGCTTCAAACCCGCAAAGCCCGTCGTCGTCGGTGGAGAAATCCTGATGAACGTTCCGATCGAGTACAATACCGGCCGCAAGACCGTGAAGCTTGTCGTGCGCAATACCGGCGACCGCCCGATTCAGGTCGGTTCGCATTTCCATTTCTTCGAGGTCAACCGTTATCTGGAGTTCGACCGCGACGCCGCTTTCGGCTGTCACCTGAACATTCCCGCAACGACCGCCATCCGTTTCGAACCGGGCGACCAGAAAGAGGTCGAGGTCGTGGCCTATTCGGGCAAACGCCGCGTGATCGGCTTCAACGGTCTGGTGATGGGATATACGGGCGACGAGGATGCGCCCACCTATTTCCCGGCACGTATGCATGCCGTGCGCAAAGCCCGGCATGCAGGGTTCAAGAACATTTCGGAAAGCGATGCCGAGGCCGCTATGAAAAAAAGCAACAACACTAAAAAATAGAGGATATGGCAACAATTTCACGTCAAGAATACAACAACCTTTTCGGTCCTACCGTCGGCGACAAGATCCGGCTGGGTGACACCGATCTTTACGTCGAGATCGAAAAAGACCTGCGCGAATACGGCGACGAGGTCGTCTACGGCGGCGGCAAGACCATCCGCGACGGCATGGGGCTGGCCAATACGATGACTTCGGAGGAGGGGGCGCTCGACCTCGTGATTACCAACGTGACGATCATCGACGCCAATCTGGGCGTCGTGAAGGCCGACGTGGGTGTCAAGGACGGAAAAATCGCCGGTATCGGCAAGGCGGGAAATCCCAATATCATGCACGGCGTGCATCCCGATCTGGTGACCAGCACCGCAACCGACGCGATATCGGGCGAGCACCTGATCCTGACGGCAGCCGGCATCGACGGCCACGTGCACATGATCTCCCCGCAGCAGGCCTACGCCTGTCTGAGCAACGGTATTACGACCCTGTTCGGCGGCGGAATCGGCCCTACGGACGGCAGTAACGGAACCACCATCACTTCAGGCCGCTGGAACATCGAACGCATGCTGGAGTCGATCGAGGGGCTTCCGGTGAACGTCGGCCTGCTGGGCAAGGGCAACTGCTCGATGAACCAGCCGCTCGAAGAACAGATCGAGGCGCATCGAAGGATTACAGCCAGTTTGCAGGCGT
>OGQY01000929.1_pt1 | contig 21858 bp, 29 predicted proteins | sample 1553361 | NCBI WGS metagenome assembly OGQY01 (sample SAMEA2579963, study PRJEB22360) | human gut metagenome | reverse complement strand
GAATTCTTTCCGCCATATTACTTAAATTATGTCTTTTCTGGAAAAATCACACTGGATGATATTGCTATGCAGGTATTGATGGAATGTTGTAAGTATGCATATGATTGCACTGCTGAAAAGCACTCTCTTCGTTATTATATTGAATTGAATGGATTAGATATTGACAATGATAGAATGATGTTGCAGCGAACAGTGCAAAAAATAAATAAGTTCAGACAGGTAGAGTATAATATTCGAAAAGAGCAGATTGGAATTGAGATTAAAGAATTGCAACCTAAAGATATGAAAAGTATAGATGATAAACTTTTAGGTTATGAGTTTAATGAATTTCAGTTCTGGGAAATAAATAATGTTCATGATTTAAAATTGATTGATGATATTATATGTGGAAAAATATTCAAAAAGAACTATACAACAGATAAATTCAAAATGGCCGCCGAAGAGTATGACAATACGGTTTTGAGTATGATTTCATATGTTGGTGGAGGGGACAAGAGAGCTTTCTTTTCATCATTGGCTCTTTTTACATTAGAATGGAAATATGCATTTGATTTTTACTATAAAGTTGCTGAGGAAATGGATAAAAAGAATGCTAAGTTTAAACCAGACCTAAAAACACGATGTTCATTATTCTGTGGTCCAGTAGGAATTACTTCATGTTTAATTCCTAGACATCAATATTTGATTGGCGGAACGATACATACAGATAGCAGAATGATGCTTTTGCGAGATAAGTTTGTACAAGAATTCGTGAGTTCATCAGAAGAAGAATTTAAACGTTTCTCTTTACAGTATGCAGAAGCTATTGTACTTGTGTCAGCTATGCTTACTCATATGACTTATCAAGATATCAATATCAGAGAGTGGTTTAAAGTGAATAGCACTTTACAAGACTGGACTGATATTACGAGAGAGTATAATGTTGCTCTATGTTTTGCCAAGAATAAAGCGTGGACAAATAAACGTATTAGATATGTGAAAAAAATTTACGAAAGCATTTATAGCATAATTTGAAAATCCCGATATTCGTTCTTAATACTAAATAATCAATAGATGTAGAATCGATTCATAAAAATCAAGGAGGTAATTCGTATGAAGAACGAATCAAAAGGAAACTTTATGGGTTACTGATTATATGAAAGGCGGTGCAGTGGCATGAGAAGATCAAACGAAGAGAAGAAACTGTTAACAAAACTAGAAAGTGGTATTTTGGATGGGATGGTAGGTGACGAGAAGGTATACCATGGATATAAAGATGTATATTGTGGAAAATACATCAAAAATGGAGAGCCGGTGTCTTATCGTGAAGGTGAGTCTACCCGTTTCTTTAATGGCAAAGAAAATGAAAGAATACCAGGAAAGAGAACTGAAGAACGTTATGATACAGATGATCGAAAACTTGAATTTCTTCAGAGATATGGTTGGTTGATTGATGATTCAGATGTTAGAGCATATAGTGCTAAATTCAAACTTAAGAAAAAGTAAAGTTACAAATGAAGATGTTATTATTAGTAATGTGAACTATCAGGTTTACTCCTCGAAGATCGCACTAAAATAGCTAATTCAAAAAACAAATTGTTTTACATGAAACCAAGTAAATATCAAATTTAAAAAAGGAGAAAGAACAATATGAACAAACAGGAAATCAACGAATTTATTGAAAAAATGGAAGAGGTAGGTGATGTTTGGACGGAAGAGCAGGTAAATGATGTGTATGGTGACAGTAGCTTTGAGGAGGCATTAGCTGATAGACAATCCAGTCTTGACCATATGTCCGACATCATAAGTAAAGTTATCGACAAATAATAAAAGAAAAAATCAATAGTATTTGTAAGGGCGTCAGTGGAGTTATTTCCACTGGCGTTTTTGTTTTTTCTAATCTTTTTTCATTTCTCCCTAAACTTTCCCAAACTTTTTTGTATTTAGAAGTTGAGAAGGCTACAGATCAGAAATTCGGATCGAAAAGCCGACTCAAGACTTTGAAAATTGAATGAACTTGCCAGTCCGCCGGAGTCCTGCCAGATAGGATTCCGGATAAGTCCAAGGACAATCGGTCCGAGGATGAAAAGAAACAGAGGTTTGCATTGAAACATTGCTGTGGCGATGGCTTTCTGAGCAAAGCGGCGAATTAATAATGATACTCCCGAATGATGTCGGCCAGGAGGAGTGAGGATCCTGGAGACCATACACGATATGGCTGAGGCTGCCTGCGATGGCGCTAACGGACTGGGTGTTCCCTGAGATGGGATACACGTGTGAACAAGACAAACGAGCACTGTATGAAAAAAAGATTGCCCCGGTGTATTCCGGGGTAACTGACAATAGAAGTCGTGTGGCAGAGGGGAACTTTTGCCATACCCTTGTATTGCCAGTAAAAATAAGTGGCAAACGGAAAGGGGAAAAACAGATGAAGCCATATTTAAAAGCAGAAGAAATCAGAAAAGAGATCAGAGAACAGTTACCGGTGATTGATGAGGAGACCTTCAGAGAGCATTATTGTTCAGAATGTATGTATTATGCAGGAGGAATTAATAAGAAGGCCCGTTGCATGCAGCGTCAGTGTTCCTGGAATCAGGAAGAGGAACATTTTGCACCGGTATTAAGAAGGATGATTCCGATTCTTGATGAGGAATGCAGGCAGGCGGAGGAAAGGTATCTTGATGCCAAACGCAGAAGAGACGCCGTTCAAGAGATGTTCGCAGCGGAGCTTCTTATGGAACGTAGAAAAAAAGATCCTTGTTATAAATGCGCTTATAATCGCAATTCACCGTGTATTGGATTTTGTTATCAGCAGATGACAGCCCATCCTGTTGATCTGAATGAAAGACTTTAGGAAGGAGGAACCGCAATGAATGTAATTACACTTATTGGGAGACTTACCAGAGACCCAAGTTATAGTGAAGTCCAGAATGAGAAGGGAACACATCATATCGTTTCTTTCTATCTGGCAGTACCAAGAAATTATGGCAAGGAAGTGAACTACATCAAAGTAACTGCTTTTGGTGCGCAGGCAGATTTCGCAAACAAGTATTTCAGAAAAGGAAAGCGAGTTGCAGTAAGCGGTGAGCTGATGACAGGCAGCTACAAAGATGAAGAAACCGGAAAAAATATGAGAACCGCAGAAGTGACGGCAAATCGACTGGAATTTGCTGATGGTAAAGGCAATGGTTTTGCACCGGCACCGGATGAAGATGGTTTTATGAATATTCTGGAAGACTTAAACGAAGAATTACCATTTCGATAGGAGGAAAAATCAGTATGAGAAGTTGTCTGTGGATGCAAAGCTTCTGTATTCGCTTCTCTTGGACAGAAAGACAATGGCCAATATGAATGGCTGGATAGATCAGTATGGCACGGCCTATGTGATTTATCCGAAGAGTGAAATGAAGAAACACCTGAATACATCCAGATATCGTGTGGATATGGCACTGGAAGAGATGGAAAAATGTGGACAAATGGTTGGTGTCACGCAGCCGAATCCTGGAAGACCCTGCCAGATCTATGTGAAGGATATCACAGGAAATTATGAGGAAGATATGGAGGAAAACGCAATGTGCATGATGATGAAAGATTCAAATAATGAGAATGGAAAACAGAAGATGAGACCATGTATGGGCATTCCGGGAATGCATGGAATAGCAGTGGTTTTAGATGAAGAAGAGTTTTTGAAGCTTTTGATATGGATGAAGAAGAGACAGAGCAGCCGAACGAAGAAAAAGAAGAGATGGAAGATATGGAGTCGGATCTTGCTTATGATTATAGAGATAAAGAGTACTACTCCCTTCCACGCAAGGAGCAGAAAATGATGGATATGGTGTATTACGGTTATATTGATGAGAATGATGAGCCAAATGACGAGACAATCATGGAAGATTCAGCCTATCTTGGAAAGCAGATCGGTACATGGCTTGGAAATATTGCCATAAAGCATGGTGTTGATGTAGAGGCATTGCTGAGCTATATTCATGACCTTTATACAGCAGGAAAGAGGAATCAAATCAGATCCATTATGACATCACTTGCCTTATTGTGCGGTGGTCTGGATGAATATATTGATGCTATGCATTGTTGTGCAGGTTTTCCTAAGAAGCTGTTTTTAACAGGTGTGTGTTATTGCAGTAATAAAGTTGCAATGGATATGATTGGAGAAGAGGAACAGGAGTAGTGATGCTTGACTGTGTAAGTCTTTCCAGAAAGAATGGCTGGATCGATGGAAATGGAAATGTGTATATTCAGTTTACACTGGCGGAAATGATGGAATATTTCCATTGGACCAAGTACAGGGTTTATGAAATCCTGAAAGAACTGGATGTAGGTGAGAATGGGATCGGCTTGTGGAGAGAAAAAGAACCGGGTGTAATAAGCCCAATGTGATTTATGTGAAGAATTTTGCTTTGGTATTAAATCGTAACAGAGGTGCTCCGGAGTTCCGACCATCGGACACGAGTAATACTAATAAGAGTAAAACTGATATGAATAAGACTGATATAAGTGGGATTTCTGAAAATCCGCATTTGTATGGTACATTTCATAATGTCGTTCTGAAGGATCTGGAGATAAAAGAGCTGAAACGTCGTTTTCCCTATGATTGGAAAGACTGGATTGAGAAGATCTCGGCTTATATGAAATCAACTGGAAAATATTATCACAATCATTATGCAACAATCTGCATCTGGGCCGTGAAGGAACAAAAGCATATCACTGCGAAAAACTATGATGTGAAGGAACTGTCTGCCATGGTACAGCAGGTTAACGAGACCGAAGTATCTACAGAAGACTGCTTATCCGATCATGTCCATCACTATGACAGTAAAGAAGCTGTCATGGAAAATGCAGAGAAACGCGTATCCCGTTTTGAAAAAGAAAAGGCAGAAACAAAAGCTGTAAAGAAGAGTATTCATGATCGCCTTGGAGAAAAGAAACAGCAGAGCACTATGAAGAAAGCTGAGAAAGCTGAGAAAGCTGTGGATAAGGTAGTGAAGAAAGATAAAGGACAGGAACTGTAGAGCAGTTGTGAGTGGGAGTAAATTTGCTGAATGATAGAAAAAAGTAAAAAATCAGTCACTAACCCTTGACATTAAAAATCTTCACTGGTATTATAATGATAGGAAAATGCAAAAATCCAATCATGTGACAGGTGAGGAGGATAATTATAGATGCACTTTGATAAAAAAGATATTGAGATATATCTTCAGGGCGTGTGGGCTGCTATCGATGCTGAAAAGTATCAGTTTGCTCCTCGCCATAAAAATAGGGAGCTTTTAACTGATTATGTAATATCAGAAGAGATAGAACTAGATATTATAAAAAGTTTGACACCGATGGATTTTTCCACTGCCGTACCAAATGATCATAAAGGCATGGAACATGAGATATTATATATTTTCGGTAAAGATATAAATTTACTAGAACGATTTGGAGATAAGGAAAGAACAGTATCACTTTATATTAAGTTCAATAAAATTTCAGATCAGTATTTATTCGTTATTTCTTTCCACGAACAAGAGCACCCGTTATCATATTATTTTAAATAGATATAGGAATCTTAGGAGGAAAATAAAATGGCAGGAAGAAGGAGGACATTTTGTATGGAGTGCAGAAAAGAGACAGCATATGCACTTCACAAAACACTAATAACTAAAACCATTCGAGAAAAGGAGTATCAGTTTTTAATTACCACAGCATACTGCAAAGAATGCGGATGTGAAGTAGGTGTAAAAGGAATCCTTGATTATAATGCAAAAGAGATTGATGAACAGTTTCGAAAAGCTGAAGGTATTATTTCAACTGATGAAATTGAAAAACTGGGTAAGATTTATAATTTAGGAAAAGCTCCACTGTCTATGGCATTGGGGTTTGGCGAAGTTACAATTACACGTTATCTTGCAGGACAGATTCCTTCAAAAGAATATTCGGATATAATGAGAGCTGCATTATCTAATACAAAGGTAATGCGTGAACTCTTAGAAAGCAACAGAGATAAACTTGCGGATGCAGCATATAGGAAAGCAGTGTCTGCGATAGAGGAACTGGATGCTTTATTTAGTGTACCATCTAAGATGTTGATGGTGATATCATATATTTTTGAACAATTAGGAGAAGTAACACCATTAGCATTGCAAAAAATATTGTACTTTGTTCAGGGATTATATTTTTCGAAATATGAGATCCCATTGTTTGATGACAATTGCCAGGCCTGGGTGCATGGCCCTGTATATGCTGAGATTTATGATATGTTCAGTAGTTTCAGATACGATCCTATTGATGATCCGAGATTTGAGTTACTAAAAGGAAAGTCAACTAATCTTAATGAAAAAGAAAGAGAAGTGATTAATCTGGTTGTTAACACATTCGGAATATATGGTGGAAAGGTTCTCGAAAAAATAACACATAGAGAAAACCCATGGATTGATGCGCGTGAAGGTTACTTAGAGAACGAACCGTCGCAGGAAGAAATCTCAAAAGAGGCAATTAAGGATTATTTTGTATCCGTAAGAACAAAGTATGATTTAAATACGGAGAGCGGTATTATGGACTATATTCATAATATGCTTGATCAGGCTTAGCTTGTTCAGACTTTTGTCTTTACAATAGAAAAAGCCGGGTATAACCACCGGCTGATCCCTTGCCAAAGCTTTATCTTTGACGTATTAACTTCGCACCTTAATAGTATCAAAGATATATTCCTTTAGCAAGGAGAACTTGCGAAAGGGGGAATAATATGGCAAAGACTGTCCATCATGGTGGTAAAGTTGGCGCTGCCGGTAAAACATTAGCTAGTAATTCTTCTAGCAAATCTGCAAAAAGTAAAGCAGGCACAACATTAGCAAACCATAAAAACACATGTCATAAATAATATGGCATAAATCCGTAGGATCTCATCGCTTTTTATTTGGTGAGATCCTATTTCGGTTATGGCCAATGAACAAATTAAGAAATACAGTTATGATGTGGTGGCGGTTTATATGACCAACATTGCAAAAAGGGAGGATATTATAATTACCTTCACGGAAATACAAGAGAAGAACAAATAGAATACCTGCAGAACAAAATGGCAGCTTATCAGCTTTATGACACAGGACTTACTGTGGCAAAGGAAGATGAGCTGCTTTCTTTATCTACCTGCGAGTATTCCAGTACCAATGGACGGCTGATTATTCTGGCGAAGGTATGTCGTATCTGTATTGACGATGATGCCGTCAATTGCCATCTTACGAAGATAGGATCTCATGTTTGCTGTTTTTGACAGGATCATTTTCTTACGAATCATCTTTTTCTCTTCTGGTGTAACCCAGAATTTAACCTGAATTTCTCTTTTTCTTTCAGCCATGAGTGTCTCCTTTCTGCATATTACGAGCGAAGCAAGCTTAACAAAACTGGGTAGGGTCCCTGTTTTGAGACGAATGTCCGGAAGGTGGATAACCACTTCCTGTCCTTGCTATTCTCTATCTCTCAGCTATTAAATACAAAAATGATCCGGGAAGCAATTAAAGGAGTTATAGAACCGGTTGGTTGTCGGGATTTTTGCACAGCCATTTATTGTAAGATGATAACATCAAAAAAGAAGAAAAAATCCAAGGAGGACTGGCAGATGAAAGGTTATGACACAAGCAACGGATACATGGGATACGTAGAAGGCAAATACATTTTATTTGCCAGTGAACAGGAATATTACGAGTTTATGGAAGATTAGGAGGAAGGACAATGAGTAAGATTTATTTCACACTGACAGGAACAAAACATTATTTTGGAAACGAATTTCTGAAAAAGGGAACGAAGATCCGTTTAGAAAAAGAACCAGACAATGAGTATGACAAAGAAGCAATTAAAGTAACTTACGAAGGCCTTGGAAAAATCGGATATGTAGCGAACAGTTCTTATACCGTGATCGGAGATTCCATGAGTGCTGGAAGAATCTATGACAAAATCGGAAAGAAGGCAAAAGCAAAAGTGGTGCTTGTCACAGATCACGGAACAATCTGCAGCATCAGCAAGAAGAGCCTTCTGGATAATCAGAAGAAGGTTAAGAAAGCAGAAGTGGAAATTGAGGAATAAGGAAATTAGAGGGAGGAAAAATCATGTTTGGATTGGATAAGATGTTTGATTTTAACGGAGATGGGAAATTGGATAGTTGGGAACGTGCTACACAGTTTCAGTTCATGGACGAAATGATGAAGGATGATGAAAAAAGTATCTTTGATGACGACGATGAGATCGATACTTTTGCGGATGCTGGACTTGATTATGATGAACTGGAATTTATGGATCCGGATGAAAGAAGAGAAGTGTTGGAAGATGCCGGATTGGATCCGGATGAGTTTGATTTTTGAAAAAAATAATTATAAAGATATGGGTGAATAGAAAACCGAAGGAGATGTATTTGAACGTTTCCAATTATTTTACAATTAACGAGGAGGGTTCAACTAATGAAGTCAAATATAGAAATGAAAATGGAGCTTATGGAGCGAAGACAAGCGGTACATGCAAATAAGATACAGGCACTTATGCTAATGATAACTGCGATGCAGATTCCAGAAAAAGAGAAGAAACGAAAGATATTAAAAGCTGTTCGAGTTAGTACCGCATTATTGTGGCTTCTTACGTGCGTAGAAGATGTAGTGTTGATGATCCGAAAAAATTATAATTGATTGGCTGAAAAATAGAGTTGACTCATCATCAACAATGGTGATTGCCGTAAGGATGATGATGAGAAGAAACATTCGGTGATGGATAAAATCTAGGGGAAAATGAAAGAGGCTGTGGTGCCAGAGAACAATGAACCAAAGCCCAAAGAAGCTGCGAAGAAATAGGAAGCTGAATTTAGTTAAGACAACCCGGCTCGAGATGCCAGTATCGATAGTGGTGCTGATGTCTCGGGCTGGGATTTTTTTATCAATCGGAAAATAAAAAATTTAACAGTTAGTCAAAATATTTGACTAATAAATAAAAATTTGATACAGTGGCAATATGTGGAGGTGACTTATGAAAAACTACACAGAGAAAGAAATTACACGTCTTCAAGACAGTCTTCAGCTTATTAGACAAGCAGGAGGTTGGTCCGCAGAAGAGTTTGGGGAAATGATAGGTGTAACAAAACAGACTATCAGTAATCTTGAGAACAAAAAAACAATAATGTCAAAAACACAGTATATAGCAATCAGAGCTGTATTGGATTGGGAAATAGCAGAACGAGAGAATGATGCGTTGCTTACTTCTACCGTAGATTTGTGCCTTAATCATGATGGTGTAACTCTGGAAGACAAGATGAAAGCACAGGCATTTTTGTCAGGAGCTAAAAAGACCGGCCTGGACAATGGAGCTATTGTTGCTGGTCTTGCTGCTTTAGTTGGATTTACAGCAGCTGTAACTCCAGCGCTTCTTCCTGCAAGTACTCTGTGGTTAGCTAAAATAATCAAGAATAAGAAATGAGGAATGAAACATGAATGAAGAATTTAACGAACCAATTAAAAATTGGGAAAAGTCTTCAACAAAAATAGTTCCCACTGAGTTGCATATTCTTGTTACAAGAGAGGATCAAATTGGATCAGATATCACAAAGATGAGTAATTTTTTTGAAGAATATGTAAAACAAATGACTACTTCAATACAGTCAAATGCTGTCGTTGATATCGTTAAAGATTTTCCTTTAGTTGATATAGGGGTGCTTGGGGAAGTTGTACAGTATGCAAAAGCAATAGCAGCTGGTGAATATAGTTTGTTACCTGACTTCGATCATTTGCCAACAGATATCAGAGAAAAGCTTAAGAAAGGCATATATACTGTGGGCGAATCGCGGCAGGTAGACGGGAACCTTAGAGCTGTTATTCTTGATGAAGGTGGAACTCGTGTCAAAGATATTACGCTTAAGCAGGTTAGAAATGATCCAGGGGCGTTAGAAACATCGCGAAGCATAACGATGCAGCTTCAGATGAAACAACTTGCGGCAAAGCTAGATGAGATTCAGGAACTTCAGAGTTATCAGATAGATCGAGATCGAGACCGTGATATGGTGACGCCATTTCTTAATGCAAGAGATTTTATTTTTCAGGCACAAAATAAAAGTGATTTGGAAGAACAAAAGCTACTCTTACAAAAGGCATCTGATCAGCTTACAACCGCAACAAATGCCGTGTATACAGACATAAAAACATCTGCAGATCATCTTGCAAAACTTACTGCACGCCCTTTGTTTAGGAATACAAAGCAGATACAGAATTATATGAGTTTTTTAGCGTTAGACATGCAGTTGGCAACAAAGTTTGCAGGGGTTCATATGCAGGTATTAGATTATCTAGGCGATAATAATAGTGCGCAGCTTATCTTTGAAAGATATCAATATGTATTGAAGGATTTCTTTACAAGAGGAATTGGAAAAAAGAATATACCAGCGGCTGAAATTCTTCAAATGAACTTTCCATATACGCAAAGTAATAGAGATAGTTGGTATTACCTTCAAAAGGAGATGATCCCTGTATTAGAAAGTGGGAAGCTTACAGAGGTAGATCGTCCGGTATATCTTGTTTCAGTGGAGGAATGATTATGGAAAAGATGAATGAGAAAAAGTGCAAATTTTGTAAGAGAATAATTGTAGGAAAAAGTAAACTTGGAATTTGTCCAGATTGCTTAAATAAGGCATGTAATCGTGTAGTGGGAATTGGATCAGCGCTGGTTTCAATCGGAGGTGCAATTCTTTTCAAAAATGGAAATTTCAAGAAAAAATAAAGGATAAGTATTTTTAAACTAAGGTGGTGAAATAGATGTACGAATACTTTTGTCCGAACTGAGGAGCTATTCTGAATAATCAATATGGATTTGATTCTGATGGTGGGACATGGCGATGTACAGAGTGTGGTGAGCTCCTTATGGATGATGATGTTTATAATGGAGATTCGTTTGAAGGGGTGGATAACTGATAATGGGGAAGTAAAATCTGTAACCGTGAATGATGATGGGAAGTTTGCTTCTGGAAAGGAATATCGTGCAGATGCCGAGGTGGTGATTACATATCATACATATCGAAGCAATAAGCCGAAATAGGAAAAAGAACGATGTGGGGATTGAGTCCATTTATGACGTATCTTGTAATAATAAACATTGCAGGATTTATATTGTATTTAGTGAATACACTGTTATATCGTATGACCGCTGACGGGCAGATAGATGCAGTAATTACAGTAGTATCTTTGCTTGGTGGATCATTGGGAATAGTTATTTCAATTCTTATTTTTGATAGAAAATCAGAAAAAGGAAATATGATGTCGCGTGTATTTGTTGCTTGCATCCTAGTGATACAGATAATTATATTTCTTGTGGTTCGGGGACATTATGCTGACCATATTACATTGGCATTTTGGTCATTCTTTGATGAGCACAAAATACTATTAGTATATTTAGTCATTATCAATTTTGTGACTTTTGCAGCTTTTGCCATTGATAAGATTTCTGCAATAGAACGCAAGTCAAGAATAAGAATAGTAACACTTATAGGTCTATCTTTCGTAGGCGGTTCTATAGGTGGGATAATTGCAATGTATTTGCTTAGACACAAGACGAGGAAAGATTATTTTACAGTGGGACTTCCTTTAATTATATTTATGCAAATCGTTTTACTGTTTTATGTGATGAATGCAGCATGGTAAAAGATATTTGGTTTGTGATGAAAGAGGCTCTGACGCAATAGTCAGGGCCTCAAAGTGTTTATAGAGATGATTTATCCTTGGTGATTTCTGTTTTGTGAGTCTCCTCTATCAAGAATGACATTCATATTGACTTCAATATTTGCTAGCTCTTTGTCGTGAGCACGAGCTTCTGAATAGGCTTCATACTGAGCATGCTTCTGCTGATAGAGGGTGGTTGTTTGCTCAGTTTTAATATCTTTCAGGGATGGGAAAGTCTTCTGCCCTGTTGTAAGCTCCTGTAGTTCTCTTTTGGCAGCTACATAGAGCATGATTTCAGCACTGTGTTCTTCACGAAAATTCTTTCGATTTGGTGAATCCAGGAATTGCTTATACAGATCTTTATCCTTGAGAAGAGAAAGCCTGGTTTTGTACATTTTATCGACCTTATGAAGCTTTCTCTTGGAATTCTCTTTCCGTTTTCATCCAGAAGAGGCTTGCTAGTCAGGTAATCGTAAGCTGCATCATAGTTGGAATTTTTGATTGAGCTTTGATGAACAGCGCTATCCCGCCTAGTGGGGTCATGCGACATTAATTTCAAATTCAATCATAAGATCTCCAAAATTTTTGATGAAGTAATTATATTGTACAGGATGAGTTTTTTTGAGCTTCTGGTATCTATTTTCTCCCTCAGATTCTAATTGGACGCCAAAACCACAATACATGCAACCATTTCTTGTATAACCCATTTCATATAGTTTTGGGATTTTAACATTATATTCATTGATATAATCAAGTATATCTTCGTTAGTCCAAAAAGATAGAGGTCTACACTGATTATCTTTCCTTTGATGAAATACATTACAACCATATTCTAACCAGTCTTTTTCGCGTTGATAACTTTCAGAAGCTAATATTCCTAATATAGAACATTCTAAACCAAGCTCTTTGGCTTTACGACGAAGAGGTTCTTTTTTTAATTTATCGCAGCACTTGTCGGAAATTGGAAGCTCTTTAAATCTTTCGTATTTCTTGAAATTTTTCGAAATATAATCTTGAGAATTTGATTTTGTGCGCACAGATAGAGCATGCTGATAAGTTCTAATAGCATTAGAAATTCTTTTGGAAAACATTGGATAACCATAGTATTGAACAACTTTTTTGAACGTCCATACCACTCCGTGGGAATCTTTGGGAATTACAGAGATGATGTTCGTATCATTTTCTTCTTTTTCCCATTTTACATGTTCAATAGTTTCAGGATATTCATTTGTTGTATTGGCAAATAAATGAAGAATATTTGGATACATTGATTTTGCAATATGAGATAGAACCGTAGAATCTTTACCACCAGAGTAGGATATGTAAACTTTATCAATTCCAAATTCGTGAACAGCTTCCCGAATTAAAGATTTTGTTTGTACGATTTTGGATTGTAAATTCATATTGCGTAGTGATGTTAGTGTATCTCGACGGTTTTGATAGTAAATATGAAGATTGGCTCCACACTTATTACAGAATCGATGGTCTTTTTCATAGTAATTATCATCATATATAATTTGTCCACAGTTTTTACAAAGCATCCTTGTTTTTTCTCCTTCTTTAAATGTTTAAATACATAATATATTTGTATTATTAATATTACATACAAATTATTTGTTAGTCAAGCGTGAGAATACTTAAAATAATTGTACAGATTGCATTTCTTGATATATACTTAGTATTAGTGTAATTATGCAAACTGGATGGAGTATACCCATTTCACATTAATTAGTGGAGTATTTCATAATGCAAACAATAGGACAAAGAATAAAAAGAATAAGACGTGAAAAAGGACATAAACAGTCTGATTTGGCAGAGTTGTTACATGTCACACAACAAGTTATTAGCAATATTGAATGTGGTAAAACAATGCCAACAATTGAGCAGTTGAAAACAATTGCAGATTTTTATCACCTTTCGCTTGATGAACTAGTAGGCCGGGATTTTTCAGAAAACTATTCTGATGAATTCGAACGTCTAATAATGAGTTATATCAAACAGATGGATGACGAAGGTAAAAAATTAAGCCTGGGATTACTGAGCCAGGTTGTAAATCATAGAGGTAATAATGAAAACAGCTAATAGTTATTTTAATGAGAATACTCTTGATGAGTTAATTGAAGAAATAAAATATGTATATAAATCAGATAATCGTCCCTGGGTTATTGGATATAGTGGAGGAAAAGATTCTACTACAGTGGTTGAGTTGGTTTACAAAATGCTTCTTACACTGCCTGAAGATGAACGGAATAAAAATGTTTATATAGTTTCATCTGATACTTTAATAGAAAATCCTTTAATTAAAATTTATCTGAGCAAAATGAATGATATGTTGGGAGAATCTGCTCAAAGAGATGGAATTCCATTGAAGTCAGTTATGGTAACGCCACCTGCAAATAATTCATTTTGGGCTAATGTAATCGGGAGAGGATTTCCAACTCCAAGGATGAATGGAACCTTTAGATGGTGCACCGATAGATTAAAAATAAATCCAAGTGCAGATTATATTCGAAAGGTCATCAAAGAAGAAAACCAAGAGGTTGTTGTATTACTAGGAGTACGTAAAGCAGAGAGTATAGCTCGTAAACGTCGAATTGAAGGGCGAGAATTAGCAAATCGTCTTATGAATAGACATGAAACAATTCAGAATGCATATGTTTATAACCCTATAGTGGAGTTAACAACGGATGATGTATGGGATGTGTTATTGCGATTAGATGGAGGAAAAACTCCGTGGGGATCAAATAACAACGAATTGGTATCTTTGTATGCTGATGCAGACAGTGGCGAATGTCCTTTTGCGGGAATTCAAGCAGGCGGTCAAACACAGTCATGTGGTAATTCTCGATTTGGATGTTGGGTTTGTACAGTTGTAAAAGAAGATAAGTCATTAAATGGGTTTATAAAGAGTGGCCATAGAGAACTTATTCCATTAGCTGAATTTAGATCTTGGCTTATGGAAATACGTGATATTGATAAATATCGTGAGAAAAAAAGACGTAATGGCACTGTTTACGAAACAAAAAATGGAGATATGGGATACGGCCCCTTCACCTGGGAAGCAAGGAAGTTAATACTGACAAAATTGTTGGAGACTCAGGAAAAAATGGGATATGAGCTAATAAGCATTTCAGAACTGAAGGCAATAGATGAAATTTGGGATGACGAATTAGATCTATCTAGAAGAACCTTGGTTGAGTTATATCGAAATATTACGGGTAAGACATTACCTTGGGATCAGTACAAAAAAGCACTAATAGATGATATGACAGAGCAAAATCTTGAAATACTTGCTGAGGATAATGGTGTTCCATTTGATTTAGTACGTAATATTATGCTTTCTGTCTACCATAACAAAAATTATTCAAACCAGCGAATTATGAAAGAGGCCATGGGACGATTATTAAATCAGCAATGGTTACATTATGACGTCCTTAAGGAAATAGAAAATGAAAATAAATAAAATTAGGTTATATAATTTCAACTCTTATGAGGGTGAAAATGAATTTGATTTTTTTAATGATGATAAATCAAAGAATATTGTACTTATTGGTGGAAAAAACGGTGCAGGGAAAACATCTCTGTTTACAGCTATTAAGATAGCATTATATGGACCGCTTGCATTTGGCTATGTCGGACCGAATGCACACTATATAGCAAAGATTAAGGATTGTATAAATTCTAAGGCTTTCCAAAAAAATGAAGTTCAGGCAGAAGTTCAGCTTACATTGTCTTTAATGGTTGAGCGTGAGTATAAAGACTATGTGATTACTAGAGGTTGGAAGTATGTAAATCGGAAGTTAGAAGAGTCATACACTGTAAAAGAAGATGGGAAAATTCTCGAAAACCAGGAGTTATCATATTTTCAAAATTATTTACAAGGGATAATTCCACCTGATTTATTTGAATTTTTCTTGTTTGATGGAGAGGAAGTTGGAAATATCTTTTCAACAAACTCATATAACACATATATAAAAAATGCAGTCTACACATTATGTGGGATTGATATTTTTGAAATTATTCGAAAATTTACATCAAACTATAGCAGTAAATCAAATGGTGAGGCTGATGATGCGCTTTATAATCAATACGAACAACTTAAAGAACTAGTTGAAAAGCTAGAAGAACGAAGAGATGAAATTAGTGTATTGTTAGAGGATGAACAGAAAAAATATGATCAGCTTGAAGTGGAATTATTCGATTTAGAGACAGCATATAAGAATGCTGGGGGAATTACTCAAGAAGAAAGAGATAGATTGGCAGCAGAGTATGATAACGCGGAAAAAGTAAAAGCAGAGGCAGCTTTGAAAGAAAAGATGTTTATGGAAGGGTTAATGCCATTCTACATTGTCAGGGATTTTGCAGAAAAAATAGAGCATCAACTTTCTGCTCAAGAAAAACAAGACGCGTATAGGTATGTAAAAAATAGTATTTCAGTAAAAGAATTAAATAATGCGGTGAAGGGTAAAGTATCGTTAAAAAGCAATGAGATGGAGATCCTTGTAAATGAAATTTTTAACATGCTGAGACCTGCTGAAAACGTTGAAGGGGAGCAACCTATTCACGATTTATCAAAAGAAGAATTGACCAGAATTACAAGTATGATAGGAAGTCTTCAGTCAATTGATAAGGCTGAACTCATAAGAGTTATTGCACAGAAAAAAAATGCTTCGAAAATGACCATGGAAATAAACCGAATCCTTAAAAGTGCAATGACTGATGAGGACGCAAATAAGTACGCAGCAAGGGAAAATGCATTACTTAAAAGAAAAGAAGAATGCAGACGTATTATATCTGATAAACAGGAAGAACTTTCATCTGTTGATGTCGAATATGCTGTTGTAGTGCAGCAACGAAATAAGGCGCTACAGGAATTAAAGGAGAATGCACAAAATAAGCATGTATATGAATTAAGTTCAGGTATGGCAAGTATTATGGAATCTATTCTTAAGAGCAAAGCAATATCTATAAGAAAGGATCTTGAAAAAATAGTTATTCGTAACCTTAATCATATTTATCGAAAGAACAATTTAATTACTTTGATTGAAATAGATGAGAATTTTAATTTCTATTTATATCAGAATGCCGAATACTCTGTAGCTGATTTATCTCATTTATATTGGAATTTAGGACCTGATAGCTTTGCTGACGAGATAGGTAATACGGGGATTGAATTTTTGAAGAAGATGTTTCATGCGTCTAATGTAAAAGCGTTGAAGGATTTTTTCAAAGATGTTTCAAAAGAAGAAAAAATTAGCTTATACAAGAGAATTGATATAGGTAGACTTTCTAAAGGAGAAAGGCAGATTTTTATTCTGGCATTATATTGGGCAATTATTGAAGTATCTGGCCAGGATATTCCATTTATCATTGATACACCATACGCTCGAATAGATGCAAATCATAGAAAGGAAATATCGGAGAAGTTTTTTCCTAACATTAGTAAGCAAGTTATTATCTTATCTACTGATGAGGAAATCAATCAGGAATACTATGAAATATTAAAGCCGTGCATAGCTAAGGAATATTTGCTTATTAACGATGAAAGTCAAAATAAAACTTCGATCGAACAACATTACTTTTTTGGAGTGACAAAAAATGATATTTAGATTAAAGACCTCAAAAAGGACGCTAGAAATTTTTCAAGAATTGGAGAATAGGACAAATTATAAGCCATACACGCTTGTAAAGCATGCTATTGCATGGTCTTTGAAAGAGAATACATCAGTTGAAAACTATGTAAGTGATGCAGATGGTTTAGATTTGAATCGACAAACAATAACAGGTGATAATGACGCATATTTCAAAGTATTGATAGAAGAAGTTGAAGAAAGATATTTGCCTGAGGACGAGTATTTCCCTAAGTATGTAAAAGCGCATATTGACCGTGGAAGTGAATTGCTGCTTGATATGTATAACCATGCTGGAAGTGTAGATAAATATATTCTTCAAGTATTAGGAGTGGGAGATACAGTATGATAAAAAGGGCTGTAGAGTTTATTAAAAAATTGAATGTTGAGGCAATAAAGTACTTGCTCGTCACATTGTTGTTTATTACATTTCCATATTTGATAAAAGTAATAGTTTATGCACTGGGAATAAGAGGAGATATTAAGCTAAGTGAAGAATTTGTAAATGGAACGTTATTTACTTATGCAATATCTTTAATTGCTCCAATCTGGTATACGATTGAAGTATTGGTGAATAATAAAAAACATGATAATACACAATCCAAGGGGACAGTTCCAACGACGCAAGCATGGGTATTGATGTTTATAGCAGCTTTGTTATATTGTGCTTTCTATTTTCTACAAAAAGATATAACAAACGAAATTTTTGCAACTACACTATCTGTGATTATATTGTTATGGGCGATAATCATTGCGTACAAAATACATATCAAGGAAATTGATGTTAATGAGCCAGAAAAACAAAGAAAGATAGATGAAAATAAAATTCAAGAACAGATAAAAGAAGTTGAAGAAGGAAATTCAAGTTCAAATCATCATAACGGAATAAGTGGAAATCTAGATGAATCATTAGATTTTGAAAATTTTGGTGAGGAGGAATAACCGATGAGTAGTGATAGTGGAATCATTTCATTTGTAGGAATAAAGGTAAAGCAACCAATTGGGAATTTTTTTGTCGGTAAAATCGATGGAAAAATTTTGTCTAAAGATGCTAGTGCTGAAGTGAGAAATATGAAAGAGGATGATATAGATAGGCGAATAGGAATACAAAGAGAACTAAAAGCATCTCGTGTTAAAGAAATAAAGGAATATGTCAAAACGAGTGATGCATGTTTTCCTAATAGTGTAATCTTGTCTGTAAAACAAAAATATATAGAGTCAATTAAAGAAATTGATCCTGATATATATGAAATTAAACTTAAGGAGTCAGATGAAACATTCCAGATAATTGATGGACAACATAGAATTGCTGGTCTGGAAAATTACAATGAAGAAGAAAAATTTGAAATTAATGTAAGTTTATTTTTAGACATGGATGTGGAACAACAGGCCATATTGTTTTCCACAATAAATTCCAAACAAAAAGGTGTGGACAAGAATTTAATGATGGATTTGTATACCATGCAAACTACAAGGAATCAAATTAAATCTGCTCATTACATTGCGCGTATACTTAACGGTAAAGTTGATGGAGCTTTAAATGGAAGAATAACTGCTTTTTATGAGGCTCCTAGTATTGGGGGATATAAAATTACCCAAGCAAATTTTATAGATAAAGTTGTCAAATATATTTCCGGAAACGAGATACAACAAATTAAAGATAGAGATAGGCTAAAGAACAGAGAACCATTAGTGTATGCAGATGAGAAAATAAGGAAAAAACTAATTTTCCGAAATATGTTCATTGATGAACAGGAAGGTAAAATTGCACTTTTAATTAATAACTATTTTAATGCAATTAGAAAGAGATGGCCACATGCTTGGAATGATAATGGATATGTGCTAGGACGTGCAATTGGTTTTAACTCATTAATGGCTATTCTTCCACAAATTGTAGAAAGGATAAATGTTTATGACGAAGACATATCAGAAGAGGAATTTTGTAAGATTCTATCTAAAATTAAATTAAGAGATGATGATTTTTCTGAAGAGAGATTTAATCTTAATGGATATGGACAATCAGATATTATAAGAACACTAAGGGAAAGATTAGAAAATGATATATTTTGACAATAGTGCTACGTCGCCTGTGAGCGAGGAGGTATTGGATGCGATGCTTCCATATTTAAAAGAAGAATATGGAAATCCATCAAGTAAATACTACAGTAAAGGTATCACAGCTAGTAATGCAATAGATAAAGCAAGAGAACAAGTTGCAAGATTGCTCGGTGTAAATCCAGGAGAAATTATATTTACAGCTGGTGCTACTGAAAGTACTAATTTTATCATTAAGGGATATATGGATTATCGACGTTATTATGGAGATGGTAAAAACCATATTATAACGTCATCTGTTGAACATAAAGCCACACTGAATACTTGTAAATATTTAGCTGGTGAAATTTATTCAAATGATGATCCCACGACATCTTTATTTGGTAAAAATATAAAAGTCGATAGAGGGTATGAGGCTACTTTTGTTGAACCTACTGAGTATGGAGAAATTACTAAAGAATCTATCCAGAACGCAATCAAAGATAACTCTGCAATGGTATCAACTATATATGTGAATAATGAAGTTGGAACTATTAGTGATGTCAGCGCAATTGGTAAGTTATGCCGTGATCATGACATTGCTTATCATGTAGATTTAACGCAAGCAATTGGAAAAATGAGAATTGATGTTAGATCTCTAAATATAGATTTTGCGTCTTGCTCTGCGCATAAAATATACGGACCAAAAGGTGTGGGAGCTGCAATATTAAAAAGCGACGCTTATGGAATAGAACCAATTTCTGCATTCATGCATGGAGGAGAACAAGAATTTGGAGTTCGTGGCGGTACACTTGCAGTACACAATATTGTTGGATTTGGAAAAGCGGCGGAAATAGCGATGCGTGATTTAAATGAAGATTTAGTACGAATCAAGGCTCTAGATGAAAAAGTTATTCGCGGGCTTTCGCAAATTCCAGAGCTGCAATTAACTAATCCTATGGCTAATAGAATATCAGGAATAATAAGCATCATCGTAAGGAAAAGAGATTTTCATAATGAGAGATATATCAAAGAGATTAAAGATAAATTAGCTATCTCAACAGGATCGGCGTGCAGTGCTGGAGAGCCATCACATGTTATTAGTGCAATGGGATTAAATTCCGATGTTACTAGAATTTTAAGAGTATCAATAGGCAAATATACAACAGAGAAAGATGTTGAAGAACTAATAGAAATTTTTAAAGAAACAATTTAGAGGTGCACAATGGAATCAAGTGGTAATCAGGGATGTTTAATCAGCACATTAATGAAATTAAGAGAATCATCAAAGGATGCTGTTGTATCGGCAGAGTATGTTGATGATTTTGCATTGTATATGCATGTAGATAGACCTGTTCAGGAACAATTTGAAAATCAATTATTAAAATATGCAGAGTCATCACATGCAGAATTGATACTTCTCTGTGGAAGTGTAGGTGACGGAAAGTCGCATATGCTTCAAATGTGCAAGCACAAATATCCTGATCAGATCAGCAAATTCTATGTACATAATGATTCAACCGCCAGCCTTTACATAGATAAACCTGCTTCTTATACCTTAAATGAATTACTAGAAGATTTTTCGGATAAAAAGGTTGAAAATTCTAATCGTAAAGTTATTTTAGCAATTAATATGGGAACTCTTAGCAACTTCTTAGATCAAGATGAAGAAGGCAAGTTTTCTATGCTGTCGAATTACGTTCAGAATGCGGGAATTTTGGACGGCAAGAGAAAAGCTGAGGATGAACATTTTTACTTTCATAGTATAAACTTCGCAGATTACCATTTATATGAATTAGGTAAAAATAGGCCAACATCTGCATATATTGCTCAGCTGATTGAAAAGATTACCAATAGATTAGATGAGAATGTATTTTATGCAGCATATTGTGAGAATTGCAATAACTGTCCTGCAAATAATATATGCCCTGTACGATTAAATTATGAATTATTGTCAAATACTAAAATAAGAGATGGAATAGTAAGTGTTGTTGTTGAGAGCATTGTAAAAAATAAGCTGATAGTATCGACAAGAACATTGCTTAATTTTATATATGAAATCCTCGTCAATGAAAATTATTTTGATCAGGGATCATTAGAACCACGCAAAATTCCTAATAAATTGACTCAAATTCAATATCTCAATTCCTTGCTCCCATCAACACTATTCGATCGGGAGGAATCTTCGGAACTTCTTTCAGGAATTCATAAAATTGATCCATTGCATATCCGTAATGAAAAGATTGATGAATTCTTTGTTTACTATGAAAACAATGAAGAAGCCTTAAAAGTATTTAACAACGATTTATATGAATTTTGTAATCTGCTTGTAAAAATACAAGATTCTGATTTTTCTGATTATGCTAATCATGATCTTAAGGATGAACTACTTCATTTATACATAAGAATGTGTAGGCTTTTATCTATAAGGCAAGATTTTTTACCAGAGGATTCCACATATATAGAGTATATGAAATTCTTATATTCTTGGAATATTGGAAATCATCAAGATTTAAGACAATTATACAATGATGTTG
>OGQY01000891.1_pt1 | contig 22321 bp, 18 predicted proteins | sample 1553361 | NCBI WGS metagenome assembly OGQY01 (sample SAMEA2579963, study PRJEB22360) | human gut metagenome | reverse complement strand
CGGTTTCCTAACTCCGCAATAGGAAACCGGTTCTTATTATCTCAGTCGGAGATTAAACTCCGACTGAGATAAACGCTCCGCGGGGATGCACAGCGATTCTGTCAGGTAAATGTCAGCAAAGCTGACCAGAATCGTGTGCCAATTCTCACATTCGTTCGACTTGAATTTACTTTAATTCAATTTCTGCCAGTTCTTTTGGAGGGAGCTGTTTGCTGGAAACGGATTTAAACCATTTCACTTTTGCAGCAGCTTTGTTCAGAGGAAGGTTGGTTCCGGCACCGGCAATACAGCCGCCAGGACATCCCATTCCTTCAATCAGACATCCGTTTATTTTTCCGGCTTTGGCAAGAGCCAGTGTCTTTTTACATTCTGCAAGTCCTTCAGCATGGATAATTTTTGGTGTGACATCCGGGTAATAAGCCTTCAGACATTCCTCGATCGCACCGGCAACACCGCCTGCTACGGCATAACCACGTCCGGCAGCAGTGGCATCGTGCATGGAATGGGCATTTTCTTTCTCACCCATATCAATTCCCTTTGCATCGAACATACCGACCAGTTCCTCAAAAGTGATAACAAAATCGACATCACTTCGCACCGAACGACGGCTGGCTTCCAGTTTTTTCGCAGCACACGGACCGATAAATACAACTTTGGCATCCGGATGTTCCTGTTTGATACTTCTCGCAGTCGCAACCATCGGTGTCAGCTCCTGAGAAATATTGTCGATCATAGTCGGAAAATATTTTTTCGCAAGCATGGACCAGGAAGGGCAGCAGGAAGTCAGAAGGAACGGAAGTTCTCCGGTTGCTACTTTTTCGGCATAATGTCTGGCTTCTGAGACGGCTCCAATATCGGCACCGAGAGCTACCTCATAAACTTCGGAAAATCCAAGAGTTTCCAGGGCTGCGTGGACATCTTTTGGCTCCATGCTGCCAAACTGACCAACAAACGCAGGAGCAATTTCTGCGATGATTTCATTGCCTTCTTTTAAGGAACGTGCAAGCTGATAAATCTGAGACTTGTCACTGATCGCTCCAAAAGGACAGCTGACCATACACATACCGCAGGATACACATTTTTCGTTGTCAATCTTTGCCCGGCCGAATTTATCACTTCCGATTGCTTTTACACCGCAGGCACGGGAACATGGACGTTCCTTTTTGGAAATGGCATCATACGGGCAGACCGATTTACATTTTCCACAGTGCACACATTTCTCCTGATCAATATAAGAATGTCCGTTTACCATGGAAATGGCATGTTTCGGGCAGACTTCCGCACACGGGTGGGCAAGGCAGCCTTTGCACATATCGCTTACTTCATATTTATTATCCTCGCAGGAAGCACAGGCGGAAGGGACAACCTGCATCAGAGGCGGCTCATAATATTTTTCGGAAATATTGCTGGCCTCGATGCCATCAGTCAGGTGGACCGGTTTGTTTGTCGGACGCAGACACATTCCCATGGCAAGGCGGACACGTTCCGTGGCAATCGCACGGGCACGGTAAATACTGTCACGGTACTGCGGACCATCTTCCGTTACGATTTTATAGGGAATTGCTTCAATATCGTGGATCAGTGATTCGTCATCGGATTCAAAGCCGATTCTGGAAACCTCAGCAAAAATCTGACGGCGGATTTTTCTTACTTGTGTTTCAATACCTCTCATGTCTTATAAACTCCTTTATTTCAGTCGAGAAGACTCCCACTTCTGCAAGTGGTGAGTAATAACAAGTCTTTCTCAGTGGGAGTACAATCTCCGACTGAGATAAACGCTCCGCGAGGATGTGCAGTGATTCTGAGAAGAATATGTCAGCTTTCGCTGACCAGAATCACGCACCAAGTCTCACGTGCGTTCGACTTGAATTAATCAGATATTTTTCAGCAATCTCTTTTAATTTCTCCGGTGTCTTTTCATACCATGTGGCAAACACGGTGTTTTCCTGCTGAACGGTTTTTCCAACTTCCATGAGAAAGTTCGGGATATCGCTTTCTTTGATCATGCCCCAGGATTCGCCAAATGCCTCCTGACCCTGTCTGTCACAGCCGTTCACATGAAGCGTAAATACCGGCTCTGTCACACCGTCAATTCTCTTTACTCCGCCGTGGAAACCGATCTTTCCGATCTGATGTGTCCCACAGGATGAAGTACATCCGGAAATATGGATCTGCGGCAGTACACCGTCCGCAAAATCATATTCTTTTGCTGTCTCAACCAGTCTTCTTAAAAGTCCCTGGGAATCACGCACACCAACCTGGCAGATCGTTGCTCCGATGCAGGATACGGAACTTTCGAATAAAGTTTCTGCTCCGTCATCCGTAGCTGCAAGCACTTTTTCTGCTTCTTTTGCCGTCAGGTTGATGATATAGACTGTCTCATCCGGTGAAATGCGGATTTCTGCATCCGATACATTTTTGATGCTTTCATAGATCTCGCCAAACTTTGACACTTTCGGCACACCGCCGATCGGATGATATTTTACTGCATACAGTCCAGGCTGTTTCTGTGCCACGATTCGTTTGTTTTCTGTCTGAAGTTCACCGTCGGCTGCTTTTTCTGTACCGGAAACAGCAAGGTTCAGATCCAGTTTTTCATTTTTCTTTACTTCTTCGAGTTTCTCCAGAAATGCCTTCACATAGCCTTCGCTTCCCAGTTTTTCCTGCATATAACGTGTTCTGGCTTTTCCGCGGTTCTCATAGTTTCCGTATGCCAGGAAGGTATTGACCATCGCCTGCACATAATACAGGATCTGTGACGGCTCTACGTTTTCTGCCACTTTCACACCCATGCGTGGATTGTTGCCCAGTCCGCCCGCACTATATACGGTAAATGTTCCGTCCTCTGCTGCTACAAATCCAAGATCACGGAAGGTCGCATGTGTCACATTGGCCGGAGAATTGGAAAATCCGACTTTCAGTTTTCGCGGCATGGTCACTTTATCTGCGTTTTTCAGAAGATAATCAGACACAGCCTCTGCATACGGCAGTACGTCAAAATATTCTCCCATTTCTACGCCGGAAAGCGGAGAACACATCACATTTCGCGGGAAATCTCCGCCACCGCCTTTTGTGATGATACCGACATCCACTGCTTTTTCCATGATGTCACAGACACTGTCTTTGTCCAGATCATGCAGCTGCACTGCCTGGCAGGTCGTAAAATGTGCTTTGTCCACATGATACTGTTCTACCATCTCTGCGATAAATTTCAGTTTTTCTTTTGTCAGTCTTCCGCCCGGCATACGCAGACGCAGCATGCTTGCCTCGCCGCCTTTCTGGGCATAGCTTCCGTATCCTCCGGAAAATCCTTTGTATTCTTTCACGCTTACTTCTTTCGCATAAAATTTTTCTGTCATCTCCCTGAATTTGGGAAGAGATGCTCTCCATTCCTGAATCAGCTGTTCCATACTTGTTCTCCTCATATTATTTATTCTTTTGTTTTAAACAAATGATGTCATAAAGATACTCCTGAGCAGATTTTCACTCCTGCCACCGCTTAGTGCTCCGTGCAGTTGAAGCGGGGGAATGCTTCTCTGCGGTAAAGTTATACAAATTGCTTTTTGCAGAGTAAGACACTTAATTTTACATCATGCTTTCTTTATACCATAATTTCAGTATGTTTCATAGGTATTATTTGAAATTCTTTTAAATTTCTCCGAAAATCATCGGACGTTTCGGTGGTTGCGTCTCGGAAAACCGGTATGCACGCAGGAATCTCTCTTCTGCCTGCCCGGCTTTTTCCTGATCATTTGCATGCAGAACCGCCAGTGTCTCGCCTTTTTCGACATAATCTCCGACTTTCTTTTTCAGCCCCAGTCCTACCGAAAGGTCGATTACACTGTCTTTTGTCTCTCTTCCGCCGCCAAGAAGCAGGGAGCAGACTCCGATTTCATCACACTGGATATGAGAAATATAGCCGCTCTGCGGCGATGGTACTGCAATCTGCATAGAGGCTGCAGGCAGTTTCTCCGGATGAGAAACTTCTTCTCCTGTGCCGCCCTGTGCTTTGACAAATACTTCCAGTTTTCTAAGTGCATCTCCATTCTGGATGGACTGCCGCAGCATTTTTTCTGCGGAAGCGACATCCTCTGCCTTTTTGCCGGCGATCAGCATCCGGCTTCCGAGTGCCAGAACCAGCTCCGTGAAATCTTCCGGGCCGCTGCCGTTCAAAGTTGCGATCGCTTCCTTTACTTCCAGAGCATTTCCGATTGCATAACCAAGCGGCTGATCCATATCGGTGATCAGTGCATGCATCTGACGCCCTGCATTTTTGCCGATCGTCACCATCTCTTCTGCCAGAGCAAACGCATCTTCTTCGCTTTTCATAAAAGCTCCGCTTCCGGTCTTGACATCCAGAACGATCGCATCGGCACCGGCAGCCAGTTTCTTGCTCATGATCGAGCTGGCGATCAGTGAAAGATTGTCCACGGTCGCCGTCACATCCCGCAGGGCATAGAGTTTTTTGTCAGCCGGAGCCAGATCTGCCGTCTGTCCCATGATCGAAATGCCGATCGTATTGACATTCTTTATAAATGTTTCCACCGGGATTGCCGTTGAAAATCCGGAAAAGCTCTCCAGCTTGTCGATCGTGCCGCCGGTATGCCCAAGGCCTCTGCCGCTCATTTTCGCTACCGGAATTCCGCAGGAAGCTACAAGCGGAACAAGTGCCAGCGATGTTTTGTCCCCTACACCTCCTGTCGAATGCTTGTCAACTTTAATCCCATGGATTGCCGAAAGATCCAGCTGCTCTCCGCTGTCCGCCATGGCAAGCGTCAGATTTAAGGTTTCCTGTTCATTCATTCCTCGAAAATAAATCGCCATCATCAGTGCTGACATCTGATAATCTGGGATTTCCCCATTTGTATAACTTCGGATCATCCAGTCAATTTCTTCTTTTGCTAATCTTTCCCCATCTCGCTTTTTCCTGATCAGATCATACATTCTCATAATAAAACCCCCAATCCGCGGAAAAAATCTGATATCCTGCACCTCTGCTGTCCGCCGGAAGCTGTATCAGACCAAACGCACAAAACGCCGGCTTTCGCCAGCGTTTTGCTTACTTAGTTAAAATATACCATTTCATCTGCCGGCGGTTCGCACGGTTCTACCTTGCTTGCATACAGCACAGGACCTTTTCCGCGATAAAACTTATCGTATTCAAATGCTACCCTTGCAGTGACCATAACCCACTGTCCATGTTTCAGCTGCGGAGCGATCGGACTCTTACAGATATAGCCGATCATCTGCATATCATCTGCACAGCAGGTCATCGCTTTTCTTCCCGGCACAAAATAAGGTGCCTCTTTGTTTTTGCTCTTCATGGCACGAGCCTTGAACTTCACCGTTTTCCCAACGTATTTGTCCGGATGGTCATCCATATCCACATAGAAGATACCGTAATCCACATCTTCTATTTCGATAATCGGAGCATCCATATCGTACGGCGTGTTTTCCTCAAACAGGTCGATCAGTTCACCATCCTCATCCTCAAAGCTGATATCACAGGAAGGATTGACAACCTTGATGCCTCTTCGATAATTGGTCAGCGGATCACTTGATTTACAGCGATTGAAGATCACCATATCTGCATTCTGCACCATCTCTGAGAACAGAGACTGCATATTTGCACGGTAGATCTGATAGCTGCTGCCGTCTACGATCACGATCTCCTGAGAAATGCCCCATCCAAGCGGCAGTTTCATCGCACGCAGTTTGTTGACACCCCAGAGCGGATTGTACTCAAGCAGCACTCGCTCCGGATGATATTTGCGATGCAGAACACGGAGGTTCTCAAATGTAAAATCCTCCGGCTCTTCTATCTTCTCGACAACCGTGTTGTATTTCAGAAGTTCTTTCTCGTCGTACTCCTCCTCACCCTCTTCGCAGGTGATCAGAAGTGTTGTTCCTTCTATTTGAAAGTAATCCTGTTTCGCAGTAAAATCCAGAAAAGAAGTTTTGCCGCTCTCCAGGACACCGGTCACAAGATAAACCGGTGTTGAAATATTAAAATCACTCATCTTTTTTTACCTTGTTCCTTATTTCGCAAACCACAGCTGCTCTAATTTTGCTTCATCCAGTTTGGAACCGATCACACAGATACGTCCTGTGTATTCTGCACTTCCCTCACGGATATCCACTTCTTCCGGAACCATGTCAAAATAAGTCCAGACACCGTCTTCGCTCTCCAGCATACCTTTTGCACGCAGGATCATTCCGTAAGAATCTTCTTCTGACAGAGTTTTCAGAATCTTTTCAATCTCTTCACGGCTGTATTTACGGACGGTTTCCTTACCCCAGCTTGTAAATACCTCATCTGCGTGATGATGGTCATGATGATGTCCCTCGTGGTCATGGTCATGGCAGCCACAGGTGCAGCCCTCTCCATGGTCATGGTGATGCTCATGACCCTCGTGGTTATGATGATGTTCATGATCGTGATGATGCTCATGCTCGTCGTGATCGTGATCATGGCAGCCGCAGGTGCAGCCCTCTCCATGGTCATGGTGATGCTCATGCTCTTCGTGGTCATGATCCTCATGATCGTGATGATGCTCATGCTCTTCATGGTCATGGTCGTGATGATGGTCATGATCACAGCAATGGTCATGCTCTTCTTCTACATGAGAAAGGTCGATCTTCATTCCTTCGATCGTATCCAGGATCTTCTGTCCACCCAGATCTTCCACCGGTGTTGTGATGATCGTAGCATCCGGATTCAGTTCACGGATCAGTTCGATGGCAGCTTCGATTTTTTCCGGTGTTGCCTTCTTTGTATCGGTACGGCTCAGGATGATCGTGCCAGCTGCTTCTACCTGATTCTTGAAGAATTCACCAAAGTTCTTCAGATACATTTTGCATTTCAGAACATCGACAACCGTAACGGCACTGTTCAGTTTCACTTCTCCGTCTGCTTCCAGATGCAGATTTTCAACTGCATGGATAACGTCAGAAAGTTTGCCGACACCTGACGGCTCGATCACGATGCGGTCCGGATGATATTTCTCTACCACTTCTTTTAAAGCGGTTCCGAAATCTCCTACCAGAGAGCAGCAGATACAGCCGGAATTCATTTCCTTGATCTCGATTCCTGCATCTTTCAAAAATCCACCGTCAATACCGATCTCGCCGAATTCATTCTCAATCAATACCACCTGCTGTCCTTTAAATGCATCCTGTAACAGTTTTTTGATCAGGGTCGTTTTACCTGCACCCAAAAAACCGGAAATAATATCAATCTTTACCATAATAACTTCTACATCTCCTTTATCCATTTCGTCCATCCATCGGACGACATTCTGCCCCGATTATACAACCTGATTTTGATTCTGTAAAGCAGACACCAGATTTGTCAGGCATTCAGAATGGCATTTATTTTCTCATCTTTTTCTTCTTTTGTGATAATGCCCATCTCGAACTGCTGCTCGATTTTTTTGATCTCTTCAAAATTTTCTACTTTTTTCCTGGCAATATTCAGCTTCTGCTCATATTCTTCCTTAGAAATAATTTCCATGGCAAGTGCTTTGTCGAGAACGCCTTTTTCCTGTTCAAAAGACTCTTCCGCTTTTGTCTTCTCACGAAGAAGTGTATTCTGTTTTGCTCTCTTCTCTACTTCCGCCAGCTGATTTTCCAGCTCCTTTTTCTTTGCCTGATCCTGTTTGATGATCGTCAGGAAATCAGAAACATCAAACACCGGCTCTTCGTCCTCATCAGATTCTTCTGCAACTTTATCTTCTGCCGGCTCTTCGGATACTTCTTTTTCTTCGTCGATCGTTTCTGCTGTATCTTCTGCTTTCACTTCATCGATGGTCTCATCAGCTGCTTCTTCTTTTGCTTCATCGACCGTTTCAGCTGCTGCTTCTGCCTTTACTTCGTCAATTGCTTCTTCCTTCACTTCATCGATCACTTCTGAAAGTTCTGTTGCTTCGGCTGCTTCATTTTCTGCTGTTTCCGGTTCTGCATCATCCATATCTGCTACAAATTCTGCATATTTCTTTCCGATCTGCAGATACTGTGCATCCATTTCTTTCTCTAATTCACGGATCTGTCTTTTCAGACCGGTGATCTCCATTGTATCCTGTACACTTGTCTCAACAACTGTTTTTACATTGTTTGCTGATGCGGCAATGTTTTCTCCCACATCCTGTACCTTTTTTAAAGCTTTGTCAAAAAATCCCATGATATCAACCCCTGTCTTATTGTGTGTAAATGCACATCGATTCTGCTAAGTAAATATCATCCAAACCGACCAGAATCGCATGCCAAGTCTCGCATACGTTCGACTTGATTTTAGAGTTCTATGTCTAATATAACACACCCGAATCATTCTAACAAGTCCAAAGGCGTACACCGGAGAAAAAAGCACAGCCAATTTTTGATTCCTGAACTCAACACAAATTACGGTCAACAAGTGTGACTTCTCTTTTGTGCAAACTGCACGAAAAAAAGCACCGTCCCCGATGCTCTCTACTTGTCATCCAAAACAGTGCTTTTATAGTGCGCGATCAGGGGTTCGAACCCTGGACACCCTGATTAAGAGTCAGGTGCTCTGCCAGCTGAGCTAATCGCGCATATCTTGTGTTGCGTTACCTCGAACGCAAGACATATTATAATATATGGTTTTACAAATTGCAAGCTTTTTTTTAAGTTTTTTTATAGTTTTTTTAAGAAAGAACACTTGAACTAATTTTCCGTGCCTTTTATAATTAGAAGTAACTCGTTTTTTAAACATTTTATAAGGGGGATGCCCATGAATCTGGAGAAACAAAACAAATCGGATGATGACATCAAGAAAAATAAATTTACGGCCAATAACCGTTATTTTACAATCTGTATTTATACGATGTTTGTCATCTTTTTCGGTGCGATCATCATCAATCTGATCACATCCTGGAACACGACACTGAAAAATATTGAAAAAGGTCTGGCTGTTCTGATGCCGTTTATCATCGGTGCTCTGATTGCCTACATACTGAACCCGGCAGTTGCCCGCTTTTACAAGCTGTTCCGTGATAAATGTAAGATTAAAAGTGATGCTCTTTGTAAGATCCTGGCGATCATCACTGCTTATGTTCTTGTGATCGGCATCATTGTGATCGTACTTTTCGGTGTTATCCCGCAGATTATCACCAGTTTGACGGATCTGGTCAATTTTATTCCGACTGCGGCACAGCAGCTTTATCATTTCTTTGATACTTTAGAAGAGCGTTTCCCTTCGCTGGATACGGAAGTGCTGAGAAATACGATCAACAATGCGATCCCGAACTTTATCAACTATGCGAAGGATTTTGCTGCAAATATGATACCGGCACTGTATTCGATCTCCATGTCCATCCTTAAATGGGTGCTGAACCTCTTTATTGCGATCATGGTTTCCATTTATATGCTGGCTGACAAACGACCTCTGATCAATTCCTGTAAAGCTGTTGTCTATGCATTTGTCCCGGTAAAATATATCCAGCTGATCCTGGATGTTTCTGCAGAAGCCAATCGTCTGTTCAGCAGTTTTATCGTCGGAAAGGCGATCGACTCTACGATCATCGGAGTGCTCTGTTTTGTACTGATGCTGGTCCTGAGACTTCCTTATGCCGTGCTGATCAGCGTAATCGTCGGAATCACAAACATGATCCCTTATTTTGGTCCATTCATCGGTGCCATTCCAAGTACGATCATCCTGCTTTTTATCAGTCCGCTCAAAGCCGTGATCTTTGTTGTCATGGTATTTGTATTACAGCAGTTTGACGGTCTGATCCTCGGACCGAAAATCCTCGGAGATTCTACCGGTCTGAAGCCGCTGTGGATCATCTTCGCCATCACGGTCGGCGGCAGTATTGCCGGGGTCCTTGGTATGTTCCTCGGTGTTCCGGCAGTCGCATTTATACGCTATCTGATCCAGCGTCTTATCAACCATCAGCTTCAAAAGCGTGACGAATCACTTCCGGAACATCTGCAGCCGTTTGAGTTTGATAGTACAAAGCACTGATGTAAAGTAAAAATCTGCTGGCTGCCTGCGGAAAACCGAAAACGTTCCGCATCAAAAAATAGTCCGAAACAACATAAGGCGTTTACACCGGAAATTCTCCGCTGTAAACGCCTTCTTTTTATTTTTTCTTTTTTTCATCCCCGATCAGGTGCTTTACTTCCTGAAAAGATTTCTGCATGGTCACCAGTTTCTTGTTCAGCTTTTTCTTTTCATAGACTGCCATGCCAATGCGATCACGAACATTCTGTCTTCGTGCCATTTTTCCTCCACCGAACGAAACGGATAGTCCGGTTTCTATTTCGTTTCTATATAATATGACATCTGTTTACCGGCTGATGATCATTTTATAGATTGGATTTCCCATACTTGAGAATTTTTCTTCGTACTCGGTCATCACGTTGCCTTCATTCATGTTTTCATCATGATGCAGGTCAAAGGTACAGCCGTCCAGGTTCCAGCCGGCGATCTCCCTTTGTTCCAGTGCAAAATCAAACAGTCCGCGGTTATCGGTCTTGAATTCTACTTTGCCATCCGGCACAAGGATCTGGTCATAGCGTGCCAGAAATTCTTTTGACGGCAGTCTGCGTCTTGCATGGCGATCCTTCGGCCATGGATCTGAGAAATTCAGGTAGATCTTTGCCACTTCGTCTTTTGCAAAGATTTCCGGAAGTTCACTGGCATCGATACACAGATAGAGCAGATTCGGCAGGGCTTCTTCTGTCGGAAGCTGCTCTCTTTTCTGTACGGCACGCAGAAGAACGCTCGTATAACGCTCGATTCCGATGTAGTTGATCTGTGGATTTCTCTTTGCCATCTCAGTGATAAACTGCCCTTTTCCCATCCCAACTTCGATATGGATCGGATTTTCATTTCCAAATACTGTATTCCATTTTCCTTTTTTATCTGCCGGTTCCTTGATTACCCAGTCACAGTTTCTGATCACTTCATCCGCTCCCGGTATATTTCTTAAACGCATTTATTTTCCTCCAATTTTATGTTTGTGCAAGCACATCGTGCTTTCAGGCTTTTGACCCTGGCATTTATGACATTGAGATTTGTCAGTAACTGATGCCATACGGATTGTTCCGTACCGCGTACTCTCACAAGCAAGCTTGCATCGTCTTTTTGACCTTTTGGCCCTGGCACCATATAAATTTTATATACTAAGTATCACTGACTTTCTTCTGAGTTATACCCATGTATTTTATCATATCCATTCTAATTTGTGCAAAACAACCATAAAATTTTTTTATTTTTTTGAGAATTTTGCATATGGAAATCAAGTGGAAATCGTGTATAATGTAAGCTGTCAGACGGAGTGAAAAAAGAACTACCTATTTATAATAGGTATCTGTGAACATGATTTTACGGTTGTCTGGCAATAATCATATAAGGGCAGAAGTGTCAGGGCAATAAACTTCTGCAGTTTTTTTGTGGGCTGGGCTGTGCTTTTGCATATGTTCAGCTTGAATTTCAAAGCTGCAACTATACTATACTAAAGGAGGGATGCACATGGATCTCGTCATCAAGCGTCTGTCTTCAATCGAAGAGGCCTCAGCCGGTATCATTGAGGCTGCCGAGAACGAAAAGAAGGCACTGGAACAGCAGATGCGTGAACGTATTCAGGCATTTGATGAAGAGGCTGAGAAAGCTACGCAGGAGAAGCTTGATCAGATTCGTTCCAGCTTAAATGAAGAAATGCAAAAAAGTCTTGCCGATCTGCAGAAAGCAACTGAAGATTCGATTCAGGCAATCGAAAATGATTACAATCAGAATCATGAAAAGCTTGCTGCCGGATTGATCGCAAAAATGATCGAGGAGTAAAATTATGGGAAATCTGTTAGCCTACAGCGGTACAGCAACCAAGATTCGCGGTATGCGAAGGAAGCTTCTGACCGCTAAAGATTTTCAGCATCTCGCCTCTTTGACATCCGTTTCCGATGCCATCGGATTTCTGAAAACAAAGTCCGCTTATGCTGGTATTTTCGCAAATTCCAACGAAAATTCCCTGCACCGCGGAGAGATCGAGAAAATGCTCACAAACGCAATCTACACGGATTTCCAGAGTATCTACCGTTTCGCAACCATACATCAGCGTAAAATCCTGGATCTGTACTTCCGCAGATACGAGATTGGACTTCTGAAAACCTGTATGCGAATGGTATTTGACCACAGAGATGTTGAATTGAATTTCGATATTTTCAAAGATTTCTTTGAAAAACACTCGGACATCAATTTGACCGCTCTTTCCAACTGTAAAACTCTGGATGAGTTTGTAAGCCTTCTGAAAGGAAGCATCTACTATCGTCCTTTATCTCTTCTCTCCGGTCTGTCCGAACCTACTTTGTGGGATTACGAGATGGCACTTGACCTGTGCTATTTCAAATGGTTCTGGGACAGCCGCAAAAAGGTTCTGACTCGTGACGAAGAAAGAATCTTTATGGACGATTACGGTGTCAAAATGGATTTGCTGAACATACGTTGGATTTATCGTTCCAAGCATTTTTACAACATGAGCAATGCGGACGTCTATGCACATCTGATCGGTATCCAATACCGTCTTCAGACCTCTCAGATCAAAGAGATGGTCGAAGCTGCAACTACAGATGAACTGACCGCAGCCATCAGAAATACTTACTACGGACGACATTTCCCGGAGGAAGCAAAACTTTCACTGGACGATGCCTATTATCAGATCCGTTATCGTGTTCAGCGTAAGAACGCAAAGGAGGATCCATTCTCCATTGCAGTTATCATTTCATATCTCTATGAGAAAGAACATGAGGTTGACGACCTCACAACCACGCTTGAGTGCATCCGATACGGTCTTCCGACCAGTGAGACGCAAAAATATATTTCAAATCTGAAAAGGGGGTGTAATCGTTGATTGAGAAAATGAAATTTCTGAGCGTTACCGGTCCGAAAGAAGACATCGACCGTGTGGTGAATGACTATTTATCCAAATACGAAATTCATCTAGAAAATGCTCTTTCCGAGCTTAAGACGGTCAAGTCTCTTCGTCCTTATATTGAGATCAATCCTTATAAAGACAAGCTCACAAAAGCAGAAGAATTCGCTTCCATGCTCGGTACGGATAAAAATCAGGAAAACCCAACCGGCACTATTTCGATTGAAGAAGCTTCTGAGACTCTCGCAACTCTGGAAAGCAAATTTTCTGATATTTATACAAGAACCAATGCTCTGGAAGCAAAGAAGGAAGATCTGAAAGCTTCTTATGAACGTTTAAGACCGTTCCTTGGATTCGATTTTGATATTCACAGCGTACTGCAGTTTAAGTTTATCAAATATCGTTTCGGTAAGATCACACGCGATTACTACAAAAAACTGGAGCACTATGTCTACGAAAATCTGGACACCGTGTTCTATCGCTGCAGCGAAGATGAGCAGTATGTATGGGGTGTTTACTTTGTGCCGGCGGGCAGAGCCGGACAGATCGATGCCGTATTTTCTTCCCTGCACTTTGAACGCATCCACCTTCCGGATGAATACGAAGGTATTCCACAGGAAGTCGGTACAAAACTTCAGTCTGATATCCATGATCTTGATGTCCAGCTTCAGGAGTGCCGTGAAGAAAGTGCGAAACTGCTCAACGAGTACAAAAACAAAGTCCTGCTTTGCAGAGACAAATTCCGTTCACTCACTTCAAACTTTGATGTGCGTAAACTTGCAGCCTGCACAAAAGAAGGTAAACAGGTCTTCTACATTCTGTGTGGCTGGATGACGGAAAGCGATGCCGCTCGTTTTGAAAAAGACGTAGCCGATGACAAGAATCTGTTCTGTCTGATCGAAAGCAATGAAGATCAGGATAAAGACAGCACACTGACACCGCCTACCAAATTGAAAAACCCTGGTATCTTCCGTCCGTTTGAATTATTCGTTCGTATGTACGGTCTTCCGTCTTACAATGAGATCGACCCGACCATCTTCGTAGCACTGACCTATTCCTTTATTTTCGGTGCCATGTTCGGTGATGTCGGTCAGGGACTCTGCCTGGTGATCGGCGGTGCCCTGCTCTACCATTTCAAAAAAATGGAACTCGCAGCATGCTTAAGCAGTGCCGGAGTCTTCTCTACGATCTTCGGTTTCCTGTTCGGCAGTTTCTTCGGTTTTGAGGATGTCATACCTGCACTCTGGATGCATCCGAAGGATGCAATGACAACGCTTCCGTTTATCGGTACTATGAACACCGCTTTCGTTGTTGCCATCGCATTTGGTATGTTCCTGATCCTGACAACGATGGTTCTGCATATTATCAATGCAGTCCGCAGAAAAGATGCTGAGAACATCTTTTTTGATACAAACGGTATCGCCGGTTTTGTATTCTACGGTGCGATCGTTGCAGTCGTTTTCTTATTTATGACAGGTCATGCCATCCCGGCAGCCGGTGTTCTGGTGGTTATGTTCCTCATTCCGCTGATCCTGATCGGCTTCAAAGAGCCGCTCGGTAAACTGGTCGAGAAAAAAGCAGATGCTATGCCAAAAGAAAAAGGCATGTTCCTTGTAACTGCATTTTTCGAACTGTTTGATGTATTACTGAGCTACTTCTCCAACACGCTGTCTTTCGTGCGTATCGGTGCTTTCGCCGTCAGCCACGCAGCTATGATGGAAGTAGTCCTGATGCTTGCCGGAGCCGAATCCGGAAACATCAACTGGATCGTTATCGTACTTGGTAACGTTTTTGTATGTGCAATGGAGGGTCTGATCGTTGGTATCCAGGTACTTCGTCTGGAATACTACGAAATGTTCAGCCGTTTCTATAAAGGCGAAGGACATCCATTCACACCATTTGTTAAAAAATCCGTTGATTAACATTTAAAAGCAAAATAACGGAAATAAAATATTTTATATTTGTGAGTTCATAATCACACACGATTAAGGAGGAAATTACTATGTCAACTATTACAAAATTCATTTTTATCGCAGCACTGCTTCTGAGCATCGTCGTACCAACCGCAGCATTTCTGATCGGTGAAAAGAACCGTGGACGCTTCAAAACCACACTTGGCATCAACTGCTTCCTCTTCTTTGGAACCATGGCTCTTGCCGTTATCATGATCTTCACAGGCGACGGTTCTGTAGCACTGGCAGCTGATACTGCTTCTGCATCTGCAAGCGGTCTGGCAGCTGGTATGGGTTATCTGGCAGCTGCACTGGTAACCGGTCTTTCCTGCATCGGTGGTGGTATCGCCGTTGCAAACGCAGCAAGTTCTGCTCTGGGTGCTATCAGTGAAGACGGAAGCATCTTTGGTAAATCCATGATCTTCGTAGCCATGGCCGAAGGTATTGCTCTGTACGGTCTGATCATCTCCTTCATGATCCTTGGTAAACTTTAATTTCCTGTTCGCATATCAGGAGGCAATTAATTTATGAAAATGTTCTTAATCAGTGATAACGTCGATACTCTGACCGGCATGCGTCTGGCAGGCGTAGAAGGCTGTATCGTGCACGAACGTGCGGAACTTCGTAAAGCACTGGAAGACGCGATTGCCAATAAAGAAAACGGTATTATTCTCCTGACCGAAAAATTCGGTCGGGAGTTTCCGGATATTATTGATGATGTCCGCTTAAACCGCCGTCTTCCACTTCTTATCGAAATCCCTGACCGCCACGGTACCGGCCGCAAACCGGACTTTATCACTTCCTATGTAAGCGAAGCAATCGGAATAAAATTATAAAGAAGGTGAGATATTTTGACTACGGAAGAAAAGCTTAAATATTTTGAAGAATCTTCTCTGGAAGAGGCCAGAAAACAGGCTTCTGCCATGATTGAAGAATATAAAGTAAATCTGGACAAGGTAGAAAAAGAACACAAAGCAACCACTCTTCGCCAGTCTGATTTACAGTTAAAAACAGAAAGCGACAATCTGAAGAGAAACAACAATATGGCTCTTTCCAAAGAGCAGCTTCAGATCAAGCGTAAGATCACACAGAAACAGAATGAACTGAAAGAAAAGCTTTTTGTCGAAGTAAAACAGCTGCTTGAAGATTACATGACTACTTCAGCATATCAGCAGCTGCTGATCAAACAGATCAAAAACATTCAGAAAGAGGCCGGTTCCGGAAAACTGATCCTTTACATTGACCCTGCAGACTCCGACAAACGTTCCAGTCTCCAGGTCGCAACCGGAGCTCCTGTTACCGTTTCTGAATATTCCTTTATGGGCGGCACAAGAGCCGTTCTTCAGGATCGCAACATCCTGATCGACAATTCTTTCGCTTCCAAACTGGAAAAGTTAAAAGCAGACTTCTCATTTAACGGAGGTGCTACAAATGCATAAAACAGGTACTATTTACGGCATTAACGGTCCTGTTATTTACCTGAAAGGCAACACAGGATTTCAGATGGCTGAAATGGTCTACGTCGGAAAAGAACGTCTGGTAGGCGAAGTTATCCGTCTGACAAACGATATCACGACCATTCAGGTCTTCGAGGAAACCACAGGACTTCGTCCTGGTGACCCGGTAGAAGCTACCGGCGATGCTATTTCCGTAACACTTGGCCCTGGTATCCTCAACAATATTTTTGACGGTATCGAGCGTCCGTTAAGTGAGATTGCAAAATCCTCCGGTAAATACATCAGCCGTGGTGTCAGCGTTGATTCTCTGGATACGGAGAAAAAATGGCAGACACATATCACCGTAAAACCGGGTGAATTTGTTTCTGGCGGCACGATCATCGCAGAAGTTCAGGAAACACAGGCAATCGTCCACAAATCCATGGTTCCTCCGAACATTTCCGGTACTGTGCTGGAAGTTGCAATGGATGGAGAATACACGATCAACGAACCGATCGTAACCGTTCAGCTTGCAAACGGAAAAGAAGAAAAACTGACACTGGCTCAGAAATGGCCGATCCGTGTTCCGCGTCCGACTGCTGCAAGATTCGCAGCAAGCAAACCGCTGATCACCGGACAGCGTATCCTCGATACTCTGTTCCCGATCGCCAAAGGTGGTACTGCTGCTATCCCTGGCGGTTTCGGTACCGGAAAAACCATGACACAGCATCAGATCGCCAAATGGTCCAACGCCGACATCATCATCTACATCGGCTGCGGTGAGCGTGGTAACGAGATGACACAGGTTCTGGAAGAGTTCTCTGAACTGGTTGACCCAAGAAGCGGCAAACCTCTGATGGATCGTACTACTCTGATCGCCAATACTTCCAACATGCCGGTAGCTGCCCGTGAGGCTTCTATCTATACCGGTATCACACTGGCTGAGTATTACCGCGATATGGGTTACGACGTTGCGATCATGGCAGACTCCACTTCCCGTTGGGCTGAGGCACTTCGAGAGCTGTCCGGACGTCTGGAAGAAATGCCTGCAGAGGAAGGTTTCCCTGCTTACCTGGCATCCCGCCTTTCCGCTTTCTACGAGCGTGCCGGCATGATGCAGACCTTAAACGGCTCCGAAGGAAGTGTTTCCATCATCGGTGCGGTTTCCCCTCAGGGCGGTGACTTCTCCGAACCGGTCACACAGAATACCAAACGTTTCGTACGCTGCTTCTGGGGACTGGATAAATCCCTGGCATATGCAAGACATTTCCCGGCTATCCACTGGCTGACCAGTTACAGTGAATATGTAAATGACCTGGCACCATGGTACCGTGACAATGCCGACAAGAATTTCGTAGACGAACGAAATCAGCTGATGGCGATCCTGAACCAGGAAAGCAACCTAATGGAGATCGTAAAACTGATTGGTAGTGATGTACTTCCGGATGACCAGAAACTGACACTGGAGATCGCCAGAGTCATCCGTCTGGGATTCCTTCAGCAGAATGCATTCCACAAAGACGATACCTGTGTTCCGATCCGCAAACAGTTCCTGATGATGGACCTGATCCTGTATCTGAACACAAAGGCAAAAGCCCTGGTTACCATGGGTATGCCGATGTCCATTTTGAAAGAAAGCAACATTTTTGACCGCATCATTTCCGTGAAATACGATGTTCCAAATGACCGTCTGGATATGTTCGATGACTACCGCAAAGAAGTCGATCGTTTCTATGACGAAGTACTTGAAAAGAACGCTTAGGAGGAAAAGAAATGTCAATAGAATATTTAGGCCTGAACGAGATCAACGGCCCTCTGGTCGTTCTGGAAGGCGTGCAGAATGCCTCCTTTGAAGAAATCGTAGAGATCGTTGTGGATAACAACGAAAAGAAACTCGGTCGTATCGTAGAGCTCTACGAAGACAAAGCCGTTATCCAGGTATTTGAGGGAAATGAAGGTATGTCCCTTAAAAATACCCACACAAAGCTGACCGGACATCCGATGGAGCTTGCCGTATCACTGGACATCCTCGGCCGTACCTTCAATGGTATCGGACAGCCGATCGATGGTCTGGGTGATATCTATCCGGAAGCACACATCAATGTAAACGGTCTGCCGCTGAACCCGGTTACCCGTGAATATCCGCGTAACTACATTCGTACCGGTATTTCCGCGATCGATGGTCTGACCACTCTGATCCGCGGACAGAAGCTTCCGATTTTCTCCGGAAATGGTCTGCCACATGACCGTCTGGCAGCTCAGATCGTAAAACAGGCTTCTCTGGGTGATAATTCCGATGAAAAATTTGCGATCGTTTTCGCAGCTATGGGTGTTAAATATGACGTAGCAGAATTCTTCCGCAAGACTTTCGAAGAAAGCGGTGTTTCTGACCACGTAGTTATGTACCTGAACCTGGCAAACGACCCGGTTGTAGAGCGTCTGATCACACCGAAGGTTGCCCTCACCGCAGCAGAGTATCTGGCATTTGAAAAAGGCATGCACATCCTGGTTATCTTAACCGATATGACATCCTTTGCAGAGGCCATGCGTGAGGTTTCTTCCTCAAAAGGTGAGATTCCTTCCCGTAAAGGTTATCCTGGATACCTCTACAGTGAACTGGCTACAATCTACGAACGTGCCGGTATCGTAGAAGGCGTCGAAGGTTCTGTAACACAGATCCCGATCCTGACTATGCCGAATGATGATATTACACACCCGATTCCTGACCTGACCGGTTACATCACCGAAGGTCAGATCGTACTGGATCGTCAGCTGCACGGACAGGCAATCTACCCGCCGATCAACGTACTGCCTTCTCTGTCCCGTCTGATGAAGGACGGTATCGGTGCAGGTTACACAAGAGAAGATCATCAGGATGTTGCAAACCAGTTATTCTCCTGCTACGCAAAAGTTGGAGATGCAAGAGCCCTGGCATCCGTTATCGGTGAGGACGAACTTTCTCCTCTGGATAAAACCTATCTGAAATTCGGACAGGCATTCGAGCATACCTTTGTCGGACAGGGCGAGGACGAGAACCGTTCTATCGTTGAGACTCTTGATCTTGGCTGGAAACTTCTGCGTATGCTGCCAAGAGAAGAACTTGACCGTATCGATACGAAGATCCTGGATAAATATTATAACGAATAGAGGTGAGCCTATGGATCCGAATACCTTCCCTACGAAGGGCAATTTAATTCTGGCAAAAAACTCCCTCGCACTTGCCAAACAGGGCTATGTGCTGATGGACAAAAAAAGAAATATTCTGATCAGGGAACTTATGGGACTCATCCAGCAGGCCGAATCCATTCAGAAAGAAATTGATTCTACCTTCCGCATGGCATATGCTGCACTGCAGATGGCAAACATCAAACTGGGTATCAGCCTTGTGGAAGAAATCTCCTACTCCGTACCGGTTGAGGATTCGATCCGCATCCGCACAAGAAGTATCATGGGTACGGAAATCCCCCTGGTAGAAGCTGATACCAGACCTGCTTTCCCGACTTACGCTTACTACAGTACAAACATTGCACTGGACCAGGCAAAAGCCTCATTTGAAAAAGTAAAGCAGCTTTCCATCAAGCTTTCCATGATCGAAAATTCAGCTTACCGGCTGGCAAACAATATCAAAAAAACCCAGAAGCGTGCCAACGCTCTGAAAAATATTACCATCCCACGTTATACCGTTCTTACAAAAGACATTCAGAATGCACTGGAAGAAAAAGAACGTGAAGAATTCACCCGACTGAAGGTCATCAAAAGAATGCAGAGCAAGAAGGCTTAACAAGTGGATTTCCCGAACCTGGCGGACAATTTTTTGTCCCCTGGGTTCTGTCTTTTTTCTCCCACAGTTCTCTCATATTTCAGACGTAAAATCTTTATTCAGGCAGAACACACTTAAGACCCGGAATGTGATCCCGGTCAGGTCTGCTGACATTTACCTGTCAGAATATGTGTTTTCTCTTGACTTTCTAAGCTAAATCTTGTAAAATTCTTATGTAATAATTTTGTAATATATTTAACATGATTTCAAAATCTTGATCTTCATGATTTTTAAAAGGAGCAATTTATGAAAAAGCAGATTATCGTTACCATGCTTTTAGCAGCAGCACTTGGCACAGTCAGTCCTTCTATGAAAGCGGAAGCAAAGTGGAGGGCAGATGCAAACGGCCGCTGGTATACCATCAAGGCTGCACCGGGCTACGCTGTTGGCTGGAAGCAGATCGGTAAGTATACTTACTATTTTGAAAAAAACAAATACGCCGTAACCGGCTGGAAATTGATCGATAAAAAATGGTACTATTTTGATATAAAAGGCAGGCTGCTCGCCAATCGCTGGGTAGATGGATATTATCTTTCTGCTGACGGCTCCATGGCTGCAAGCACTGTCATTACCTCCGGGGATCAAAGTTACACGATTGATGCAAACGGAAACATTGTCCGGGATCCTTCTTCGGCAGACGGTTCTGACATCCTGATTCCCGGCGTGACGGAAAACAAAAATACCTGGGTAGAGAATGATGGTAAGTATTATTACTACAACTACAAAGGTAAACTTGCAAAAGGCTGGCTGCGTATCCGTGACAAAACTTATTATCTTAATACCGAAACTGGAGAACGTTACAGTGGCTGGCTCAAATACAACGGCAAATATTATTACTTTGATGCTGAAACCGGCCTGATGCTGAAAGGCTGGAACAAGATTGGCAACTATACATACTTCTTTAAAACAGACGGTTCTGCACCGAGAAAGTGGAAAAAGATCAAAGGCAAATATTATTACTTCGGTAAAAAGGGCCGTATGTACACCAACAGGATCATCAGCAAAAAGTATTATGTAAATGCCGCCGGTGAACGTACTTATGGTTTCGCTCAGATCGGTGCCGACACTTACTATTTCCATCCGACAACCGGAAAGATGATGACCGGCTGGGTACTGGTTGGCAGCAAATATTATTACTTTGATGCAAACGGTAAAATGGTCACCGATACCTGGATCGGCAAACGCTACCTGAAATCAAACGGTCAGATGGCAAAGAGCTGCTGGGTAGGTGCTTACTATATAAACAAAAAGGGAAACCGTACCAGAAAGACACGTTCTACCGGAATCTGGACACAGAAAGGCAAAACCTACTTCCTGGATTCCAATTACCAGAAAGCAAAAAACCAGTGGGTCGTTTCTGCAAGCGGCAGATATTATTATACAGATGAGAACGGCATTGTCCTCACCAACCAGTGGGTAGGCAATTATTATGTAGGAGAAACTGGTGCAAGAGTCACCAGCCAGAAACTGCAGATTGATGATAAGACTTACTATTTTACTTCCGACGGAAGCAAAGCAACCGGTATTGTTACCCTGAACGGCAAAACCTATTTATTTGACCGTAACGGAGTCATGGTTACAGGATGGTATAATAACAGCGTCGCAACGTTCTATTTTCTTCCGACGACCGGTGAAATGGTCAAGAGCCAGATCATGATCATTGACAACGTATTCTACTCTTTCGATGCAAATGGATATATGACTGACCAGAATGCTTCCGATTCCGATCTGACATTCGGTTCCAAAATTGCAGCTTATGCGACTCAGTTTATCGGAAATCCATATGTTTACGGCGGAACCAGCCTGACAAACGGTGCAGACTGCTCCGGTTTTACGCAGTCCGTCATGAGCCATTTTGGCATCAAGATCCCTCGTACCGCCGACCAGCAGGCAATCGGCTACGATGGCACAACAACCAAATATGCTACCGCAAAAATCATTTCCATCAACAATATCCAGCCCGGAGATCTGGTATTTTATTACCAGCCAATCTCACACGTTGGGCTTTACATCGGAAACGGGCTGATTGTACACGCCTCTACAGAGGCAGCTTACCCGGTGGGCGGTATTAAGACTTCACCATTTGACTTTGCTACGATCCGTGCGATTGTACGCTACTGGTAAGCAAGTGCAGAGAGGTTTTGGAATGTGCAAATGAACGAATTCCTCGAAGGCACGCTCTCGCTACCTCACATTGGCAGCGGTACATAACCGACCAAAATA
>OGQY01000879.1_pt1 | contig 22480 bp, 10 predicted proteins | sample 1553361 | NCBI WGS metagenome assembly OGQY01 (sample SAMEA2579963, study PRJEB22360) | human gut metagenome | reverse complement strand
GAAACCAGTAATTTCTTCCTATATTTGCAGACGAAAATAATGTGATATTGTAATAGGTATTTGTGTCTGTTTTTAGATTTCCATGTTCCCATGCCATGAGTATACAATACTTTCTGATTTTTAGCTACCTTAACCCACCGTCTAAAGCCAGTGGGATTGCGGTAGCCTTATTTCAATAAGGTGTGACTTCAAAAGTCACAAAACCGATTTTTCATTTGTACTTTCCCTGCTTCCATATTCATAAGTTTTGTCAGGCGGCTTGCAAATATTCGTCTGCAATACTCTCTATCTCTTCTATATTAGAATAATCGTAACTATTCAGAGCCATGCAAATTTAGACATAATGCCATGCCTGCATGAGCGATTATGGCTAAATTTATATGGCGAGATAACCACATGAGCAAAAGGAAAGCTGCATCGCAGCGATTTTGCGAATGGGGTGCTGAATAATTACATCATTTTTAACATTTTATTTCAAATTATACTTTAAAATCAAAACCTTTTTATATTCATAACAATATTTCATTACAGTTATATAATAACCTTTTTTATAGATTCCTGTACAAACTCATTTGATCTGAGACCATTTGATTCGCAATGAAATTCTCAAGATAATCGCCTCATAGGATCCTTTTACGAATTCGAAAAGGCAAAATCGCTGCTACTCTTTTCGAGGGCTCAATATCACTAAACATCACAAACGGGCAGAGCACTTCGAAAAACCTTCGGCTCTGTCCTTTCGCACATTATAGCAAAAATCATTTCAAAAGTATATAGGATACGCAGCAAAAAAGTACAAATGTTCGTTTTTTTTGAAAATAAGGACATAAACCAAATGCTAAGTCATAGGTTTTAACCTGTGGCTTAGCATTATGTATCTTTGAGTACGTTGACTCACATTTAATTATGTTTTTAGTTACTTATGCTTTCTCCTTTTCTGCCGTGGATTGCGGTCATCCATGCACGCGGAGCGTTTTTTTGTCTCGCAGTTCATCGCCTGCGAGATAAATAGAATGCGCAGCAGCGCATTCTAGCGCCGAGCGCGGTCGCCTAAGACTTTTTCCCCTTCGTGCGAGTGTGCATCCTCGCGGAGCGTTTTTTTGTCTCGCAGTTCATCGCCTGCGAGACAAAAAAAACGTCCCAGGCTATCCTGCCTGAGACGCTGATATCTTATCAACGCAGTACCACTCAAATTGACCTACTGTCCACTTTGCATGTACATGCTATACACTCCTGATTGATAACGGGTTCGGTTCCCGACAACGCCTACTCTCCAGATCCGGATTTCAGGCTGCCCTCGAAAGTCCATTCAGTAAACCATGCCGTGCTGCAATTCCACCATCTGCAGCTCTCTGTATCTTTATGGAAAACTTACTTCTCTTTCTCATCGGTTTTTCTTATGTGTTAAATAGTAATACTTTTTACCGTAGTTGTCAATCAAAATTTTCGTCATTCTAAACGGAAAATTTTGGGAAACAATGGAGGACTGCTTTCGCAGTCCTCCATTGTTTCCCTTATGATCTCATATCAGCCATCACGGTTCGATACCGTAGTATCTTTCCCTGATCTTAGCGATATGCTTTCACATAGGTGTTTGCTGTATTTTTGTTTGTTTTAACCTTTGTCTTCAGCAGCTTCAGCTGAGATCTCTTTACATAACCGATCCTGCCGTTTGTAAAGATCAGCTGATAGTATCCGTTGATCTTCTGGCTGTTCAGAACGACTCTCGTGTTCTTCATCAGACGTCCGATACGTTTAGCGGATGAAGTAGCATTGTTGTAGATATATGCTCTCTTCTTTGTCTTTGCTGTACGGAACAGTGTTACCTGAGGTGTGGAGCTTACCTTCTCACCAATCTTATACTTCTTGGTAGATACGCCGTAACGGAAGCCCTTATCCAGGGTTACACAGCTCTTCGGTACATAACCGTTTCCAAGAGAACCTGTACCGTAACGTACCTGATAGTAATCTCCGCTTGCTCCGGTTACCAGTACTCTCGTACCAACCGGTGCTACGGTGTTTGCTCCGTATCCGACACCTGTGTAAACCCAGGTCTCGGTGCTGATCTTACCGTTGGAGGCATTTACAACCTTGCCTGAACGCTGGTCAGATGTGATGGTTACATATGCAGATCTTACATATGCATATCCGCCATTGTACTTGATCTTGTACCACTCACCGATCGTGTCAACGATGGTAACGGATACACCGCAGTTGTACTGACCAAGCTGCAGTCCCTGCAGGCTCGCACTGTTGCGGATGAACAGACCATCTACATTGGCAATACCGTACATAACGCCTTTCTTCTTAGCTTTTCCGGTTACCTTCACCTTGCACTTCGCTGTGTAGCCATTTCCTGTGATCGCGATGATGGTAGCTCTACCCTTCTTATGGCAGGTAACAACACCGAACTCATCTACACTGGCTACAGCCGGATTTGTGCTGGTCCAGTAAACTGCTGTGTTGAAAGCATTAGCCGGAAGTACGGTTGCATTCATCTTGAACATATTGCCGACCTTCTTCGACAGCTTGGAATCCTTCATAACGATTCCGGTCGGTTTCTGTCTTACGGTTACTTTAACCTTGTCGCTTACTACACCGAAGTGTTTGTCGTTTGCGGTTACTGTGATGTAGCAGGTTCCGCCTCCAACCGGAATGATCTTATTGGTATAAGTATCATAGTAAGCAACCTTCGAATCACTTGTTGTCCATGTTACACCAGTTTCCGTGGTGTAGGTCGGGTTGAAGGTGTAGCTGATATCCTGTACATTGCCTGTGTAGCAGGTAATCTCTTCTTTGTTCAGCTTGATCTCCTTCGGTGCTGCAATAACCTTCACAAGGATTTCTGCTCTCTTTCCGTTGTAGGTCGTAGCGTAAACCCAGGTTGTTCCAAGTTTTGCAGCATGCATCTTGCCATAGCTGTCAACCGTCACGATGGAAGGATCCTTGATGGACCATGTGATCGATGTATCGGACGGAATACTCAGTCCCTCATTGAAGATCGGAGCTAAGTTGTAGTCCTCATCCAGATAGATGGTCATCTTTTCCTTCTCAAACTTCACAGAATTAACCGGAGTCTTGATGTAGAGCAGAGACTGTGCGGTGTATGTTGTCTTTCCGTCAGCCATGGTCATCGTTGCGGTGATCGTTGCAAGTCCAGCGGTTGCATTTTCTGCTACCGTAGCAACACCTGTCTTATCGATGGTTACAAATGCGTTGTCAGACTCATAGGTTACGTTGCCCTCGAATGCAGTATCTGGAGCCAGCGTTGCCTTGTAGGTTACAGACTCGCCCGGATATACTTCGGATCTCTCCGGTGTCATGGAAAGGGAAAGTGTATCTCCTCCAACGACTACCTTGATCATGCCGACTGCAGGTGTGCCTGCTCCGTCCCGACCATATCCGCCGCTCAGGCATTTTGCGTAGATATATGTGGTACCCTTGCCAACCGTTGTGATCATACCATTCTCATCAACCGTTGCGATATCCTTGTTCTCACTCGTCCACAGGATTGTCTTATCGTATGCATTCTGCGGTGTCAGAACAGCCTTCAGCTGGATAGACTCGCCAACTCTGTTCGAGTAAATCGTATCGCTGGAATTCGTATCAACTCTCTTAACCACAACATCCGTTACCGGTGCTTTTACCAGGATGCTTGCTCTTGCCGTTACAGTCTTCTCTGTCTTGCCGTCCTCATCTGTCCATGTGATCGTAGCCTTGATGTAGGTTGATCCGCCCTTAACCGCTTTGATCTTACCTTCGGTGTCAACCGTTGCGATCTTCTCATCATCTGATGAGTAAGTGATGGACTTGATGTTTGCTGTTGCAGGCTTCGGTGTTGCAGAAATGAAGTCTGTCTGGCCTTCCCACAGCTCATAGCTGGTCTGAGAAAGTTCAATTCCTGTTACAGTCTGTTTTACAACGATCTCGATCTTAGCCTTCAGTCCATTGTATGCAGTTGCATAAATGTAAGTCTTTCCAGGAGCAACAGCCTTCACGATACCTGTGGAGCTTACAGTTGCCACGGACTCATCTCCGCTCGTCCAGGTCAGCTCCTTGTTGTAAGGATCGGATTTGCCGTCATTCCACTTGATCAGGCTTGCCAGATCATCGGTACGTCCTGTGTACAGTGTCTTGGATGCCTCTGTGAATCCTACGGATTCTACATCCTGAAGTGCATTTACGATCAGCTGAGCGCTTACTGACTTAGACTTGATCGTAGCCGTTCCTGTGATGATGAATTTGCCGGCTTTCAGCGGTACGAAGCTGAAGCTTCCGTTATTGCTTACCAGAACATAATCATCATTGGAAACAACGTCCTCGCCATTGCAGGTTACTGTATAAACAACCTCTGTATTCTTCGGATTTACGGTAACATTTGTCAGAACAGTCTCGCCTGTCACAACCTCTGCAGATGATTTCTCAAATGCAAGTGTCGGATTTGCGTATACCGTTACAAGGAATGCACGTTCGGATCCGTTCGGTGCGGTTGCGATCGCATAGGTAACACCCTCAGAAACAGCTGTTACACTGTTGCCGGAGATCTTAGCGATGCTCTCGTCGTCGGTTCTCCAGGTTATAGTTCCTGCTGTTGCCTTGATTGGAGGCAGCTCCTTTGATTCAACTCCGCCGATCTGAAGCTCTGCTTTCCAGTTCTTGATCGCGTTGAGGTCATCCTCTGAGTACGTGTCATCTGCTGCAAATCCGCCCTCTGCAACTGCTACGATGAAGGTTACGCTTGAACCATCCGGAGCGGTTACGGTTACGGTTGTATCACCCTTGCCCTGTGCATAAACAACACCGTCAGAAACGGTTGCTACCGTCGGATCTGCTGTTGTCCAGTTAAAGGTTGCAGGATCTGCATTGATCTTATCGCAGGTATCCTCTACCATCGCTGCAAGATCCTTATAGTTGTTTGCTGCATCGTTCAGTGTCAGGTTTACGATTCTGCTCTCATTATCCTTCAGAGCAACACCGGAAATGTCTGCTGCGGAAACTGTTACGGTAAATACTACCATGCTTCCGTCCGGAGCCGTTCCGGTTACGATCGTCTTGCCAACTGCCTTCGCAGCCACAACACCGTCGATCACCTCTGCAACACTCTCATCTGAGCTGGTCCATGTGATCTTGCTCATCAGAACTGCACTGTTCTTGCTCATAGCAGTATCTGTCGTTCCCTGATTGCCGCTGTTGGTCTTATATTCGCCTGTCATGGACAGTTTTACATAATTCCACAGATCTCTTGTCTCATCCTTGCCAAGCTGCAGAGCGATATTGGTTTCTGTATTCTCATCATTCAGAGCGATGGATGCCTTCGGCTGTCCGAGAACCTTTACAGATACTGCAAACTTGCTTCCGTCCGGAGCAGTTGCAACTGCTGCTGTCAGTCCCTCGCCTACTGCCTGAACCAGATTATCTCCGGCAATCTTAGCAACCGTTTCATCCAGTACAGACCATGTTGCCTTGCCGCCGTCTACTGTTACTGTCGGCAGCTTCTTGCTTTCCTTATCGGTTACTTCCAGCTGAAGAACGATCTGACTTGCATCAAACTGATCCTCACCTGTGAAGGCTCCTGCGGAAACAGCTACGATGAAGGATACGCTTGAGCCGTCCGGAGCAGTTACGGTAACAACCGTCTGTCCTGCCTTCTGTGCTCTCACAGTTCCGCTGGCAACCGTAGCAACGGATTCGTCGCTGCTGGTCCATGTAAAGCCTTTTACGTCTGCTCCTGCAACCGTGGTAGATTTTACATTATCTGCCAGAACTGCTGTTGCTGCATCCTTGCTGTCCAGTGTCAGATTTACAACATTGCTCTTGCCTGTATCCAGAACTACATTAGCCTTTACAACCGGATTTACCTTGAAGGTGAAGGTTACATAGTAGCCATCCTTGCTGGAAGCGGTAACTACTGCTGTTCCAACTGAAAGTGCCTTTACAACACCATCTGTTACCGTAACAACAGAATCATCGTCTACACTCCACTTGATATCGGAAATATCGCCGCCCTGCACTTCGAAGTATTCACGCAGGTTTGTAGCGTAGGCTTCGCCAACCGTCAGAGTAATATTCTTCTCAGCATTTTCCTTATAATTTAATTTTACAGGATCCGGAAGCGTCGTATCAACAACATGGAAGGTAAAGGTTACTACCTGATCATTCAGGGCTGCCTTCACATATACCGTTCCGGTCTTAGCAAAGCTTACCTTATGATCTGCAACCGTAGCAATATCTGTGCTTGAGGATGTGCATACAACACTTGCAAGTGTCACATCAGCATCCGCATTTGTCAGCTTCAGGTATGCATCCAGATCAACTGCCTTCTGCTCTCTCAGGTCAATGTCGAACTCTGTCTTGTATGCGCTCAGTTCCATAACATCCTGAACTGTTACATCGAAGGTTACATAGTAGCCGTCCTTAGTAGCTGCTGTGATCACTGCAGTTCCTGCAGAAATACCCTTCACAACACCATCGGAGATGGTTGCTACGCTCTCATCGGAAGAGCTCCAGATGATATCAGAGATATCGCCGCCCACTACCTCAACGAATTCACGCAGGTTCTTCGAAGCAAGTGCACCCTTGCGGATCGTCATCTTCTTCTGTGTATCCAGAATGCTGTCAACATATTTGATCTTGATCGGTGCCGGTGCGGTTGTATCAACGATATGGAAGGTGAGGTTCACTTTCTTGCCGTCCAGCTCCGCTTTCACGTAAGCAGTTCCGGTACCGTTGAAGGTTACCACATGACCATTTACGGTTGCGATCGTGCTGCTGGATGTGCATATAACATCAGCAAGCGTCTTGTCTGCTGCATCCTCTACGTGCAGGTATGCATCCAGATCGATCTGCTTCTGTTCCTTCAGGTCGATGTCGAATACTTCCTGATCTGTTGTCAGCTTGAAGTTCTTCTTAACCTTTACCGCAAAGGTTACATAATAGCCGTCTTTTGTAGCTGCTGTAATCACTGCGTTTCCTGCGGAAACGCCTTTTACAACGCCGTTTGTGATGGTTGCTGTGGATGCATCATCTACTGTCCAGATCACATCTGCGATGTCTCCGTTTTCAACCTCAATATAATCACGCAGGTTTGTAGCGTAGGTCTGACCCTCGAAGATCTCAATAGACTTCTCAGCCGTTGTTTTATGAGTTACCTTGATTGGCTTCGGAGCCGTTGTATCCACTACATGGAAGGTAAAGGTTACTACCTGATCATTCAGGGCTGCCTTCACATATACGGTTCCAGTCTTTGCAAACGATACCTTACGATCCGCAACGGTAGCGATATCCGTGCTGGAGGATGTGCATGCAACACTTGCCAGTGTCGTAGCGTTATCTGCATTTGCAAGCTTCAGGTAAGCATCCAGATCAACCGATTTCTGCTCCTTCAGGTCGATATCAAACTCTGTCCTGCTTGCTGTCAGCTCAACCTTCTTCTTAACCGTTACCGTGAAGGTGACATGATAGCCGTCTGCTGTGTAAGCTGTCACAACTGCGTTGCCTGCGGAAACTCCGGTAACAACACCGTTTGTCACAGTTGCTACGGACGCATCATCTACGCTCCACATAACATCTGAGTTGTTTGCATCCTCTGCCTTGCCGCCTGTCACCTTAACATAGTTGGCAAGATTGTTTTCATATGCCTGACCCTCCAGGATACTGATTGATTTTACAGCGTTATCTGCATATTCTACCTTAACCGGATCCGGTGCGGTTGTATTTACTACATGGAATGCAAAGATCACATATGCGCCATTGCACTCTGCACGTACATAGGTCACGCCCGTGCCGCCTGTGAAGGTAACTACGCCATTATCGCTGACTGTCAGGATCTTCTCATCGAAGTCGGAGTACTTGATCGTGCTTCCTGCCGGAGCATTTGCAAGTGTCAGCATGGTTGACAGATCATAGGTGTGATCCTTATCATCCTTTAAGTCAACATCGAAGGAGGTCTTCTCTGCTGTCATCGTAACCGGTTTCACCGTAACTGCAAACGCGATATAGCTTCCGTTCTTCAGAGTTGCCGTAACAACTGCTGCGCCCTCGGATTTTGCCACGACTACACCGTCCTTAACTGCTGCAACGCTCTCATCGCTGGTAGTCCAGGTCAGTACTGCGTTGGTCGTTCCTGCCGGTGTCAGCGTTACTCTCTCGTTGAGGTCCACTGTCTCATCGATCTTTGTCAGTGCAACCGTCTTTTCCTGACCTTCCTTCAGTACAACGTTGATATCGCTGTCGCTGATCGTCTTCTTTACATGGAAGGTAAACTTCAGTACGGACTGGTTCGCTGTACCGTTGTACGTAGCGGTTACATAATAGCATCCGGCCTTCTTGAAAGTCAGTTTGCCTTCTGAAGTAATCGCTGCATTTGTCGGATCCGATGTCTGATATACGATGCCGAGTTCTCCAAGTTTTGCATTTTCTGCATCCATAACGGACTTCAGGTCGAAATCTACGCTATCAGCGGTTCCCATATCCAGATCGATATCGGTCTCGGTTGCAGTCAGCTCTACCTTACCTGACACAGTTACAACAAAGGTTACATAGTAGCCGTCCACCGTAGTAGCTGTTACGACGGTCGTTCCCTTGGAAATGCCTTTGACAATGCCATTGGTCACGGTTGCGACTGTGCTGTCCTTAACATCCCATTTTACATCTTTCAGATCTGCCTTATCGCCTACGGTCACGTAATCTTTCAGACTTGTCTCGTATACAGAGCCTTCTTCTACTGTGATCGTTTTCTTTGCGCCTGTTGTGTAGTCGATCTTAACCGGATCCGGTGCAGTTGTATCTGTCACATGGAAGGTAAGGGTAACAACCTGGCCGCCAACCTCTGCTTTCACAACGGCTGTTCCGGTAGATTCAAAGTTTACAGTATTTGAACCTGCTGTCGTCGCTACGATGCTGTTTGCAGATGAAGTCAGGGTGACATCACTCAGAGAATACTTCACTGCCGCTGCTGTACCTGCTGCAGGTGTCTTGTCATCCGGATTATCCAGATTCAGGAATGCGTTCAGATCCAGAGACTTCAGCTCTTTCTTATCGATTTCAAAATTTGTCTGGGTAGCGGACAGCTTCATGCCATCTGCAACGGTAACAACGAAGGTCACATAATAGCCATTCCTCGTAACAGCGGTGATCACTGCCTTACCTGCGGAAAGACCCTTCACAACACCATCTGTCACAGATACAACGGAGGTGTCGTCTACCTTCCACTCAACGTCGGTAGCTACATTGCCGTCAATAACCTTAACCAGATTCTTCAGATTGGAACCATATACTTCACCAGCTTTGATTGTGAATGCTCTGTCAACCTTCTCTGTCATCGTGTCATTGTATTTGATCTTAACCGGATCCGGTGCTGTCGTATCAACTACATGGAAGGTGAAGATCACATATGCACCACCGACTTCTGCACGTACATAGGTTGTTCCAAGACCGCCCTCCAGCTCTACTGTGCCGTTCATATCAACTCTAAGGATATCTCCGTTATAGACAGTGTACTTAATATCCTTCTTATTGTATGTGCCTGGATTTTTCAAGGTCAGCAGAGTACCCAGTTTATATTTTGTATTAAGACTGTCTACGTCCTTCAGATCGATGTAGAACTCAGTCTCTTCAGCCGTCAGGCTAACCGGTTTTACGGTTACAGCAAATGCTACGCGGTTTCCGTTGGAAAGTGTTGCGCTTACAACTGCTGCGCCCTCGCCCTTAGAAACGATCACGCCGTTCTCAACAACAGCTACGTTCTCATCGCTGCTGGTCCAGGTGACATCTGTGCTCGTCGCATTGCCATAATCGATCTGAGAGTTAACATCCTCGGCAGCTTCGATTTCTGTAAATTTTACCTTTCCGGCAGCTCCAGCTTTCAGAGAAATTGTCTTATCCTCTGCTCCAACGGTCTTGCGCACGTTGAAGGTCAGAATAACGGATGATACTGTGATATTATTATCCTTGATCGCTGCCGTCACATAGTAGGTTCCCGGTTTTGTGAAGGTCACATTTCCAGCATTAACGGTTGCGTTCGGGGATGAGGTCTGATAAACTACATCGTCAATAGAAGCATTGCTTACCTCGATTGCGGTAGCCAGGTTGTATACTACAGAGATCCCTGTTCCTATATCCAGGGTGAACTCTTTCTGTTCTGCAGAGACAACTGCTGCTCCTGCGATCTCAACCTTAGCTGTCCAGGTCACATAGTCGCCGTTCGGCAGAGAAGCGGTGATCACGGATGTTCCCTCGCCGCATGCAACTGCAACGCCGTCAACGATCTTGACTGCACCTGTGTTGCTGCTCTTCCATGTGATGTCAGAAACATCAGCATTCTTCAGATCCACTCCAGTGTTGTAATCAACGGTTTCGCCGATTTTCGTCAGGGTGATGACTGCAGCCAGTGTAGTATTTTTTGTAATCTCAGCCTCCGGTGCTACCTGGGTGTTCTTCACTGCGAAGATAATTCTGGTGGAAGCCAGATCGTTGTCGTTTTTATCCCGAAGGGTAGCTGTCACATAGTAAACGCCCGCCTTCTTGAAGGTTGCGATGTTAGCGCCCTTATTATTATCGTCAAATGCAACATCTGTCGGGGATGATGCACTGTAGCTTACTTTATAACCAGTCGGAGCATTCTTGATATCCAGTACGGAGAGCATGTTGAAATCGATGCCTGCCTCTGCACCGTTGATATCCAGCTCTTCGATGCTTTCCTGGGATGCGCTGATCGTCGGAGCTTCCGGAACCTCCACTACAGTAACGATGGTGCTTGCAGCGTTGCCGTTTGGCAGGGTAGCTGTCACCTCAGCAAAACCAGCGCTTACTCCATAGACATTACCAGATTTATCTACCTGAATAACATTCGGATCAGAGCTTTCCCATGTAAGATCAGCTGCAGTGTATTTGCCTGTTCCCGATGTAACGGTTGCCTTAATCTCATAGCTTTTGCCAGCATAGATCTCTATCGGTTTATCAGCAGGAAGGTCAAAAGCTACTGTCGAGGCATCGGTTCTCTTGTCTACTACTCTGACTGTTATGTAGCCTTCAGCAGACACCCCGTCTTTGGTAACGGTTACCTTTACGTAAACCTTGCCGGCTTTGGTTGCTTTCAGAACACCATCGTCTGTGACCGTTGCTTTTTCAGCATCAACGCTGCTTGTCGTGTCGGATACGATCTCGTATTCTACTGTCGCTGCAGGATCCACACCCTCGACGTAGTTGCTCAGAAGGCCGCTTGCTGTCGTGTCGGTATCCGTGATGCTGAACTCAGCGTTCTTTGTTGTAAACTCAGGCTTTTTCTTGTCTGTAACCTTGAAAACAATCTGCTTGGTGCTGGTGTAGGTTGTACCCCCCCTCAACCGGCTGATACGTAGCAGTTACCGTAACGGTGGCTGTACCTGCTTTTTTTGCTGTATATTTAGCAGTATTGGTATTTTCAACTGACGCAACACTTACTACGTCATTATCGGTAGATGCGAATGTAAGTGTTTTCGGAGATACCGAACCCTCATCCAGCAGACAATCCGGTGCGATGATGCCGATATCGCCGACCTCGATCTCGCGATTTGTTACATCCTCTGGGATCTGGATTGCGAAATCGTGATCTTTGACCTTAACGCTGATATACTTGGTTGTTTTTGCTACACTCCCATCTTGCAATTCACACGAATATACAGCCGTTATCGTCGCTGTTCCTTTTTTCTTCAAGGTGTACTTGCCGTTAGTGTCTACTGTTACTATACTCTCATCGCTGCTAGAATAGACTACTGTAGTACGTGCAGTGACATCTCCTTTGCCAACAGATGCCTTATACGGCACTGTACCGGTGACGCCGACCTTTCCGATGATTTCCTTACTTGCTTCAACATCAAGATCGACTTCGAGCGCCGAAGCATATGATGTCACAGCAGTCGGCGGCAGCGCCGTAAAAACCATCGCCGCGGACAGGCTGCATGCAGCCAGCCGGGCTGCCAGAATTCTTGTTCTCTTTCTCATTTTAATTTTTCTCCTTTTCTATACAATTTAAGTTAAACGCACGCGAAACAAAACATAAGTCTGCACGCTGTCACGTTTTTCCTTGGTTAGTATTGTTACCCAATCATTATATCATTCATAAAGAAAAAAGTACAGAACAAAATCGAATATTGGTTCTGTACTTTTTCTGTTTCTTAAGACATCACACTTACAAACCTTACGTGTACCGAATCCGGAATGAAGCATCAGTGCAATTCTCAGGCTGTTGGTAAGAACAACCACCAAAAAGGCAGTGCTGTTTTTATCAACACTGCCTTTACCTTCCTTGCTATCTGCAGCTGTCTTTTTCTGCCATCTGGCTCATCCCCGGATTGCCATCCAGATGCTGCATATTTACGGTTCTTCTTTTCATTCTTTCCTGCTCGGACTGTTTTAAAATGTAGTCTTTGATCTCTTTTGCGTGTTTGATGTGGAGCAGTTTCAGATCCGGATCCGTCACATCACCCGTAAAACAATGGATCGTTCCAAGCCCCAACATACGCTCCAACAAGGTACTTTCCAGACGTACATCAATGACTTTGTATAAATAACAGTCATTTTCTTCTTTCTTGAACAGCCCTGTATCCACTGTGATAATTTCCTCTGTCACCGTATAAGACGTAAAAGTCCACGGCAGACCAAAAAACATAGAACGTTTTTTCTCTTTGTAATTCATCTGCATTCCCCCTGATATTTTTGAATAATTTATATATTTATTTTTGCATATCCTAAATCTGAATTTCAGGTGCCTGCTCTGCCAGAAGCAGCGATTCCACTCCGTCAGCTGCTGCATTGTTTTTAAAAAAAGAGATCCGCTGGTTTTGATCCGAACGGATATCTTTTTACTTTTCTATTCTACTTCTTCCGGCTCCATACTTCTGATATGGCTCTCGCTCTTGCTTTTGATATCATACTTCTGATTATATTCATTCAAATAAGAATAATATTCCCAATTATCCGTCGGATAGATTTTGGAGTCATGGATATGGATATCTGTGTCCATTTCATCGCCCTTAAGCAATGCCACCATTGCACTTGCACAGTGGGATGCGATACGATTGAAGCTGTTCAGAAGGTCGGTAAAGACTGCTCCTTCTTCCAGACCGCATCCGCCTTTGCTCATTCTGGCTACGTGATGCATTTTCAGTTCATCGCAAAGTCTGCCGATAACCATACCAAGCGGTGTAATTCTCTGTGCCTCTTCTTTGTCATCATTCAAAAAAGCATCGTAAGTGATATTGATTACCTCACGCACGGCTTCCATAGCAACATTCAGCTCATCCCATGCTTCTTCCGAAAACTGGGTATGATTTTCATGCATTTCATTTGACATATGGGCAATATAGGATGCATGGTCTCCGATACGTTCAAAGTCGTTGATCGTATGCAGATACAGGGAAACCTGTCTTGTCTGTGCCGTATTCATCTCTCTTTTTGTGAGCTGAACCAGATATTCGCCCAGACGGCTTTCATACTTATCGATCAAGTCCTCTTTTCTCTGGACTTTGTCAAACTTGTCCTGCTGATAGTCATTTAAAAGGTTCATGGCACGATTTACGTTTTTGCGGACCTTCTTTGCCATACCGTTCATGGCACGGTGACACTGTCCGATCGCCAATGCCGGGTAACTCAAAAGACGTTCCTCCAAAAGATCGAAATCTGCCTCGTCTTCCAGCTCCTCGGCACTGTCTTTCACCAGCCAGCACACCAGTTTTTCGATCTTATTGATAAACGGGAAGAGAATACACACAGTCACCAGACGGAATACGGTATTTAAAAGTGCAATGCTCACCGGTGTCATCACCTGATCCATAAACGTAAAATGGATCACGGCGTTCAGGGAATAGAAGACCACTGCCCACATGATCAGTCCGAACAGGTCATTGATCAGATAAACAAGGGCTGTTCTTTTACCATTCTTATTTGCTCCGATTGCAGAGATCAGAACCGGACAGGCCGCACCGACACCGATACCAAGTACGATCGGGAACGTGCTTGCAAAAGTCAGGATTCCGGTCACGGACAACGCCTGCAGTACACCAACGGTCGCAGAAGCACTCTGCAGCACTGCAGTAAATAAAATACCGACCAAGATACCGGCAAGCGGATTGGAAAACATTGTGAGCATATTGATAAACATCTGGTTTTCACGAAGCGGAGAAACGGCTCCGCTCATCATCTGCATACCTGTCATCAAAACAGCAAAACCCAGCATGATATTGCCCATATTTTTATGTACGGAGCGTTTCCCAAACATGCGGAAAATAATACCGACCACTGCTACAACGGCAGATATCGTCGCTGTTGAAAAAATGCTTGCGATCCCGCCGGAACCCTGAATATAGGACAGACACAAGATCCATCCTGTGATACTGGTACCAATATTGGCTCCCATGATGATACCGATCGCCTGTTTCAGCTTCATCATACCGGAGTTTACAAAACCGATCACCATAACTGTCGTTGCCGAAGATGACTGGATCACACTGGTAACTGCCGTACCAAGTGCCACACCCTTGATCGGCGTGTTCGTCATTCGATATAAAAATGCTTCCAGTTTATTTCCGGCGACCATCTTGAGTCCGTCGCCCATCAGTGACATTCCGAATAAAAACAGTGCTACTCCACATAGAAGTGATAAAATCATTGAAAATATCTGCATAGTTTTCTCCTCTGTATCTTTTTCTTTTCCTTGTCCTTGTCCTCGTATTCGTTTTCCTATTTTGATTTTTAAGCATTTACTTTTCCATTATGCCACATTATGCGATGAATTACAATATTTTTGCTTAAGGAAACCTTTATTTTTTGTTTCTAAAAAAATGCGAAACATCATCAAAACGTTTGATATTTCAAAAAATTTGTCGTATAATGAACTTTGTATCTTTTTTCGGGTATCTTTTCCTATTATAATAGGTGGATCAGAAAACGGCTGTTTTCTGTCCGGATCCCGGATCAAACATCATTACATAAGGATTTTAAATTTATGAATATGAATACGAATCAGACAAAACTTCATACTTTAGGAATCGATATCGGTTCCACAACCGTTAAGGTTGCTATTTTGAATGAGAAAAACGAACTTCTTTTCTCTGATTATGAACGCCATTATGCCAATATCCAGGAGACGCTCTCTGCACTTCTGAAAAAAGCATATGACAGCCTCGGTGAACTTTCGCTCTCGCCGATGATCACCGGCTCCGGCGGTCTTACCCTTGCCAAGCATCTTGGTATTCCTTTTGTTCAGGAAGTTATTGCTGTTTCTACTGCTCTTCAGGACTATGCTCCGCAGACAGATGTAGCGATCGAGCTTGGCGGTGAAGATGCAAAAATTATTTATTTTGAAGGTGGAAATGTAGAGCAGCGTATGAATGGTATCTGTGCCGGCGGAACCGGATCCTTTATCGATCAGATGGCTTCGCTTCTGCAGACCGACGCTTCTGGGCTGAATGACTATGCAAAAAATTATAAAGCTCTGTATCCAATCGCCGCCCGCTGCGGTGTATTTGCTAAGACAGATATTCAGCCTCTGATCAACGAAGGGGCTACGAAAGAAGACCTGTCGGCTTCTATTTTCCAGGCCGTTGTAAACCAGACGATCAGCGGTCTTGCCTGCGGAAAACCGATTCGCGGACATGTGGCATTTTTAGGCGGACCGCTTCATTTTTTAACAGAGCTGAAAGCTGCTTTCATCCGCACTCTGAAGCTGGATGACGAACATGCGATCACACCGGAAAATTCTCACCTGTTTGCTGCAATCGGTTCAGCCCTTAATTATAAGGAGGATGTTATAACATCCCTTTCTGCACTGATCCAGAAACTTTCCGGCACCATCCACATGGAATTTGAGGTTGCCCGTATGGATCCTTTGTTTGCTTCCAAAGAAGAATATGAGGAATTTTCGGAACGTCAGAGTCAGTATAACGTTATGACCGGCGATCTGGAAACGTACGAAGGAAACTGCTATCTTGGTATTGATGCCGGATCTACCACGACAAAAGCTGCTCTGGTCGGAGAAGACGGTGCTCTGCTTTATTCTTTCTACAGTAACAACAACGGCAGCCCGTTAAAGACTACGATTCGTGCAATCCAGGATATTTACAAAAAGCTGCCTGACACTGCCAAGATCGTCCGTTCCTGTTCAACCGGTTACGGCGAGGCACTGATCAAGGCCGCTCTCCTGCTCGACGAGGGCGAAGTAGAGACGGTATCTCATTATTATGCCGCTGCATTCTTTGATCCGGATGTAGACTGCATCCTGGATATCGGTGGTCAGGATATGAAATGTATTAAGATCAAAAATCAGACCGTTGACAGTGTACAGCTGAACGAAGCATGTTCTTCCGGATGCGGTTCTTTTATCGAAACGTTTGCCAAATCTCTGAATTACAGTGTACAGGATTTTGCAAAAGCCGCTCTTTTTGCCAAGAACCCGATCGACCTTGGTACCCGTTGCACCGTATTTATGAACTCAAAGGTAAAACAGGCTCAGAAAGAAGGGGCAGAAGTCGCTGATATTTCTGCCGGGCTTGCTTATTCGGTTATCAAAAATGCTCTTTATAAAGTAATCAAAGTTTCCGATGCTTCTGAACTTGGCAAACACATCGTTGTGCAGGGCGGTACGTTCTACAACGATGCCGTTCTTCGCAGTTTCGAAAAGATTGCCGGATGTGAAGCAATCCGCCCGGATATCGCCGGTATCATGGGTGCTTTCGGTGCTGCACTGATCGCCCGTGAGCGTTATCAGGACGGTGTAGAGACCACCATGCTCTCCATCGACAAGATCAATCATCTGCAGTTCACGACCACCATGGCAAAATGCAAAGGCTGTACCAACCAGTGCCGCCTGACCATCAACCGTTTTACCGGGGGCCGTCAGTTTGTGACCGGAAACCGCTGTGAGCGTGGTATCGGAAAAGAGCGAAATAAAGAGAAAATCCCGAACCTGTTCGAATATAAGAACAAGCTTCTGTTTGACCGCAAACCACTGGAGGCAGATGAAGCAGTAAGAGGTACCGTCGGCATCCCGCGTGTCCTTAATATGTACGAAAATTATCCATTCTGGTTTGAATTTTTCACGGCTCTGAAATATCGCGTGGTACTTTCTCCGCCATCCACCAGAAAGATATATGAGCTTGGCATCGAGTCCATCCCAAGCGAATCCGAATGCTACCCGGCAAAGCTTGCCCACGGACATGTAACCTGGCTGATCAAACAGGGAGTTCCTTTCATTTTCTACCCGTGTATTCCATATGAGCGAAATGAATTCCCGGACTCTAACAACCATTACAACTGTCCGATCGTAACATCCTATGCGGAAAATATCAAAAATAATATTGATGAGTTAAAAGACGGCTCGATCCGTTTTGAAAATCCGTTCCTCTCTTTTGCCAGTGAAGATACCATCTGCAAACAGATGATCAAAGCCTTCCCTGACATTCCAAAAGAGGAAGTCCGTGCCGCTGTAAAGACTGGATGGCAGGAACTTGCCCGCACAAGGCAGGCGATGTACGACAAAGGCGAAGAAACTTTAAAATGGATGGAAGAAAACGGCCGCCACGGCATTGTACTTGCAGGCCGCCCGTACCACATCGATTCTGAGATCAACCACGGCATCCCGGAACTGATCAATTCTTACGGTCTGGCTGTTCTGACCGAAGATTCTGTATCCAACCGCAATCTGCCGGAACGCCCTCTGATCGTTATGGATCAGTGGATGTACCACAGCCGTCTGTATGCCGCAGCCAACTTTGTCAAGACAAGAGATGATCTTGACCTGATCCAGCTGAACTCTTTCGGATGCGGACTGGATGCCGTTACTACAGACTGTGTCAACGATATCCTTTCAAACTCCGGCAAGATCTATACCTGTCTGAAGATTGATGAAGTAAACAACTTAGGAGCTGCCCGTATCCGTGTACGTTCCTTGATTGCTGCCCTGCGTATCCGCAGAGAACAGAATCTGCCACGTGAGATCGTCGCTTCCAATTTCGACCGTGTTGTATTTACCGAAGAAATGCGAAAAGACTACACAATCCTCTGCCCACAGATGTCTCCGATCCACTTTAACATCCTGGAATCTGCATTCCGTGCAGCCGGTTACAACCTCGTTGTCATGCAGAACGATGACCGTCAGGCTGTGGATATGGGACTGAAATATGTCAACAACGATGCTTGCTATCCTTCTCTGATCGTTGTCGGCCAGATTATGGACAGCTTGTTGTCCGGTAAATATGACTTAAATAAGACTGCCGTTCTGATTTCCCAGACAGGCGGCGGCTGCCGTGCCAGCAATTATATCGGCTTTATCCGCCGTGCACTGAAAAAGGCAGACATGGAACAGATCCCTGTCATCTCCATCAATTTGAGCGGTCTTGAGAAAAATCCGGGATTTAAAATCAGCTACAGTCTTGTGATGCGTGGTCTGTACGGTGCGATCTTCGGCGATATTTTCATGCGTTGTCTCTACCGTATGCGTCCTTATGAAAAAGTCAAAGGTTCCGCAAATGCCATGCATGAAAAATGGGAAAAAGTCTGCAAAGATTTTGTCTCTTCCAAGCATCCGACTATGGGACAGTTCAAAAAGCTGTGCCGTGATATTATCCATGACTTCGATAACCTGCCGATTACAGATGAGAAAAAACCTCGCGTCGGCATTGTAGGAGAAATTCTGGTAAAATTCCTGCCGGCTGCCAACAATCATCTGGTAGATCTGCTGGAATCCGAAGGGGCTGAAGCGGTGATGCCGGATCTGATCGACTTTTTGCTCTACTGTTTCTACAACACGAACTTTAAAGCAGAAAATCTTGGCATGAAGAAATCTTCCGCAACCATTGGAAATGCCGGTATCGCTCTGTTAGAATATTTCCGCAAACCGGCTGCCAGAGCTTTTGCAGCAAGCAAACATTTTGATCCGCCTGCACATATCCAGGATCTGGCTGGTTATGCAAAACCGATCGTTTCCAACGGAAATCAGACCGGTGAAGGCTGGTTCCTGACCGGAGAGATGTTAGAGCTGATCCACAGCGGCGTCAACAACATCGTCTGCACACAGCCATTTGGATGCCTGCCGAACCACGTAGTCGGCAAAGGTGTCATCAAAGAACTGCGTCACCAGTATCCGATGTCCAATATCGTTGCCATCGACTACGATCCAGGTGCCAGTGAAGTAAATCAGCTGAACCGAATCAAACTGATGCTCTCCACAGCAAATAAAAACCTGAAAAAATAACAAAATGCCAGAGTATAAAAAAGCAGAGCCACTATGATAACAAAATCATGTACTCTGCTTTTTTGTATTCTGATACTCTTTATACGCTCTATGAAGTCTGGTCACTTCAAACGATTCTGCTTATTCTTCTGTCTTTTGCTCCGCACGGTTCTCGATTTGCCAGTCGATTGGCTCCAGACCGTTTGCTTTTAAAAATTCATTTGTCTGGCTGAAATGTTTGCAGCCAAAAAATCCGCGATATGCTGAAAGCGGACTTGGATGCGGTGCTTCCAGGATCAGATGCTTCGGATTTCTGTGCAGCATGGATTTTTTCATCTGAGCCGGTCTGCCCCACAGCAGAAATACCATTGGACGATCCTGCTGATCCAGGATGCGGATTGCTGCATCGGTAAATTCTTCCCATCCAATCCCCCTGTGGGAATTTGCCTGATGTGCACGCACGGTCAGAACCGTGTTCAGCAGCAATACGCCCTGTTTCGCCCATTTCGTCAGATACCCATTATCCGGGATATAACAGCCACAGTCATCGTGCAGTTCTTTATAAATATTTACAAGAGACGGCGGTATCTCTACATCTGGTTTCACCGAAAAACAAAGTCCATGTGCCTGTCCATCCCCATGGTAAGGATCCTGCCCTAAAATTACAACTTTGACATCCTTAAGTGGTGTTAAGGCAAATGCATTAAAAATATCATCTGCCGGAGGATAAATTCTTCTCATATGATATTCATCCATCACTGTTTTATATAATTTTGCATAATATGGCTTACGGAACTCCGGTTTCAGCGGTTCCAGCCAGTCATTACTGATCGGTGCCACAATTTTGCCTCCTTATCCTGGCATTTTACTGCTATATTTTTCTGATGATACTTCTCTTACAGTCTTACCGGTACCTTCCGATCTCGCAGATATTCTTTTACCTGACGGATTTCCAGCTCCTTATAATGGAAGAGAGACGCTGCAAGAGCTGCATCTGCTTTTCCTTCCGTCAGTGCATCATAAAAATGCTCCATCGTGCCGGCTCCTCCGGACGCAATCACCGGTATGGAAACATTTTCTGCAATTGTTCTGGTCAGTTCCAGATCGTAACCTGCTTTTGTTCCATCGCAGTCCATACTGGTCAGAAGAATTTCTCCTGCACCCAATTTATCCACTTTCATTGCCCATTCTACCGCATCGATACCGACATCGATCCTGCCGCCGTTTTTGTAGATATTCCAACCACTTCCGTCTTCTCTTCTTCTTGCATCAATCGCTACAACCACACACTGGCTGCCAAATTTATCTGCCGCCTGACTGATCAGCTCCGGTGTATTGATCGCCGAAGAATTGATGGAAATCTTGTCTGCCCCTTCACGCAGAAGCACCTTAAAATCTTCTACGGTTCGGATGCCTCCGCCGACGGTAAATGGAATAAATACTTTCTCAGCTACTTTTCGTACCATATCAACAACCGTATTTCTGGCATCCGAAGAGGCTGTGATATCCAGAAATACCAGTTCATCGGCTCCGGCCTTATCATAAGCTGCCGCAATCTCCACCGGATCCCCGGCATCCCGCAGATTCACAAAATTCACACCTTTTACCACGCGGCCGTTATGAACATCCAGACATGGAATGATTCTTTTCGTAAACATATCAGTTTTCCTCCTTTCCGATCGCTGCGAAATTCCGCAGGATCTGCAGTCCGACATCACTGCTCTTCTCCGGATGGAACTGACATGCAAAAATATTTCCCTTTTCTACCGATGCATGGATCGTGGTGCTGTACCAGGTAGTCGCCTTTACGATCTCCGGCTCCTCTGCTTTCAAATAATAAGAGTGCACGAAATAGACATACGGATCTGCCGGAAGATTCTGAAACAGTCTGCCCTGATTGATAAGCTCCAGAGAATTCCATCCCATATGCGGAATCTTCAGCCCTTCATGATCTGGGATTCTCAAAATTTCGCCTTTTAAAATACCAAGTCCCTCTACACCAGGTGTTTCTTCACTTCTCTCAAACAGAAGCTGCAATCCAAGACAGATACCAAGAAATGGCTTTCCGCTTTCGGTTACTTCTTTTATCACTTCGTCCAGTTTATAGTCTCTGAGCTTCTGCATGGCATCACCAAATGATCCTACGCCCGGAAGGATCACTTTATCTGCTCTCAGTATCTTTTCCCTGTCTCTGGAAACGATCGTATCTTCACCAATACTCTGCAAAGCTTTTTCCACACTTTTCAGGTTACCGGCATCGTAATCAATAATCGCTATCATCGCTTCTTATCACCTCTCAAATTCAAGAATACCTCTGCAATCTGCCGGAGGATATATATTTATACTTATCATATGATATAAGTGTTACAAGTAAATTCTGTCACTCATTGCTACGCAATTCTCTCCCACATCATCATATCATATTTGCAAAATCCTGTCGATGATTATCTGACATCTGCTCCATCCTCAAGCAAAAGCTTTACTGCATTTTCTTTTACTGCCGTTGTTCGATCCTTGATTTCCGGAGTCAGTTGTGCAAATTTCTCATGAATACGGTACATATGACATTTCTGATTAAAATATACAATCTTCTCAAAAGCAAAACGGATCACCGTCGGATATTCAAAACCAACACCAAGCTCCAAAACACATACCTTTTTATTTACGGTTCCCTGGAGCCACTTCGTATATTTCTCCCACTGCGGCATATACCAGGACTCATCGTAGTCATCGTTTGTCACCACATTGCCGGTCTTGTCGCTGCCGCATGGTGCTACGATACGTTCCGAATCGATTGCTGATTCAAAAATCAGATCATCCGTGTTTACCGTCAGTAAAAAATAATTTTTTCCTTTTAAAAGATCCGCCAGTTTCCGGTAAGCTTCCATGATCTCTTCTTTCCTGGCATTTTTTTTACTGAATTCTGTTCCGATTCCCACCAATACCAGATCTGCCTCCTGTGCGGATTTCTGAATTTCCTGTCTTATTTCTTCTGCCATGTTTTTCCCTTTCTGTCATTTACATTCTAAATTTGTCAAATATCTTGTCTGTAAACTGTAATATATATCATAACACAATTTCTATGTTGTGCCCATGCCTTATCTTGCAACTAAGATAAGACTTTAAATAAAAAAACCGTAAATAACCATTTCTGATTATTTACGGAACCTGTTCATATACCTTCAAAACCGCATACAGACCATAAATCCTACATCTTTTTCTTCTATCCTGAACCTCACACTCTCGTGCTTGGTTAAGCCTTCGACCTATTAGTAG
>OGQY01000839.1_pt1 | contig 23276 bp, 24 predicted proteins | sample 1553361 | NCBI WGS metagenome assembly OGQY01 (sample SAMEA2579963, study PRJEB22360) | human gut metagenome | reverse complement strand
AAGGTTAAAATTGGGCCGGGGGACCCAGGGGGGGCGGCTGCCGCTGCTGCGGGAGGTCAAGGCGAAGTATCCGGGCAAGACCATATGGTGCTTTACCGGGTTCCGGCTGGACGACGAGCTGCTGGCAGACGGCAGCTATCCCCGGTGCGAGGCAACGGATGAGATGCTCGCGTGCATCGACGTGCTGGTGGACGGACGGTTTATGAAGGAACTGAAGGATATCTCGCTGCAGTTCCGGGGCAGCCGGAACCAGCGGGTCATCGATATGAACCGAACAAGAGAGACGGGAACGATCTGCATTTGGGACAAGCTGAGACGATAACAAGGAGGTATCCTATGCGGAAAACACTTTGGTCGGCGCTGGCGCTGGCCGCGATCCTTATATTGGCGGGATGCGGCGAGCAGAGCCACACGGACGGCAGCGGAACAGACAGCGCGACCTATACGCCGGACGCAGGCTATACGCTGGGCAACACGGATGTGGTGCAGCTGAACGGATTTCGCGCCATCGACATTGAATGGGTCAGCGGACAGGTGAATGTGGAGCTGTATGACGGCGAGGGCATACAGTTGTCGGAGACACTTGCCGACGGCAGTGCCGTGAACCTGCCCATGGAGTGGCAGGTCTGCGAGGACAAGGGAGATCTGGACATCCGCTCCCAGCCGCAGCTGATGAGCTCCACAGAGGAAAAGATCCTGACGGTGAAGCTGCCCCGGAGCATGGTGCTGTATGGACTGGACATTGACGCCGTCAGTGCAGGTGTGTCCGTGGATCTGACGGACGAGGACACGCTTTCACTGAGTGAGTTGGATGTGACCTCGGTCAGCGGCGCGATCAGTGTCTATGCGGCCAACGCCGGGGAGATATCCCTGTCCACCACCAGCGGAAGCATCAGCGGAAGCGTCCGCACCCAAAAGCTGGAGGCGGACAGCGTCAGCGGCAGCATTGACCTGGCGCTGGACATCATGCCGACAGAGCTGGAAGCAGAAACCAGCAGCGGGAGCATCGTCATGCAGCTGTGCGATCTCAGCACGCTGCCCTCTCCCCTGCCGGTAGAATTTAAGACCACCAGCGGCAAGCTCAGCAGCGACGTGACCTTCACTACGGTGGAGGACGCCGCGTGGGAATTCCAGACGGTCAGTGGAAACGTGGAGCTGCTGACGGTACGGTAAAAACACGCGAAAAATGACCGCCCTTACGGGCGGTCATTTTTTGCGCTTGTCAGCGGACCAGCTCGCCCACGGTGGGGCCATTGGCAGCCTGGGACTCGTCGGTGTCGATGTGCATAGTGGTAGCACCGCCCACATTGACGCGGACAACTACATCGTCGAAGATCAGCTTGCGGCCTTCGCCGCCGCAGGCGACCTTGATGATCTCGCCGTTCTTGATGCCCATGGCGGCGGCATCCTCCTCGGTGACGTGCAGATGGCGCTTCGCCACGATGACGCCCTCGGACAGCTCCACCTCGCCGGCAGGCCCAATCAGCTTACAGGCGCCGGAGCCCTTCACATCGCCGCTTTCGCGGATGGGGGCGTCGATGCCCAGGGTGCGGGCGTCCGTGGCGGAAACCTCCACCTGGTCAGCCTTACGGGTGGGGCCCAGGATGGACACGTTGGCCATCTCCTTCTTGGGACCGACGATGGTCAGGCGCTCGTTGCAGGCGTACTGGCCGGGATAGGACAGGGGCTTGCGGATGGTCAGCTGATAGCCTGCGCCGAACAGCTTTTCCACAGTCTCCTGGGTCAGGTGGATGTGACGTGCGGACGTCTCGATCATAAAGCTCATAGTGATACTCTCCTTTGTGTGGTTTTTGCGTTTATTTCTTTTTGAGTGGGTACAGATCTTTTTCGGAGATGCGTTCCAGCGTCTCCACTTCGCCGACGCAGAAGTAGTTTTTGCTCTCGGCCACCAGAGTGCCGGTCAGGCGGACACAGTCGCCCCGGCGCAGGCGCTTCGCCTCGTCCAGCAGCTCCGCGTTGTCCGCAAGGCGGACGGTGAGGCCGAATCCGGTGTCGATCTCCCCGGCGCTGTTCAGATACCACCAGGGGAAGCGCAGCTCCACCGCGCGGCCGGCATAGCGGCCCTGGGAGCCGTGGAGGTACTCGGTCTTCACCTGCTCAAAGGTGCGGGGGACGAGTTCTCCGTCCGGCATGGGGAAATAGAGCGTGCCGTACAGGCGGCTGAAGCGCTTGAGACGCTGGCCGTGACGGCTGACCATCAGGAACAGGACCACGCCGGCCATCAGGGCACCGTACATACCGTGGCCCTCGATCAGGCTCCAGGCAAAGACGGCGACAGCAATGAGGAACAGCACACGGTTCATGTCATCCTGTCCGCCCCAGATATCTTTCAGTCGGTTCATAAGCGCCCTCCTTTTCTCAACAGCACTCATCTTACCACACCGCGGCAGCGTATGCAAGGGAAATTGCCATGCGCGGTACAATTTCCTCTTGTATTCGGCAAAAAATCTGCTATAATCAAAACAACGATTTTTTGCGGTGCTATCACTGGAACTAATAGGAGGCGGTTTTTATGTCCGTAAAGCTGGAGCTGTACCGGGTTTTTAAGGAGGTCGCCGAGGTGGGCAACATCACGGCCGCGGCACAGGCACTGTATATCTCCCAGTCGGCGGTGAGCCAGTCCATCAAGCAGCTGGAGCGCGACCTGCAGACCCGTCTGTTCGCGCGGAACAGCCGGGGTGTGACGCTGACAGCCGAAGGGCAGATGCTGTATGAGTACGTCCGCAGCGCCATGGGCCTGCTGGAGACGGGCGAGGAAAAGCTGAGCCAGACACGGGAATTGCAGATGGGACAGCTGACCATCGGCGCCAGCGACACCGTGACCAGCCAGTTCCTGCTGCCGTATCTGGACACGTTCCACAAGCGGCACCCTGCCATCCACATCCAGATCGTGTCCGGACGAAGCCACAAAGTGCTGGGGCTGCTGCGCTCCGGCAAGGTGGACATCGCCTTCGCCAGCACGCCGGCGGACGATGCCGGGCTGCGGATATATCCCTGCTTCGATACCCACGCCATCTTTGTGGCGGGAGCGGAGTATCCCTGCGACTTCCGGCACGTATACACGCTGGAGGAGATCGCGGCGTTCCCGCTGATCCTGCTGGAGCGCAAGGCCTCCAGCCGTTTGTATCTGGAACGGTTCTTTTTGCAGAACGGGCTGAAGCTGAACCCGGAGATCGAGCTGGGCGCCCGGAGCCTGCTGGTGGACCTGGCGGCCATCGGCTTCGGTGTGGCCGGCGTGACGGAGGAGTTCGTCCGGAAGGAGCTGGACAGCGGACGGTTGAAAAAGCTGAAGACCTCCTTTGAGATACCGGCCCGCAGTGTGGATATGTGCCTGCTGAGCGACGTGCCCCAGTCCGCTGCCGCGGAGCGGTTCACGGACTTTGTCAAGGACAGCTTATCCAAGCTATGAGCAGGGCTTTTCGCTCCGGTAAAACCCACAAAAAACAGCAAAACACGCCTAAATAGTTCTCCGTTTTTCCCTGTCGCTTTTCCCCGCGAAATCAGGTATAGTAGGTGTACTATATCTCACGAGAGGAAGTGGTGGTCATGCAGCAGCTGAAGGAGCGTATCCTGCGGGAGGGCCGCGTCCTGCCCGGTAACATCATCAAGGTGGACGGTTTTTTGAACCATCGCGTCGACACGGCGCTGATGCGGGATCTGGCGGACGAGTTTGCCAAGTATTTTGACGTAAAAAATATCACGATGGTGCTTACGGCAGAGGCCAGCGGTATTGCGCTGGCGACGATCTGCGCCGAACGGTATGGTGTACCCATGGTCTTTGCCAAGAAGGCCAAGAGCGACAACATCGAGGGCGGTCTGTACCAGAGTGATATTTTTTCTTACACCTACAAGAAAAAGGTCACACTGCTGGTGAGCCAGGACTGGATCACCAAGGACGACAAGGTTCTCATCATTGACGACTTCATGGCCAAGGGCTACGCCATGCGCGGCCTGATCGACATCGTGAACAAGGCCGGCGCGCAGCTGGCGGGCATCGGCGTGGCGGTGGAGAAGGGCTTTCAGGACGGCGGCGACAGCCTGCGCCGGGAGGGCTATCCCATCAAATCCCTGGCCGTTATCGACAGCGCCGAGAACGGCGTGATCCGCTTCCGGGAGGACGACTGACATGAAAAAGGTGCTGGTTCTGGATTTCGGCGGGCAGTATAACCTGCTGGTGGCACGGCGTGTCCGTGAGTGCGGCGTATACTGCGAGATCAAGTCCTATCGGCTGAGCATGGCGGATATCCGCGCCTTTGGGCCAGATGCGCTGATCCTCACCGGCGGCCCCGCCACCGTGTTCGAGCCCAACGCCCCCATGGTGGACAGAGCGCTGTTTGAAATGGGCATCCCCGTGCTGGGCATCTGCTACGGGCAGCAGCTGATGATGCAGCTGCTGGGCGGTCAGTGCCGCAAGGCGGAGACGCGGGAGTATGGCAAGATCCAGCTGACCCACACGGCCTCCCCCCTGTTTGCCGGTGTGCCGGAGACGTCCGTGTGCTGGATGAGCCACGGCGTGGAGGTGGAGCGCATCGCGCCGGGCTTTAAGGTCATCGCGACCACCGACGGCTGCGGCTTCGCCGCTGTGGAAAACGCGGATCGGAAGCTGTATGGCGTGCAGTTCCACCCGGAGGTGCAGCACACGGAGTACGGTATGCAGGTGCTGGAAAACTTCCTGTACAAGGTCTGCGGCTTCAGCGCCGAGTGGACCATGGCGTCCTATCTGGACGAGGCCGTGGCGGAGTGCCGGCGGCAGATCGGCGACGGTCGGGTACTGCTGGCGCTGTCCGGCGGCGTGGACAGTTCGGTGGCGGCAGCGCTTTTGCAGCGGGCGGTGGGCGATCAGCTGACGTGCATTTTTGTGGACCACGGACTGCTGCGGAAGGACGAGGGAGACCAGGTGGAGCAGGTGATGAAGCATCAGTTCCATGTGGATGTACGCCGTGTCAACGCGGGACCGCGCTTCCTGAGCAAGCTGGCTGGCGTTACCGAGCCGGAGCACAAGCGGAAGATCATCGGCGAGGAGTTCATCCGGGTCTTTGAGGAAGAGGCCAAGAAGATCGGCGCGGTGGACTTCTTGGCTCAGGGTACCATCTATCCCGATGTGGTGGAGTCCGGCCTGGGCGGAGAGAGCGTGGTCATCAAGAGCCACCATAACGTGGGTGGCCTGCCGGACTGCGTGGATTTCAAGGAGATCGTGGAGCCGCTGCGGCGGCTGTTCAAGGATGAGGTGCGGAAGCTGGGCACCGAGCTGGGTCTGCCGGACGAGCTGGTGTGGCGGCAGCCCTTCCCTGGTCCCGGTCTGGCCATCCGCGTTATCGGCGATATCACCGAGGAAAAGCTGACCATTCTGCGGGAGGCGGACGCCATCTTCCGGGAGGAGATGAAGCTGGCCGGTCTGGACCGCACCACCAGCCAGTTCTTCGCAGTGCTGACCGATCTGCGGAGCGTGGGCGTCATGGGCGACGAGCGCACCTACGACTACACGCTGGCGCTGCGGGCCGTGCAGAGCCAGGACTTTATGACAGCCACCTGGTCCCGCCTGCCCTATGAGCTGCTGGACAAGGTCTCCGGCCGGATCGTGGGTGAGGTGAAGCACATCAACAGAATTTGCTATGACATCACCTCCAAGCCGCCGGCAACGGTGGAGTGGGAATAAAACGAGAGGTCGTAAAAATCCAGCATTTATGCGGGTTTGCGGTACTTGAAAAGTCTTTTGATAACAATTTGATAACAGTTATATGAGAGCGATTATTCTTGTAATCCAGTGGTTTGTGGGTGAGAGAATAAAAGAAAATGGCTTTCTGATATAACAATCCATATTAAAACGCCCTTAGCTGTGGGTAACACGGCTAAGGGCGTTTTGTCGTTTTCGTTATTCACACCGCTTTAGTAAGTTTTCCTGTGCTTCCTCTAAAGTAGCAACAAAAAATATATCTTTACCTTTGTTGCTTTCATAAATGAAGTCTTTAAGCGGTTTGCTTGTATAGTGCGAATAATCGCCGTAAATCGCAATGCGTCCACCATAATTGACGAATTTTTGCAGAATCTCACCCGCAAGTCCTGTGCTGAGGATAAAGAAATCTTCACTTACAAGATTTTTGGGAATGATGATGTTTTTTGTACCGATATCATATTTCGCAGTCATCAGTAAATCAAGCGCTGCTTGTGAATTTGTAATAACAGGAATATCGCTGCTTACTAAAGCGCAGACAACGCCGTTTTTTTCAAATTTTGTTAAAGTCATATGCTAAATCCTTTCAATTTAATCGTTTTTAAGTTTGTTTTTGAAAGCGTCAACAAGAGCGTCACTAAGCTCCTGCGAGGGAACTTTCGCCCAAAGCTGCGTAGTGTCATACTTCGGGTAGTAATAACGCCAGCGTTCATATTCTTCCCTGCTGATTTCCTCAGAAGATAACTTGTCCGCCTGTTCTTTCCAAGCACAGAGCATTTTCAGCAACTCGGCGGCGTCCTTGCCTTTGTCCTTATTGACTTTTAAGCATACCTCTCCGTCTGCTTCGCTGACGGTAAGACCGTAAATATCTTCAAGGGTAAATAAGGTGTGCATCAGTCCGATATAGCTGTCAATGTCAGGAACATCAAGAGCCTGCGGTGCAACATCGAGAGCTTGTGCCAATGCGGAAGTAAGCTCCGCCTTTGGTTTCCGTGTTCCCGTTTCGTACTGTGCTAAACGAACATCAGCACTTCTTTCGGGGAAGCCGACAGCCGTACCGAGATACTTCTGTGTCATTCCACGCATAAGTCTGAAAAAATGTATTCTTTCGCCGATAGCCATAATGTTTCACTCCTTGTTTATGTATCTGCAAACAGTATAGCAGATATGTTTAGGAAAAGTCAATAGAAAACGAAACAAAAAAGTTTAATATTTTCTTCGCAGCCACTTGACACAAACAAAAATGCTTAGTATAATTAGAATGCAAATTAAACTATTATGCTTAGTGAAAAGAAAGGAGGATTGTATGGAAAACAGATTTATCCGTGCAGATGATGTGGCACGGGAGCTTGATGTATCAAAGCCTTATGCTTACAAACTTATCCGACAATTAAATGAGGAATTGAAAGCAAAGGGTTTTGTTACGATTGCAGGGCGTGTAAACCGCCAGTATTTTTATGAAAGGCTCTACGGAGCAGGAAAGGAGAGTAAATAATGCCAGTATTCAAAAATGAGGACAATGGAACTTGGTATGTGATGGCTCGCTATGTGAATTGGAAAGGCGAACGCAAGCAGAAATGCAAGCGTGGATTTGCCACAAAGAAAGAAGCACAGGAATGGGAGCGAATGTTTCAGTTGCAGACTTCTTCCGACCTTGATATGAGTTTTGAAGCTTTTACAGAACTATATATCAAGGATGTGAAAAATCGTCTGAAAGAAAACACTTGGCTGACAAAGGAGCATATCATTCGCACGAAGATAATTCCCTTTTTCGGCAAGTTGAAAATCAGCGAGATTTCCACAAAGGAGATTATCACTTGGCAGAATGAAATGCTTGCCTATCGTGATGATAAGAAAAAGCCGTATTCGCAGACCTATTTGAAAACGCTGCACAATCAATTATCAGCTATCTTTAACCACGCTGTACGCTATTATGAACTGCGTTCCAATCCTGCGGCAAAGGTGGGGAATATGGGGAGTGAGGAACACAAGGAAATGAAATTCTGGACAAAAGAAGAATACAAAAAGTTTGCCTTTGAGATGATGGATAAACCAGTATCTTTTTATGCTTTTGAAATGCTTTATTGGTGCGGCATTCGTGAGGGTGAGTTATTGGCTCTGACTGCCGCCGACTTCAACTTTGATAAGGAAACGGTCACGATTAACAAATCCTATCAGCGTTTGCACGGCGAAGATGTAATTACCACGCCGAAAACAAAAAAGAGTAATCGTACCATTAAAATGCCGAAATTTCTCTGTGAGGAAATGCAGGAATATCTCGGTATGCTTTACGGCTTGAAAAAGAAAGACCGTATCTTTACAGTAACGAAAAGCTATCTTCATCACGAGATGGATAGAGGAGCAAAAGCCGCAGGGGTGAAGCGTATTCGCATTCACGATTTAAGGCATAGCCACATTAGCTTGCTCATTGATATGGGATTTTCTGCGGTAGCGATTGCAGACCGTGTAGGACACGAAAGTATTGAAATCACTTATCAGTATGCCCACCTGTTTCCATCGAAGCAGACGGAAATGGCTAATAAATTAGACGATTTAGGAAAAGGAGATTTTTAATATGTCAGCAAAAAATGTAGATAGACACAATCGTTTCAGAAGTATCACAGTAGGGTTTCGAGTATCACCCGAAGAACAAGCAGAGTTAAATCGTGCCGTTGCTCTTTCGGGTTTATCAAAGCAGGAATACTGCTACCGTCGTTGTATGGAGCGTGATGTTGTGGTACAAGGCAATCCGAGAGTGTATAAGGCTCTTAAAAATCAAATGGCAGATATTTTAACCGAGCTTCAGCGTATAGCTGGCGGTGAGAGCATTCCCGATGAACTGCTCTATACGATTGAACTAATCGCTGCAACGCTCGAAGGATTGAAAGGAGAAGATGACAATGGAGAATAAAAAAGAAATGGCCGCCCCTTGTGTATCTGTTGGCGCAGATACGGAGCAGTCGCTTCAAAAATGTAGTAACGATATTATACCCGAAAATGCTGAAAATATCAATAGTTTTGAGGAAATGCAGAGGGAGCTAAGAAAAATGTTAGACCCCTCCTACCTCAAAACAATGTCGATGACAGAGTTGTACGACACCGTGTTTCAGAGCAGACCGCCGTTAATCGACGGTTTGCTCTATCCCGGCACTTATCTTTTTGTCGGCGCACCAAAGCTCGGCAAGAGTTTTATGATGGCGCAGCTTGCTTATCACATCAGCACAGGCACACCGCTGTGGAATTATACCGTCCGAAAAGGAACGGTTCTGTATCTTGCCCTTGAAGATGATTACCGACGCTTGCAGGAAAGACTGTACCGAATGTTCGGAACAGACGGAGCAGAAAATCTTTTCTTTTCTGTTTCGGCAGGTCAATTAGGAAACGGACTTGATGAACAGCTTACAAGATTTATGCAGGAACACCCTGACACGAAGCTGATTATCATAGACACGCTTCAAAAAGTGCGTGAGGTCGGCGGCGACAATTACAGCTATGCAAATGATTATGAGATTATCACAAGGCTTAAAAAGTTTGCGGACAGCTACGGTATTACGCTTTTGCTCGTTCATCATACCCGAAAGCAAAAAGCAGACGATACCTTTGATATGATTTCTGGAACGAACGGATTGCTCGGTGCGGCAGACGGAGCGTTCCTGCTTCAAAAAGAAAAGCGTACAGGTAACACTGCCACGCTCGAAGTGTCGGGCAGAGACCAGCAAGACCAAAGGTTTCATCTCAAACGAAATGAAAACACTCTCGCTTGGAATTTGGAGCGAACGGAAACGGAGCTTTGGAAAGAACCGCCTGAACCTCTGCTTGAAAAAATAGCGGCATTACTTTCTTCGGGAAGTAATGAGTGGGCAGGAACGCCCACTGAACTCTGCGACTTTCTCTCGGTTGATATGAAAGCGAATGTTCTGACTATGAAGCTGAATGTCAACGCAGGGCGTTTGTATAACGAATATGGTATCCGCTACGAGAACAAACGCTGTCACAACGGGCGAAAAGTTAAGCTCTATCTTGAGCAGGCGTGACGATGTGTGACGGTCGTGTCGATGTTTTAGGGAGTGGGTGCGGTATCAAAAACACCGTCACCATCGACACGGACCGTCACGGATAAAGTTTAGCAGAGTGTGCAGAGAGCGCCTTTTCAAAGGCGACTCTTTGCCCCTCGGAGAGCGCAAAACCTGCTGGCAGGTTGCATTTTTGATGGGCTTGCCTGTCAAAAGTGCTTTTGCGTTACTCTTGACAAGAGTAACAGAACCGAGAAAGGTATTTTAAAGTAAAGGAGAAAGCACAAATGCAAAGAACGATTAGCGCAATGGTCGGTAAAGGCTCGGTTAATCATAACAGCCGAAAGTTCAAGGCTGAAAATGTTGACGGCGAGCGCAGCCACCTCAATATAGATTATTGCAACGAAAACATCAAGAAAGTTTATCACGATTTATTCGATGAAGCACTCAAAAGATACAACGATAAGCAGACGAGAGCCGACAGAAAAATAGCAAACTACTATGAAAAAATCCGTAATTCAAAGCAAGAAAAACCTTTTCACGAATTGATTTTACAGATAGGCGGTCAAGAAAATATGAGCGCTGAAAGCGAGAATGGAACGCTTGCTCGGCAGGTGTTAGATGAATATTACCGTGGATTTCAAGAGCGTAATCCACAGTTAAAAGTGTTCTCAGCACATCTTCATATGGACGAAGCAACACCACATCTGCACATTGATTTTGTGCCGTTTACTACGGGCAGTAAGCGTGGACTGGACACTCGTGTATCACTCAAACAAGCTCTTGCTGCACAAGGATTTAAAGGCGGAACTCGTGGTGATACCGAATGGAATCAATGGGTAAGTGCAGAAAAATCTGCCCTTGCATTCGTAATGGAACAGCACGGAATTGAGTGGGAACACAAGGGTACTCACGAAAAGCATCTCTCTGTTCTTGACTATAAAAAGCAAGAACGAGAGAAAGAAGTGAAGCTGCTTGATGATAAGCTTGCCGAGAAAAAGGATGAGTACGAAGCGTATAGCAATCGTATTCAGAACTATGATAACGGCACGCAAGTCATTGAAGAACTGGAACAAAAGCTTGATACTGACGCTGAATATCAGTTGCCTGAACCTCCTGCTCTAATGTCAGCGAAGTCATATAAAATCAAGTTTGTAGAACCTCTGATAAAGAAATTCAAGAAAGTAATCAGCGAAGTTTTCTACCACTATTATCAAGCATTAGATAGTTACCACCGCTTGAATGTTACGAACGGAAATCTATATCGTGAAAACAAAAAGTTAACAAAAATCAATGATAAATTAACACACGAAAATGAAAATTTGCGTGCTGAAAATAGGGATTACAAACTGCTCCGCAAGGTATTCGGCAATAAACAAATTGACGATTTACTCGAAAGAGCAAGGTCAGAAAAGCAGTCTAAACAGCGTGGTTCACGCTTTAGAAATGATAAAAACGAAAGGTAGGAACACACAATGGAAAACAGAATTTACGATGAAAAGAACGGTCTTTGGTACGAAAAGCAAGGAGATTATTATATCCCTTGCTTGGAACTGCCCAAAGAAGAACAGAAGCCTATCGGCATTTGGGGACAACGCCATCTGCGGTATATTAAGCAGCATAAGCGTGTCTTTTACGCCAATCTGCTAACCTCTTGCAAGCTGAACAGCTACCTCGCTGATGTTGACGAACAGGCAGAAGATATGTTTTCTCGGCTGGTAAAAGACCTTGCCGAAAAAGAAGATGTAACGGAAAAGCTCAAGGCTGAAAATGCAATGCTGTGGATACAGCGTATGAATAGTATCCGTAATCGTGCAATGGAAGTTGTAAATGCAGATTTAATCTACGCATAAAACTTTTATTATCCAAAACCTAAAACTTTTCGATTTTGGTAAACAAACAACGGCGGCAGGGAGAAATCCTTGCCGCCGATATCTGTTTAGTCTTTTAATAATAAACTAAATCCTAAATATTCATTTATAGCATCATACAAGTCTACCAATTCTTTTTCAATCAGAGCTTGATATTCAGCGTATGAAAGACCAAACTGAGTTTCCACGAGTCCGCAAAATGGAATAGAAAGGTCAAAATTTCCTTCCGAGATGAGAGGATTTCCATATTTATCCTTTAACTCAAAGTGCATCATACAATTTCTAAACTCTTTTTTTCGCAAATTATTTGAATATGAGCAATCGATGCTTCCTAACATTTGCACAAGATTGGAATCCGAAATTTCATTATAGTTAGTTTTGCAGTATTTTAAGATTCCATCGATTCTTTTTAAAGCATAATGATAAGTGATGTATTCAAGTCTAAGCAACAATCCGGTATCTCGGATTGTTTTACTTTTTAGGCAATACAAAATAAATCCTATGCTTGACAGAATGTGTAGTAAAAATAAACGTACACATTTATATTTTTCATTTCCGTTGGTAGTGCATCTATTAGTATTAAAATCTTGACTCGAATAATCATTGCCTTTAGGTAATACATCCGACTCAATAAAATCACTGGTTTCGCTTAAAGCAGAAGAAATGCTACCAATTATTGCTCCCAAATCATATCCGAATGCCCGAAGTTCTTTTCCTTCTAATTCCAAAGTATTCATTTCAACTTGTGATTTACTGATGGATTTCTCATCTTGAAAAACATAGTAAGCATAATGTGTATTGCCAACGATGTGTTTGTCGTTATCGTAATAGATTCCAAGATTTGTATGAAGATTCCAATATCCAAGCTGAGGGTATTTCATCAGATTAACGAAATACTCGTTTTGCATAATATCAACATTGTTCACACTTTGAATAAGTTTGTTAACGCTTAAATCAAAGAATTTTGCTTTTTGTCTTATATCCTTGATGGAATATTTACTTGTTTGTTCGATGTCAATAGAAGAATCATATTTTTTAAGATAAGTCATTGCTTCGTAACAAAACATTGCAGAATACGGAACCATTTGTGTTTGAACATCATCAGTGAGATTTGGCACCAATTTTCGTAACAAATCAAAATCTCGCTTCATTATAGTGATTTCAGCAACAGGAAGCGCTATCATTAACAATTCGTTCATCAAGGTATCTCCTTCTATATCCTATCACTATACGGCAAGGATTTCATATATTTGTCCATCCAATCCCAATCAGGAATATAGCCATCGTCTGAAAACTCGTGCGTTTCATCATACACTATACCGTTTGCATTCGACTTAACAGGCAACTTAATTGTAAAATCTTTTCGAAAATGTGCATTAAGTTCTCGACCAAACGCTTGATATTTTATCTTACATTCATTTCTGATAAGCGTTGCAATAAACAACTTTGTATGATTGGTTAAAGGAATCTTTTCTTGTAGTACAGCAACATTTTGAGCGGTATAGAATGGCTTCTTTTGAATAAAGCAGGAACCCAAAAAACTTCCGCCCAAAGCTAATGACATTGACCCAGCAGAAAAAGGTTCTTCACCCTCAATTTCATCTACGAAACCCACTACGCCATTTCCGTTGCTATCACGGGAAACATAATTGTATTTGGGGTCATCGCTTGTGGTAAGAATGGCATCAATACCGTTACCCATACCTGCAACAAATAGCTTGTGTAGATAAAACTTTTTCCATTCTTTTGTGTCCAACAAAGCTGAATTGCCTTTATGTATACTTGTTGTTATTGGATGAAAACTTAAAGAGTCAATATATTTTTCCATATATGCCCAATCGGGCTCGCCAGTATGGGTTGAAGGTAATTTGATTTTTGCTTTAGGTAAATTGGGCTTATATTTGCGTCCAAATGAATATCTATAACGCTCCAAATCAAGGACAGTAACTATAAACAAACCATTTTTCTCATTTAAATGACTATTATAACCTGCAGACAATGTGGTTGAGCCTATAAAATCGTGGTCTATATAATTGGCATATCCTACTGAGCCTTGTCCATCGCAAATAAAAATAATACAATTCCCTTTCGTAACAAGGTTTTCGTTGTACTTAACAAGGTTCATAACCCCATTATCATCTTTTTTAGCACCGATATATTCAATATCTGTTCCGTCTTCCAGGAGCTCTCCTGCATTACTACACTTGCAAGACTCAATTCTAAATATTCCGTTATCGCCAATTAAATCAAAAAACTTCCATTGAGATGTATCAATCATTGATTACCCCTCCGTTTTTCACAAGATAAGATAAGTAATCATTAAGTACTTTTTGAAAATCAGCCTCTTGTAAGGTACTATAATCGGTTTCCATATATGCTTCTGCAAGCCACTCATCTTTCCAAGTAACACGGTGCATAACAGATAAGCCAGGGACCTCTCTCTTATTCTTATAAAGGTCAAGCCACTGTTCCTTCGTCTTAATCCATAAACTATTTCCATCGGGATCAGTGCGCTCAATACGACCAAGCCCTTTTCTCTTTATAAATTTATCGTCTTTGAAATAGCCAAAGAAAGTATCTTTATTTGCTTTTTCGTGTTTCTGCGAAAGGTCAAAAATCATACAGCAGGCAACCGCCGCAGCGCCGGGATAAAACATTTCCACAGGAAGAGAAAACACTGCATCAAGAGTATAGTTATCCAACATTTTCTTTTTGAAGTCTTTTACATCACCAGTATTACCTATGGCTGCCTGCATAGGAAGCAAAACCGCCATTTTGCAAGTAGAAGGAACGTGACGAGCTACCCATTCAACAAAGTGCAATCCCTTAGATGGGTCTTCCTTTTTCTTTGCAGCCCATCCTTTTGTATAATCTGGGTCACAGCATTTTTTAGTAGCGTTGTATGGTGGATTCATCAATACGATGTTGATATTATTTTCTGCAATCCATTTAGCTCGCTTAAACATAGAATCCTGAACAACATTAGAATTACCATCACCGTGAATTAGCATATTAGTTGAGGACAAACCAAATGCACCTTCCTCATATTCAATGCCGAAAATTTGATTTTTCTTTACTTCTTCACGTTCTTCTTCGGTGTCGCAATCATCCATTGCATCTGTCATTGCTCTAACAAGGAAAGCTCCACTTCCGCAACAAGGATCCAAAACACGAGAATTTTTGTTTACGCCAACTGCCTTGCTCATAAAATCGCAAATATGATCAGGTGTAAACGCTTGATTCTTATCGGACTTGCCAACATATTTGTTGAATGTTGTAAAAAATAAATTCAGTAAGTCCTGTCCTGCCGTGCTTTTATCATTGATATATGGAACCACATTATCGTCGATAAATTGCAGTATATCTTCGAGCTCTTTATAGGTTAGGCTTGTAACATCTTGGTCATCAAGAACTTTACTGTTCAATACAGCAAGTTTTCCAGCCTTATTTAGGCTACCACCACGAGTCAGCAAACCTTCAAGAATATCTTTGACACTCTTCAAAACAACTCTTTCGGGCGCAAGTTTCTTGCCCGTTTTCGGATCGAGCGTTTCTTTTACATTTTTATAAACAAGACCGTTTTTTAGTGCAAGAAGGCAGGTGCCCACAAATTGACTGCGTAATTTCTCATTGATACCATCAGAATGGAGCTTTTCGTTAAGGGATTTAATAGAATCAACGACCTTAATTTTGTCGTTAACTCTACCAAAGCACAAATTTTCATATTCTTCAAATGGACGAAGGACAGTTTCTTCTTCCTTACGGTGTTCGTCATCGATAATAACAGACTGACCATACCAAACCCATACATCGTCCCCGTCGGTTTCGGCAAGTATAGCGACAATCTTTTTATCGGAATACGCTTTCTCAAAACGCACATAGTCTTGCAATTGTCCTTGAATTTTTGCCTTATCCCAACGACTGAATTTATTTTTGCATTCTACAAGAACGGCAAGTCGTTCATTCTCAAAACGAATATCAAGAAACTGGTGCTGTGTTCCGGTAGTAGCTTTTTGATAGTCCTTAATGTCCTTACCAACAGTTTTCAAAGCTTGTGCATAGCTGAACTCACCAGTTTCAGTATTGCCTATACGGTATTTATCGCCAATCCTATTTATAATATCAAATCTGTTCATAATATCCTCCTAATTTACTTCCACTCACAAACAGAAGCAAACCATTGATTAGTGTATTCTTCGTTTTCTACTGCCGCAGTAAACGGCTTTGCAAGAAATGTATTTATCGTTTTAAGTACTGTACCGAAATCATCGGTTTTAGTATCAATCTTACGGGTAAAAGCTTTCCATTTTTTCTGCATAGCAGAATCATTTGCAAAGCCCATAACCTGCTCGAACTGTTCAACTGTAAAAGCGTGTCCACGATTTTCAAATGTCTTATTAAGTGCTTCGGTCAAAACTTCACCGTCAAAGTCAAACTTGTTGGCAAGATAATAAATATCATAATAATCTTTCATTCGGCTTGAAAATTCCATCAAGCTGAGGATTGCGTCGAGCTTTTCGGCAATAGTTGTTTCAAGAGAATATGTATTTACCGTCGGCGCAGTAAAATCATCGAGCTGTGTTGGAATTTTTCGTTTCTCTTGCTTCGGTACGATAACATCGCCCACACCAAAATCAATGCTGAACGGTGTTTTTGTATTTTTGATATACGCTACAAGCGAAGCACCAATACCTGCATACGTCTTTTGAACAGCAATCGGTGCAATGTCTTTGATTTCAAATGTTATAAAATCATTTTCCGTTGGAACAGCAATGATTTCTTCCAATACAGTTTTTAATTGTTCGGGTGTATTTGGAACTTTCCGAAGAAGAAAATCCACATCTACCGTTACTCGGCTGTCGAAGTCAGTAACTGAATAAATAAACAAACCGCCTTTTAATACAAGATTATCAGCATACTTCGATTTTTCTAAGCGACGCAGAAACTCCTCTTGGCAGAAAAGCTGTAGGCAGAGTTGATAGCTTCTGCCACTTTCTTTAGCCTTATTCTTAAGTCTTGCGAGTACGGACGCAGCCATATCAGCCATTGAGAAGCACCTCCATTACATTCATTAGTTTTGTGTAAACACGCATTTCCTTTGCATATTTTGAAAGATTGCTTAAATTCTTTTTATCATCTGCGACATAGGCGTTAAGAGCCTTATTAAACAGCTCGTTATCGAGCTTTGTGCGATATTTGAAACAGTCGCAGATGGTGCGTTCACGGTCGTATATTGGGAGAGTAACCCCATTAAATACATCTGTTATCATACCGAGGTCGTGGTATTCTTTTTGAATATAATAGGCTTTTACTGGGACTTCTTGCATTCGTTTTATTGTTCGTGAAAAGGAACGAGGAATAGCTATCGTCCATTCACGAGGTGCGAAGTCACTATAACCATAATGAAACAGCGCCGACTCAACGCAGACCACTCCTTGTGGTAAAAGTGTTGCTATCAACTGTTCCTCTTTCAGACCGCTATTTTTAGGAAGTTGATAAAATCCATTTCTAATGCGTTCAATTATGCCCTGATTACATAGCTTGGCAACATCATAATTTGTAAGCCCAGCCAAAATAAAATCGGCAGTTTTTGCGATTTCTCCAACATTATCAAATACCTTTTCGGCAGTTTCTTTCTTTGCCAAAACAACACCAACTTTCTGCACGCAAATTTACATATTTGTATACAACATTATTATATCAAACAAGGTCTTAAAATACAACAATTTTTTGCACGCAATTTTAAAAAGATGTACGCTAAATTCAAAAAACTATTGAAAATCGCTCAATCCTATGGTATACTGTACCCGTTCCAAAGCCATACTAAACTATTCTTTTATCGGATAGTAAGTGAAGCTGTTATCAACACTGATAACAAAATGATAACAGTACACAGTATAGGTTGTATAATATGGATATATCAAATAATCAAAAGACCAAGATATATAATCTCTAAACAAAAAAGTTTAGAACAAGTTCTTGGTAAACGAGTGGGAGTAATCGCCACTTACCCGAAAACCCTTTATTTTCAAGGGTTTTCGGGTTTCTTTTTTGCTCCGGGTACATGAAAGGTACACGGCGGGTACACGAAAAATTTATGCGAAAGCCTCCAAGCGGTCTGCAACTTCCCCGTGTTTTGTCGGGTACAGGTGGGAATAAATCTCCAAAGTTGTCGTTACGCTCTCATGCCCGAGGCGTTCGCTGATCAGCAGCGGTGCAAAACCGAGTTCAATCAGCAAGCTGGCGTGGCTGTGCCGTTACGGTATAATAACGACAAACAGAAAAAGCCTTTATTTTCAAGGGGTTTGAGCGTTTGTCGTCTTTTATTCAATTCCTTTTCCAAGTTGAAAATTGACGAAAACTATAAAGAAAAAAGGAGGCTGTTTTATTAACGACAAAATTTAATAGTGCCAGCGGTCCGGCTTTATGTCTGACCGCTGGTTGCCGTGGGCGTTTCACTTTTATAGGTGGACGCCCTTTTTTCATACTCATTTTCGAGAGAAAGGAGATCCACATGGAATTAAACGAAATGGAAAAAAAGCTGCTCTTTCAAGTGGAGGGCGATTATCAGACAAAGATCCTGAATGAACTTTATATGACCGTGCGGTATTCAAATAATTCCGAACAGCGGGAGGCGGCAGAAGGTCTTATGGCAAAACTTCGTGTTCTGTCAAATGCAGAGTGCATGGACTTGGTAAAAGATATTCAGAAGAATTACCGTCTGCCCTATCCAGCCCGGACGATTGGAGAAAAGATCGCCGAGGCCAGACAACAATCAGGGGCAGAAAAATTGAAGGGGCATGACATCATGGCACTTGAACGCTTTGATCCAGAAGTAAAGCACATGATCGTCTTTGATGTATTGTCTTACGATTCCCCTGTTGGCGACAAAGGCGATAAGATGCGCTTGTTCCTTACAGATGCCGGCTATCAGAAATTTTTAGAGAGCCAGGAACGGGGCGAAGTGAAACTGAAAAACCATGCGAAGGTCTCTGACGGTCATCTCCATTATGACCGCAGGGATCATGCCTTGTAACGGAATAGTCGAAGAAAGGAGGCGGTACAATGGCAGTATTCCGTGTAGAGAAAACAAAGGACTTTACGATAATGAGCAATCACCATCTGCGCAATACGGAGTTGTCCTTAAAGGCAAAGGGGCTTTTATCACTTATGTTGTCGCTGCCGGAAGATTGGGATTATACCACAAAGGGACTCGCCCATATCTGCAAGGATGGTGTGGATTCTATCACTACTGCCCTGAAGGAACTGGAGCGGCATGGTTATCTCACCAGACAGCGCCTCCGCTATGATAACGGGCAGTTGGGAGACATTGAATATACGATCCATGAGCAGCCTGTAAGTACCGAAAACACAGGGCTTTCACCTAAACGGGAAAATCCAAGACAGGTAAAACCAGAACAGGCAAAACCTAAACAGGCGGAACCTGAACAGGAAAATCCGGCACAATTAAATACTAATCCATTAAAAACAAAAAAATCAAAAAAAGATAAATCAATAACTTATCCATCAATCTATCCGGCAGAGCCGGAAGCGGCAAACCGCACGGATGGGATGGATCGGATAGAGCTGATAGAAGCCTATCGTGAAATCATCAAAGAAAATATTGAATATGACTTACTGGTCTTACGGTATGGCAGGGAACGTTTGGATGAAGCCCTTGAACTTATGCTTGAAGTGATTTTGTCGAAACGCCCTTACATTCGCATTGCCGGAGATGATTTTCCGAGGGAAATCGTCAAGAGCCGGTTCCTGAAGATCAATTCCGGCCACTTAGAGTATGTCTTTGACTGTATCGACAAGAACACAACGAAGGTCGGAAACATCAAAGCGTATCTGCTGGCGGCGCTGTATAATGCCCCGGCTACAATGGACAGCTATTACCGTGCCGAGGTCAATCACGACCTGTACGGCTGTTAGGCACCTTTGGGTGTCTTTTTTCATTTCATCACAGGAAGGAGGCAAAGCACAATGAAAAGAAACACTGTGCCGGTACTATGCCCGGCGTAACCAAAGAACAGATTCAGGCAGCGCGGGAAGCTGACTTGTTTACTTACCTGCAATTCCATGAACCCGGCGTGCTGAAACAGGATGGACCTAATTTCCGGCATAAGGAGCATGACAGTCTGGTATATGTGACCGGGAAAAGGTACTGGTACTGGAACAGCCGCGGACGGAGTATCAATGCGCTGGACTACCTGATCCAGATTCGGGGATAGGCGGTATCTTGGGATCGGGCGGTGTCGGCTCCTGCTTTGAGGCTCCGACTCTGCCGACGGGAACAAAGCCCCAGTTATCGAGCAATATTTTCATACGCTTATCTATGGAAATACCGTCACGCTTGGTGTACGGCTCAAGCTCCAATGAGCCTGTTACCCAGATAAGGCTACCTTTTTTGGCATGGGCTTTCATCAGCCTGTTGGCATCCTCACCCCATGCGCAAACCTGAAAATATTGTGTATGCAGGGTCTGACGGCTGCCGATATTCTCGGCAATGTCAAAGCGTACATACGGGTTGCTTTTTTCACTGGTCTTCAGTTCAAGATCGGCAGTTATCCGACCGATAACATTTACCTGTGCCATTCTTCTCCTTTCTGCCTTACGGCTGAAATATCTATATAAAAAAGTGCCGGCAAACGATTCCATCGCCCATAAGGGCAGAACCGTACTGTCGGCACTGAACTACAAACTTAACGCTCTGTGCAATGTGGCACTGTACCACGATACTCCTTACGGAGAAACGCACAAAAATCAATTACAAAGGTATTATACCACTATATATTGTGATTGTCAAGTCCGCAAAGTCTATATATAGATATTTCGGGTTTTGATATGCTTGAAACTACCGGTTATTCCCATGCGTCGGGGCACACCGAAGTATTCTTTATACGCAAAATTGACTTCCACGCTTATTCTGAAAGATAAATTAAGCATGGAAGTCAATCGCGTAGCTTATTCGGTGTCGCTCAGCAATTTGACATGCTTCTTGTAGAAGGAAACACCAACCTTGAAGAAATGGGTAATGCCTTGCTGCTTCATCGCCGTAACATATTGCTGTCTTTCAATCTGTGCCAGGGCCTCCTTGGCGGAAGCTTCAAGCTCACTGTCAATGCGAGATTCGGCAACGCCGTCCTTTAACACCTTGAGTTCTATGATAATACCCGGCATTTTCTTGTCGTAAGGTCTTAGCTGAATGTCGTATCTGCCGTGGCCAGATTCTCTGTTGGAGTCCACACGATAGAGGTTATTCATGATTGCACAGATCCCGAGGATAAGTCCGTGATAGAAATTCTCATGGGCATAGTCAAAGGAACTGATGGAATTCAGCAGCAGCTTCTGCAGATTATCCTGCAGTTTCGGAACATCCTGCTTTATAATGGCCTGCTGGATCGCAATAGCGGTTGACTGGGAGATCACATTCGTCAGTGCAGAAAGGATCTCCTTTTCATAGACATAGAAAATCTCTTTATTCGGTATGGCAATGTCGCAGATGGCATTTCCATCGTGCAGTTCATCCTTTTTTACGACCTTCAGATAGCCGGCAGAAAGCAGGAAGCTGTAGATCGTTGTCGGATTATTCCTGATTTCGGGATAGATAACAGAGGTGTCCACATAAGAGGAAACCATTTGTCCCTGCATCAATTTGCGGAGATTGTCTGCAGTCTCATCGTCTGCCTCCGCAACGATCTGTCGGATGATGCTGTTATCTCCCGTGGATTGCCAATAGGCTTTTGCCGAGCAATTCTCATCCATATAATTGAGAACGGACCAGGGATTGAAAATGTCCGTATCGCCAAAGCGATAGCCGTCATACCACTCGCAGATCTCCTCATACTTATCCGTTCGGCCGTAATACTCCATGATGTCTCGGATCTCGTCTTTGGTAAAGCCGAAATATTCACTGTAGCGGTCTTCGAGAATGGAGTTTACCTTCAAGTTGTTGAGACCGCTGAAAATGCTTTCCTTTGCCACACGAAGAATGCCAGTTAGGAATCCATAGGAAAGGTTCGAGTTATCTTTGAAGGCGCCGGACAGAAGATTACGCATAAAGCCGGTGATCTGTTCGTAGTATCCTTCCGTGTAGCCCTGCTGGATAGGCGTATCATATTCATCAATGATAATGACAGCGGGACGGCCATAATGCTTATTGAGCATGTGCGAAAGCTCCAGGAAAGCTCTTGCCATACTGACTTCCGTGATCGTTCCGTCAACGACCTTACGGAAATAGTCCTTTTCAAAATCATTGCACTTGTCACTCGTCAGCAAAACATCGTGGCGCAGATACTCATTTGCAATGATCTCACGAATCGCCGTATAGGTCTGTTCCCATGTTGCAAACTTAATATCCTTAAAGGTAACGAAGATGACCGGGTATTTTCCTTGCTCACGACGGTACTCCTCGCCGCAGCTCCAAATCTTTTTATTCTTGAAATACTTGGAGGTATCCGTGTCGCTAACCTCGAAGAAGGTTTTCAGCATATCCATTGCCAATGTTTTTCCGAAGCGTCTTGGACGGGTAAAAAGAGAAACCTTGGGCTTGGAATCGATAAACTCCTTGAGCATCAGGGTCTTATCCACATAATAGTATCCCGAAACCAATTCCTTGAAATCGGACACACCAATGGGTAAAGGTAATTTGGCGGTTGTTTTCATAGCTCGTGAAGACTTATTTCTGCGGCCGTCCGCTGGTTTTTCAGCGTCGTCAGGAATAAGCCATAAGCCTCCTTCCTTTTTCGCACCCGCAATGCGTCCGTCTCTGCAGAGCGTGGTAATTCTTCTTTCGGTCAATTCCCAACGGTCAGCTGCAGTCTTAACATCCATATAGCTCACAAAAGATTCCTCCGTTCCTACTATATCATGTCAACATTATAGCAGAGATCAAAGTAGATGTCAAGATAAAAAGAACAATACAATCGGTGCGAAACTTGATATTTTGAGTCGAATTTGCGGTTTTAATATAACATTCAAATGAGGCGCTTCTAAATGTGTCAATGCTATTACAGAAGCGCCTCCGTGGTATTATTCAGTTGCTTCGGCCGTAAACTCACCCAACTCCTCATACCCGAGGAAATGATCTGAGGACATAGCGGAATTGAGATACTCGCTGCCGAGAGAAATATGCTGCGTTTCCTTGAAATAGAACCGATATCGATAGCCGATCTTCACCTTTGATTGCTTACCGAGCAGCATAGTAGACTCGTTACCGTCGCCGTCCATAATTTTGATCTTACGGTATTTGCGCAGCGGCTTAGGGACGACCGAAACGCAGACGCCCTCGACGGTCTCGTAGCTTTTATCGGTGATGATGCGGTAATAGCTCAGCGCCCTGCCGGCGCTGGCCACAAATACCGCAAGGCTCAGAAACAGCATGATCCGGTCCTTCAGTATGAAACACATTGAAACACCAATCAGCAGGCATCCGGCTCCGATGATCCCGGTAAGGAACAGCTTCCGCTTGAGCGGCGCCGGTGCGCCTTTTATTTGACCCATGACTTAGGTCAGTTTACAAGGAACTACACGCAGACCGAGAAACGGGCTGCTGACAACAAAACAGGCTGAATATCAAGCACCGGGAAAGTGCGAGATATTCAGCCTGTTTTGTTGTCTGGGGTTTCCAAAGGGGCTTACCCCTTGGCACACGACTTTGCTTGCAAAGTGTAGTGTGTTATACGCTCTGTCGGC
>OGQY01000822.1_pt1 | contig 23628 bp, 19 predicted proteins | sample 1553361 | NCBI WGS metagenome assembly OGQY01 (sample SAMEA2579963, study PRJEB22360) | human gut metagenome | reverse complement strand
ATATATTCTTGAATGTTGGTCATAAAAATAGATGGAGCCAGGAGGCACTGATGATTACGATGGTCTTCCAAAAATGACATGAAGTTTGTTTTGTAGTAAAATAAATTATGTATTGTCATTTTGACGAAGTGCTTACGAGGAGTTAAAGTATGTTTTTGTCTCATTGGAAAAAGAGCGCGGCGGTATTTGCCGCTTTGTTTGGAATCAGCGGCGCGGTTTTCCTTGGCGGCTGCGGCATGTGGAAATCAGGTGTGCCGAAAGAAGATGCTGTGAATATGGCGGAGGCTTCTTCCGTTAAGGTGAAAGATCCGAATTTCAAACCGGGAACAGCGATTGTACATCGTGATGCTGATGTAGAATACAGCGTGCCTGAAGGAGTTTCCATTCTCATGTACCATATGATCGGGGACATGAAAAATAATTCCGCCGTCATGACGGAGGATAATTTACGTATACAGATGCAGTACCTGAAAGACCATGGATACCATCCCATTACGATGCAGGAATTATATGATTATGTGACAAAAGGGGAAAAACTTCCATCCAAACCGGTATGTATTACTTTTGATGACGGGTATCTGGACAGCTATACTATCGTGTACCCCATGATGAAAGAATTCGGTTATCCCTGGACTTTATTTCTTATTACTGATGATGTGGGTAAATCTTACAACCGCATGACATGGGAACAGCTGAAGGAAATGGCAGACAGCGGGGCAGTAACCATTGCGAACCATACTTTGAGCCATCCCAAGCTGCATAACCTGCCTACGAGGGCAGAGAAGGAAAACGAAATTATCGGCGCGAATAAAGCCCTCAAGTATCATTTGGGAATTGATAATCTATGGTTTGCTTATCCGTATGGAGATTATGATGACGAAGTGATTGATATCTGCAAAAAGGCAGGAATCAAGCTGGCAGTAACTACCGATGCCGGACGTGTCCATGTGGGAAGTTACCCTTATGACCTGAAACGCGTATACATTGGGAATAATGTTTCTTTGGCGCGGTTCATGGAACGATTGACGAAAGATAACTATGCGCCTTTATAAAATCAGGAGAAATGATGAGTAAAATATTTCACAGCCTTATATTTCGGTTTATCATAGTTACGCTGGTTTTCTTTGCGGCTACTTCTCCGATCATTGTCCTTTTCGGACCGTTTGGAAATTTGAAGCGTGCCGTGGTAGGCGCTATCATGCGTTCCCGCCATCCCCAGTACATTACCTGGCTGTATAACCAGGAGGAATTAAATGAAATATTGGGTGTAGTCAAAACGACGGAACAGACGCAAGTTCTTTCCTTCAAACCGCGTACCGATTCCACGCTGTCTTTGCAGAAGATTGAAACGACCCGTTTCGTGGGTTATCTTCTGGAAATCCCCAATCCGCAGCGGATACAGGTGGCAACGGCTGAAGATATTCAGGATGCCCCGAAAGATCTTCTTGGTAGAACAATCAAAGAAATGATGGAAGCCGAAATAGATAACCACCTTGGCTACAAAAAATCATTTCCATGTATGCAAAAGGAATGACTACACGCCGGATTTCGGAAACGATTGAGGATATTTACGGATTTGAAACATCAGAAGGCTTTATTTCTGATGTAACAGACAATATCCTGTCACATATTGAAGACTGGCAAAATCGCCCGTTAGATGAGGTGTATCCTATTCTCTACATTGATGCGATCCATTACTCTGTTCGTGATAATGGCGTTATCCGCAAACTTGCTGCTTACGTGATTCTTGGCATCAACATGGAAGGAAAAAAAAAGGTTCTTACCATTTCAGTAGGCGATAATGAAAGTGCGAAATACTAGCTTTCGGTTATGAACGAATTGAAAAACCGGGGTGTAAAAGATGCTTTGATCATTTGTGCGGATGGACTTACCGGTATAAAAGAAGCGATCACTGCCGCTTTTCCGAAAACGGAATATCAGCGTTGTATCGTACATCAGGTACGAAATACTTTAAAATACGTTCCTGATAAAGACAGAAAAGCATTTGCCACAAATTTAAAAACGATTTACCAGGCTGCTGATGAAAAGAAAGCTCTGGCCGCATTAGACAGAGTAACAGAAAAATGGGCACCAAAATATCCGAATTCCATGAAACGCTGGAAGGATAACCGGGATGCAATTTCACCTATTTTCAAGTTTTCAGCAACGGTCAGAAAGGTGATCTATACGACAAATGCCATTGAATCCCTGAATTCCACATATCGTAAGCTGAACCGTCAGAGAAGCGTTTTTTCGAGTGATACAGCACTCCTAAAAGCATTATACCTTGCTACTTTTAAAGCAACGAAAAAATGGACAACAACGGTTCGCAACCGGGCACAGGTATATGGGGAACTGAGTATTATGTATGAAGGACGCCTGCCCGAATAGGCGACTCAGAATATAGCAAGACCGGCGGATTTTTCGCCTGCTCTTGACATACAAATTTATAGCTGTTATATATAAAACAAGAGCGAAAAGCTCAATAAATAAACTTTTCGCCTTGCATTATCATAGAAGAATCTTACTTACAGACTTTTCTTTATAGTCTCTAAAACACTACTCCAGCAGATATTTCAATTCACACGCCCCTTACGGGACGTGACCTGCTGCCGTTGTTGCTTGTACGTAAATATACCTATTTCTACTCACACGCCCCTTACGGGACGTGACGTTATGCTGCCATCATCAATATCTTCCCTTTTTCCATTTCTACTCACACGCCCCTTACGGGACGTGACATGATACTTATGCAAAAATGAAGCGATATAATCATTTCTACTCACACGCCCCTTACGGGACGTGACATTAAAAGATGTAACAATTTTCCTTGTATATTTCCAATTTCTACTCACACGCCCCTTACGGGACGTGACGAACAATTACAGTTTCATGCCACTGTTCATTATATATTTCTACTCACACGCCCCTTACGGGACGTGACTACCTATGCTTGGAATTGAGTGAAGTGTGGGCCGATTTCTACTCACACGCCCCTTACGGGACGTGACCGCTACATTTTGTATTTATGTAACGGAACATTTCCACATATTGGGACGGACTTATTTCTGCTGATATCATTTATATGATATCGCATATATAACTTATTTATTATAATGTTTTTTCAGGCGAACCTCAAGTGGTTTTTGAATCATCACACCTTCGCTACCTTCAAATAATAATTACGCCTTCTGGATCATATGTTTTCTCAGCACCTATATGTTCAATTTTCTTATTCCAGTTGTTCCCAAGATAATAAAATCGCAAACTATCCTCTTCTGGATTAATTAATTTTAATAAACTATCTTTTAATTTCAAAAAAGAGGAATAATCTAAATCAGCTTCAAAAACAGAATTCTGTACTCGTTGTGCATGATTTTGACATTCTTTCGCCACTTTTCTTAACCTGGTTTTTCCTGCTGCACTGACAGTACTAACATCATAACTTATTAAAACCATCATTTTATCTCACCACCTATTTTTGCAGATATGGTGGATAGCTCTCAATGTCGCCTCGTATATATTTGGCAAGCAAATTGCTCTGCACATACGGTAATAATCCAAATGGTATCTTTTGCTTCAGATACGGATGCATTAAATCAGTACGTTTCTTTTCCTGCCATTTTGACAATACTTTTTTCCTGCCATCTGCATTTAACCAAACCGCTCCTGAAATCTGCTTTTCAAAATCTTTTTCTCCTATAATCTGCAGATTCAATAAAGTGATAACAAAACGTTCTACAATACATCTTATTTCTTCCACCATATCGCAGGCCAATGATACACGACCGCTTCGCAATGCATGACAATATCCAATATAACTATCCAATCCTACTGTTTCCAATGCCGCTGCAAATTCATTTGTTGCAAGTGTATAAACAAATGATAAAATTGCGTTTACCGGGTCCAACGGCGGACGTTTTGTTCGAAACTCAAAGCTAAACGGTACTTTTGTATTTGTTATCAATCGATTGAAAATTGAAAAATAATTCTGTGCACAATATCCTTCAATACCCATAACTTCTTCTATTGTCTCTGCTCTATAAACATTCTCAATTCCGTCATGTAAAATCCCCAGTACTTTTTGTATTTCCTGATTATCTCTCAATTCTGCATTATCATGTAATGTTCTGCGTATTACCTGCCTGGTATTACTGAATTTTGCTGCCATCGTATTTTGTGCCAGCTGCAATCCGCATGCTCTGAAACAGTCAATTTGTTCTACACGGAGAAAAACATTTCCTTTTGTCTCTCCACAAACTTTTGCCAGAAATTTCCCCTGTGGCGACATAAAATTAATTGGAATCAGCTTTTCCACGCACTTTCCCATCAACGCCGGCGAACATCCAAGATAACTAAAACACACAATATTTTCCACATTTTCAAAAGGAATCCGAAGTTTAATTTCTCCTTCTGCCTTGCAGACAAGATTTTCACCGTCCAACATCAAATACATCTGTTCATTTGTCACATATATTGTATTTAAGAGTTTTCGCATAACGGTTCCCTCTCAATCTTTTTTATCTCTTTTTTTAAATCAGGGATTTTTCTCATGGATGGCATACATACATCTTTCATAGAACATCCATTACAGTTTTGATTTTTTCGAATCGGCGGGATTTTTCCTGCTTTTAAAAAATCCCGCATTTCTGTCAAAAGTCTCTTTAATTCTTCATTATATTTTTCAAAATTTTCTTTTAATGGCAATGATATTCTTTTCTTCACATCTGCATAATACAGAACACCGTCACAGTCCCCTCCAAAAATAGAATCCACACACAGTTTCTGTGCAAAAACCTGCATCAGATCATCTTCCCGATAATCTTTTTCTTTTGGTTTTGTTGGTTTATATTCTACAATAGTCAGTTTATATCTTTGATTGTCATCTTTTATCGTAATCCCTGTTTTATCTTTTTTTAATTCTATACAGTCTGTTACGCCATATAAATTGTATTGCTCATCATCATTATAAACCGGAACCGAAGTATATACTTTTTTGCCTCTTCCTGTATAACTTTTCTCCGGATCATGTACTCGATCATGTAGCAGATTTGCTTTTGTTACGAATATATTCTCGCCCCAGGATTTATTAATTTCTATCAATCCCCAACGATGGGGACAATACATGTAATGCTGTATAGATCGGATTGTTATCTCCTGGCTTTTCATAATTTTTCGATCAGTTCTACTCCTTCCGGCATCTTTTCATCCACTTCAATTTTATAATCATCAAAACAACGAGGAATTTCATTTTCTTCTTTTATTTTAATTTTTTCAAACATTAAATGTGACGGACTATTTCCAAGTACATTGCTGTGTTTGAACACATACAGCTTTCGCATACACATCTTTCCTCTTGCAGCACTATGATCATTCTCAAACATATTTATGATTGCTTCCCACAAAAGTTCCAGATCTGCTTCTGATAAATCTGTGGTCTTATTTGCCAGTGCAGCAGATACATAACCTTCTGCCCGATATAATGCATACGGAATGATGCTTTTCTTTCCCATTTCCGTCTGACCGGTTTCCTGACGCTCATCCGTTGTGCGTGCCTGTCTTGTAATCGTAATATCCTCTATATCGATTGGCGAAATACTTCTGGCAAAATTAAGCTGTACCGGCCCTCTGACAATACCACAAGGATCATTACCTGTCGACATTACTGCTCCAAAAGTTCTCACATCATAATAATTCTTACACATGTATGCACGAGCCTTTTTAACATCATCCTCATTTCTGCCATTATTCTTTGTCTTCAATCCTTCTGCTTCATATGCTGCTGTAAATTTACTGTTCAAGGCTTTATCCGGTTTAATCAGAATGTTATATCCCGCTTCTCCTTCTTTTACCAGTTCTACATAATTTCTGATTTTTCTCTTCAGGCAGACATCCGTAACATAACCATATCCTGACTCAGAGTCTATTCTCGGTGCATTTCCTGCATCCGGATCCCCGTTCGGATTTCCGTTCTCCACATCAAAAAGCATTATAAAATCATATCTGTTCTCCAGTGCCATAATTTATTCCTCCATTTCGTCTCTATTCATTTTTTATTGTTCTTCTTTCTTTTCACTCTTCTTAAAAAGCTCCGGTATTTGCTGGTAATATCCTACAAAAAATTCTCCCTGTTCTGTACGTCGCAACATTTCCGGAAATTTTCCATCCAGTAGTTCTATGATTTTCTGGATTCTCTCATTATACTTATAACGATAATTTGCATTTTTTATTTTTTTTAAGTGATTCTGACTAAGCCGTATCAATTTAGGAAAAATCAACGCCGGTTTTACCGATGCTGATGCAAAATATGCATCTTTAATGGTTCTGTTTAACTCTGTCCCTGCTGCATCTTTCTGCAGCTGTTCCAATACTGCAAACAACCGTCCGCACAAATATGCCGGACTCTTATTTTCTTCATTCAATCCCACTGTAATCTCCTCCTTTTTGTCATTTCTGTTAAGATATGCCTTTACTATACCGCAGCGAATCCTATTGATGTTTCGATCAATTCGGATTCTTCGCAGAGTATTTTCAAATAATGCCACCGGATATTTTCCGCCATATACTACTGCATTTAACAACCCTGCCATTAAAGCCGGATTTACTTTATCATTCTTACTCTTCGGTGAAATCAGTTCTTTTTCAATCATCCAGAGAGGCACCGGCTTTTGTTCCTGTACCACCTGTATTTCCTGTTGAAATCTTGCAATATTCCACAACACATCTGCATATTTCTTACGAATAATAAACTTTACCGAAAGCCTAGAAGAATTAGGCTTTAACCCCAGCATATAAAAATCAACACTTGGATCTACAGTACTTAGATTTTCCAGCCTTTTTGCAGTTATTTTTCCTTCCCTGGCATCTTCCATCATCTTTTTCAACATTTCTTCTGTCTGTTCTGCATTTAAAGTATCAGACTCTCCAAAAAGCAACCGGCTGAACAGATCTTCACACTTATCTTCCGTATCCATTGCCCAAAAGACCATCGTCATATCTTCCAGCATATGTTTGTGTTTTTGAGACGCAAGAAGATAATTCAATGCTTCTGTATATTTTTTCATCATTTCTTCTGAAATTCCGCTGTTATAGGACTGTTCATTTCCATAAGAATTTTCAGAAGGATTATTATAACCGATCAGCACACTTCCTGTTGCAAGTCCTCCATATACCCCTTTGATCTTACTGTGGATTCTCGCAAGCGGTTTTTCTTCACCAGAAACTGCACATTGTGCAAAATAAGCATCTTTTGCTTCTGCTTTTTGCTTTTCATAATACATGTTCCATTTTTTTGCAAACACTGGTTCATCCTGAAGATAATGTCCAGGTCTTCCAGTCAGGCAGAACACATAACCTGATTTTGCGTAATCTTTTTGTAATCTTAATAATTCCTGGTTTTCTGTCTGTTCTTCCGGTTTCCAGTTGAGAAGAAATTTTCGATACGCATTCACAAGCGGTGTATCCATTTCTTCAATAAATTTCAGGTTTGTTTCTACAAAAGCTGCATGGGATTTTTGTGCCTTTCCCGTCCGGTCTGTTGGTGTCAGTCCTTCTTTTTCCAAGTTCAATCCAAACAAATATAACGGTCTGTGCTCTGCTATATTGGCATCAATTCCTGGTTTTTCTGTTCTCTGAGGCATTTTCAGATCCTGCGGCACTAATTTCTTTTTTATTTTTTTCCCGACTGTTACTTCTGTTTCTTTCTGAATATTTATAATATGATCAATCTCGCCTTCTTCCGTCAATGCTACCTCATAATGTATCTTTACCTTCGAATATCCTTCCGGAAGTACCTTTTCTGCTGCCGACAGCATATCATAATAATCACATAATGCTTTTATCAGCATCGCAATCCCTCCCTGTATTTTTGAACATCAATGACTCCCTCAATCATGTGCGGTCTGTAGTATAATGTTTTTGCACGATCGGAGAATTTGGGATTTTCCCAGTCTCCATTAATGGGTTTCCCCCTGTCTTCAAACTGTACCTCATAACTCATATATCCGAGATCAACATCCCCCATTTCCTTGATTCTGCTGCTTATCATTTCTGTATCAAACGCATCTACCAGTTCTATTCTTTTTACCGGAAATTCACTGCACCCAAGACATGGTGTCCGAAACCATTGACCTTTTTCCAGTCTTCGTTTCAAAATGTTATAATGCTTATTTTCTCCGTCATCTTCTCGATTATTTTTCAAGCCGGTCAGCTCAAAGTGAAATTCTATACCATATTTCACTTTTTTCAGAACCATTGCTGCCCTCTGACTTCTGCTTTGAGAAGTATAGATACAAGGATCTCCTCCTTTCTGTTTCATCTGATTTTTTACTGCACTGAGCAGTACCTTATCTTTTACTTCATTTCTTCGAATATTTGCAAAATCAATCTCCTGAAATACAATGATTTTGTCAATCACATAACGGATTGCCGGTTTCCAGTACACACTCTTTAACATTCCTTCCAATGCTCCCGGTGTCGGAACATCATAGCTGACTCGTTCCACTTTCAATTCCGGTCGCGTAAAGCATGCATAATCTCCTTCCACTATGATTTTAAATCCATATCCCATTGTTTTTCACCTCTTCTTTCATAAAAAATAATCTTGTGCTTCCAATAAAATTCCTAAATTTTCGTCATAATAATCTTCATTTGTCAGACAGTATATTCCCGTACCAAAATCGTCTGCAACATGTTGTTTTATCAACTCATCCAATTCTTTCTTAGTAACTGTACAGGTATACTTTTGCAGCTCCTTCTCATTTTCGATTTTTGTATATCTCAGAGTATCCACCAGTTTTCTGCTCTTTTCATCTCTTGGTACAACAATAGAACATGTCCTATCAGGGATCAGTTCAAATTGTTCTGCATAAGTCTGAAATGGCAGATTTTCAAAAGACCTGCACTTTATATGCATCGTATTTTTCTGAATATTCTCTTGTTTTAAGAAAAACACTTCTTCATAGTATTCTTCAATACATTCCGGCTGTGAAATATCTTTATACTCCGCCAACAAACGTTGCGTAATATTCATCTTGTCATTCTGTGCTTCATTTTCAAATTCAAACACAAAAACTTCACCCTTATCCCGCTTTCCTTCTCTGTTACATCTGCCTCCCGACTGGAGAATACTGTCCAGACCATTCAATTCACGAAAAACGGTATATACATCCAAATCAACTCCTGCCTCAATAAGCGATGTAGAAATAATCGTAATCCTTCTCTCTTCCGGTATATTTCCATCTGGAAAATCTTCATCCAGGCTTTTCAGTTCTTCTCTGATAGCCTGCAGAACTTTTTGTCTGTCATATGCAGTCATATAAGTCGATAAGTGATATTTTCTTCCTGTACACATCTGAAAAAGTTGTCTTGCATTTTTCTTCTTGTTTACGATAATCAATCTGGACGGATACTTTTCACTTTTAGCTAATAGTCCTTCCGGACTTACTTTTCCCATATTGATATATTGACACTTTTGAAATTTTCCAAAAAGCGTCTTATCCTTGATCAAATTTTCTATCCGATTATTTGCCGGTGCATAAAGCTCCAGCAATTTTTCAAAATCAGGCATCGTTGCCGTAAGAAAAACAGCTTCACTGTTCAGATATTTCGTTATATAGGCAATTCCCTGAAGACATGGCTGTAAATAATTCTGTGGCATCATATGTGCCTCATCAAAAATCAGAATACTGTCTGCCATATTGTGCAACTTTCGAAGTTTTCCTCTTTTATTTGAATAAATGCTTTCAAAAAACTGTACCGCTGTTGTTATGATAAAGGGAGCATCCCAGTTTTCTACTGCTATTTTAGCTGCTTCTCGATAATCCTCATTTAAATCCACCTTCTCATCATAAGAAAAAGTTGACTGATGTCTTAAAATCTCCAGATTATTTCCAAAAAGTTTTTCAAAAACCTCTGCTGTCTGATCAATAATACTGTTATACGGGATCACATAGATAATTCTTTTTTTCTTTTTCGCTATTGCTCTTTGCAGTGCTATTTTCGCACTCGCTAATGTTTTTCCACTGCCGGTTGGCATATTTATAAGGTAGATGTGTGCATCTTTTGTACTGTTTCGATATGCCTGCTCCTGCAGCAAGCTTCTCGTCTTCTGCAATTCTGTTTTTACTTCAAACGCCTGTAACTGAGCATTTATTTTTTCAAGGCACTTTCCAAAATCAGCCTGCAATTTTCTCGGTGCTTCCGTACTGCTGCAAAACTCTGCGGTATCTGTTGAATCTGCATCTACCAGACAGGAAAATAAATATCTTGTTAAAAATGCAAACTTATCAATTAACCAGTCCGCATTTCTTCCGCAATCAGCCGCAAGAAACTGCTGCCATTTTCGAATATCTAATTCCGGCAGTTCCAGTTCTTGCTTATAGACATCATAATCCTCAAACGTCCTGTTCATTCTGGCTTGCAGACAGTTATCCTCATCATTTTCAAATCCCCCATTTGGGATTCCCGTGTGATGGCCTGCAATGCAATACTGCATCATCAGGTTCATTGGTTTTGGATACTTTTCACCCACTGCAATGGCTCCACAAGTTGAATGTTCTACACGAATATTTTCCCCTCGAATCCTTCTTTGAAATCCCTCCTGATACTTTCCGATATCATGTGCTTTTCCTGCCGCATAAGCTACATTTTCCATTTCCGGAATTGCATATTCTTTACAAAGATTTGCCGTATTCTCACAATGTTCCCGGACGGTTTGTACCTCATTTGTATACTCGTTTCTGTGTGCAACATATATTTCCCCCATATTGCTGTACCCTCCTGTATTCTCATAATTCACTTATACCATTCTTTTTCTTTTATGTCAATTTTTTCTTTATTTAAATATAATTTACATATCATTATATCTTTTATCAGCTGATCAAAATTTTCAAACACAACTGTGTAAACATATTACCTTCTGACTCGGTACCATAATAAAAATGACCGTATGAAAACTTTTCATTTTCGCATACGATCATCTTTATACTTAACAAAACAATTTCTACTCACATGCACAACCTGTACAGACTTTCCAATTATATTTTATCTTTCCTATTTTTTCAACTGCTTAGTCAAAATCTATCTTAAATCTTACCCGTCAAAAAAGACCAGCACTTTCGCACTGGTCTTTTTCCTTACTTCAACTTTATTTCTTGTTTCTTACTTCGTGATCTTCACGCTTGCCTTCTGGCCTTTTCCTTTCAGCAGTCGTTTGTAACGTGTCAGTTTCTTCTTCGGTACTTTGATCTTACATTTTTTGTCAATACCTTTGAAGGCCTTGCTTCCGACTTTCTTCAGCTGTGTGGATTTGATCGTGATCTTTTTCAGTTTCTTTGCACCGTTAAATGCATTTGCACCGATCTTGCTTACGTTTTTGCCAATGATAACCTGCGTCAGTTTTTTGCTGTTCTTGAATGCATTCTTTGAGATCTCGGTTACTTTGAAGGTAACGCCGTCAATTTTTACAGTTCCAGGAACGGTAAATTTCTTTTCTGTTGCTTTTCTCGGTTTCACCAGAGCAACGGTTCCGTTCTTTGCATCGGATTTTGTTACTTTGTAGAATCCTCTTCCAACCGGTTTGGTTGTTCCGACAGCAGGTACTTTCTGAGTATTCGGATTTGTGTTTGGCTTTTCTGTTCCAGGCTGTGTGCTTGGTGTTTCCGGCTGTTTATTCGTTTCGGTTTCTTTGCCTGTTTCGGTTTCTTTGCCTGTTTCAGTTTCTTTGCCTGTTTCGGTTTCTTTGCCAGTCTCGGTTTCCGTTTCTGTTTCTTTGCCTGTATCCGGCTCGCTGCCTGCCACTTTCAGATTCTGCTCTGCTTTTTTCAGGCTGTCCAGTGCTTTGCGGACGTCTGCGGCACTTGCAGTCTTAGAAGCGGCTGCTTCTTTTGCTGCTGCCAGTGCATTCTGGAATGCATTCCAGCTTGCATCACTGTAATCGCCTTTTGTTTTGTCTTTTACTTCTGCAATCTTGCTGTTCAGTACTGCTTTTGCTTCTTCTAACTGTACATTTGTGGTCGGATCTTCCTCCCATTTTGCAAACAGTGTCAGATCTGCACTTACCGGTGATGCTGCTGTATATGCTACTGTGCAGTTTACATCGCTGTACCAGCCCTTGAATACATATCCGGCTCTGGTCGGATTCTGCGGCAGGCTCCAGCTTTCGCCGGCTGCTACTTTCAGAGACTCAATGCTGTTTCCGCCTTTTGCATCAAAAGCAACGGTGAATTTTTTCTGTGTTGTTGTGTTCTTAATTGCTTTTCCGTAAACTTCTACTTCGCAGATATGGTTTCCGCCATGTGCTGTTCCGCTTGTCAGAATACTTCCGCGTGTGTAAATACGGATATAACGTGCTTTCTGTTCTTTTGCTTCAAATGTCTTTCCTTCTGATGTTTCTGCATATTTTGCATCCGGATTTGCAAGCTTTTCATTGCTCAGCAGTCCGTATGCATACTTGGAATCTGAAACGCTGCTGTACAGCACGGTATCATTTGCATCAAAAGCAGCATCTTCAGATGCAACTACGATCGTATCCTGGTAGGTACGTCCGTCCGCAAAATAACGCCACATTTTTACCTGATCCAGCTTGAATACATCGCCAAGATCGATCTGGAAGTATACGCTGGTTCCTGCCAGTACATCACTTTCAATGCTGTCCAGTGTACAGGTAAAGGAGTTTGAACCTTTATCACCATCGATCATTTTTTCCGGACTACTTTTTTTGTTTGAAACATCCTGATCATTATCTGCACGTTTTACTGTGATGTTGGAAGCCTGCAGAGGGATTTTTCCGTTTCCATCCGGAACAATACCGGAATCTCCGCTGCTGTCTCCGCCAACTGCTGATCCTGCTTTTTCCAGTGCAGCCAGCTTAAGTGTTGCATCTTTTACTTCTGCCTGGCTTACCTGAAGATCAGTTCCGCCTCCAACAGTCAGAGTTCCATCTTTCAAATCTTTGATGTTTTTCTCATATCTGCTTGCATCCAGTGTACCGTTGACATAAACTTTCAGACTGCCATTCTTTTCACGGATACCTGCAATGTGTTTCCATGTTCCATCGTTTACAGCTTCTTTGGAAGTTACGGATACATCTCCAACTGTAAAGACTGCTTTTCCGTCTTTGTCAATGGAAAGGCTGTAAGCACCTTCCTGTTTCAGAATGTTCATATTGTTTCCGGTTGTTTTTACATAAGAAGATACTGCAAAATCAGCGGTTCCTGTAACAGCTGTTCCGTTCAGCTCATATGCTTTTGCAAGGCCAAGTATTGTCTTTCCTGCCAGTGCTTCGTCCGTTGTTTCCGTTACATCATTTGCATTCTTCAGATCTGTTTTTGCTGATGCTTTCGCTACAACCTGATTTTCCTGATATACAACTTCTGTATTTACTGCTGCTGCATTGCCGGTTAAATCTTTTAATCCACTTACAGAAACCGTTACTTTGCTTCCTGCACTCAGAGTGGATGTAGTCAGCGTTACTTTTCTCTGATTTGCACTTACTTCTGCTTTTGTAACATTTGCTCCGGAAACGGTTGCAGCAGGAGTACCAGTTACGCGCTCATCAAATGTCAGCTCAATCGTGTTGTCCGCAGTTGCTTTTGCAAGTGTCAGCTGAGGTGCTTTTGTATCTTTTGCAGTAGAAAGAGACCAGATACGTGCCTCACCCGGCTGCAGTGTAACTGTGATCACATCGCCATATTTTACTGTCTGATAGTCAGTCTGTGCATCGGTTGTCTTGTGATCCAGAATTGTTGTACGGTTGAGTGTCTTGCCTTTCAGACTTTCTGCCGCACCAACGTTTCGATCCAGTGTAAAGCTCAGTGTTTTTACGGATGCACTTGGATTTCGCATGGAAATAATACCTTCTTCACCATCCCAGCAGGAGTATCCGTAGGTATTGCCCTTATCCGGTGTCGTACCGATCAGTTTCGCATTTTTCAAAATGTGATAATTTTTCTTAGCCCACTCCAGATATTCTGCATTGATATCCCATTTCTGACCTTCATCGATCATTTCCGGGCTGTAGTACAGCTCCCAGAATGCCGTTCCTCTGGTTCCCATCATATACAGATACGTTTTGAACTCATCATCTGTCATCTGGTTTGCCAGATTGGTTCCTGTTTTTCCATAGATTGGATCATGGTTGTAAATGTTTGCCAGTGGGAACTGGAACTCTCTTTCTTTTACAAAATCAAAATATCTGCCGTCACGGTAAGAAAGCAGCTGATCTACCTGTCTGTTCTGTCCGACCTGAACACGTCCGATATCCTGGCTGTTCTGGATCCAGATAGAATTTGCCCACTGCAGATACCATGGACTTGGGTTTACATAACAGGTCAGGTTAAACCACAGATTGTCAATGCCGTTTTTCTCTGCATTGGTACGCAGCGTCTCAAACAGATCGATCCATGCTTCCCAGGTATCGGAAAAATAATACATACCATTCTTTCCGCCTGTCATATGTTTATGATTTGCATTTGTACATGGCTTTGTCGCAAATCCATCCAGTTTCCAGTAATTTACTTTATAAGCATCCTGCATCTGTAAGAAAAACTCAGTCAGTTTCGTCACATACCGTCTGTCACCGACATCAATATCATCGGTTACCGCATTGTATGCACCAAAACCTGCTTTTTCAATAATCTTACCCATTGCAGCGTTATAGTTATAACCACCTCTAGGTCCTACCCATACACCAAATCCGGAGCCGAAGCTTTCTGCAAGATCAGAAGCAGGACGGAATCCGTTCGGGAACTTATTGTTGAACTCCCAGAACCCTGTCACATTATCCGTGGTACCGCAGCGTGCCACATCATGAACAGTAGAAGTTGTATTCGAGTTGTTATAATTATTCCATCCGTCATCCACAACATACGAATCCATCGGTTCTACGCCGGATTCAGAGAATCCCTTTTCCATTTTTTTGAATGCAGATTCAATGTTGTCATCGTTAATGGTCATCATATTATCGTACCAGGAATTGTACTGCGTACGGAAATCGCTTCTTGTTGCAATGCTGTTGATATATTCATAAAAGTCAGACTGAATGACATTCATATCCGTACTTCTTGCAGCACCCGCTACGGTCTGCCAGGTCACATATTTTCCGTCTGTGGTAAGCTGGTTATCTTCCTGCAGTTTTTCGAATGTCTTGCCGGAAAAATAACGCATATGTGCATTTTTATTGCTGTCGATCTCTGTTTCTGTCATCGGGAACTCACATCCAAGGAACATTCCCTGAATATAAACCGGCTGGCCAAGAGAAATGACATATCCACTCATACCGCCAACGCCTTCACCCATGATCGGATGTGTCCACACGGTATCATTTGCATTGACATTCAACGATTCCAGATCGATATAATCAATTGCTGCTTTTTCTTTGTCACTTACTTCGATTTCCAGGAATTTACGCATGAAATGATCTCCGTCATCCATGGTAACTTTCATGGTAACATCCCAGTCTACACCGTTTTTGGAAACAGTCTCAAACGGGAATTCTACCATGACTCCGCCGTTCGTATCTACTTTTTTAACTTTGCTGCCTTCCAGAGTCATCTCGCTGGATCTGATCACGGCACTTGCATCTGCTGTACCGACTGCTTTGCTGTACATCTTTACTTCTGCCGCCGTTGCCCATGCCTGACCGTCCGTCTTTGGTGATACAGCAACCAGTTTTACATAACGACCCTTTTTCGGTGCTGTCAGATTGATATAAATCGTTTCTCTGTCATTGTAAGTAAAATCACCTTCTGCCGCAAGGTTTGCATCACTTTCCAGATCTGTTTCACTGTTTCCCACATACAGTTTATATCCTTTGATATCGCCGTTTGTGGAACTGTCCTGACGTGGCTGATAAGAAAATGCGGCAATTTCCTGTTCGCTCTTCATATCAAAAGTCAAGGAATGTGGATATGGCTGATCTGGTGAATACTTGCTGTGCCAGATTGTAGATGCATCACCATCAATAACATTGGCTCCCGGACCGTCTTTTGCACCTACTTCATTATTGTACTGATCGCTGGCAGTAACTGTCCAGTTTGTGCGATCCAGCTCTCCGTCCAGTTTTGTTGTACCATCCTGGCGAAGTTTGATAATGAATTCTTCAGAACCCTGTGCCGGTGTAAACGTCAGATCTGCCCTCTTATTATCCAGTTCTGTCGTTGCCAGCTTGTTGTCTGAAGTAGAAAATTTACGCTCCAGATATTCATTTCCGATCGTAACTTCTCCGTTTTTCACGGAGACCTGTGCTTCTCCTGTCGCTGCCTGAACGGTCGTTCCAATCCTTGTTGCTGGAATACCGGTCACTACCATGGCTGCACTCAAAGCAATTGACAACCATTGTTTTTCTTTCTTTTTCAAAATTTTCCTCCTTGTTTGTGCAATATGCATAATTTTATTCGTCTCCCCCCCCGATTTTTATAGTAACATTCGACATTCTTTCTGTCAATCGAATTTCCTTTTTTATTCATACTTTTTCAATCTTTGTTTTCTCTTCCTATAAAAAAGAACCATTTGCATAATTTTTTCATTGCAAACGGTTCCCGCAGAATATTACTTACTCATTTTTTTAATTCAGGATATGAAAAATATTCAGTTAATATCCAAATCCGCTGTCACCTGATAGTAATCACAGGCATGTGCCATATATCCGGTTACATTTGCCCGTGAGATCTGGCTCATCTTCAGGAAAGAGCAGTATACAAAGGCATTGTCATCCAGAACCGTCTGCTGCATCTGAACTGCAAGCTTGGCACGTTTGTCTGGGTCAAATTCCTGACTGAGCTGCTCTTCCAACTGATCCAGTTTCTCATTTTTATAAGCTCCCTGATTTTTCGTTGCATCGGAAGTTGCAAACACGGTAAACCAGTATTCCGGATCTCCAGTCGGAGCCTGCACATTTGCCATGGCATAGACATCCCACACTGCCGGATCCTGCACAACACTGTTGTTGTCAGCCGTACAGTTGATATCCACATCGATTCCGATATCTTTTAACGTAGCCTGTGCGGATTCTGCCAGAAGCGGAAGCTCCTGTCTGCTTGGATAGGTAAGCCATTTGATCTGAAGCTTCTGTCCGTCTTTTTCACGGATACCATCGCCGTCTGTGTCCGTCCATCCGGCTTCTTCGAGAACTTTCTTTGCACCTTCTGCATCATACGTCTCTGTCGTTACTTTGTCTCCTCCAAAATCAGAGCCTGCAGGGAAGGTTCCATTTGCCGGATAGCCGTTTCCTTCCAGCAGATTTTCCACAAATCCTTCTTTGTCGATACCCATAGCGATCGCTTTTCGCACGGCCGGATCAGTACAGACGGAACCTTCGTTGAAATTCATTTTCAGGAAGAAACATCTGGATGTGGAAATCTGTGAAAAGGTAAAGTTATCGTTTTCGAACATCGGATAGCTTTCATATGCCATACCATAAGCTGCCTGTACCTCTCCTGAGAGCAGTGCATTTGCAAGGGTATTTCCATCCGTGATGGTCTTGATCGTCAGTTCATCAATATGCGGTGTTCCATTCCAGTAGTTTTCATTTTTCACCAGGGTCAGATGATCGCCGGACTGACAGTCGGTTGCAATGTATGGACCTGTTCCGGCTACGATTCCATCGTCAAATCCTGCATCTACATCGATGATACAGCCATATGGATCTCCAAGGTAATTCAAAAGTGCCGGCTTTGGCTCGGATGTGTGGATCGTAAGCACCTGACCGTCTGCTTCCATCGAATCAATCTTTGTATCGGCTGCCGCACGGTCATGGTTTGCCAGCAGATGCTCCAGACATTGTTTCACTGCCTCGGCATCCATAGCTCTGCCACTTGAAAACGTAACATTATCCTGCAGTGTGATCTTCCAGGTGAGCGGATCGGTATTTTCCCACTCTTTTGCCAGCCACGGCTCCAGCTCCATATCGTCTGAATATTTTACCAGCGTCTCTCCGATTCCATAGCGGATGCATGCCCATCCGGAGTAAGAATTGTGCGGATTGACATCCAGTTCTTCATTGGAAGGATTAAAAGTTGTATCCCCGATCACCAGCGTTTTTTTCTCAGAACCGTCTGTGGCTGCCGCAGATGTATCCGACTCAGCTGCCGTACTTGTCCCGCTTTCCGTTTTGTCATTCTTGCTTCCGCAGCCGTACAGCCCCAGGCTGAGTGTCACGGTAAGAAGCAATGCCATTATTTTTTTCATGTTCTTTTTCATACGTTTTTCCTCTCTCTTTTTCTTTTTGATATTATACAACTTATCTCTGACATACTATGGTATCCATAAATCGCTCCGTCACAAAATAACTTTGGAATTTTTTCAATCGGATGTATATAAAACTTGTCATTCGATTCTGATTCGTTTTGCTGACATCTATCTGATTCGTATATTTGCTATACAAACAGCTGCCGGCATCACAGCACACTGTCCAGCAGCATACGCGTGTATTCGTGTTTCGGAAAATGCAGCACTTCTTCTGTTTTCCCCTGTTCTACAATCTTTCCCTGATACATGACCAGCACACGGTCACAGAAATTCTGCACCAGTGCAATATCATGGCAGATAAACAGATAGGACATCTGACGTTCTTCCTGCAGATTATCTAAAAGCTGCAGAATCTCCGCCTGGACGGTGACATCGAGTGCCGAAGTCGCTTCATCTAAAATCAGCAGTCTGGGCTTGATTGCAATCGCTCTTGCAATCGCTGCCCTCTGGCACTGTCCGCCGCTGACTTCATGTGGATAACGTTTCATAAAATTTTCCGGCAGTCCGCACTGCTTAAAAAGTTCTTTTACAATTTCCATAGCTTCTTTTTTGGGCATACCGGCATTTCTCAGACTTTCTGCCACAGCATCTCCAAGGCGGCATCTCGGATCAAAACTTTCGGTCGGCGTCTGAAAAACCATCTGCATTTTCCGGTAAATGTTTTTCATTTTGTTTCTTTTATAGTGGGTGATGTCTTCTCCATCGAGCAGAATCTTTCCATCGGTACTGTCAAGAATCCTGGTGATCATATTTACAACCGTCGTCTTTCCACTTCCGCTCTCCCCGATGATCGCCAGCTTTTCTCCCGGAAACAATTCAAAACTGACATCATCCACCGCCTTATATTCATCCTCTTTTCCATCTGAAAAAATTTTAGTCAGATGCGAAATCTGTAATAATGGCTCCATATTTTACCTCCGAAGAACAGGAATCGCTGCAAGTAATCGCTTTGTATAATCCGACTGCGGATGACTCAGTACCTCCTGCGTCTTTCCGTATTCTTTCATTTTTCCATCTTTCAGAACCAGCATGGAGTCCGCCATCGCACGGATCACTCCGATGTTGTGCGTAACGATAAGGATCGTTGTCCCATACTGTTCTCGGATCATTTTCATCTGCTCTACGACCTGTTTCTGAATCGAAACATCCAGTGCCGAAGTCGGCTCATCCGCAAGCAGAATCTTCGGTTTTAAGAGCATCGCTGCCGCAACGCCAACACGCTGCTGCATGCCACCCGACAGCTCAAACGGATAACTTTTCAGGATTCTTTTTGGATCCTGAAATCCGAATTTTGCAAGCATTTCCACTGCTTCATCCTCAAATTCGGCTTTTTTTATTTTTCGGTGCTCTTTCATTTCTTCCAGCAGCTGCTCCCCGACGGTTCGTATCGGGCAGAAAGAACTTCCTGCATTCTGGAAGATCATGCCAATTTCGCTCCCGCAGATTTTACGCAGTTCTTTTGCATTTAAATCCAGAAGATTTTTTTCTTCGTACCAGATCTTTCCGCCTGTGACGCTTCCATTCTTTCCAAGCAATCCGATTGCTGCCTTAATCAATGTGGATTTGCCGCTTCCGCTCTCCCCTGCGATCCCTAAGATTTCACCTTTTTCTGCAGAAAAGCTGACCTTTTTGATTAGCGGACTGCCATTGTAACAGATATCGACGTTTTCATAGCAAATGATTCCTGACATATCTACCTCTCATTTCTTGGATCCAACAGATCCCTTACCGTATCGCCAAGCAGGTTGAAAACCATGACTGAAAGAAAAATGGCAATTCCCGGTGCAAAGGTTACCCAAGGATGTGTCGTCAGCAGATTTCTGGTATCACTCATCATGCTTCCCCACTCCGCAACCGGCGGTTTTGCACCAAGTCCCAGAAACGACAGGCCTGCAAGCTCCATCATCATCGTTCCGATATCCAGCATGGCAGTCACAAGGATCGATCCTGTGATATTTGGCAGAATATGTTTCAAAATCAGTTTTCCTGTACTGCATCCAGATAAGATTGCCGCCCGCATATAGAGGCTTTCTTTCTGTGCCAATGTCTGACTTCTGGCAATCCTTGCATATTTCGGCCAGCTGATCGCCCCAAGGGCTATAACCGCATTCTGTACGCCGCCTCCCATCACGGCTGCAACTGCCAGGGCAAAAACCAGACCGGGAAATGCAAGAAAAATGTCGGATATCCGCATCAGAATCGTATCCAGTTTCTTTCCGTTCCATCCACAGATGATCCCGACGATCGTTCCGATCACCGTGATCCCGACAACCAGAAGCAAAGTCGAATAGATACTGGTCTTGCTTCCGACGATGACTCTGGATAACATATCCCTCCCATAACGATCTGTTCCGAACGGATGTGCCAGTGACGGACTTGCTTTTGCGATACTAAGATTCTGCTCATAAGGATCATATGGGCATAAGTGTTCGCTGAAATAAGAACCGACAACCAGAAGCAGTGCCAGCGTGGCAAAAATAAAAAATCGCTTTTTCAGATGATTTTTCTGCTTCTTCGGTTTTCTTCGTGCTGATTTATCCATTTTGATTCACCCCCAGACGGATTCTCGGATCCAGGCAGTGGTATAAGAGATCCGTGATCAGATTGACTATGACATAGATCAGTGCCATCCATACGACATATGCCTGAATCACCGGGTAATCGCGTGTCGTGATCGCATCCACTGCCAGCTTTCCGACCCCATCCCACATAAAAATACTCTCAATGATCGCCGTACCGCCAAGCAAACTTCCAATGGATAATGCAAGCAATGTAATGATCGTAAGCATGGCTGATTTTATGACGTTTTTCCATAAGATTACGCTCTCCCTGATACCTCTCGCCCTGGCTCCCTGAACATAATCTTTGTTCAGCTCCTCCAGAACGGCTGCACGAACCTGCCGCATATACTTTGCAGACATGGAAATTGCCAGCGTCAGCATCGGCATCAGTGCACTTCTGATATTTACACCGCTTGCGATGACCGGCAGAAGATTCAGTTTGATCGACAGCAGCTGCATCAGAAGCATCGCCACAAAAAAATTCGGCATCGCATTACCGATAAAGCTGAAAAACCGCAAAAGCAGATCCACCCACTTATCCTGACAGACTGCCGCCAGAACACCAAGCGGGATGGAGATCACAACCGTTGCCAAAATCGACATGACCGTAAGCAGCAGCGTTGCCGGAAGTTTGGATACAAATTCATCAAACACCTTTTTCCCGGACACATAGCTTGTCCCCATATCACCATGCAAAAATCCATTCAGCCAGCTTACATACTGAATCAGAAACGGCTGATCCAAGCCAAGTTCTGCTTTCTTTGCATCAATGATCTCCTGCGACACCGCCGTGCCGCGGTTTTCATACATCTCCGTGACAGCATCGCTTCCCGCCACCCGCATCATGGCAAAAGACAAAAAAGTAATCCCTATGAGAATAGGGATCAACTGCAAAAATCGTTGTATGATATATTTTCTCATTACATTACCATCCTGTATACAATTGTCACCAATCAAGCTGTCACACTCGCACCTGGAACACTCAAACTTTTATAACGAAATACAAACCGCACTGTTATTGTATCCCCCCCGCAGGCTTCTTTCTTTTTTATTTTTATGATAGGATACTACCTGATAAAATAATGAAAGGAACCTTGAATATGGATATCTCAAACATGAATAATATAGAATCACGTGTCCAGAGTTACTGGACAAAACGGGCACACAACTTCAATATCGTGCGAAAAAATGAATTAAACAGCAGCATTTCCGAACGCTGGAGAGAAGAAATCGTTCATTTTCTGCCGGAGGGCAAAGTGCTGCAGATCCTGGATGTCGGCACCGGAACTGGATATTTTGCCATCCTGCTTTCTCAAATCGGACATCAGGTGACCGGGATCGACCTCACCGATGCCATGCTGAAGGAAGCCTGTGATAACGCTGCACTCTATCAGGTCCATCCCACGTTTCAGCAAATGGATGCCCAGAAGCTTGCGTTTTTGGATCAGTCTTTTGACGTTGTCATCTCACGCAACCTGACCTGGACGCTGCCGGATCCGGAATCTGCATACAGAGAATGGATGCGTGTGCTGAAAAAGGGCGGTATCCTGCTGAATTTTGATGCTGACTATGCATCTAACGTCCGAAATCAAAATACTTCCGCTTCTCATATATCCGATACTGAAGTGTATGGTCACTGTGGTGTCACACCGGAACTGGAGCAGGAAAATGCATCCATCACCCTTTCCATGCCGATGAGCCGGAAACAGCGTCCTTACTGGGATCAGGAATTTCTGGAAAACATCGGATTTTCCAGATCCGGATACGACCTTTCCGTCGGTCAGAATATCTTAAAAGAGCACGACCTGAAAGATGCTCCTATGTTCCTTGTATGGGGTGTGCGGTGATTATTTTACCGCACAGACCATAAACACCGGTGTAGACTGGTAATTGATCTTCTCTGCATCGCTGAGCACTCGCTCTCCGATTGTCTCATCTGCCCAGCAGTCAAGTCCGATTTTCTTCAGGACATCCAAATCCCATTTCGGACGCTTCAGCGGGCTTAACGGAACTTGCTTTGCAATGTTCTCCATCCACGCGATGTCCGTTCCTTCATAATAATCTTCTACCTGTTCCTCTTTTGCCCGCTGTCTGTCCTGCTCATATCCGAGTTTTAATTTATCATCATAAAGATATGCATACCAGTTCGCATCAAAATTCAGGATCTTCCCTCCTGGTTTCAGCACCCGTTGCCACTCCCTGTATGCACGCTTCGGATGTTCCAGATTCCAGGTTACATTTCTCGTCACGATATAATCAAACGTCTCCTTTGGAAATTCCAGATTCTGAGCATCCATTCTCTTAAAACTAATCTGATCCGCCAGATCCGCCGCATTGGATTTCGCTTCCTGCAGCATCTGCTCCGTATAATCTACCGCCGTTACCTGATATCCCTCTTCCGCTAAAAGGATCGCAAAAAATCCAGGTCCCGTTCCGATATCCAGAATCTGCACCTGATCTTTTTCCTTTTTCGGCAGCTGCTCCAGCAGCACCTCTTTCCATTTTTCCTTCTGCTCACTGTGCAGCTCTTCCTGATTTACTCTGGAATAACCATCCGCACGGTTGTTCCAGTAACTTCTGATTTCCTCCAGAAGTTTTTTGTTCTCCATAAGGATTACCCCCTTGTATGTATCGAATAAATGATGCCTGTACATTCTATAATAAGCCATAACTGTTTCAAGAATGCCTCTGGCATTCTTGCTGCGAGGTGCACATCATGCATTGCATGACATATTCTTCTGTGCAGGCACAATCGCAATGCCAAGCGGATATTCGCAATCCGCTTTGCTACTTGCTCATAACCAAATAACTGCTCCGCAGT